>Ga0209697_10004018_pt1 | contig 19517 bp, 19 predicted proteins | sample AliMusrvi5mmetaG_FD_184115 | JGI IMG/M metagenome (GOLD analysis project Ga0209697, IMG submission 184115) | Freshwater lake bacterial and archeal communities from Alinen Mustajarvi, Finland, to study Microbial Dark Matter (Phase II) - Alinen... | ecosystem: Environmental > Aquatic > Freshwater...
TCCACGAAAATCACCAACAATTCCTCCACAAATCACCTTGCCAAGCTGGAGCTTGGCGTTCCTTCTGGGAGCGCCAAGCCCCAGCTTGGCCTTTGGATGGGATGTTCTTTATTGGATATCACCTTAATGCTGGCTCTATGGGAATTTGAGTGGAAAGCGATCCTAGTCAACTAGCTACTCACTTTGAAAACAATAGCATGCTTGCTTGCTGTCACTAGTCACCATTCAAATTCCCAAAGAACCAAGATGATGCACAAATCGCCCCGTTCATGTACCTTATTACTCGATTGATGCGGCTCGCAAACTCACCGCATCCTAGAAACTAATTATTTGGTCAACCCAGCACTATTCATAATGCGTCCACATCCGTATGATCTTAACCGTCCTTTCTTCCTGTAAAACTTGATAAACCAGCCGATGCTGTAGGTTGATGCGCCGGGAATAAGCACCGGATAAATCGCCCACCAACTTTTCGTAACGGGGTGGAGTTTGGAATGGGTTCTCTCGCAATACAGTTAAAAGCTCTTCTGCCTTTTCTTTTAAACCCGCAGCAGCTAGTTTTGCTGCATCCTTCTGAGCTTGCTTGGTATAAACCAAACGCCAACTCACCAATCCAACTCCGTTCCACATTCAGCTAGGGGGGTTACCAGACCTTCACAAATGGAGTCCCGCATACCCTGAATGGAAAGAAGATGCAAAGTTTCTTGGATAGCACTCCAATCTTCTTGGGCTACAAGGATTGCACTATTTGTAGACCCGGTTATCTCAATAGGCTCGTGTGATTTTACTACCTCGTCAATCAGCTTAGGCAAGTCTGCACGGGCTTGGTTAGCAGTAAAAGTATGCACTTTACGCACTAGATTTATGAGACCGATCTCTTAACACGTCTTTGTTCACGAAATTATGCTCAAGAAATAATCTTAACTTTAATTCTATGACCTTGCCTAACAATTCTTTAATTTTGTCTAGGGATGCACCGGATGCATCTACATAATCCACTGACGATGCGTACCGTAATTTACAGTCTTTATCAAGTAGCACACGCAGGGTATTATTTTTTACAAAATTGCTAAGATCGTTTTTTTCATCATCCGTATCTAGCAATGCTTGTGAGTATCGAGATAAGAAGACAATACGAAGCGTATCTTGCTGATCTAGTTGCCTAGAAAGCAGGGCTTCACGGATAGAACATATCTTAGTGTGCTTATTTAAAAACTGTATATTCTGGGTTTCCAGAAGATAATGAAAGATAGGCATAGTTCTTTCTTTGTCTTCATCAGCTACCGACCATAGTACCATAAAATCTTTGTCTTTCATTTCACCTATCAATTTTGATAAGCCAATATAAGAGTTTTTATTATGGCGATTGACAGCCCTATGTAAGGGATAAGTTTTCCTAAAAAAAGCAGATAATTTCAAAAGTGGTTCAAAATAAGCTTTTGCTGCTTCTTGAGCAAGTTTTGGTGTGGTTGCCAACAATGCGTGGATTATTGCCATAACTTCTTACCCGCCTTAAGGACAGATGAAAAAATAAAAACAAAGAAAAGAACTAAATCAGCCGCAAACAAGCAGTATTCCGTGACCGAAAGCCCCAGTAGCACAACAGGATCAACTTGCAATTTTGACAAATAGTGAATTGAAACGTTCAAACCAACTGCGGGAAGGGCTATTATGATAAATATTAACGTGCCAACAAAAACATGCACTGCAAATTCATATAATGGAAACCACCATTTATTATGCATTAAATTTAGCTCATCCGACACGGCAAGACCTCTAGTTCTCCTTTTTCATAATATCAACTTCATCTTATTGCATCATTTCAATAAACCGATCAAACAACCCCGCCAAATCATGCGGCCCAGGGCTGGCCTCGGGGTGGCCTTGGAAGCTGAAGGCTTGACAATCGGTGCGCTCCACGCCTTGCAAGGTGCCATCAAACAACGAGCGGTAGGTCGGCTTCAAATGACTCGGCAGCGTGTCCTCGTCCACCGCGAAACCATGGTTCTGGCTGGTAATCATCACTTTGCCAGTCGCCAATTCCTGTACCGGATGGTTGCCACCGTGATGGCCGAATTTCATTTTGACGGTTTTTGCACCAGAGGCCAACGCCAACAATTGATGGCCCAGGCAAATCCCAAACACCGGCACCTTGGCGGCAATGATCTCCCGAATGGCCGCAATGGCATAATCACAAGGCTCCGGGTCGCCGGGACCATTGGAGAGGAACACGCCGTCCGGCTTCTGGGCCAATACCACCCCGGCAGGGGTTTGCGCCGGCACGACGGTAATGCGGCAACCTCGTTCCGCCAACATCCGTAGGATATTGCGCTTGATGCCAAAATCGTAGGCGACCACATGGTGGCGGGGGAAAACCTGCTCGCCATAACCCGTATCTAGCTTCCATTGGGTCTGCGTCCACGAATAGGGGGCGGACGCCGATACTTCTTTGGCTAGGTCCATGCCTTGCAAACCCGGAAAGCCCTTAGCCAGGTCTATGGCACAAGCCTCGTCAATCGCTTCACCCGCTACAATACAACCGCGTTGCGCACCCTTGTCGCGCAGGATGCGAGTCAGCTTGCGAGTGTCTATATCGGCAATGCCCACCACTTTATGCTCGGTCAGATATTCCGTCAGGCTTTTTTCAGCCCTCCAGTTGCTAATCCTAGCTGGGACATCACGCACCACCAAACCTGATACGAAAATACCGGTGGATTCGACATCCTCGCCGTTTACGCCGACATTACCGATGTGCGGATAAGTCAGGGTGACAATTTGCCGTGCATAGGAAGGGTCACTGATGATTTCTTGGTAGCCAGTGATGGATGTATTAAACACCACCTCGCCGACGGAGGAACCCGCTGCGCCAATGGATGTTCCCCGAAAGATCGTACCATCTTCGAGGGCTAGGATTGCGGGGGTTTTCATTCTTAAGTCACCTTAACATGCAAAACGGGAAGAACTTTTGGGTTCGACCCGTCGAAATCCATAAACTCAATTGATGAAATTTTAATGGATGGGGGCTAGGCTGTCTATGCGTTCAATCGTGCGGGTAATCACCAAACCGTCGGGGTGAAGTCAGCATCATTGCGAATTGCCAAATCATCACCACTCTGACCGATGACGAACAAGCCTTTGCTGGCAGCGTAACACGCCACGTTGTCAGGAATCACCATCGCCGCCACCGCTCCCATGACTTTTATTGTGGCGTAGCGAGGCAGCAACCTTTTCAGCTTGGCGAGCCGTTCCAGATGTTCGTTCACATCGTCAATCTTCAAATTGCTCTTGCACTCCACTGCCACCGCCTCACTGTCGTTGACCACCATTAGATCGATTTCCAGACCTTCCTCGCCGCGCTGCACACTGACGTTTTGCTGCACTTCGTGAACGGTAATCCCTCGCTCTCGGAACAGGCGCACAGCGGCGGGACGCACCGCGTCTTCTACGAATTCACCCAAGCGGTTGCCAAGTCGTCCAATACCGGCGGAGACTTCTTTCAGGAAGCGTTCAGTCTCCTTAAATTTTTTGTCAGTTTCCTTAAACCTTTCGTCAGTTTCCTTGAATTTTTCGTCGGTTTCCCTGAAAAGTCGCAAAATGTCGTTAAACGTCGGTTGTGTAGTTGACATGGATTAGCTCCTAATGAGTTATAAATTACCGATGCTACGCACATGTCGGCGAGGGTTCCAGCACCCGTGTGTAACATCCGTGAATTTTTGATACCGCGTTGGATCATCCACCCCCGCCCCCTCAAAACCCGCCTTGCGCAAACGGCAAGAATCGCAGACCCCGCAGGCCCTGCCGGCATCGTCGGCGGAATAGCAGGAAACGGTATGGGCGTAATCCACCCCCAAATCCAGCCCAAGGCGGATAATCTCCCCCTTGCCCATGTCAATCAATGGTGTGTGGACTTTGAAGCTTTGACCTTCAACGCCAGCCTTGGTGGCTAACCTGGCCAGTTTTTCAAAGGCGCCAATGAATTCGGGGCGGCAGTCGGGATAGCCTGAGTAGTCCACCGCATTGACACCGATGAAAATGTCCCAAGCACCCAGAACCTCCGCCCAGCCTAATGCAAAGGCGAGGAAAACGGTATTGCGCGCTGGCACATAGGTGATTGGGATTCCAGTGGTCGGCTGGCTAGGCACGTCTAGACTCGTGTCAGTCAAAGCCGACCCACCAAAGGCATCCAGCCCGATATGCACCACCTTGTGTTCGACCACACGCGCATGTTCGGCGATATGGCGGGCGGCATTCAATTCAGCCCCGTGGCGTTGCCCGTAATTGAAGCTCAGCGCGTGGCAAATATAGCCTTGCTGTTTGGCTAGTGCCAGGAGGGTGGCGGAATCTAGCCCACCGGAAAGAAGGATGACGGCTTTTTTCATTTTTATAAACAGCTAGTTACAGCAGCTTCACTAGCGCCGCCACCAAACCGGCTTGGGCCAGCAGCATCCCTGCTATCCATTTCACCAAGTCGAATTTGATGTCGTTGATCTTGGCTTCCAAGTGGAGGTTCAATTCTCTCAAGTCTTGCCTCGTCGCCAACTCCGCTTCCCCCGACGCTTCGCGGAAAGCGTCAGCAACCGCCTCCGCCTGTTTTGTGTCGAACCCTGCGGCTTCAAGCTTCCGAATAAATTTGAGCGTGTCGAATGTGATAGTTGCCATATTGTTTCTCGCAGCCTGCATCTATACCGCTAGTATACCGCAACAAATCATCCCTAGCCCAAGCCCCTCCAGCAATTCTAGCAATTCTCACTGACGTTACGCACAGGCCACTGTACTTTTATCGGCAAAGGATTGCCGACTTACGGCGATTCGTTTTGGAGTGTAAAGGCTTGCCTTGACAGGCAAAGCGAGCTTTGCCAGTCCAATGCGTAACGTCAGATTCTCATTTTGGCGAAACCCAAAACGCCGTCATTCCGGCATGAACCGCCGGAATCTAGGTTCCATGGACGGCAGGGTTTATGGGCATCCATGCAATCTGGGTTCCGGCGGTCCATGCCGGAATGACGGAATAACTGAAAGATCTTCCAAATCAGGAAACCGTCGTAAGGTCTTGCCGACGAATCAAGCGGTTTTTGATATCCCATTCGTCTTCCTCAGCGGGGTCCGCCAACCAGCGCATTTCCTTGCCAGACATAATCGCCAGCGGCACCCCTGCCCGATATAACACCCGGTTGCCCGGCAACGCAGGTAGCTTGGAACCCGGCGTAAGAATACCGACCAAGTTCAGTGGATCGGCAGCACTGATGGCACAAATTTCCCCATCATCCGGTTGTTTGCGCATTAGCCGCAAGCCTTCCACCGCTTCCGGCAAGGCAAATTGCTCGCCATAATGACCGGCAACAAAGCGCCCACCGCGTATTTCGCCACGCGCTTCGAGTTTTCGATAGGCCTTGAGCAGATCATGCCAAGGTGGTGCGGTGCTTTCCCTAGCCAACAGGGCGCGGAAGACCACACCATAGCGGCGGAGAAGCACCCCGGCAACGTGCCCAATGGACTCAGTGTCCAATGAATTGGCCGTACCCTGAGACTCTTTTTCACGGTTGCTTACCTGCCCCTGCACACTTGGGGGGTTCAATAGCGACCATCTTCCGGCATCTTCAATGCCAAAAGGATTGATGCCACGGTAGCGGCGTTTTTTGTCTTCAGGGACTAACAGCGCCCGCAACCCTTTAAAACTATCGCAATTGACCAAACCTTTGGCGACCAGTTCGGCCAATGCGTTTTCAACTTGGGTCTTCAACAAACCAGAATTATCTGCCAACTCCTCAAAAAATGAGGCACCCTTGTCTTTTAGCGAGTCATAAACCCGCTGGGCACCTCCGCTGATTTCGACCATTTCGCCGCCTGCCTTGTTCAGAGTGCGCCAAATACCGACGCGGCGACGTTGCAGCAAGGCGATGGGAGTGGACTTCACCGGTGTCATGGCGGACTGGGTCGGGGCAAACCGAACCCAGACATATCTGCCAGACTGACACAGGGCATCCAGCCATGCGGGGTCGTAACTATGAATGCGCGAGGGCAGCAGATCGCTTTCCCATGCCGATGCGGCGGATTCAAAGCCTTCCAGTTGTTCCAGCACGGCAGCCAAGGCATCAGGGCCTTCACCGCGTACATCCGGGCGGACCCGTTGCCATTTGAATAGAAAGCGTAAAAAGTCGGCACTAGTGACGGGTTCGATTTCTTGGCGCAGCCGGTTTATGGTGTAGTGATGGATGCGGGCCAACAATCGGCGTTCGCACCATTCCACCCTGCCCTGCCCCTGATCGTCAACTAATATACCGTCGAAGACCGACTCGGTTTTGGAAACCGAGTCGGTCTTGATTATTGGATAAGAAGGGTTTGTAAACTGACCACGCAGCACAAAGCCCTCGGCTTCCAGTTGCAATAGTGCCTGTTCGATTTGCGGTGTGGACAGGTCCATTTGCTTGGCTATTTGCCAGGCTTCAACCGGTCCCAAAGCACCAAGCCTGGCTCTTAGGATTTCCACCAGCGCGGTTTCCGGTTCCCAACATTGGCTTTCCAATTCACGGGGTAGTGTCAATTCTGGAACTGGCAATAGTTGGGGGTAGAGGACGCGAAATTGGGGCCAACGTTCGGCGGCTACCCACAACTCACCCTGATGAAATTTAAGGGCCGTGGCCCGGCCTAAACTCGCAAGCTGGCTGAAAAACCCCGGCCAAGCGCCGACGACGGACCGCGTTTCTTCGGGGTGATGAATATAGCCTGTTACATTCAAGGCATCATGCAATTCCTCCATGTCTTCGGCCTCAGGCCAAGCTTCTTCGCGGACCAGGGCAATGGCAGCCTCGTCCAACCGCCCTAAGTCGGAAGCTGTTGCGGGATCAAGAAATCGCCGACTGGCGACAGCGCGGGTGCGGCGTTCTTCTAGCGGCGCACCGTCGAGGAAGGTGTAGGCCCGGCTATTGACAATCTCCGCTGCAAAGGGAGAAGGTTCCACAAGATCGCGGCACACTACATTAACCTTTCCCGTCTCGATGCCTTTTATCCGCTCAACCAAGCGGTCTATATCCATGGCATCAGTCAGGCAATCTTCAATGCTCTGGAAAACCAAGGGATGGTCGGGAATCTCCCGATCACCGACAATATTCTCCAAACAGGCCAGTTGGTCAGGGAACACACAAGCGACCAAGTCCTCTGCCTGCATTCTAAGCAAATGCGGCTGAGTTTTTTTTCCGCTCTGAAAACGGCGCAACGCCAAAGAACACACGGCATTCCAGCGCCAACGGATGTTAAACATGGGTGCGGCAAGCAGGGCTTGGACAAGCAAGTCGCGCACCGTTTTGGAATTCAGAAACTTAGCTACATCCTCCAACGGAAAGCTATGGGATGTGCTCAACGAAAGTATGACCGCGTTCTCGGTCGCCGCCGCCTGTAATTCGAAATTGAATCCCCGGCAAAACCGCTTGCGCAGGGCCAAACCCCAAGCGCGGTTTAGCCGACTGCCTAGGGGCGAGTGGATGATAAATTGCATCCCGCCGGATTCGTCAAAAAAACGCTCAAACACCACAGTGTCAAAGCTGGGCATCACCCCTAGCGTGGCTTGGGCAGCCGCAATGTAAGCCACAGCTTGTTCTGCCGCTAGTTGGGATATGGATAGCCTCTTCCGTAGCCAGTGCGTGGTTGCCTCAATGCCAGACGAGGCAAGCCGCCTCCCGGCTTGTTCCAGCAAATGCCCTGCAACTTCCTCACGCAACCGCGAAACCGCCAACGACAATTCATGGGTTCGCCCCGGCGCCTCACCAAACCAAAACGGGATGCTAGGCGGCTGGCCCTTGGCATCTTCCACGCGCAATGTGCCTGCTTCCAGCTTCAGCACCCGCCAACTGGCATTGCCGAGTTGAAAAATGTCACCGGACATGCTTTCGATGGCAAAATCCTCATCCACTGTGCCGATAAATTCACCAGACGGTTCCAAGATCACCCGATAATCGGCATTGTCGGGAATCGACCCGCCACAGGTGATGGCAGTCAATCTTGCGCCTTTCCTGGCCCGCAGCTTGCGATTGATGCCGTCGCGGTGCAGATAGGCCCCACGCTGTCCGCGCCGGGTACTAAAGCCCTCAGCCAGCATTTTCACCACGTTGTCAAACTCAAGGCGCTCCAGATTGCGGTAGGGCCAAGCCCGGATCACCGCATCGAACAACTCGTCTTCGCACCAATCCTCGCAGGCGACCATGGCAACGATCTGCTGGGCCAGCACGTCCAGTGGCTTGGGAGGGATGCGTAACACATCCAACTCGCGCCGGCGAATTGCATCCAACAAAGCCAAACATTCGATCAAGTCATCGCGGCTAGCGGGAAACAGACGGCCTTTTGGCGTGCCCCCGAGGAAATGCCCGGACCGGCCCACCCGTTGCAGAAATGTACTGATGGAACCGGTTGTGCCAAGTTGGCAAACCAAGTCCACATCACCAATATCGATGCCCAATTCCAGCGATGCCGTTGCCACCAATGCTTTAAGTTTTCCTTCTTTCAAACGACATTCGGCGGATAGGCGTTGTTCGCGGGCCAAGCTACCGTGGTGGGAGGTGACATTCTCTTCGCCGATGCGCTCGCTCAGGGCCCGAGCCAAGCGTTCCGCCATACGCCGGGTATTGACGAAAATGAGCGTAGTGCGATGTTCCGCTATCAATTCCGCCATGCGGTCGTAGACAGACTTTGCCGCTTCATTGGATAGAACCGCTTCCAAGGGCGAGTCAGGCAATTCAATAGCCAAGTCGAGCCGCCTGATATGCCCCGCATCGACGATGTGGCAATCGACAGCCTCGCCCACCAAAAACCTCGCCACTTCTTCAATTGGCTTTTGCGTGGCGGAAAGCCCGATACGGTTCAAACACCCACCGGCCAAACGCTGCAAACGCTCCAGCGATAGAGACAGATGCGAGCCACGTTTGCCGCCGACAATGGCGTGGATTTCATCGACGATGACGGTACGCACAGAACTCAACATGCGCCGCCCACCCTCGCTAGTCAATAGAATGTAGCACGACTCCGGCGTAGTCACCAAAATGTGCGGGGGTTGCTTCAGCATGGCTGCGCGGACCAAGGAAGGCGTGTCTCCGGTGCGCACCATGGAGCGGATTGCCACCTCGGTGTAACCAAGCTCGAAGAGCTTGCGGTTGATGCCTTCCAATGGCTGCTGAAGATTTTTCTGGATATCGTTGCTGAGGGCTTTGAGCGGGGAAATATAAAGAACTTGGGTTGTCGAATCCAAGCGATTTTCAATTCCCAACCTCACGAGTTCATCAATTGCAGCCAAAAACGCAGCAAGGGTTTTTCCTGAGCCGGTAGGCGCACTGATTAACGTGTGTTTGCCGCCCTTGATCGCTGCCCAAGCCTGGGCCTGACAATCGGTGGGGGTTTGGAAAGTCTCGTTGAACCAAACCGAAACGGCGGGATGGAAGCTGTCTAAATTCATTAACCCACAAAGACTATTGTTTCTATTGCATCCACAATTTGTCAAACCCCCAAACCAAAAATCATGAAGCGAATGAAGCGTCAGGCAAATCGATGTATTGCTCTTAACGTTGCGTCGTTGCGCCGTTGCGTGAGTCAAAAAAATCTTTGCTCAACGGCACGGTCAAACAGTATGGCGAGGAAGCAAAAAGATAGTTTCACGCAACGGCGCAACGACGCAACGTAAAAGACTTAATCCCCCAGCTAAGACAAACATTCAGAGGCTTAGCGTCGCCAGACTTGGATTTCTCAACGCACATACGGAGAGGCTTGGGCCCAGCGGCCTTTGCCCATCCTACCAAATCAACCATTTTTCGAGTGAAATGGGAGTAATCTTTCTTTTTTTACTTTTCAATAACTGCATTCAATAATTTATCTAGCCGCTTCTTGCCCGCTTTGAGTGAATATTGTTCATCCACCTTAGCCAAACAGGCTTGACTTAGCCTGTTCCACAATGCTTCGTCTTGGTAAAGCTTTACCACAAGCGCCGCAAAGTCAGCCGGGTCATCGGACACTAAGATATGTTCGCCATCGACAAATCCCATGCCCTCAACGGCAATTGTAGTGGCGACGGATGGCACACCATAGCTTGCACTCGTGCCGATCTTGCCCTTGATTCCCGCGCCAAATCGCAGGGGTACGACAGATATTTTGCAATAGTCAAAATAGTGCGCCAAGTTTTCGACATAGCCAATTGCAAAAACCCCATCATGACGCTCTAGTGCCTTGATTTGTTCGGGCATTTTACTGCCGATCATCAAAAAACGGACTTCAGGCAACAAAGCATGGATTTGAGGCCAAATGTCTTTGACAAAATACTCGACCGCATCAATATTGGGTGAATGATCATATCCGCCAATAAAGACTATGTCTTTCCGCTCGGAAAAAATATGTCCACATCCTGGAATTTCCCTCATATATGGCATGACTGTCAATCGAAGACTAGCCTCCTGTTGGTGCAATAGCGCGGCTTCAGCCTCACTGATGACAATAGTCATATCGCTTTTACGCATCAATTCAAATTCAATCCCCCTCATTCGCTTTGCCTGCTTGGCCATTTCCACCGACCCAGTCAGTGCCGCTTCACGTTCGTGACGAAGGTGTTGAAGGTCAACCGTATTAAAGATGATTTTGGCTTGTGGACAGTATTGCTTGATGTTTTTGAAGTTCCCAAAGGCAGCTTGGGCGCGGTTTAATATGACGAAATCAAAGTCTTTACCATGGCTTTTTAGATAACTTTTTAAGGTGGTGACATAAGGCTCGTATAGGCATTCAACACCGATCTTTTGCAAGTTTTGAGTATAGCCTGGGTGGATAAGCAAATTATCCGGTGCGAACGTGACTTTATAGCCAAGTTCAATCAATGTTTTTTGGACCAGAAAGGCATCTAGCGACCCGGAATCTTGGTCTGGAGTGGGTGTAGCCTCATCTACAATTAAGATGCGTCCGCACACCACCCTATCACGCTGAAGAAAGACCGATCCTCCGGGTTTGCCATGCGCTGTTAGCTCGTCAACCCATTTTTCCTTGAATTTCAAGCGATTCAATCCCTGGTAGGATTTAATGCCAGAATCAATATCCGTTCCCGATGTCATCCCTTCATAATGGATCAACTGTGAAAAGGGTTGATAAAGCACCCGATAGCCAGCATTCCTTACCTCAAACGCAAGATCGGTATCTTCGTAGTATGCAGGAATATAGCGACTGTCAAAACCTCCGACAAACTCGAACAGTTCCCGCCTGATGGCGATTGAAGCTCCAGAACAATAATCTACATCACGGACATAGTTGAATTCAGGTTTTTCGGGGGCTTCAAAACGACCGACATTCAGGCCGGTCCCATCATTCCAAATGATGCCTCCAGCCTCCTGCAATCGACCATCAGGGTAAAGCAGTTTAGAGCCAACTAGACCGACTTTCTGGAAATTCGAGAAGGTTCCGATTAATGCATCAAGCCATCCTGGCAAGACTTCAGTGTCATTATTCAAAAAAACTAAAAACTCGCCTCTTGCCTGTTTCGAAGCCTTATTGCAAGAGCGAATAAACCCAAGATTAGCCTCGTTAACAATGTAATGGAGTCCTTCGATATTTGCTAATTTGTCCTGTGTGTCGTCAAGGGAACAGTCATCCACGACAATCACCTCAAAACTAATATTTGAGGTTAGTTTCACTAGTGATCGAAGGCAGTTCAACGTGTAGTCAATTTGTCCATAAACCGGAACAATGATTGACACCGCAGGGTTCTCTGCCTTAGGCAGACGCAACGCTTGCATAGCGTTGTCGAAACATTCAGTTTGCGGCAAAAAAAACCCAATCTCTTTCGCATTTGCCTGTGAACCCCAAACAGCTTGCCTTGACTTCCATATCTGAAAAGATTGCGTACCGGAAAACAAGAAGGGAAGGTTCCTATAAAATAGACTCTGGATTGCCATTCTGCGATTAGGCGCAAACGGCAACAGGTGATATGCCGCCCTGGCAATATTTAACATAGCTTTGGATAAGTTGCTTTTCATACTTCGCTTTCAACATCACACGTTATTTGATGGTAAGCGTTCACTCCCCCTGGGAACGCGGACGCCTCGCCCGCAGAAATTGCGGACAAGATTAACGTGCTCCCAGGAAATGGCAGGCTTACATTTGCTCGTTCCCAAGCTCCTGCTTCACTGCCATTAAGTTAAGCCGTCATTCCGGCATGGACCGCCGGAATCCAGATTGCAGGGATGCCAACAATCTATACCGTCCATGGAGCCTAGGTTCCGGCGATCCCTGCCGGAACGACGAGTTTTTTATTAACTTAATGGCAGTGAAGCTCCTGCTTGGGAATGGGGTTTTTGAAGCTCCAGCTTCCCGAAGAACGGCCAAGCAGGAACTTGCAAGATAAGGGTTCCCAAGCCGGAGCTTGGGAACCAGCCAAAAACGCTGTTAGGATTGAAGATAATAGGCCATTTTATCACGATTTTTCTTTAGCCGTGGGTCGAGCCACTCCCCGCCAGGAATTCTCATTTTGAACCAGAACGATGAGTGTGGTCCGTCATTCCAGCCGGGATGCCGGAATCCAGCGCCCAAGGATGGCAAACCTCTAACTACGGCAAGCCTTGTCGTAAGTTCGAAGCATCACGTCCCTGTGACTGGATTCCGGCATCCCGGCCGGAATGACGGCGTTTTTAGCCAAAATGAGAATTGCTGACTCCCCGCAAAGCAATGAAACAGTCCTTTTCGCAGAAATGCTTGAGGTGAAGGTCAAGTCGGCGTATAAAACAAGGGAAAATTGCCAAATAAGCAAATGGCTGGCTTTTGACTGTCTCTGGGCATCTTAGCCAAATCACTTAACTTAATTCATGTGTCCAATGAAAGAGCGTCCCCTTTCTCCGCATTTGCAGGTTTATCGCCTGCCCCTGACTGCTTGGGTATCAATCACCCATCGTGCCACTGGCGTATTCCTCAGCTTGGGGATGATCTTGTTGGTCGTATTTTTGCTTGCAATAGCGCAGGGTTCCGAATCGTTTGCCTTGGTGCATTCTTGTTTACAATCGTTGGCTGGGCGGTTGTTTTTGTGGGGGTGGATTTACTCCCTGCTGTTCCATTTGTGCCATGGGTTTAGGCACTTGATCTGGGACACCGGCCACGGCTTTGAACGAGAAACGCTAAACCGTTTTGCCGCCTATGAAATAGCAGCCTCTTTGCTGCTAGTTTCAATGCTTATTTTGCTGGTCTCCATATAAGTGCTGGGATTAATCTCATGAATTATCAAACTCCATTGGCGAGGGTCCGCGGCCTAGGTTCAGCGCGGCAAGGATCGCATGATTGGTGGATGCAGAGGGTTTCCGCCATTGCTCTTTTGCCTCTATCACTATGGTTGGCAGCTTACTTGTCAATCTTGCCGAATGTCACTTATGAGCAAGTGATACGCTGGATAAGCCTCCCATGGAACACCGTTTTGCTGCTTTCCTTCATCCTGCTTTCACTTTACCACGCCATGCTAGGTCTGCAAGTCGTCATTGAAGATTATGTCCATAATGATTGGATGAAACTTTTGGGGACACTCGGCATCAGGTTGGTGACGGCCTTTTTAACGCTCAGTACCGTTTTTTCGGTGTTGCACATCGTTTTCTTAGGCGGACATGGCTAAATCATACGAAATCATTAACCACACTTACGATGCGGTGGTCGTTGGCGCCGGCGGTGCCGGTTTGCGAGCTACCTTAGGGCTGGCTCAACGCGGTTTAAAAACAGCCTGCGTGACCAAGGTCTTTCCGACCCGTAGCCACACCGTGGCTGCGCAAGGTGGCATCAGTGCGGCCTTAGGCAATATGGGCGAAGATGACTGGCGCTGGCATATGTATGACACCGTAAAGGGTTCGGACTGGCTAGGCGATCAAGATGCCATCGAATATATGTGCCGTGAGGCGATTCCCTCGGTTATCGAGCTTGAACATTACGGTGTGCCTTTTTCCCGCATGCCGGACGGCAAGATTTATCAGCGGCCCTTCGGTGGCATGACCACACATTTTGGCGAAGGAACCGCGCAGCGCACCTGTGCAGCGGCCGACCAGACTGGTCATGCAATCCTGCACACCCTCTATCAACAATCACTTAAGCATAGTGCCGAATTTTTCATAGAATACGTTGCGCTTGATCTCATCATGGAAGACGGGGAATGCCGGGGAGTGTTGGCATGGCGGCTGGAAGATGGAACGCTACATTTATTCCGCGCCCACGCCACACTGCTTGCCACGGGTGGTTATGGCCGGTGTTATTTTTCTTGCACATCGGCTCATACCTGCACAGGTGACGGCAACGCGATGGCATTGCGTGCAGGGCTACCATTGCAAGACATGGAATTTGTGCAGTTTCACCCCACTGGCATCTATGGCGCAGGCTGTTTAATCACCGAAGGTGTGCGGGGCGAAGGCGGGTACTTGACCAATTCCGAAGGCGAACGCTTTATGGAACGTTACGCCCCCCATGCCAAAGACTTGGCTTCCCGTGATGTAGTCAGTCGGGCAATCACCATGGAAATCCGTGCCGGACGCGGTGTGGGTCCGGGCAAAGACCAAGCCTATTTGCACATGGAACACTTGCCCCCCGAAGTCATCCATGAGCGACTTCCCGGCATATCCGAGTTGGCCAAGATTTTTGCCGGCGTGGATGTGACCAAGGAGCCGCTGCCGATATTGCCTACCGTACACTACAACATGGGTGGCATCCCCACTAATTATAAGGCCGAGGTGCTTACACTGAAGGATGGCAACCCGGAAACTGTCGTGCCGGGTTTGATGGCTTGCGGTGAGGCCGCCTGCGTATCCGTGCATGGGGCCAACCGCTTAGGCTCGAACTCTTTGCTGGATTTGGTGGTGTTCGGACGTGCCGCCGCCATCCGTTGCGCAGAATTGATCAAACCTAGGCAACCCCATAAACCTTTGACTAAAACCGCCTGCGACGAATCAATGGAACGTTTTGACAAGCTGCGCTACGCCAACGGCTCGCACAACACTGCCGATGTCAGGCTGGCCATGCAAAAAACGATGCAAAACCACGCTAGCGTATTCCGTACCGGTGAAGTGCTTCAAGAAGGTGTGGGGAAATTAAAGGAAGTTTTCAATCAGTTCGCCGATGTGCGCGTATCGGACCGCTCGTTGATCTGGAATACCGATTTGGTGGAAACCATCGAACTGCAAAACCTACTAGGCCAGGCCATGGTAACCATTTCATCTGCCCTGAACCGCCAGGAAAGTCGAGGTGGACACGCCCGCGAAGACTTCCCGAACCGGGATGACGAGAACTGGCTCAAGCACACTTTGGTTTGGTTGGATAATGACCATCAAGTAAGCATTGACTACCGCCCAGTGCATTTATACACATTGACCGACGAAGTCCAAACCATTGCCCCCAAACCTAGGGTTTATTAATGGCTACTTTCACCCTCCCCAAAAATTCTAAAATACAACCCGGCAAGACTTGGCCTGCTCAGCAAGGCGCAAAACGCATCAAGCGCGTTGAAGTTTATCGCTATGACCCTGAAAGCGGTGAAAATCCTCGGGTTGATGTGTTTGAAATCGACTTGGACCGTTGTGCGCCGATGGTGCTGGATGCACTGCTACTGATTAAGAACGAGATTGATCCTACGCTGGCTTTCCGCCGTTCTTGCCGTGAAGGGGTATGCGGTTCCTGCTCGATGAACATCGACGGGCATAACACCTTGGCCTGCACCAAGCCGATGGAGGATTGCAGCGATGTCATCCGCATTTATCCGCTACCGCATTTACAGGTCGTCAAAGACTTGGTGCCGGACATGACGCATTTTTATGCCCAATATGCGTCCATCAAACCATGGATCGTCACGCAGACCCCTGCCCCCGCCGACCGTGAGCGGCTGCAGAGTAAGGAGGAACGGAGCAAGCTGGACGGATTGGTCGAATGTATTATGTGTGCCAGTTGTTCCACTTCCTGCCCGAGTTATTGGTGGAATGGCGACCGCTATTTGGGCCCTGCCGTGCTGTTGCAGGCTTACCGCTGGATCGCCGATAGCCGCGACGAGACCACCGGGGAGCGACTCGACGAACTGGAAGACCCGTTCAAACTGTACCGCTGCCACACCATCATGAACTGCACGGACACCTGCCCGAAGGGTCTGAACCCGGCCAAAGCCATTGCGGAAATCAAGAAGCTCTTGATTGAACGGCAGAAATAAATCCGTCACGTCATTCCAGCATGGATGCAGGAATCCAGTCACAAGGACGTGAAGCTTCAAATTTACGACGGGTCTTGCCGTAGTTTTATGTTTGCCATCCATGGACGCTGGATTCCGGCAGTCCATGCCGGAATGACGGCGTTTTTTCAGAATGAAATTGCTGTAAAAATTGCCGACAATGCCTAGCCGTAATCAATTAGAATGGCGCTGCCGGCGCGGGACCAAGGAACTCGACCTGATGATGCAAACTTGGCTGCGGGTGGAATTTGACCGATCCCCCGAAGTGGAGCAGCAGTCTTTCCTAGAATTGTTGGACTGGCCTGACGACCAACTCATCCGGCTGCTTTTAGGATACGGGCAGGCCGACAACCCAAAGCTAAATGAACTTGCCGGAAAAATCCGCACTCTGTCCTTATCTGGCACCTAAGCCTTCCCATTCGCTGGCGTTGTTTCTGCTGGCAGCCCATGCACTTGCCTTTGTCGCCGCGTGGGCTAACCTATTGGAGTTATGGCTTAAACTGCTGCTTTCCGTTAGTGTTGCATTAAGCCTGTGGCATGTGCTCAAGGAACGTGCCAATAGTCATGAGATCGCCGGGTTGCAGCTTAAGCCGGATGGCTCATGGATGTTGCGCCTGTCTTCGGGTGACGATATTGAAGCAAAAATATTGGGTAGTTCGATAGCCAACCCTTGGTTTGTGTTATTGCATTTGCAGACTGAAAATAAACGCTATTCAATGCTAATTCCCAGGGACAGCCTTGAACCGGATGACTTCCGCAGATTAAGAGTGGCGTTGATAGTGGTGGGGGTTGCAGATGTTAAAAACCCAGCAAGCCAGTAACCCCGCAAAATGAAGTACAACACAGATACTTCAGTCTATTGGGTTCATTCAAGGGTAAGCGTTCACTCCCCCCTGCCTTTTCCTGGGAACGCGGCCATCTTGGCCGCCATTTCAGCGGGCGAGACGCCCGCGCTCCCTGGGGGAAGTGAACGCTTACATTCAAGGCAGGTGTCTATACTTGCCCATTGGATTTTTTACGTTGCGTCGTTGCGCCGTTGCGTGAGACCTTCTTTTTGCTTATCTCACAATACCGATTGGCCTCGTATTTGGGCAAAGATTTTTTGCCTCACGCAACGGCGCAACGACGCAACGTTAAGAGCAAAACATTACGGTAGTTGTATGGTCGGGCGCGTCACTTTGCGTTGCACCCGACGAAAAGAGCGAAGAGCAACAGCCTCAGCTTCGTTGTAGTCCGTGCGCCCAACATTCATGCAAATTGGTTTGCACCCCCGAAGATGCCAGCCATACCAAGTAGGGTACGCTGTGCGTACCTTCAAGGGCTTACAATGGTACGCACAGCATCCCTACTTGGATACTGTACTTTCATGGCAACCCGGCACTCAAGAGTACGATCATCAACCAAGGTCCGTAAGGGCGGAACCATGAACGGGTTCCGCCGTATGTTATGGGTCGGTCGCCAGCATTCGGCGGATCACATCCCTGTATCCGCCCTTCATAAAACGCTTTATCCATGGCCACTTCCAAAGACAAAAAAATCATCTACCGTTGCACCGAATGCGGCAATGCCCAAAGCAAATGGGGAGGCCAGTGCGGCGGCTGTGGTTTGTGGAATACGCTGGTGGAAAGCGTCGAAGAACGCAACCCAGTCTCTTCGCGTTTCGCCGGTTATGCCGGCGACGGATTGGGCCAAGCCAAGCCGGTGGATCTATCGACCGTTGGTTCGGAGGAAATCGCCCGGTCCACTAGCGGTCTAGACGAATTGGACCGGGTTCTGGGCGGCGGCTTGGTCACGGGTTCGGCGATACTGATCGGCGGCGATCCGGGCATAGGCAAATCCACCTTGCTGCTGCAAACCCTAGCGGCGGTTGGGGGGCCGGTCAATGCTTTGTATATCACTGGCGAAGAATCCATCCAGCAAGTCAGCCTACGCGCCAAACGACTCCACCTACACTGCACCGGAGTAAAAATACTGGCAGAAACCTCGTTGGAGCGTATGCTGTCCATCGTCCGTGACCAGCCCCCCGCCCTTCTCGTCGTCGATTCCATTCAGACCGTTTACAGCGAACTTTTGCAATCCGCGCCCGGTTCCGTCGCTCAAGTCCGCGAATGCGCGGCGCAGTGGGTGCGCTTCGCAAAACAGAGCGGAACAATCGTTTTTTTGGTCGGACATGTCACCAAGGAAGGTACGTTGGCGGGTCCGCGTGTATTGGAGCATATGGTCGATACGGTGCTTTACTTCGAGGGCGACCCCGGCAACCGTTACCGGGTGATCCGCGCCTTCAAAAACCGTTTCGGCGCGGTCAACGAATTGGGCGTGTTTGCGATGACTGAAACCGGATTGAAGGAAGTCAAAAACCCTTCCGCGATATTCTTGTCCCGTTATGAGGAGGACATGCCCGGCACCGTGGTAATGGCCATGCGCGAGGGTAGTCGGCCCCTGCTGGTTGAAGTGCAGGCATTGGTCGATGAATCCCCCTTGCCCTTACCGCGCCGCGTGGCGGTGGGCATGGAAGGCAACCGGCTTGCCATGCTGCTGGCAGTGTTGCACCGCCATGGCGGCGTGGGCATCCTGAACCAAGACGTGTTCATCAATCTGGCTGGCGGGTTACGCTTGACGGAAACTGCTGGCGATCTGGCGGTGGTGATGGCGGTCGTTTCCAGTTACCGCGACCGCCCCATCCCCCGAGACTGGATCGCCTTTGGCGAATTGGGCTTAAGCGGTGAAGTCAGGCCGGTCCAAAACGGCGAGGAACGACTGCGCGAGGCAGCCAAACATGGATTCAAACATGCCGTCGTGCCTCACAAGAACGTCCCCAAAGGCGGCATTGAAGGGTTGAATATCATGCCGGTGAAAACCTTGCGCGAGGCGTTGGGGGTGTTGTGATTACAGCGTTTTCAACATCTAATAGTTACTTTATAGAACTTTGCAATTAAAGATTTCGCTTTTGGATCAACGATTTATTTTTATTTCCATCATTTTTATAGCAACTATTAACGCGGTAAGGCGTATCCCAAGGGCGCAATAGCGGTACTCCGCGTATTGCGCCGGATGTAGAATCTTGCCGTTGGTCAGCAACCACCCCCGCCGTCATGCCGACCATCCGGCGCAATACGCGGCTGAGGCCGCTAGTGCGCCCTTACACCCTACCACGACTTACTTCGTTTGGCTTCACTGGTACTGGCAACCAGTCCCATCGTACCTTTTGTCTCTAGGTTTGCCAGTCGAGCGGCTAAGGTTTCCATGCGCATGGCTTGCGCCTGCACGATGGACGTTTGCCGTTTGATGTCGGCAATTGTTTGAGTTTGGGATAGAAGCTGGCTACCCTGCA
>Ga0209697_10004032_pt1 | contig 19489 bp, 18 predicted proteins | sample AliMusrvi5mmetaG_FD_184115 | JGI IMG/M metagenome (GOLD analysis project Ga0209697, IMG submission 184115) | Freshwater lake bacterial and archeal communities from Alinen Mustajarvi, Finland, to study Microbial Dark Matter (Phase II) - Alinen... | ecosystem: Environmental > Aquatic > Freshwater...
GAGCAACGCATGACCCAGTTGCCACCGCTGCAGGCGGCGCGGCTTGCAGGCCGTGTGTCGGGCGACTCCACCGTGGCCTATGCCTGGGCCTATTGCATGGCGCTGGAGTCGGCCTGCGGCATCACCGTGCCGGAGCGCGCCGCCTGGTTGCGCGCCCTGATGCTGGAGCGCGAGCGCGTGGCCAACCACCTGGGCGATCTGGGGGCGTTGGGCAATGACGCCGCCTTTGCCTTTGGCCTGGCGCAGTTTTCAAGGCTGCGCGAAAACTGGCTGCGCGGCTCGATGACTGCCTTTGGTCATCGTCTGATGATGGACTGCGTAGCTCCCGGCGGCGTCAGTACAGACCTGACTCGCGAGCATTGCGAAAGCCAGGCACAACTCTGCGATGCCTTGGAGGCCGAGGTGCGCACGCTGTTCACCATTTATGAGGCGCATTCGGGTCTGCAGGACCGGTTCTTGAGCACCGGCCGTGTGACACCGGCGCTGGCTGCGCGCCTGGGCCTCACCGGCCTGGCCGGACGTGCCAGCAGCCAATCCTGGGACCTGCGCTGTGACCAGCCCTGGCTGCCTTACAGCCAGTTGCAGGTGGCGATGGCCACTCACCAAGGCGGCGATGTGGCGGCGCGCGTGCTGGTGCGCTTTCACGAGCTGTTTGAATCGTTGCGCCTGATTCGGCAGATGTTGGCCGAGCTGCCGCCGGGACCGGTAAAGCTTGAAGTGCGATTGCCGCGGTACGCGGCGCGCGGTGCGGGCTGGGTGGAGGGCTGGCGCGGCGAGATTTTTGTGGCGCTGGAGCTGGCCGGTGCCGACCAGGAAAATCGCATACTGCGCTGCCATCTACATGACCCGTCCTGGCAAAACTGGCCGGTGCTGGAGCACGCCATCATGGGTAACATCGTGCCCGACTTTCCACTCATCAACAAATCCTTCAACCTCAGCTATTCGGGGCAAGACCTATGATCTGGAGAGTCCTGCGCCAGATTGGCAAGGCCGGTTGCCATAGTGAGCCAGCGCCAGACATAGGCGCGGCGGCCGCCGACGAGACCAGTCGCATCCAGTCCGAGCTGTTGCAGATCCTGGGCCAGGCGCTCTGCATCCGTCAGATCGATGCCGGTTCCTGCAATGGCTGCGAGCTGGAGATCAACGCCCTGGGCAATCCCTACTACAACCTCGAAGGACTGGGCATCAAGTTTGTTGCCAGTCCGCGCCATGCCGATTTGCTCCTGGTCACCGGGCCGGTGTCACGCAATATGGAGACGGCCTTGAAGCGCAGCTTTGATGCCACGCCCGAGCCCAAGCTGGTGCTGGTCGTGGGCGACTGCGGCTGCGACGGTGGCATTTTTGGCGAGAGCTATGCCAGCTGTGGCCGGGTGTCCAACGTGATTCCGGTTGATGCGGTGGTGCCGGGCTGTCCGCCGCCGCCGCTGGAGATTTTGCGCGGCATTCTCCAGGCGGTGCGAAGGCGCGTTCCGCCTTCACCTTAAGCCTTAAGTCGGCTTCTCCACGCGGCCGTCGGCATGCTTGGCAAAGCGGCCGCTTTCGCGCGGGTGCACCGGGTCCGGTACGCCCCAGGGCCAGCCGCCAAATTCGGTGCGGCGGTAGTCGGCAAAGGCCTGCTGAATCTCGGCATCGGTATTCATCACGAACGGACCGTATTGCGCCACCGGCTCGCCGATCGGGCGGCCCTGCAGCATCAGCAGCTCGGACTCGGCATCGCCGTTGATGAGGTCCAGCTCAACGCCGGCCCGCACCTCAATCACCTGTCCCGGCTCCACCCACTGCCCGGCCATGGACAGCCGCTGACCTTTGAAAAAGTAGAGCAGGCGCCGCGTGCCCGCTCCGGCCGCCGCAGGCAGGGTCCAGCGCGCCCCCGGCTCCAGGCGCAGGGTGAGAATGGCCAGGTCTGCCTCGGGTTTTGCTGCCCAGGAGTCGGGTGGCGGAGGCAGGCCGTGCACATCGGCCAGGTGACCGGCGACGCAGCTGACATGGGTGGCCGCTCCGTTGGCATCCGTAAAGCGCAGCTTGGGAATGTCCTCGTGCCAGAACATGCTGAAGTGCGGCTCGACCATCTTGTCCTTGGCCGGCAGGTTCAGCCAGATCTGGAACAGCTCGGCCGGGTTGGGTTTTGTGTCATGCACCAGCGGAAACATTTCGCAGTGCACGATGCCCTTGCCGGCCGTGAGCCACTGCACATCGCCCTCGCCAAAGCGCGCTGTGGCGCCGACCGAGTCGGAGTGGTCAATCAGGCCGCGGCGCATGATGGTGACGGTTTCAAAGCCGCGGTGGGGATGGGCCGGGAAGCCGGGCACGGTCTTGCCGTGGTACATGCTCCAGCCATCCTTGCCGCCAAAGTCCTGTCCCAGATTGCGTCCGGCCAGCGACGCATCCGGCCCCTGTACGGCGTTGCCGCGCGGATAGGCGTCGTTGTGGTGCACACAGAACAGAAACGGGTCTATGGTTTTCCAGGGAAAGCCCAGGGCTTCGATGCTGAGCAGGATAGGTGCTGTCATGGATCAGAGGGTACTTTTAAATAGGTTTGACGAACAGCGCTACGGTCAGGCAGACGCCTATGGCCACGATGGCCGCGCGCAGCACGCGTTCGTTGATGCGGTGCAGCGCCCAGGAGCCCAGCAAGCCGCCCAGAATGGCGCCCGAGCCCATCACCAAGGCTTCCATCCAATGCACCTCGGGTGAGGTGACAAACAGCAGCACCGCAGCCGCATTCATGACGCCGCCCAGGGCGTTCTTGGTGGCGCCCGCGTTGCGCGTGGGTAGACCGGCCATGGTCAGGGCGGCCATCATCAGAAAGCCGATACCGCCGCCAAAATAGCCGCCATAAATGGCAATGCAAAACTGGGTGATGGCGGCGCCCGCTGCGCCCAGATGCACGCCGGACGAGTCGCTCTTGCGCAGGAAGCTGCCCCAGGCAAATACGACGGTTGCAAACAGCACCAGCCAGGGCACCAGCCTGGCAAACAGCGTGGAGGGCGTGTGCAGCAAGAGCAGTCCGCCCAGCGCGCCACCCAGCACGCTGACGGCCAACAGCGCCCGAAACGACAGCTTGCCAGCACCGGTCACCAGCTTGCGGCCCGCATAGCCCGAGGTGATCTGGCCCGGAAACAGGGCCACGGTGGAGGTGATGTTGGCTGCCAGTGGCGACATGCCCGAAACGATCAGCATCGGCAGAGTGACGAAGGAGCCACCACCGGCCAGTGAATTTTGCAGACCGGCCCAAATGCCGGCGATAAAGATGAAAGCAATCAGCATGTCAATTATTCAACGCCGGTTGCGAAATCTTCGATCAGTTGCTCTATCCATTCTTCCACTTCAGCGGGCCCCAGCACCAAGGCCCCGGCCACATAGTCGCCGCCCTTGAACCATTCGGCCGTGGCATGCAGCCGTGCGTAGCGCTGGATGGCAACTTCCGCCACCAGGCCCAGTGCGATCAGGCGCGTCACGTCAGGGGAGATTTTGGGATCGAGGAAAACCGAATAGTCGTGATGCAAACGGATGGCCAGGCAAACCTGCTCCGGCAGCAGCCAAGACCTTGCCATGATGCCGCCTATCATCGCGTGGTCGGTGTTGTGCGCCAACTGTTCCACCGCAGTGAACGGCCGCTCGCTATCCATGTTGGCAATTTTGAGGGTTTCGGTGTAACTCGGAAACTTGTTGCGCAACAGGGGAATGCCTACATCACAGAACAGGCCAAACGACTGCGCCAGCCCGACCTCCACGACGCGGGTGGCCTTTGCCATGCGCGACATGGCGTAAGCTTTTTTGCTGCTGCTGTCATAAAACCGGGCCAGGGCCTGCGCATCGCCTTTGAGCACGCTGCGCACCGAAAGCGCGGTGACCAGAATGGACAACTGCTTCAACCCGATCAATGCCACGGCTTGCTCGATCGAATCGGCGCGGCGGCTCAGACCAAACATGGGCGAATTGACGGTCTTCAATACGGTGACCGTCAAGGCCACATCCAGGCTCACAATCTGAGCGGCCTTGCGGATGTCCGGATCGGCCTTGCCCAGTTCGGTCTGCAGTTGCTGCACCACAACCGGTCGGGGTGGAATGCCGATCTGCCTTGCCAATGCCTCCATGTCGGTAGCGTTTGCGCGTTCCTGGTGGGCATCTGGCGTGACGGCTTTGTTCATTGCGTGGTGGGGTCCGTAGATCAAATATCGATGTTGCCAGCCCGCAGGGCGTTGGTCTCGATGAACTCGCGGCGCGGCTCCACCTCATCGCCCATCAGCATGGTGAAGACGCGGTCGGCCTCGATGGCGTCGTCGATCTGCACGCGCAACAGGCGGCGCACGGTCGGGTCCATGGTGGTTTCCCAGAGCTGGCTGGGGTTCATTTCGCCCAGTCCCTTGTAGCGCTGGCGGCTGGTGGAATTCTCGGCCTGGGCAATCAGCCAGGCCATGGCTTCGCGGAAGTCGTTGACCTTTTCTTCCTTCTGGCGCTCGCCCTCGCCGCGCATGACGCGTGCTCCTTCGCTCAGTAGGCCCTTGAAGGTGTTGGCAGCATCGGCCAGCGCGCGGTAGTCGGAACCGTGCACAAAGTCCTGCGTCAGCACGCTGCTTTTGACATTGCCGTGGTGGCGGCGGCTGATGCGCAGAATCGGCTTGTCGGTGCGCACGTCAAACTCGCCCGCCACTTCGGCGTCGGGCAGCTTGGCTTGCAGCGCGGCAGCCGAAATTTCTGCGTCGGCCACGGTGTCCAGGTTCAGCGCCACGCCATCGGCGACGCTTCGCAAAGCTTCTGCGTCCATGAAGTTCTTCAGGCGTGCGATGACGGCCTGGGCCACCTGGTGCTTGCGCGCCAGCTCGGCCAGTGTGTCGCCATTCAAGGTGGTGCCTGCAGGGCCGCCGGTAAACACCGAGGCGTTGACCAGGGCGATGCGCAACAGGAAGTTGTCGAGGTCGCCCGCGCCTTGCAGGTACAGCTCCTCCTTGCCGGCCTTGACCTTGTACAGCGGCGGCTGCGCAATGTAGATGTGGCCGCGTTCCACCAACTCGGGCATCTGGCGGTAGAAGAAGGTCAAGAGCAGGGTGCGGATGTGGGCGCCGTCCACGTCGGCGTCGGTCATGATGATGATGCGGTGGTAGCGCAGCTTGGCAACATTGAAGTCGTCGTTGCCGGTGCTGCCACCGGCCTTGCCGATGCCGGTGCCCAAAGCGGTGATCAGCGTGAGAATTTCGTTGCTGGTGAGCAGCTTCTCGTAGCGCGCTTTTTCCACGTTCAAAATCTTGCCGCGCAGCGGCAGGATCGCCTGGAACTTGCGGTCGCGACCCTGCTTGGCGGAGCCACCGGCGGAGTCGCCCTCGACAATGTAGATTTCGCAGCCCGCCGGGTCTTTTTCCTGGCAGTCCGCCAGCTTGCCGGGCAGGCCCATGCCGTCGAGCACACCCTTGCGGCGTGTCATGTCGCGCGCCTTGCGGGCCGCTTCACGGGCGCGGGCCGCCTCGATGATCTTGCCGACAATGATCTTGGCGTCCGCTGGACGCTCCTGCAGGTAGTCGTGCAGCAGCTTTGACACAATGTCTTCCACCGGGCCGCGCACTTCCGATGACACCAGCTTGTCCTTGGTCTGGCTGCTGAACTTGGGCTCGGGCACCTTCACAGAGAGCACACAGCACAGGCCTTCGCGCATGTCGTCGCCGCTCACCTCGACCTTGGCCTTTTTGGCGATCTCGCTGTCGTCAATGTATTTGTTGATGACGCGCGTCATGGCGGCGCGCAAACCCGTCAGGTGGGTGCCACCGTCGCGCTGCGGAATGTTGTTGGTGAAACACAGCACCTGCTCGTTGTAGCCGCTGTTCCACTGCATCGCCACTTCGACACCGATGTTGGTACCCTGGTCACTTTGTCGGTCGCCCATGGCGTGGAACACGTTGGGGTTCAACACGGTCTTGCCCTTGTTGATGAAGTTGACAAAGCCCTTGACGCCACCTGCGCCCGAGAAGTCGTCTTCCTTGCCGGTGCGCTCGTCCTTGAGGCGGATCTTGACGCCGTTGTTCAGGAAGCTCAGCTCGCGCAGGCGTTTGCTCAGAATCTCGTAATGAAAGTCGGTGTTGGTCTGGAAAATTTCCAGATCCGGTGAGAAGTGCACCTCGGTGCCACGGCGTTCGGTCTCGCCGGTCACGCGCATGGGCGAGACTTCCACGCCGTTCACGGTTTCAATCAGGCGGTTCTGCACAAAGCCCTTGCTGAACTCCATCACATGGACCTTGCCGTCGCGGCGGATGGTCAGGCGGAGCATTTTGGACAGCGCGTTGACGCAGGAAACGCCGACGCCGTGCAGACCGCCGGAGACCTTGTAGCTGTTCTGGTTGAACTTGCCACCGGCATGCAGCTCGGTTAGCGCGATTTCGGCGGCACTGCGCTTGGGCTCGTGCTTGTCGTCCATCTTCACGCCGGTGGGAATGCCGCGGCCGTTGTCGACCACGCTGATGGAGTTGTCGGAGTGGATGGTGACCAGGATGTCATCGCAGTGGCCGGCCAAAGATTCGTCGATCGAGTTGTCCACAACCTCGAACACCAGGTGGTGCAGGCCGGTGCCATCCGACGTGTCGCCGATATACATGCCGGGACGCTTGCGCACCGCCTCCAGGCCTTCGAGAATCTGGATCGAACCTTCGCCATAGGCCTCGGAGGCACCGGCCTGGTGGGCGTCGATGGTGGGTTGGAAGTTGGAGCTCTCGGATCCGCCTTCGCCGGTGTGTACCGCTTCTGTGTCAGCGCCGTTTTCGGGGGTTGAATCGGGCTTGTTGTTATCAGTCATGGCTTACTTCTCTCACAAAATCTCAAACTCTGGAATGACCAAACCCCCGCAGGGCGGGGGTTTGTGTCGAATCGCTTTGGGGCGCCTGGCCTTAAATCCGCATCGGCATGACGACGTACTTAAAGGTCGCGTTATCGGGGATGGTGAACAGCGCCGAACTGTTGCCGTCGGACAGCTCCAGCGCCACCATGTCCTGGCTCATATTGGCCAGCGCGTCGATCAAATAGGTGACGTTGAAACCGATCTCTATGCTGTCGCCGCCGTAGTCGATGTCGAGCTCGTCCACCGCTTCTTCCTGCTCGGCATTGTTGGAGGCCACTCGCAAAGTGCCAGGATCGATATTCAGGCGTACGCCCTTGAACTTGTCGCTGGTCAGGATGGCGGTGCGCTGCAGCGTAGACAGCAGCGCGGCGCGGCCCAGCGTGATCTTGTTCTTGTGGTTCTTGGGGATGACGCGGTTGTAGTCGGGGAACTTGCCCTCGACCAGCTTGGTCACAAACTCCATGCCGTCAAATGTGAACTTAGCCTGGTTGTTGGCGAATTGCATTTCAATCGCACCATCGCCGTCGCCCAGCAGGCGCTGCAGCTCGATCACTGTCTTGCGCGGCAGAATCACCTCCTGCTTGGGCACTTCTACATCCAGCGTGGCCGAGGCAAAGGCCAGGCGGTGGCCGTCGGTGGCCACCAGGCTGAGCTGCTGGCCTTCTGCGACAAACAAAATGCCGTTGAGGTAATAGCGGATATCGTGCACGGCCATGGCAAATGCCACCTGGCCCAGCAGGTCTTTCAGCGTCTTTTGCGGCACGCTGAAAACGGGGCCAAAGTTGGCCGATTCCTGCACCAGCGGAAAGTCTTCGGCCTGCATGGTTTGCAGCGTGAACTTGCTCTTGCCACCCTTGAGGATGACCTTGCTCTGGCTGGACTCCAGCGACACGGCCTGATCCCCCGGCATGGTGCGCAGAATGTCGATCAGCTTGCGTGCGCCGATGGTGGTGGTGAAATTGCCAGCGTCGCCACCCAGTTCGGCGGTGGTGCGAATCTGGATTTCCAGGTCGCTGGTGGTGAGCTGGATCGACGTTCCCGATTTTCGCAGCAGCACATTGGCAAGAATCGGCAAGGTATGGCGGCGCTCCACAATGCCGGCAACGGATTGCAGAACCGAGAGAACTTTGTCTTGCGTTGCCTTCAATACGATCATGTCAATCTCTTTCAGAGTCTCTGTGGCGCCAAAAATCCCCGCGGATCGGCGACTTTGTTAAATACCCGTCATTTTCGCTGTTTTATGCAGCATTTGCCGGGCTTCTTTCCTTGTTTTTGGAAATCAGCCCTTGAGGGTCTGTTCTAGAACGTGGAGTTGTTGGTTCAGCTCGGTCATTTGCTGGCGCTCGCCGCCAATCTTGCGCACCGCGTGCAGCACCGTGGTGTGGTCGCGTCCGCCAAACAGTTCGCCGATTTCCGGCAGGCTTTTTTGCGTCAGCTCCTTGGCCAGGTACATGGCGATCTGGCGCGGCCGGGCAATGCTGGCTGGGCGCTTCTTGGAGTACATGTCGGCAATTTTGATCTTGTAGTAGTCGGCCACGGTCTTTTGGATGTTCTCCACCGAAATTTGCCGGTTCTGGATCGACAGCAGGTCGCGCAGGGCTTCGCGCGCCAGCGCAATCGAGATTTCTTTCTGGTTGAAGCGCGAATAGGCCAAGATTTTGCGCAGCGCGCCTTCGAGCTCGCGCACATTGGAGCGCACATTTTTGGCGACAAAAAACGCCACCTCTTCAGGCATTTCCGTGCCCTCGGCGCGCGCCTTGTTGATCAAAATGGCGACGCGCATTTCCAGCTCCGGCGGCTCAATCGCCACCGTCAGCCCTGAGTCAAAACGCGACACCAGGCGCTCGTGGATGTCGGCCAGACCCTTGGGATAGGTGTCGCTGGTCATCACGATGTGCGACTTCTTGGTCAGCAGCGCCTCAAAGGCGTTGAAAAACTCTTCCTGGGTGCGCTCCTTGTTGGCAAAGAACTGCACGTCATCGATCAACAGCAGGTCAAGCGAGTGGTATTTCTCCTTGAATTCGTCAAAAGTCTTGCGCTGGTAGGCCTTAACCACATCGGACACGAACTGCTCCGCATGGATGTAGAGAACTCGTGCACCGGGCTTGTCCTGCAGCAAGCGGTTGCCCACGGCGTGCATCAAGTGGGTCTTGCCCAGACCGACGCCACCATAGATGAAAAGCGGGTTGTACAGATGGCCCGGCATGGTCGCCACGTGCATGGCTGCAGCGCGCGCCATGCGGTTGGCCGTACCCTCCACCAGGGTCTCGAAGGTGAGCATGCCGTTGAGCCGGTTCTTGGGCGTGCCCAGGTTGCGGTCTTCGCCCACTTCCACCACATCGTCGATCACCACGGCCTCGGATGATGCGGCCACAAAATGAGGTCTGACAACCGCTTCGCGCGGAGTGATTGCTAACTCAATCTGTACCGGCTGACCATATAGTTTCTCCAGCATGCTGGCGATGCGGCCGCTGTACTGGGCCCGCACCCAGTCGAGTTTGAAGCGGTTGGCAACAAAGATGGTGACCCTGGAAAGGTCGTCCTGCACCTGTGCCTGCAGGGGCTTGATCCAGGTGTTGAACTGCTGTTCCGGTAGCTCTTGAGCCAGCTGCTCTATGCAGGTTTGCCATAGGCTTTGACCGATGTCATTGGCAGCCGTTTGCCGGCTGCCGGAGGATTGTCCCGTGCTCATTCTTGTTCTCGACTTCTGTGGATATTTTTGGTTTTTTGCATCTGAAATTGTAATTTATCAAAGCCTTATCCACATTTTTTATTCTGCCCACTCTTTTTGCCCTAAATGCAGAATCTGGTCAAAGGCCTTGCCGTGGGCGTGAAAATTTGCGATAATCTTGGGTTTCCCTGATTGTTGTCGGGGCACAAGCCAAAGATTTAGCAGAGATTCAAAATGAAACGCACTTACCAACCTTCCAAAATTCGCCGCGCTCGTACCCACGGCTTTCTGGTCCGCATGAAGACCCGTGGTGGTCGCGCCGTGATCAACGCGCGCCGTGCCAAGGGCCGCAAGCGCCTGGCGGTCTAATCCCGTCCGAGCCATTCTGATCGGTCATTTCTTGGGGCACTGTCTCAGGGGGTTGCAGTGTGCTTTCCCATGCAGCGATTGAAAACCCGGCCCCAATTCCAGGTGGCCTTGTCTGGGAAAACACTGGCCCGAACCACCCACTTTGCACTTCATTGTGCGGGTTTGGGTTCTGATGGGCCGCGCGAAGGCGTGGTGCAAGCGCCCCTTTTTGCGCAGCAAGGCGTCTGGCTGGGGGCCATGGTCCCCAAGCGCTGGGCCAAACGGGCAGTGACCCGCAACGCCATCAAACGCCAGATTTACAACCTGAGCCTGCAGTTCGAGCCGCATTTAGGTGTTGCTGCCCATGTGGTGCGTTTGCGCGCCGCGTTCGATCGCAAACAGTTTGTGAGTGCTTCCTCGGAAGTCCTCAAGGCGGCCGTGCGTGCAGAACTCTTGAGTTTGTTCCAGCGTGCCTGCCCGGGCGCCAAGGCTGCTGCCTGATGCGCTCCGTGTTGATGGCCCTGGTGCGGGCTTATCGCCTGTTTCTGAGCCCCAGCCTGGGCAGTTCCTGCCGATTTGAGCCCACTTGTTCCGTATACTCGCTGCAGGCTCTGGAGCAGCATGGTGCTGCCTGGGGTAGTTATCTCACGGCGGCACGCCTTGCGCGCTGCCACCCCTGGTGCGCCGGGGGTGCAGACCCGGTACCCGTTGAATCTCCGCGGCTGTTTGGCCGTCTGCTTTCTCCGTCTGAAAAGAAATCCTCATGAACGATATCCGCCGCACCATTTTGTGGGTGATCTTTGGCTTTGCCATGGTGATGCTCTGGGACCAGTGGCAAGTCGCCAATGGAAAAAAGGCCACCTTCTTCCCCGGTCCGGCCACTCAGATCGTTGCGCCCAGCGCGCTGGGCAAGCCCCCTGTGAGCGATGCGTCGGTGCCTAGCGCCGCCTCCAACCAGACCGCTGCGCTCGCGCCGCCGGTGGCCTCGGCCGTGGCTGCAGCAGCCCATGAGCGCTTCGACGTTTCTACCGACGTGCTCAAGCTCACGCTGGACACCGAGGGCGGCTCTCTGGTGCGCGCCGAGTTCCTGAAGTATCCCGACGCCGAAAACAAGAGCAAAAATTTTGTGCTGCTGGATGACAGCAAGGACCGCATCTACATGGCCCAGTCCGGCGTTGTGGCCGGTAGCACCGGTGGCGCCTTCCCCACGCACAAGACGGTGATGGTGGCCAGCGGCGCGCACAGCCTGGCAGACGGACAGAACGAGCTGGTGATCAGCTTTAGCTCGCCCGACGTGGGCGGCATCAAGCTGGTCAAGACCTATACCCTGCGCCGCGGCGCTTACGATATCGGCGTCAAGCACGAGTTGATCAACACCTCGGCCACGGCCCAATCTGCCCAGCTCTATTTGCAGCTGGTGCGCGACGGCAACAAGCCCGCCGGAGGTTCTTCCTTCTACTCCACCTACACCGGCCCGGCCGTGTACACCGAGGCCAAAAAGTTCCAGAAAGTGGATTTTTCTGACATCAAGAAGCACAAGGCCGATTTCGAGAACTCCAGCACCAACGGCTATGTTGCCATGGTCCAGCATTACTTCGCCAGCGCCTGGATACTGCCCGATGGCATGCAGCGCACCATCTCCATGGATGCGGTGGACATTGGTGCACCGCTGGCCGATTGCTGCTACCGCGCGACCATGGTGGCGCCCTTGGAAACCCTGGCACCCGGCGCCAGCAAGGCGGTAGAGGCCAAGCTGTTTATCGGACCGCAGGAAGAAAAAATGCTGGAGGCCTTGACGCCCGGCCTGGAACTGCTGAAAGACTATGGCCGCCTGACGATTCTGGCCAAGCCGCTGTACTGGTTGTTGGACAAGCTGCATGGCTTTATCCAGAACTGGGGCTGGTCGATTGTCGCCCTGGTGCTGTTGCTGAAGATCGCCTTTTACTGGCTCAATGCCAAGGCCTACTCCAGCATGGCCAAGATGAAGGCCATCAACCCCAAGATCATGGAAATGCGCGAGCGCCTGAAGGACAAGCCGCAGCAAATGCAGCAGGAGATGATGCGCATCTACCGCGAGGAGAAGGTCAACCCCATGGGCGGCTGCTTCCCCATCGTGATCCAGATTCCGGTGTTCATTGCGCTGTACTCGGTGCTGCTGTCCACGGTGGAAATGCGCGGCGCGCCCTGGGCGCTATGGATTCATGACCTGTCGGCGCCGGACCCGTATTACCTGCTGCCGCTGTTCATGACAATGACCACGCTGCTGCAGACTTCACTGAACCCGGCACCGCCGGATCCGATGCAGGCCAAGATGATGTGGATCATGCCGCTGGCCTTCAGCGTGATGTTCTTCTTCTTCCCCTCGGGCCTGGTGATGTACTGGATCACCAACAACGTGTTGTCGATTGCACAGCAATGGATCATCAACACGCGCATGGGTGTGCCGCCCAAGTTCAACTTACCTAAGTTCTAAGCTCCCCCCCGAAGCGCCTTCGGCGCCTCTCATGCTCTCACGCCACCACGATCCCATTCTCGCCATTGCCACGGCGCCCGGCCGGGGGGCGGTGGGCATTGTGCGGGTCAGCGGCAAGAATCTCTCGCCACTGATTGATGCACTTTTCGGCCGCAGCTTGGCGCCGCGCCAGGCCCTGTATCTTCCCTTTTGTGATGCCGCGGGCCTTGCCATCGACAAGGGGCTGGCGATCTATTTTCCGGCGCCGCACTCCTTTACCGGAGAAGACGTGCTGGAGCTCCAGGCCCATGGCGGGCCGGTGGTGCTGCAACTGCTGCTGGCACGTTGCTTGGAAGTTTCGCAGCAAGCCGTAGTCAGCGGAGCGAGGGTGTTGCCGGGTCTGCGCCTGGCCAACGCCGGAGAATTTTCCGAGCGAGCGTTCCTCAACGACAAGATCGATCTGGCTCAGGCCGAGGCGATTGCCGACCTGATCGACGCCAGCACCGAGGCGGCAGCCCGCAGCGCGGCGCAGTCGCTGTCGGGCGCCTTTTCCATTGAAATCCACGCCTTGCGCGACGCCATCATCCACCTGCGCATGCTGGTCGAAGCCACCTTAGACTTTCCGGAAGAAGAAATCGACTTTCTGCAAAAGGCCGATGCCACAGGCCAGCTCACCCGCATACAGGACCGCGTGCAGGCGGTGTTTGCCCGTGCGGCGCAAGGTGTGTTGCTGCGCGAAGGCATCAAGGTGGTGATTGCGGGTCAACCGAACGCCGGCAAGTCTTCCCTGCTCAACGCACTGGCGGGGGCCGAGCTGGCCATCGTCACGCCGATTGCCGGCACCACCCGTGACCGGGTGCAGGAGACGATACAAATCGAGGGCGTGCCGATCCATGTGATTGACACCGCAGGCCTGCGCGACAGCGTGGACGTAGTCGAGCAAATCGGCATTGCCCGCGCCTGGGAGGCGATTGCGGCGGCCGACGTGCTGCTGTTTTTGCATGACCTGACGCGCATTGAGCAGACCGAATACCAGTCCGGTGACGCCGATATCGCCGCCACCTTGTTGCAAAAATTGCCCTCTGCCGTACCGGTGATCGATGTCTGGAACAAGGCCGACGCGGCGCCCCTTGAAAGCGGTGATGCTCAGCACGGTGGAGGCATCACGCTCTCGGCCAAGACCGGCAGCGGCCTGGACGCCTTGCGCCACGCCTTGCTGGAAGCTGCCGGTTGGCAGGCCCCGGCGGGCGGCAGCTTTATGGCCCGCGAACGCCATATTCAGGCGCTGCGCCGGGTGGAAGCCCATTGCCAGGCGGCGGCGCTGCATTTGGCGTCCCAGGCTCAGGCATTGGACCTGTTGGCCGAAGAACTGCGCTTGGCCCAGGGCGCATTGAGTGAGATCACCGGCGAATTCACATCGGATGACTTGCTGGGGGTGATCTTTTCCCAGTTCTGCATCGGTAAGTGAGCGGGCCAGCCAGCCCGCAGCGCTTTAATGGCCGGCGAAATCCACCAGCGTAAACAGCGACAGTCCGGACTCCCGCAGCTTGTCTGAGCCGCCCAGCTCCGGCAGGTCCACCAGCGCCGCCCCTTCCATCACGATGGCGCCCTGGCGCTCCAGCAGGCGCCGACCGGCCATCATGGTGCCTCCGGTGGCAATCAGGTCGTCAATCAGCAGCACGCGCTGGCCCGGCTTGACCGCATCGGTATGCAGCTCCACCGTGGCGCTGCCGTATTCCAGTTCGTAGGTTTCTTCCACCGTGGTGAAGGGCAGCTTGCCTTTTTTGCGGATCGGCACAAAGCCGACGTTCAGCTCATAGGCCACCACCGCGCCGATGATGAAGCCGCGCGCATCCAGGCCGGCCACCACATCGGGGCGCAACGCGGGGTCCATGTAGCGGTGGACAAAGGCGTCGATGAGTACCCGAAATACCTTGGCATCCTGCAGCAGCGGCGTGATGTCGCGAAACTGCACGCCCGGCGCTGGCCAATCGGGCACGGTACGGATGTGGTCACGCAGATACTGGTTCACGCTGAGGTGTTGCATACAAGTGTGGAGTTTGGGCGAAAGATCCGATTGTGCCTTGAGCCAGGCTTAGCCTCTGAGCAGGCGCTGTTCGCCCAGCGCCAGCGCCTCGGCCTTGCCCGATAGCACCAGGGTGTCGCCGTCCTCCAGCAGCGTCAGCGCATCGGCAGGCATGGGCTTGCCATGGCTGCGCCGCAGGCTGATGACGCGCACACCCAGACTCTCCAGTGCGAAGGCCGCCACGGGCTGCTGCGCCGCGCGGGAACCCGGTGGCAGGGTGACAGTGGCCAGGCGCTCGTGCTCCAGTTCATCCACCGAGCTGTCATCGGCGCCGTGGAAGAAACCGCGCAGCAGGTTGTAGCGCGCGTCGCGCTGGTCCTGCACGATGCGGATCACGCGGCGCATCGGCACACCCACCAGCGCCAGCGCATGGCTGGCCAGCATCAGCGAACCTTCAATCGCCTCGGGCACCACCTCGGTGGCACCGGCCGCTCGCAACTGCTCCAGATGGTGGTCGTCCTGGGTGCGCACGATCACCGGCACCTGCGGCGCATGGGCCTGGGTATTGGCCAGCACCTTGAACACCGCCGGTTCATCCAGATAGGTCACCACCACGGCGCTGGCTCTGGCCAGTCCGGCCGCCATCAGCGCTTGCAGGCGTGCCGAGTCGCCAAAGGCCACGCTATGTCCGGCCGCCGCCGCCTGGCGCACCCGCTCCGGGTCGAGGTCCAGCGCCATGTAGGGGATGTTCTGGCTCTCCAGCACCCGTGCCAGGTTCTGGCCGCAGCGGCCAAAGCCGCAAATCAGCACATGCCGATTCACCTTGATGGATTTACTGGCAATGTGGGTCAGCTGCAGCGACTGTTGCAGCCACTCGGTGGACACCAGGCGCATCACGATGGCATTGCTGTACATCACCACAAACGGCGTGACCACCATGGACAACACCATGGCGGCCAGGATCGGATTGAGCAGTTCGGGCGCCAACAGGGCGTTTTCCGCCCCCAGGGTGAGCAGCACAAAACCGAACTCCCCGGCCTGCCCCAGATACAGTCCGGTGCGCAGCGCCACCCCGGTAGATGCGCCCAAGGCGCGCGAAAGGGCCGTCGTCAATGCCAGCTTGAGCAGGGGCGGGATCAGCACCAGCAACAACACCAAGCCCCAGTTTTGCAGCACCAGTCGCCAGTCAAGCAGCATGCCGATGCTGATGAAAAACAGGCCCAAGAGCACATCGTGGAAGGGGCGGATATCGGTTTCCACCTGGTGCTTGAATTCTGTCTCGGAAATCAACATGCCGGCAATAAAGGCGCCCAGTGCCAGGCTCAGTCCGGCCTCCTGCGTCAGCCAGGCCAGGCCCAACGTGATGAACAGCAGATTCAGCACAAACAGCTCTTCGCTCTTGCGCCTGGCCACCAGGGTCAGCCAGCGCCGCATCACATGCTGGCCACCCACCAGCAGCACGGTCACCAGCAAGGTGGCCTTCAAGGCCGCCAGAGCGAGTGCGCCGACCAGGTTTTGCGCCGAGGCACCGAGTGCTGGCACCAACACCAGCAAGGGCACCAGGGCCAGATCCTGAAACAGCAGCACGCCCATGATGCGTTTGCCGTGTTCCGACTCCATTTCCAGCCGCTCCGCCATCAGCTTGACCACAATCGCGGTGCTGCTCATGGCCAGCGCGCCCGACAGCGTCAGTGCGCCCTTCCAGTCCATGTCCCACAGATCGGGCAGCCAGTCGTTGAGCAGCACCATGGCAACCGTGCCCAGCAGCATGGTCAGCAGCACCTGCAGCGAACCCAAACCGAGCACATGTTGGCGCATGCTGCGCAGCTTGGGCAGGTTGAACTCCAGCCCGATCACAAACATCAGGAACACCACGCCAAACTCGCCCAGGTGCTGCACCGTCTCCACGCTCTTTGAAAGCGCCAACGCATTCGGCCCAATCACCACGCCCACGCACAAATAGCCCAGCATGGGTGGCAGCTTGAGCAGGCGGCAGGCCACCACGCCCAGCACGGCAGCCAGCAAATATAAGAGGGTAATTTCCAATCCGGTCATGGCTTGATACTAGCAAGCGCTCACGAAGGCGCTATGCCTAGATAAAATGCCCGTATGACAGCCTCCGCACACCAGACCTCCGGGTCATCCGCCCAACGCGCCATCACCCTAGCCCGGGAAACCCTGGACATTGAAGCCGCTGCGGTGCTGGGACTCAAAGACCGCATTGGAGAGCCCTTTGCCAAGGCAGTGGAGCTGATACTGGCCATTCAGGGCCGGGTGGTGGTGATGGGCATGGGCAAGAGCGGCCATGTCGGTCGAAAAATAGCCGCCACCTTGGCCTCCACCGGCACGCCCGCCCTGTTTGTGCACCCGGCCGAGGCCAGCCACGGCGACCTGGGCATGATCACCGCGCAGGACCTGGTGCTGGCCATTTCCAATAGCGGCGAGTCGCAGGAAATGGCGGTGTTGCTGCCGGTGCTCAAGCGCCTGGGCGCGCCCCTGATTGCGATGACCGGCAATGCCCGATCGACCATGGCGCGCCATGCCGACCTGTGGCTGGACAGCGCGGTGGACAAGGAGGCCTGCCCCTTGAATCTGGCGCCCACCGCCAGCACCATTGCGCAAATGGCCCTGGGCGATGCGTTGGCAGTGGCGCTGCTGGACGCCAGGGGTTTCAAGGCCGAAGATTTTGCCCGCTCGCATCCCGGTGGCGCCCTGGGGCGCAAGCTGCTGACGCATGTCAGCGATGTGATGCGCAGCGGCGACGCCGTGCCGCGCGTGGCGCCCGATGCAAATTTTAGCGAACTGATGCGCGAGATGAGCGCCAAGGGCCTGGGTGCTGCGGCCATTGTTGACGCCGACGATCAGGTGCTGGGCATCTTTACCGATGGCGACCTGCGCCGTTTGATTGAGCAGGGACGGGACTTGCGTAGTACCTTGGCGTGCGACGCCATGCACCCCGCGCCCAGAACGATTACTGCCAACGCCCTGGCCGTGGATGCTGCGGATCTGATGGAGCTGCACCGCATTACCAGCGTGCTGGTGCTGGACGTCCAGGGGCGTTTGTGTGGCGCGGTCACCAGCAACGACCTGATGCGGGCCAAGGTGATCTGATGCAGCCCGCCATCCATTTCGACTCGGTGCTGCTGCTCAAGGCGCAGGGCATCAAGCTGGCATTTTTTGATGTCGATGGCGTGCTCACCGACGGCGGCCTGTTGTTTTCGGAAAGCGGCGAGACGCTCAAGCGCTTCAACACTCTGGACGGACATGGGCTCAAGCTGTTGCAAAAGGCCGGCATCACCCCGGCGGTGATTACCGGACGCGACTCCAAACCCCTGCGCAAACGGCTGGACGCCCTGGGCATCACCCATGCCCACTTCGGCACCGAAGACAAGCGCCCCGCCGCCGAAGAAACGCTGCAGGCTCTGGGTCTGGACTGGAGCCAGACCGCGGCTATGGGGGACGACTGGCCGGACCTGCCCGTCATGCGACGTGCCGCGTTGGCCTGCGCGCCAGCCAATGCCCATGTCGAGGTGCGCTCGGTAGCTCACTATGTCACCAGCGCCGTGGGCGGCTTTGGCGCCGTGCGCGAACTCTGCGACCTGCTGCTGGTGGCCAGTGGGCGCTACGTGGATCTGCTTGACGAGTACCGCCGCTGATGTGGAGCGCGCAAACCTTGGTGCGCGAGGCCTGGGACCGCTTTTTGCTATACCTGCCGCTGGCCTGTATGGCGGTGCTGGCCCTGGGCACGTACTGGATGGTGCGCAGCGCGCCGCCGACCGCGGCAGCCGCAGCGCCCCGGGTACAACGTCACAGCCCGGACTATTTCATGGATGGTTTCGCCGTCAAAACCTTTGACGCCAGCGGCCACATGCGCAGCGAGGTCATGGGCGACAAGGTGCGGCATTACCCCGATACCCAGTGGCTGGAGATTGACGGCATCCGCATCCGCTCCTTCGATGCGAAGGGAACCTTGACCACGGCCTCGGCCGACCGGGGGCTGACCAATGAAGACGGTTCCGAGGTGCAGTTGCTGGGCCATGCGCTGGTGGTGCGCGAGACCGGTGCAGACCAGGCTGCCAGCCCGCGCATGCAATACCGCAGCGAGTTTTTGCACGCCTTTATGAATACCGAGCGCATCAAGTCCCATCTGCCGGTGGAACTCCAGCGCGGCAAGGACCATTTCAGCGCCGACAAGCTGGACTTTGACAATGTGGAGCAGGTGCTGCAACTCAATGGCCGCGTGCGTGGCTACCTGGTTCCCACGCCACGGCATTGATGGGCGCAGTCAACTCAGTAGGAAAACCTCCATGACTTCCTTGGTATTCATCACCGGTGCCTCCAGTGGCATAGGGCAGGCGCTGGCCTGGCGTTTCTACCAGGCGGGCTACGACCTGGCCTTGGTGGCCAGGCGAACCGACGCCATACAGCAGTGGGCAGAGACGCATGGCATAGACCCGGAACGCCTGCGCGTCTACAGAGCCGACGTGGCGGATAAGGACAGCATCGTGGCCGCAGGTCGGCAATGTCTGGCGCAGCAGGGCCTGCCCGATGTGGTGATTGCCAATGCCGGCATCAGCGTCGGCATGGACAGCGCGGTGCGGTCTGACCTGGAGGTGATGGCGAACACCTTTGCCACCAACAACATTGGGCTGGCAGCCACCTTTCATCCGTTTGTGGACGCCATGTGCAAGCGCGGCTCGGGCATTCTGGTGGGCATTGGCAGCGTGGCGGGAATTCGGGGCCTGCCCGGGCATGGTGCGTATTGCGCCAGCAAGGCCGCCGTGATTGCCTATTGCGAGAGCCTGCGCGGCGAGTTGTGCTCCAGTGGCGTATCGGTGGTGACTCTTTGCCCGGGTTTTATCGATACGCCGCTGACCCGACAAAACCGCTATTCAATGCCCTTTTTGATGCCAGTGGAAGACTTTGCCCAGCGCGCCTTCTCTGCCATTGTTGCAAGAAGCAGTTACCGGGTCATTCCCTGGCAAATGGGTATCGTGGCCAAGCTGCTGCGGCTATTGCCAAACGCCTGGTTTGACAAACTGTTGTCAGGACGACCGCGCAAGCAACGCGCCGGCTAAAGCTGGCGATTTCGCGAAAGCCCAGACGTAAAAAAGGACCCGAAGGTCCTTTTTGCTATGCAGACTAGAGCTTAGTAGCTGGAGCCACGGC
>Ga0209697_10004034_pt1 | contig 19483 bp, 20 predicted proteins | sample AliMusrvi5mmetaG_FD_184115 | JGI IMG/M metagenome (GOLD analysis project Ga0209697, IMG submission 184115) | Freshwater lake bacterial and archeal communities from Alinen Mustajarvi, Finland, to study Microbial Dark Matter (Phase II) - Alinen... | ecosystem: Environmental > Aquatic > Freshwater...
TTTTGGATGATGTCACCGAAACACGCTTCAAAGAAACTAAACAAACTGACCCTCTCAATCCCGTATATTCAGCACAAACTTTCACTCACCCAATCCTTAGCCTTAAGTCTGAAGTCACACCCCAAATTTTGAGTGTCCTGCTGGTAAGCCCAGAAAAGATGTCTATCTTTAGTTTAGGGCAATTTATTAACCATCTTCAGGGCAACAAACAAGATACACAAAGACACTCGATCGCCTTCTGGAAGAAGGTCATTTATCCATTCACTATTTTTGTAATGCTCGCCCTGGCCCTGCCATTCGCCTACCTAAAGGTTCGTGCTGGTAGCGTCGGCATCAAAGTATTTGGCGGCATCATGCTGGGCATGAGTTTTCAACTCTTTAACTCGCTCTTCTCTAATGTGGGTTTACTGAGTGCTTGGCCTACCCTACTGACTGCACTGATTCCTCCAGCCCTGTATTTTGTCTTGGCGATCCTTGCTCTGCGCTGGGTATCCAAAAGCTAAGCTACGCTCACCAGCATAGCGTCACCCCATGACAAGCGAACATACTGACTTCAAGAAAATACTGCTATCACTTGCCCTAGCAAGCGTCCTCACTAGCAACATTGCCCTGGCAATGACTTTTGAGAAACAAGAGCGCTGCGTAGAGGGTATTACTCCCAAATGCCAAGTGATGATTTTGGCAACAGGGCAAATTGATAAAGATACGACGGCACAATTTAAGGCTTTTTCTAAAGACTTCCCTAGAGGTACTTGGCTGGCGATTTCTAGCCCGGGCGGAAACTTAATTGGCGGCATGCAACTGGGTGTCGCTATTCGGGAGCAGGGATTTAACACCACAATCGGTAATACCGACTACAGCCCGCCTGATTGCTTGTCAGCTTGTGCTTATGCCTTTGCTGGTGGCGTCTCGCGCAAACTCACATCGGGTAGTCGTTACGGTCTGCATCAATTCAGAGGTTCCGATCAAGTAATCAATGCCGAGGACACACAAAAGATTAGCGCAACGCTTGCTAAGTATTTAGATGCGATGGGGGTGGATCGACGCTTGCTGGATTACGCGCAGATGACCACGAGTGACAAAGTGACGGTACTCTCCATTGTCCAAGCACAGCTACTCAAAGTCGATACCGCAGGGCAAACCAGTTATGGACGCTGGAGACTAGAGGCAACGTCGGATGGCAAGTTGCTCGCCATCAACAGTAGCCTGTTTAGCAACAGCAGTAATATCGCCATTACCTTGGGTATGATGCCCATCCCCAATCAACCCAATCGACTGGCCTGCCTGATTTATTACAAGAGCAATGATGGCGCCGCATTCGCAGTCAATAATCCACACTCCCTACAGATTGGCAAAGAGATTTATCCGCTTGCTCTAGTGGGTAAGTGGCAAGAAAAATCGGGTGGTTACCAAGCCACTTTCCTGATTCCTGAAAACCTCCAAGCTGCATTACTCCAGGCATCTGATGACACCCAAGTCACCCTCGTCGGGGAATTTGTCAAACCACCCACGAGCAATGCAGGAACGCCAAGTACCAGTCCATTAAGCGCTTACTTTGGTGTGGGCAATCTCAAAAATAGTTTGCAGGCGCTGTTAAAAAGATAGTTGAGAAAGTGAAAGCTATATAACTATGGTGTTTAACTTGAGCCATTGGTCCTCAGAAAAATATCCATCACCGCAAATGCAATCCGCTTATTACTATCAACCAAAGCAGCAGCTTGCTCAATGATCCCTTCGTAGTAACCAGTTTGCGGGCGACACAAAGCGGCCTCTAAGGCGCCGGGATCTCTTAACCCCTCAGAGCCACCATATTTTTGAATGAGAATTGCATGAATGGTAATGACTTCAGCAATCGTTAAATAGCTTGCCACCCCTATTTCGCTAAGGCTTCATAGAGTGCATCAAACTCTTGCATACCACTTGCCAAAGCTTGCATCACCTCACGGCGCGGCTCAGCTTTTGATTTCTTTTGTAAATAATCCTGAAATGCCTCATCGAGGACGGCATGCAATTTACGGCCTTCACTTTGGGCTAATGCCTTGAGTGCCTCCAAAACCTCAGGCGCAGCTTGGGAAGAAAATTCAAGCCCCTATTAACGATACATCCAGACAATATGTTGCTATTTTTGTATTTTGACGACATATCTACCGTCTAAATCTCGCCACCACTTACCTTGCAACGCCAAAACTACAAGGATATTGTCAAACTATTTTTGGTAGATTTCATGTGGACTTTAAATTCTGATCAATGCAGGTTTTTCTTAGGATCGACTGGGACAGCAGGCGCTTCTGCCTCAGTCTGAACTACTGGAACCTCTTGGGCAGCTGTAACATAATTGCATCTGACCCCAATTCCCTTGGGAGGCCAAGCGCTCTAGTAAGAGGCGCATGGTTTGTAAGATCGGTAAGGTTAATTTGAGGTTTAGATTTGCGCCGCCTGGGAGCACCAAATCCATCGAGAGTACATCGACGTTCTCTACTTGCATGATGGTGCACTTCACATCCATGACCAAAACAGCATCTGCGCCGATGGGATACTTATTGGCGGGCACATAATCGGCAGTAAATTTGGTTTGCTCTTTGACTGCCTCTTGCTGAAACTGCGCAATCGCCTTAGCTGCTGGCTTATCGTGGGTTTGCTCTAGCTTCTTTTCGACCAAGTGCTCGGTGGCCGCCAAAATAAATAAAGTCACGCGGCGCGTAAACCAAAAACGATACTCATCATCTTCCACTGTATTAAAGCGGAAAATTAAACGATCCTCGTTGACCATGTAACTGCCGTTAAATTGCTTGATGCTCATGTCTATCGGGTTTTCTCTACAAAACTGGTTTCTGATACGGTCACCTGATAACCCCATGTAGCGGGAGCAATGGGATTTAACTTAAATTGCTCAATGAGCAAGAAGCTATTGAGCCTCTCCAACAGGAATCCCCCGACCCTTCTCTGATAGCCCTCTCGCTTTTTGAGGTAGTGCTGAGAATAAATATCCCAAGCAGCCCATAAGATCTCCATATTTTTAAGAAAAATAGGGGCAGTAATCATGCCTAAAGAGGGGGCCGGAATCATATCGAATGAGTTTATAAAACGATCGCAACGTTCTCTATCAAAACCCGCTACCTCTCTTAATGCCATCGCAAAACAAACCAAATCCTCAATGACATGCGACAAAGCATATCCATTGGTAATGGAGGTGCTAAACCCTACGCAGGGACTAAACAAATAGTCGGTACCCAGCTGATCCAATTCTGCCTGTGTTGGGAAAAAGCCAGCAGACTGGCTTGCGTCAGCCGTATAACAATAGGCCATATTCTGACTGATATTGGCAGGCTGTCTCAAAGAAACAAATTTTCTATATTGAAATATATAGAATTTTTCAAGCTCTGGATGACTTCTTAAATACTCAGCAAAAGCAAATAGCTGAGTATATTCAGCCAATATGCCCCCATGAAAACGGGCTCCAAAGTAATCATCTGGAACCTCTAGGTCACATTTGACATCAGGGCCAGGTGGCGCAACTAAGAAAAAATCTTGGCCAACATCAAATGAAGGGGCAGCATGCCCCACGCAGACCATTTTCATTTAAGGAAAACCTCTTTGAATAGTAGTGACATTCAATGCCTCATTGCTATTGACGGATATAGATTAAATCAAAATAACTTCCACCAGATGCGCTCTGAGCAAACTGATTTCTCCACAACTCTATAAACCCAAAATCTTTTAAGTAACTTGATAGATCTTCTACCCTACAGCATCCTGCGTATGCCTCAAAGTCTGCAGCCTCAACTTTAATAATATGAAATTGATTTAAGAGCTCGCCAGCCCCTTGCAGAATGAGTAGCTCTGACCCCTGGGTATCCATGACTAGCGCCTGATATTTTCCAAGATCAATCGATTCTTTCGCTACCAAACGAGCGAAGGTCGTGCTATTTAATTCAATAGAATTAGTGTAGTGAACCTCTGGCCATATCTCTTTATGACGTGCCAGCTCAAAAATGGATGACGACTCACCAGCATTGCTAGAGATATGAAACTGATAAGTCTTGTCATGCTCATCGGTCAATAAGTACTGATAGGCGTGCTGCTTAGGATAGGGGGCAATATTGTTTACCAAGCGCTCAAATACCTCCGGAATTGGCTCCACCCAAATAACATCAAGCCCATGCTCCTCATACTGCTGTCGCTCTTGACCAACGCTTGCACCAATGTGCACTAGTCCAGTAATAGCCTCTAAAAATCGGTTGGGATGATGATCTGCAAAAAAATCGGTCATTGAGGATGCATTTTGGCTATGCCAATTCTGAGGCAGGATTAAATCAGGTCTATAGGTCTCATTGCCGGCGTCCAGAGGGTGAGGAAAATCCATCACAAATCCATCGGGAGTTGCTCTATCTTTTCTTAAGAGGGTTAACTCAAAAACACGCGGCGCAATCACTCCGCCTAAATTGACAAGCCCACAACAATTATTTGGATGATTGTGAACAACATAAAAATGTTGCAATAGCTTACTAAAAAAGGTTTCCACAAACTTAAAGAAGAGGGGGTGGCCCCAGCTCTCTATCTGATGCAACTCCAGAGCAATGATTCTGAAGCGCTTGATTGTCTCAATGGGGGTGCTAATAATCGATTCATACTCGCCGCCCTCAATATCCATCTGCAATATAAAGTCATGCTCTGAATCAAACTCCTCTTGCTTGCGCACCCACGTATCTAAAGTGGTGTAGGTGTCATCATTCATGGCTCCAATAAATTTCTTGGTAAACGATTTAGGAGTAAACCCATTGGGCGGCCCCTCTACCGAATAGTCAGCAAGATGTGACTCGATTTGATATTTTGTCAGTAGCTCAGTTTCAAAGCTAGAGTTAACGTCAACGCCTGGCGAAAAACAGGTGTCAATTCCTTGGAAGTCATTTGGGAGTAAATATCCTCCATCGTTTGCGCCCCCGACCCTCACTAAGTCTATTCCAGTCTTGACTGGGAATAATTTCTCAATCAGCGTATTTAAGCGCGCAGGAGAGGTCATTTCCTCACAATAAACACCCTGGGGAAACAAAGTATTTTTATCTAAATTCATTAAATCTTTGCCAATCTATGAATAACGGGCTGAGCAGCGTCAAATAGGCCATCAAGAGAAAATAATCTGTATTTATTCTATGATATAGGCATGACACTAAAAGCTAAAAGTTATTACGAAGTTCTGGGTGTCATAGCCTGCGCGGAGGATATTGTGATCCGCGCTGCCTATCGTGCCCTAGCACAGCGCTATCACCCAGACAAAGCCGAAGGCTCTAAAGCTAAAGCGGCACTGCGCATGCGGGCGATTCAAGAAGCCTACCAAGTGCTATCGGATCCAGCAAGTCGCGCTGCCTACGATGCCAGTCTATCTGCTGATGCTGATGAATTTTTCATCAGTAGTCGCGCGCCACATTCAATTGCCAACTTAGAAGCACAAGCTTGGGAAATATTGCTACGCATACACCCTGGACTGGGAAGTAATTTAAGTAAGCTAGAAACCAAGCAAATGCATTTAACGAAAACCTACCGGTCTTTATTGCTGGAATTGATCTCCGAAAAACTGGTAGTAAATTTAGTCCGATCGATTGTTGAAGAAATCAAAGATATTCAAGCTGAACCGCAATTGGGAAAGTCAGAAAAAACGAATCTGCATTAACACCCCATAGATCGCTGCTACTGCCAATGCAAGCAATATGACAGGCAGCAAACTCTTCAGCACTACCTTCAGATCCTGAAAGCTCGGTAAGCAAAGCAATAAGACGGGTGAAGTACACACCCAATACCAGAGATCCCTTTGAGAAAAATCCCAAGTCGAGTACTGGGGTGCCACTAGCAAGAGTAGGCAAAAACTCACCAAAGGCGCTAGGCCAATAAAAATGCCGTTATACCAAGTCAGATTCTGCATAGCGATAGAGCCTAATACCCAGTTACCATTTTCAAGCTTCTTCGGCCAAACTGAAAATGAGCCTGGCTGGCCATTCAACAAAAATGCCACTATCCAATGCGCACCCTCATGAGCCAAAGTACCGGGCAAAAAGAAAAAGGCCCGAATATGACCAGATCTAATACTGCGATTAAGCATCATGCCCAGCAAAATGGCTGGCACCTGATAGGCAATGGCAAAAAGGATTTGTCGCTCTAAAGGGTTATCTAACATGACAGGTAGATGATGCCCAAATGAGATTAGCAGCGTTAGCTAATGAGATTAAGCAAGGCAGGAGTAGTGACTTTGCCATCAAAGCCAGATTGCTTGCGCTCTAAAAATAAAGCTCTATCAGCAGCGTCAACAGCAGAGGTGTCCTTATCCCAATCAACTTCCACTAAGAGGCTATTGGGCTCGTATGCATAGGCATTGGCTTGCATCGCCAAGAGTGTGAGCTCGGCGTCGGCGTAATGCCTTTTATAGCCAGGGTAAAAGAAATTACCGTCATAGTGTTGAGTAGCCCAGCTTCTGCGTGCCAAACCAAAACCTGCCAAAGCACCCGCCCACTTGCCATCGTTAAAGCCCAAGAGGTTCTTGCTGTCACCCATTGCAGTTAAGGCTTCTTTAAGCCAGTCTCTACCCGCTAAGGCATCTTGCGCAACATAGGCAAAGTAAGCGCTTTGGGTTTTAGCAAAGGCGCGGTTCACAACAGCAATAAAGCCTGCTTCTTTTTCATCCTGAATACACAAGATCATTCCCGGAGCATTGGCACGGCTCGCCATCAATTTGGCGGCGCGCTGCGCATGGTCTACATTGGTAAAGGGCATCGCAATAATCACACCTTCTGTAGCAAGAGAATGATCCTCATATGCTGACAGTTCTTTACTGGTGAGATATTGAATTTGCATTACTTGCCTTTGGTAGAAAAGAGATTGGCAGTGTGGCGCTCGCAAAACAATTCACCCACATGCAATACCTGTACTTGAGTATTTAACGCTAAGGCTTCACGTGCCGTCAATCCCCCGCTATAGGGGAAGGTATCCACCATGGTTTGATGGCTATTGACTGCCTGCAAGGCCTCTAAATGGGTCTTGGGAAAGACAAACTGTGCCCGCTTACCCAATACTGCCCGAATACGTTCCTGAATCACCGCATATTGATACTGACGATGAATAAACACCACCTCACCACCCATTGCATCTAAGGCACTCAAGAATGGCGCAGACACTTTGGCAGGATTAGCAAAGACACAAGGGGTCTTTGACTTTTGACTCCAGGCCATTGGCTTGGGCATATAAGATGGCGGCACATAGATAGCGTAGCCACCAGGGATCAAGATTAATGGTTCGCTATAGAGCTTTTGCAAATGAAGTGGGGACTGATATTCATCACCAATCCAGCCATCAAAACCATCTAAGCCAGTGGTGGCACTTTGACCCCCGACCCACTTAAACATTTTGCGTGCGGGCTTGGTAGAAAGGGCTTGCAGTGCTACAGCATCCATCCAGCCACCAAGGTCATACAAGACATCTAAATCTTCTTGTCGTATACGCTGAGCCAAATGCACTGCTGGCATATGGGCAACCGAAATCCATTCACTCGCAATCTCCTGAAATTGAGCGGTAGCCCAATCTTGTTGATCGCCACGATTAAACACCACCACATCACAATCTTTAGCGATCTTGCGCCAACCTGCAATCGTCAAAAAGTACACCGGCGACACACCCAATAAAGGGGAGATAATTCCCACCCTTGGGCGATACGATGCTTTTTTGTACAAAGCCTCGTGATTCTTAAAAGGCGTTAGGTGCACATCTGGTAAGCGCAAATACTCTTGAGAGAATTGCCTAATCTGATTGGAGAGTGTTAAAGCATTACCAGGCTTATCCCAATTGGGCCTGTCATACAGGCTAGCCATCAGCATCGTCAATTGCGCATCCATACGGTATTCGGGATCGCTGTTGAGTGAAGCCACCAGCTCAATCGCCCCTAAGGGATTACCGAATTCATTCATGGCAAGGTCAGCCAGACCAACACGCGCTTGCGCTTCGCCAGCACCACCGAGCATCTTCTGAAAATAGCGCTGCGCCAATTCCATTTGGCCTAGGGCCTGATAAGCCTTGGCAACGATTGCCATGCTTTGCCACAAACTGGGTTTAAGGTGCAGCGCACTTAAGCAGCAATCTACAGCTTGCTGCGTTTGTCCAAGACCTAGATAAGACAAGCCGAGATTATGTTTAATCTCGGCGGAGTGCTTGGCGCCCTCTTCTACCTGCCGATAGAGCGCGATCGCCACATGCCAATCAGCGCGATCACGCGCAGCTTGGGCTTGCAACAGTACAGACTGAATCGATGCCGAAGGAATAGTTGCCACGGCAATCTACCCCTGCTTTAAGAAAACTTAATTTCTGTGGGGGTGATATTGCGTAAGTGTTTGGTGCACCACTCTTTACCGTTTACTTGAGTGAGATACAAATTGCGGTAGTTCACCCAGCAAGCAGCTAACCAAATGGATTTGGTTTTGTGAGCAACATCTTTCATCTCGCGTAAGAGTTTGAGATGCACATTGAGTTCACGCTCACGCTCAGGCAAAGCAATTTTGCAGGCCTTAAAGGATTGACCAGCTACTTTTAAGAAGATCGGGAAAAGGCGCTCAACAATAAATGGCACATAAGTGGCGCCCTTATGAAGCTCATCCTCATCAGCCTGCTTAGAGTGCATCAAATCACGCACTTTGGCGGGTAATTTTTTATTGGCCGCGCTCATTACCTGCGTCACCCAAGGTAGATAAGCATTCCAAAACTTGGGGGTGGCCACAATGTAATTGGCCGCAGCAAATTGATCGGATACCAAAATGGATGACAACTCTTGTTCTGGCAAACCCGTTACCGCAAAGAGGGTCTGTACTAAAGCGAGAAACTGGGGATGGCGGGTTTCACCATGCAGCCACATATTGTGAAAGAGGGCTTCATTCTCGGGATAGGGATTGCAAAAATACACATCGTGATTGGGTTGCGATTCAATTGCTTTAATCCAATCAGCCCCACTCATGCCCGTCTTCTCAGTAAAGCGCCAAGATAAGGCGCCCCAGAGCTCAGCATCTTTAATGTAATCACTTTTAGCTAGTTGCTCAAAAACACTAAATTCAAGCATCTCTGAATTACTCTTGCTGTTATCGAGCGCAATAAAATGGGGATCGAGTAATTCTCGTTGCCAAGCTTCGTAGTAAATCTGAAATACTCGTAAGGGTGATTGCAATGAACCACCCGGCTTTTTGACTAAATCTTTTTCAAGCTTAGGCTCACTCTTAGCGGTGGTTGGTAAAGGTGCAATATTGAGTTCGACGCTCGAGCGAAAGGATTTCTTGCTTGCTGCTTTAGTTGCTGTTTTAGTGGGCGCCTTGCTAGCCACTGTTTTAGCTGCAGTCTTGACAGCTGTCTTAGGAGCAGGTTTGAGCACCGCTTTAGCGGCAATAGCGATTGGTTTAGGCTTGCTCGGTACGGAAGCTTTTGCCCTAGAAGCAAGATGTGCACGAGAGCTGGGCTTGACCACTTTTGTTGTTTTACTACTGATGGCTCGTTTACTAGATTTAGTAGCCATTCCTTATTTTCCTATTGGAGTAAGGATATTGCGACCACGAATGGTATCAATCATCTCTTGACGCTCAGCATCATCCCAAATCATATTGGCTTTCTGACGCACTACCGTTACCGATGGATACAAAATACTGTCCTTACGCTCAAGCATCCAGCGATAGTCCGAGCGCTTCGCAATCAAGGCAATGACATTAGCGCCAATTGCTCCCGCTAAGTGTAGGTATGCTGAATCCACTGTCACCAAGTAATCAATGTCATGAATCAGCATCGTGGCATCGCAAAAATTCTCAATCAAATCGACTACGTCAACAATTTTGTCCTCTAGACCAAGCTCTTTAATCTGCGCGCGCTGTTCACCCATCTGAAAACTCACAAACTGGCAGTCTGCTAACTCAGGGCTATCCACCAGACCCCTTAAGAAGGAGAGATGGGTGGATCTAAAGCGGTCATTACCGTGACTAGCTCTGCCTGCCCAATTCAGACCAATAATCTTTTTCTTTTTCTGGCGCAAGCTATCGCGCAAGTCAACCCAAGACTGCTTGGTTGGTGGGCGGTGCAGATAAGCCGAGTAGATCGGAATCGCTGCTTTTTCAATGTAATACAAGCGCGGTAAAGAATAGAAAGGATAGACAAAATCAAATTGGCGATCAGTGTACTTTTCACGCTGATTGATTAGCGTTTCATTCACGCAGGGCATGATGCACTCTGCATCTACCTCACCCACAAATCCAGTAGGGTCTGCTAGCTGTTTAAATAATGGATCGAGCGCTTCCATCGTTTCAAGCACCACTGTTGCGGTAGGATACTTTTGACGGAACCAAAAGAGGTAGCGCACGCATTGAATCATGTCGCCAAAGCCCTGCTCCCAATGCAGCAAGATACTCTTGCCTGCTAAATCTTCTTTGCCATCCCAATACAAGCGATCCGTAAAGCGTGCTTTTTTACCGGGATTGTCATCCGTCTTAAAGCGCCACTCAAAGTTCTCAAAACTTTTAGCGAACTCACCCACCTTAAAATAAGCGTGCGCAATATTACTTCTTGGTGCGCTGTAAGTAGGGTTCGCTTCAATAGCAGCCTCAAGCCAATAGATGGCTTTTTTCGTAAACCCTCGACGCTCCCACAAATTACCCATATTCAAAAATGCCCAATCGTGATTAGGCTTATAGAACAAACTTTCATGCAAGAGCTTCTCGCACTGATCTAGGCTCTCAGGAATATCTTGATCAAAACATTGAATGGCATTGCGGATTAAATCAGAGGCCACATTATTGACAGCTCGGTCATAAGTTGACTTCACTGCTAAAGCTGCTTTGTAATACTCCACCGACTTCTCATAGTTTTTTTCACAAGTGTAGGCATAGCCGATATTGTTTAATACCGCAGCCGTATCGTTGTCGCGATAACACAAGCCATATGCTTGGCGAGAAAGCTCATACAAACCCTTATCCAAAATCTCATTGCCGATGTTCATGAACAGCTGCCCTTTAGGCGGCTTATTCATCTGAATCATCTTGCGGTACTCGATGACTTCTTTTCGGAAATCCTCACTGGCTAAGATTTTTTTACGAGCGTCATCACTACACTGGGCAATCCAGGGATGCTCAAGCAAGGTCAGAGCAGGATCTTTAGCCATGAATAGAGAAAACGTGGGGGCGCAATGTTGACATTAAAGCCATTGTAAACAGGGTATGGCTTGTGCTCTTTTTTATCATTTTTACCAAATTGGGTGAAAATCACTGCAGCATAGGGCGCACTTATTATCAGGCTGGGCACCTCACCAGCAAAGCAAACTATGTCACAATACCCCAGTCTCATCAACCCTTTAGCGCCCATGCCCCATGAGCAGCAAAAAAATCGTCCCCATCGTTATCCCCTACTTCAAAGCTCCCAGCAAGCTTGAGCGTTGCTTGGCTGCTCTAGAAGCGCAAATAGAGATCAAAACCGAAGTTTTCGTCCGCGACAACTCTGAAGATAATATTTTGTTTACCAAAGCGGTTAATGAAGGCTTACGCAAGTTCAGCTACTCCCCCAAATATGACTTCATCTTGGTGTTAAACCAAGATGCCTACCTCAAGCCTGATTGCCTGAAAAATCTAATCGCCGGCATGGAACTCATGCCCAAGTGCGGCATCTTAGCGCCCGTTCAAGTGGACTCCAACGGCAACCCCTCCTGGTTTGGCTCATTACAAGCCTTTCCCTGGGGAGTGCATCGCCTACAAGGCACCATGGGCGTACCCGTGCCCTTTAGTACTTACTGGGCTAACGGCGCCTGCATGTTGTTACGCACTGCCATGATTCGGGAGATTGGTCTGCTCGATGAAAACATGCTCTTCATTAGCTCTGATGCAGACTACTCGATGACCGCTAGAGCAAGAGGCTGGGAAGTGATGGTTGCGCCCAATGCGATCGCTGAGCATAGCTTAGATGGCAGTGGTGCTGGATCTGCGCCCAATCGCATGATCAACCAAACTAAATTAAAAGATGTGCTGTACTTTGCCAAGAAATGGGCTAGCGGTAATCTATTGCGAGAGCTATCCTATAAGGCGGAAGAGCTTACACCAGAAGCCGTGGCTCAACACATTACTAATCTGCAGCAAGGTCTGCAATAACACTTCTAACGACAAGTAAATATGACAGCTAGCTTAGACCTCGGATGTGGCGCAGAACCGAAAAACCCATTTGAGGCTGATGAGGTGTTTGGCCTAGATTTAATTGCCGGCAAAAATATTACCGTCTGTGATTTAGCAATAGAATCGATTCCGTTTGAAGATGAACGCTTTGACTATGTCACTGCCTTTGATTTCTTACAGCAAGTTCCGCGCCTCATGTATGCACCACAGCGTCGCCACTGTTTTATTGAGTTGATGAACGAGGTGTATCGCGTCCTCAAACCCGGAGGGACTTTTTTATCCCTGACCCCCTGCTATCCAGCCGTTTCTGCGCTGCGCGATCCAGCCAATGTCCAGTTGATTACCGATGAAACCTTCACGCTCTATTTTGATAAGGTCAACCGTTGGGCCGCGGCCAATGGCTTTAAAGGGGCTTTCGTGATTGAGTCACAAGAACGCAGTGGTCAATTTCATCTGCTTACAACCATGAAAAAATCAGCGCTCTGATTTAGGCAGGATCAAAGGTTTTAAGCACCCGCTCGACTAAATTGCGCATCGCCAACAGCTCATTTTCCTTGGAATAGCGCAAAGCCAAGGCTTGACGTGCACCCTCGGTTTCTTGCAAGATCAGGTCGATTCCCTTAGATTCAATCCGCGCAATTTGCTCTAAAACAGATTGGGTAAATAAACGGATATGACCTCTAGGTACCTCTGTAAAAAGCGGTTGATGCCAATACTCTCGACCGCCCTCGCCGTGATAGCCCACCACCAAGTTACCACACAGCGCAGCCTCAATCGGCGGCAGACCAAAGCCTTCCAACTCAGAAAAAGAGATAAATATCGGGGAGTCTTGCAAAGCTTTAGCTACCCCTTCTTGATTTAGGCCTTCAATCGCTTTGGTAGTCCATCCAGGCGGTAGCTTAATCTTTAAATAGTGATTCACCAACTGCAGATCCCGCGGACTTTTACGGGGCATGTACGTTAAGACTTTAGATTTACTAATACCATGATCGACATGAAATAGTGTGGGGTCCACTGAGGGTTGGACTTGCACTAATTTGTGCATGTGCTGCGGAAATAAAAACTCAATACATTGCGTCGCATCATCGCTAATCGAAATGATTAAGCTGGCTTTATCGTAAGCCTGCGCAATATCCTCAGGCGCGATATTGCCATCGAGTACGTAGCCATTTTGAACAAAGATGCCGTAGCGAATACCCTGCTCGACCATCTCGCGCCACATCGTATACATTTGCGATTCGGGAAAAATGACAAAATGCTCGTCGGGATTGAGTGCTTTGTCTATTTTTCGCGCCGCGGTATGCTCAAACCAGTTGCAGACAAAATTGACTTCCCACCAGTGAAAGATCTGGGAGTTGACCCGCTCATCCGCTAAATCATTGACCATTTGGGAGTGGCTATAGAGTACCCGCACCCCGCCAACAGGCATCGTCGTATTGGGGCAATAATAAACAATAGTCTTCATAGAAAATTTCTGGGGGGTGCATGGATCAGCCTAGTCACAGCGCTTTTATTTTCCAATACTACATTACTTCCCAGTCAAACAACGGAGAAATCCAAGGCAGTTCTGTATTGGTCGATAAACCCGGAATCGGCGTAGCAATTTTTCTGCCGGCCTTGCCCAAGGCTGTAAAAGCCCAATAGTCATGAGGATGGGCGTCTCGTGAATTGTCTTCCCAGACCGGGTAATCTTCCTTAAGCGTTTTGGCATAAGCAGCAAAAGTTAAGGTTGTTGAATTGGTGTATTTCCAATGGCTACGTTCTGTTAAAAAGATCCCGGTATTTTCTACACCATCGTCGCTAATTAATGGATTGCCCCACTGAATGCCATCTTGAATCACTAAAGGATGATCAATCGATGGTGTAACAAGTGGAGCGACTTGATCAGCGTTGACTTGCAGGCGAGGAATGTATTTATCTGGGTGATCGTACAAGCTCACGTAATGGGATTTAGTTAAGCCTTCAGCAATCGCCAATTGATTAAACTTTTTCAAAGGGGTATCGCTTAAATGTGGGCGATATAAATAATCGTCTTCATGCAACACCACGATTTCATGATCTGGTGATTCACAAGCCATTTGCATCTGTAGTCGAAAACTCGCGCCATTTGAGCCGACATTAATTTCCACTAATTTGCCATGGTTTGGGAGATGCGTTTGCAAAAAATCTTTTAGTTCGGAGTTGATATTGTCAGCAAGCACTTCAAGCGTATCTGATGCAGTGAGCACGTTATGCAAAAAATTGAGGAAGCAATGCTCTTTTGTAGCATTCTTCAATTTAGGCTTGTTGTAAGAATTATTGCTAATTCGGTAGAGAAATTTCATAGTCCGCGATAAGGCAAATGGTTGGTGTTAATACTAACCCGAATCGCCCAAAACCTAGGTTTAATGGCGCTGCTGAGCCAGATAAGTCCGGACAGTTTGATCAATATAGCCTGCACTCCAGTAGCGCTGCATCACGCTAGTGGTTAAAGCCTCCGGCGTTAAGGCTAAGTGAATATGGTGGGCATTCCAATGGGGGTTGGTTTTCAAAGACAAAATACCCGCCACGCACTCCATCAGCGCTTGCTCAACACTCTCATTAATGGCGCTGGTGATGCGCGCTGCTAATCCAGCCTCTTCACCATACTTTTGCATAAAAAATTGGTACAGATCCATAAAACCTTTGAAGTCCCGATTAGCCAAAACACTATTGCTCACTTCCAGGTATTCAGCAGCGCGTCCTACTAGGTGAGGCGAGCGCTCTTCATTGGTCCACTCTACTTTAGGGAAAAAGCTCAAACCTGACTCCAGGTCATCTGATGCTTCATCTTCCTGTGGCGGCTCATCAGCAGCGCCCTCTGGCGGCTGCTCAGAAGGATTGGCAGGATCATCGGGTGGCGCCTCTTCAGCCACCAAGCCAGCTGCAGCAGCGACCAAGCCAATGCCTTCGATGGGTTTGGGCTTACTCGCTTTAGCGGCGCCTACCAAGGTTTGATAACCACCTAGCAAGAAGAGGTCTCGCAGGGCGCCTAGGCGTCTTAAAATCGCATTGGTGTGACTGACCTGCGCTGTTTCATTTAAGAGGCGATCGATAAAGTCACGTAAGCCCTGTGGCATATTGGCCCGAAACTCTACTTGCCACTCGCCCCAATTTAAACCAGAGCCATCGGGTTTGACTAAGCTGGTGCGCGGCGTATTTTGCACCGCCTCATCAGGCTCTAAGTAAATCATCACCCGTTCACGCCCGACCACGATGCCAAATTGACTTAAGAAATGTTCCCAATGCCAATGCACATCAAAGATCTCGCCTTGATTGATTAAAGCTACTTGTCCACGCAGGGGTGAGCCTTCGGGCATGATCCACCAATACACCAAAGCACTGGCTACCCGCATCACGCCTTTTTCTTCGCAGTGGCGATCAGCAATCACGTGAAAGCCTTCAATCGATTCAAGATAGTTTTGATCTTCTGCTGCTATGGGATGGGCATAACCATAACGCGCTGAAATGGCAATGTTATGAGGCAGGGTAAAAAAGCGCGTATTGAGATAGTCCACCATCCAGCCTTCGCGACTACCCGGAATACCCGGCGGCGGATGCATCGTATCTTGCGCTTCATTCATACCAAACAAGGTCACGCGCGTGCCGTGCTCGCCAATCATCGGCGGCTTATCTTCTGGCGCTAAAGGAATGGCATAAATCGCTTCACCAGCACCACCCACAAATCCTTGCACTCCGAAAATATCCTCTTCTGACTTATAGCGAATAAAGACGCAGTACCCTACCGAGCCCTTCCAAGACTCATACTGAATGCCGGCATGGTTACGGGTCATCGCCGAGATCTTGGCACCCACACCATAGTTTTGATGCTCATTACTTTGAGAGCCTGAGGCCGATAAGTTATTGAGTAGCGAGAGCATTTGCTCTGGGCTCATGCCATCGCCATTGTCAGTAAAGGCTAATTTATAAAAGCTACTATTAGCAAAGATATTGCCATTGAAATCTAAGGTAATTTGGCAATCGTTGCGGTGTGTACGCTGACATGCTTCAATTGAATTTTTCAGAAACTCGCGCAGATATTGACTAGGCGGACAGTCACGTCCTAAATTGCGAATCAGCGCAGTCAAGCCTTGGGGATTGACGTTGGTGGGCTGAAAATTCATAGGCAATAAATCATGAATGAATATGCGTTAATCGCTAAAGCCATTGGGGTTTTGACTTTGCCAGCGCCAAGTGTCTTCACACATGCGTTCAACGCCGTACTGCGCCTGCCAACCCAACACCGCTTTTGAATACGCAGCATCAGCGTAATACTCTGGCAAATCACCCGCACGACGGGCAACTACTTCATGAGGTATTTTTTTGTTCGCTGCTTTTTCAAAAGCATGAATTAATTCGAATACCGAAGTGCCTTGCCCAGTACCCAGATTCACGGTGAGTACACCTGTATTGTTTTGTAAGTACTGCAAGGCAGCTAAATGTCCCGATGCTAAATCATCCACATGAATATAGTCGCGCACACCAGTGCCATCTTTCGTATCGTAATCATCACCAAAGACTGATAGCTTAGCGCGCTTACCGACGGCTACTTGAGCGACAAATGGCATAAGGTTATTGGGAATGCCAGCAGGATCCTCGCCAATCAAACCTGAATGGTGGGCACCAACAGGATTAAAGTAACGTAATAGTGCTACCCGCCAGCCTGAGTCTGAGAGTGCCAGATCTTGCAAGACTTGCTCGACCATCAGTTTGCTATGGCCATACACATTAATAGGTTTTAAAGGATGTGATTCGGTATAAGGCAAAAATACCGGCTCGCCATACACCGTAGCCGAAGAAGAAAACACAATGGACTTCACGCCGGCATTTTTCATTTCCTCAACAAGCACAATGCTGCCACTCACATTATTGTCGTAATAGAGTAGTGGTTTTTGTCCACATTCAGCGACGGATTTAAGGCCTGCAAAATGAATGACGGTCTCAATAGTCTGCCCTGCAAATAACTTCTTTAATAAGGCGCGATCACGCACATCACCTTCAATAAACTGAGGGCTCTTGCCCGCAATCCGGGTAATCCGATCAATTACCTGCGCTTTGCTGTTGCATAGATTGTCTAAGACCAATACCTTGTGACCAGCGTTTAATAGCTGAACCACGGTATGAGAGCCAATATAGCCTGTTCCGCCGGTAACCAATATGGTCATGTAAAACCCTTTATCAATGGATCCATCTTAAATCACCTGTAGCAAGCGAGTAAAAATATTCCTGCCATAGGTCACTAAGACTACCAAGGTGATGAGGTAGTAAAAAACACCCCGTGGGTCATAGGCCCCAGCGCGATGTGCCTGAATAATCAGAACTAGCCGGTATAGCCACCAGGCTAGAAAGAGGCACCATAAGACCACTTCTAAATAGATCATCGCCCCAGTGTATCCCTAGGCGGCCCAAAGCAGCTTAGCCTCATAATGAGACCTATATGAACCAGAGCACTACAGCAGGTTTTAACCTGATTGGCTATGCTACCTCCCCCATCGGTTTGGGTGAGGATTTGCGCTCGTTTGCAGCCATGCTCGATTATCTAGATATCCCCTTTTCGATCATTGATCTACCTACCGATAGCTCCAAAAAAGTGTCCGTGAAGTTTAAGAGCATGACCATGGATACCTATGAGAACTCAATGTTCTTTATGTCGGCCATGGAATGTCAAAACCTCGCCAATGTGCATCCTAAACTCTTTAGCGATCCCAAGAAAAAACTCGGTTACTTTTTATGGGAACTGCCTGACTTTCCAGATGAGTATGTCAATGCCCTCAAGCTAGTCGATCACATCTGGTGCCCTACCAAGTTTGTGCAAGAGGCTTTTTTTGCCAAATCGCGCCAACTCATTTTATCCATTCCACTGCCCGTGATTCAGGCACCGGTAGAAAAGAAGAACAGCAAGGGCAATCCAGATAAAAGTGATTTTAGAAAGGCCTTAGATATTCCTAAAGAAGCGTTTGTGAGCCTCTTTATGTTCGATATGCGCTCGACCATGAATCGCAAAAATCCCCAGGCGGTAGTAGAAGCATTTACCCAATTTGCTAAAGGTAAAAAAGATGCTTACTTGATTTTAAAAATCAACCGCTGGCAACGCGATATTCAAGACAATCTCAAATGGCTACCTGATAGCAAACAGATCAAGATCATTAAAGAGACTTTAAGCCCAGCGCAACTGAGCGAGCTCTATCAAGCCAGCGACTGCTACGTATCCTTACATCGTAGCGAAGGCTTTGGTCGAACCTTAGTGGAAGCTTTGCAACATGGCTTATGGCTAATTAGTACCAACTATTCTGGGCCAGCTGATTTTCTGACTGAGAAAAATAGTGAGCTAGTGTCCTGGCAAGCTAAAGAGGTCCTCAAAGGCGAGTACCCCCACAATACCTATTCAACGTGGGCAGAGCCCTCAGTAGCAGACACAATTAAGAAACTAGACAAGCTATACGCTGCCCATCACAAAAATGTCAGCAGCAAAAGCAAAAAACCCCAACGCAATACTGCGGGTATGAAAACCGGTGAGCAATTTACCTTAGCAGCGCTTGCTGAAAAGTATCGCCCCATCCTCCTAAGTTATTTGCGCTAAAACAAGCTAGTAGTAACTTAGCGTTTACGCAAAATAAACTTTGGGGACTCGACCTCTAAATAGAGCACCTGCTTGGCAGCAAATTCATTCGCAGCCTGAATAACACCAGGCCAAGTGGGATCATAGTCATCGCCAATCAAGCATCCACCAGTAGGCAGTAGCTCGTAGTACGCCTCAATATCTTTTAATACTTCAGGGTACTCATGGGCAGCATCCACATGCACGACATTGGGCGCAATACCAGCTGCTTTTAAAATCATCGCAGCCGAGATAGAGGTTTGTGGCAGCGGAATCACATACTCTGTAAGTTCAGCGTTATAGATATTGGTCAAAAATTGCTGATATAGATTTGGAAAACCATTGACCCGATCAAAGTAGTTTTCCATCGACCAATGCTCGGGCGAGCCTAAAAAAGTATCCACCGCAATCACGCAGCCATTGATCTTGTTATTTTTTAACTCGCTCGCCATATTGATCACTGATGAACCTAGCCATACACCCACGTCTACGATGATGTTAGCGCCAGTAGCATCTGCGCCATTCAGCGCTAAGCGCTTTAAAGCGGGGTGATTACCATTCCAGCCGTGCACCTCTTTTTTTGGATACGATGGGACAAAATTAGCCCAAGGATTAACGCTATAAAGCTTATTGGTGACTTCAGTGGCGATGGCACTCATTGTTATTAATCCTGGGTTTCTGCAGCTTTATTGGCATCTAAACCTGG
>Ga0209697_10004037_pt1 | contig 19475 bp, 21 predicted proteins | sample AliMusrvi5mmetaG_FD_184115 | JGI IMG/M metagenome (GOLD analysis project Ga0209697, IMG submission 184115) | Freshwater lake bacterial and archeal communities from Alinen Mustajarvi, Finland, to study Microbial Dark Matter (Phase II) - Alinen... | ecosystem: Environmental > Aquatic > Freshwater...
GTTCAGTTTCACGCCGCGCCCGGCTCGCGCGCAACCATAGCTTAGGCCAGGATTGGCTCAAGTCATTTTCCACACTCAGGCTGAATTCCCCGGCGACATCAGGAGTTCGGAGATTCTTCTCGGCATTTTGTTTTTCACAAGGAGACACACCTCGACAAGAATGTCGAGGCGGCACGCAAGAATGCTCGCGCCACAGGCAGGCACAAACGATGCGGCATTTGGCGGCTTTGCCTTCCGCATCTGACTCATGACGGTACAATAGAAGTTTGCATGCCGTTCGATCCGACAGACTACGGGCCTGAAGTCGCTGCCGTGCTTGCCTCGTGTAGCGCGATGCCGCTGGTGGCTTCCGCTTCGCCGACCTCCGCGCAGAAGCGGCTTGTGCAGGCTTGCCCGAGCCTTTCGCCACTGATGCTGGCCGGCTTGTGGACTTATCTTGGTTGCTATGACGAGGCGCACAAGATCGCGCAGGACATCCACAACACCGAGGGCAGCTACTGGCACGCCATTCTGCATCGGCGTGAGCCGGACGCATGGAATTCGGGCTACTGGTTTCGCAAGGTCGGAGCCCATCCCATCTTCGAAAACCTGCGGGCCGAGTCAGAAGCGCTGGGCTATCGCAAGTCAGCTAAGTGGGATCCGATCTCGTTCATCGATTTTTGCGAGAAAGCGCGTACGCGGCTTGGTTCGCACGACGAACAGGTGGCATGTGCAGTGACTCGCGCCGAGTGGCAGCTGTTATTCGACCACTGCGCGCGGGCTAGACGGTGATGATTCCTTGAAAAAACTGATCTTCTTTTTAGTATTGCTGCTGGTGGCAGGAGTTGGGCTTTGGATTTACCGCTGGAAGTCCGCACCGCCGGAGGTGCCGGTGACACAAGCGCGCGTGGAGACACTGGTCGACATGCTGGCGACCAACGGAAAAACCGAACCGGTGGAGTATCGCATTGTGCTTGCCGAACGCGAAGGCACGCTGACGCGGCTGCTGGTGGAGAAGGGCAGGCAAGTCGCAGCCGGTGCGGTGATCGCCGACATCGAAAGCCGCGATGCGCGGTCGTCCGTGGATGGCGCGATGGCGCGAGTAGCACAGGTGAAGGCCGAACTGGAGGTCTTCGATCAGGGGGGACGTGCCGCGGAGATTGCCGAGATCGATGGAGGGGCTGCGCGTTTGAAACTCCAGTTGAAGGCTGCCGAACGGGAGTTGGAGTCGTCACAGCGGCTGGCGGAAAAGAAGTATGCAACGGCGCAGGAGGTTGCGCAGGCGCGGGATCAGGCGGACCAACTGCGGGCGCAATTGCGCGGGTTGACTGCGAAACGCTCGGCGCTGGTGATGCCCGCCGACAAGGCCGGTGCTCAGGCCCGCCTGCGCGACGCTGAGGCGGCAGTGGAGATCGCCAAACGCCGGCTGGAGTTGGGCGTGGTCCGTGCCCCGATCAGTGGCACGGTGTACCAGGTGGAGCCCAAGACCGGCGCCTATCTGGAGCCAGGTTCGGAGTTGGCGCGAATCGGCCGCGTCGACAAGTTGCGCGTGACCGTTTATGTCGACGAACCGGAGTTGGGCCGCGTGGCGGTCGGGATGCCGGTGACGATCACCTGGGACGCCCTTGCCGGGAAAGAATGGAAGGGCACCGTCGAAAAGATTCCGTCGCAGATTGTGCCGTTCGGCACGCGGCAGGTGGGCGAAGTGATCTGCGTCATCGATAATCCAGGCGGAGAGTTGTACCCCGGGGCGAACGTGAACGCAGCGATCCGGGCGAGGTCCGTGGAGAACGTTCTGACGATCCCCAAAGAGACCCTGCGCCGCGAAAATGGCGTGGAAGGCGTTTATCTGGTGGTCAACGGTCTGTTGAAGTGGCAGCCCCTGAAAACAGGAATTTCGAACGTGACCCGCACGCAGGTGCTGGAGGGGCTGAAAGCAGGCGACGCCGTACTGTTACCCATCGACCGGCCTCTGAAAGACGGCATGATCGTGAAGTCCGTTTCACAGTGACAAATCGCGTTATAATTTATCTCATTACCTATGCGGATTCGAATGCGTTCCATCGCCGTTATTGCGACCCTGGCCGCGTTATGGGCTGAAGACCGTGCCCCGCTGGGAACTTACACTCCAGCGGAGCGCCGCCACTGGGCCTTCCAGCCTCGTTCCAATCCTGAAATCCCCAAATTAGCGAAGAACCCGATCGATGCGTTTGTGCTGGCTCGCCTGCAAAAAGAGGGCCTCGCGCAGAGCCCGAAGGCGGACAGTGCGACATTGATACGCCGCGCCTACTTCGATCTGCTTGGCTTGCCGCCCACGCCGACTGAGGTAGATGCCTTTGTGGCCGACCGCTCCGCGAACGCATGGGAGAAGCTCATCGATCGACTGCTGGCCGATCCGCGCTATGGCGAGCGGTGGGGACAGCACTGGCTCGATGTGGCGCGCTATGCGGAGTCAGATGGCTTTGAATACGATACGCATCGTAACGGTGCGTGGCGTTACAGGGACTACGTGATTCAGTCGTTCAATAACGACAAGCCTTACGACAAGTTCATTCTGGAACAGTTGGCCGGCGACGAGATTGCGCCCAAGAATGAAGAGCTGCGCATCGCCGCGGGCTTCCAGCGCCTGGGCCCACTGCGCAAGAACGCCGGCAATCAGGACGTGGAGAGCAACCGCAACGAAGTGCTCACGGAGATGACCAACGTGGTGGGCGCGGCGATGCTGGGCGTGACGTTGGGATGTGCGCGCTGCCACGATCATAAGTTCGATCCGATCCGGCAGGCCGATTATTACCGCATCCAGAGCTATTTCACTGCCGTGACCGAGGCAGACATCGTGAAGGCCTCCGACTCGGAACAGTCCGCGTACAAAACCAAGAAAACCGCCTACGACGCGGAACTCAAGAAGTTGAAAGCTGCGCTCGCCAAGCTCAAGGGCGAAGAGCACGCCGCGATGATGAAGAAGGTCGCCGCCTTCGAAGCGAATGCGCCGGAACCTCTGCCTGCGATTTACAGCGTGGTGAACGATCCGTCAAAGGCCTCTCCGCGCCATCTGCTTGCCCGCGGCGATATTCAGAACAAGGGTGCGGAGGTCGGCCTGCGGCCACTTGGCGTGCTGCTGCCCGATGGAACGCCGGAGCGCACCACGTTGCCGGAGAATCCGCGGACGAAGCTGGCGGAGTGGATTACCGATCCCTCAAATCCGCTGACGCCGCGGGTGATGGTGAATCGCATCTGGCTGGGCCATTTCGGCCGTGGCATTGTGGGCTCGCCCAATGATTTCGGACGCATGGGCATGCGGCCCACGCATCCGGAACTACTCGACTATCTGGCCAATCAGTTTGTTGCGGGCGGCTTCCATCTGAAGCCCATGCATCGCATGATCATGCTGAGCAACACCTATCAACAGGCGTCTTCGGCGACCGGGCCGAAACTGGCCATGGAAAAGGATCGCGATAACAAGCTGCTCTGGAAGTTTTCGCGGCGCAGGCTGGAATCAGAAGAACTGCGCGACGCTATGCTCTCCATTGCCGGCACGCTGAACCTGAAGACCGGTGGTCCGGGCGTGATTGTTCCTGTGGAGAAAGACTTGATTCAGTTGCTCTACACGCCCTCGCAGTGGACCGTGGATGCCGATGTGAAAGAGCACGACCGCCGCAGCGTGTACCTGCTTGCCAAGCGCAATCTGAAGCTGCCGTTCATGGAGGTCTTCGATTCGCCGGATCTGGCGCTCAGCTGTCCGCGGCGCGAACAGAGCACGCATCCGCCGCAGGCGCTGGAGTTGTTGAATGGCGAGTTTGCCAATCGCATGGCGGAGACCCTGGCCGCGCGCCTGGAGCGCGAGGCCGGGCCTTCGAAGGCGAAGCAGGTGACGCTGGCTTACAGGCTGGCCACGGGCCGCCCGCCCACGCCTGTTGAATCGCAAATGGCTCTGAAGTTTCTGGCCACGCAACCGCTGCGTGAGTTTTCGCTGGCTGTTTTGAATCTGAACCGCTTCCTCTACGTAAACTGATATGGCACAACATTTCCGCGTTACCCGTGACCGCCGTGAATTTATTACGGACGCATTCTGTGGCTTCGGAGCGCTGGCCTATGGCGCGATGAACGCGCGTGCGGACACGTTTAAGAATCCGCTTGCCGCCAAGCCGCCGCACATGCCGGCAAAGGCGAAGTCGGTGATCTTCCTGTTTATGGCCGGCGGGCCGAGCCAGTTGGAGACCTTTGACCCTAAGCCGCTGCTCAACAAGCTGGACGGGCAACCACGCCCGGCGGAGTTCGGCGAAGCCAAGTATCAGTTCATCAGCAAGAATGCGAAGTTGATGGGCACCAAGCGCACTTTCAAGAAGTACGGCAAGAGCGGCATTGATGTCTCTGACCTGCTGCCTTACACGGCGCAGTGCGTGGACGACATGGCGGTCATCCGCACAGTGAAGGCCGATGCCGTGGTGCACTCCGCAGCGCAGTATCAGTTGATGACCGGCCGCATTCTGCCGGGCTTCCCGAGCATGGGTTCGTGGGTAGTCTACGGGCTGGGGGCGGAGACGGAGTCGCTTCCGTCCTACGCCGTGCTGCCTGATCCGAAGGGCGCACTGGAAGGCGGGATGCCGATGTATGCGAACGCGTTTCTTCCGGCCATCTATCAGCCGTGCATGATGCGCCCGGGCAACCGTCCTGTCCTGAATCTGGAACTGCCTCCGAATGTCACGCTCGATCAGCGCCGCAAGACGTTGGGCCTGTTGCGCGGCTTGAATGAACAGTCGATGGCGCCAGGAGACGAGGAGTTTGCCGCCCGCATCAACGCCTACGATCTGGCCTTCAAGATGCAGACGGAAGCGCCCGCGGTGTTCGATCTTTCCAAGGAGTCGCAGGAGACCCGCGACCTCTACGGCATCGGCAAAGCGAAGACCGACGACTTCGGCCGCCGCTGTCTGCTCGCCCGTCGCATGGTGGAGCGCGGTGTCCGCTTCGTGTGCGTCGTGGCCGGTGGCGGTGGAACGGGAACCACACAGTGGGATGCCCATGACGATATCGAAGAGAATCACATCCGCATGGCCGGCCATTCTGACCAACCGATGGCCGCGCTGCTGCAAGACCTGAAGCGGCGAGGACTGCTTGATTCCACCCTGGTGGTCTGGGGCGGGGAATTTGGCCGCACGCCGGAGGGCCAGTCAAAGGGCCGCGATCACCACAACCTTGCGTTCACGATGTGGATGGCCGGTGGCGGTGTCAAGGGCGGAACAATAGTCGGGGCCACCGATGCGATCGGCATGCGCGCGATCGAGAAGCCCTATCACCTGCGGGACGTTCACACCACGATTCTCCACCAGATGGGTTTGAATCAGGACACCTTGAGCTTCATGCATCAAGGGCGGCGTGAACGGCTCACCGAAATTCACGGCGAAGTGATCAAAGAGATCATCTGATGCGTCTGCGTGCGGGACAGGTTGCCGTCGTTACAGGCGGTGCGAGTGGCATCGGATATGCTCTGGCTGCCCGGTTTCGTGAAGCGGGTTTGCGGGTAGTGATTGGTGACCTGGAGCCGCCTCCCGCAGAACTGGACGCAAAGTTTGTCCGCATGGATGTCTCGAAACCCGAAGGCTATGCGCGATTGGCCGAGGCGGCCGGTATCCCCGATGTGTTGTGCCTCAATGCAGGTGTCGCGAATAAGCCGGATACCATCTGGGAGCGCAACCTGGCCGATTGGGAGTGGCTGTTCGGCGCGAATGTTTGGGGTGTGCTGCATGGAATCCGTCAGTTTGTCCCGGTTATGAAGGAGCGCGGGGCAGAGGGGCACATCGTGGTGACAGCGTCACTCGCCGGGTTGATCACCATGCCCTACAACGCCGACTACCAGGCGTCAAAGTACGCGACGATTTCGATGGCGGAGTCATTGCATCTGGAACTGGAAGCCGCGAAGAGTAAGTTGCGTGTCTCTGCCTTGTGCCCGGCATTTGTGCGGACCCGCATCTTCGATTCGGACCGCAATCGCGCGGATGCCCATGCCGCTAAACCCGAGTTTGCAAAGTCATTTGAGGCTTATCGCAAACTTTGCGATGAGACCGGAATGGACCCGCCGGTGCTGGCCGAACAGGTGATTCAGGCGATAGCGGACGAACGGTTTTATGTGCTGACTCATCCAGAGGGAACGCCTTTGATCGAAGAGCGCATGCGGCGATTGTTGGACGGCAAGAATCCACGGCTGCACTCGGGCGATACCTTGGACCTGCTGGCTGAGCAGGGGTAGCGATAGCCTCCAGCACTACCGGTTCTTGACGATTTTTCCAAACATCTGGCCACCGCTCTTTTCGCCGCTCCACGTGCCGGCGTATTGATCGCGATACAACACCACACGCGCTGTGAACGTGCCCATCGTTGGTATCGCGGCGTCAGTCAGCGTGATGACCGGCGTATCGCCGGCCCACTTCACCGTCACTGGAATCGGCAGCGGGATGTCCTTACCCTTATAGATGAAATGCGCGCGGAACAGCCAGGTTTCGCCGGTGACTTTTGAGACACCTTCGATCACGTAGCGCTCCTCGGAACTGATGCTGTCGTTATGCAGCCGCGAAGAGCGGCCCACCAGCGAGACGCCTTTCATCGACTCTTCGAACTTGCGGTCGAGCTGTTCCTGCGAAGTCTCAACCTTCTTTGAACAGCCCACGAGCGCAATCAACAGCACAACAAGAGTTCTCAAGACAATATCCCCCAAATCACTTCACCTGCCACATCGGTCAACCGGAAGTCGCGTCCGCCGAAGCGGAAGCGCAACCGCGTATGATCGATTCCCAATAGATGCAGCAAGGTGGCATGAAGATCGAGAATCGTCAGAATATTTTCGATCGCACGGTAGCCATACTCATCGGTAGCGCCATAGATCGTCCCGCTCTTGACGCCGCCGCCTGCAACCCACAGGCTGATGCCGTAAGTATTATGATCGCGCCAATCCTTTCCATGTGCGAACGGCGCGCCCGAACTCGCCGGACCAGATGATCAACGTGCGGTCAAACAGGCCGTGCGACTTCAGGTCTTTGATTAATCCCGCGATCGGTTGGTCCACTGAGAAAGCGTTCTTCTCGTGCCCGCCCTTGAGGTCGCCATGCTGATTCCACGAATTACCACCGCCCAGGCCCTTCGGCGCCACGTGCGTCAGTTCGATAAAGCGCACCCCGCGCGCCGCTGTCGATTCGGTTGTCGAATCGATTCCATACAATCACTTGGTTGCCTCGGTTTCGCCACAGAGGCCGGTCAACCCGGCACCGAGGACTGAATGCGATACGCCGCCTCCACCTGCCCGTCGTGTTCGGTGGCTGTCAGGAACTCTCGATCGAATTTGCCGACGATTTCCAGACGCCGCCGCTGCGCCGCATCGCTCTCTTTCGGACTCACATTTTCGGGCGGCTCCTTGCGGTTCGGATAGAGGGACGACCCCTGATGTTCGGCCGGCAAGAATCGGTTGCCATACATGTTGATGCCGCCCAGCGGAATCTATCCGCTGCCCAATATTACGAAGCAGGGCTGGTTCTTCGACTGGCTTCCCAGTCCGTAAGTACTCCACGCGCCCATCGTCGGAAAGACCGTGAATGGCTGCCCTGAACAAAAATAGAAGTTCGCCTGCACGTGCTCCATGAACTTCACGGTCTTCGAGCGGATCTGCACCAGATCGTCAGCGCCGCCGCCCGTCTGCGGAATGATCGAACTGACCGGCATACCACATTAGCTGCAGTGCGGCGCGGTGTTGATGATGCGGACCACGCAGCCGTGGGCTCGCGCCAGGCGATGGTGATACTGGTGAGCAAGGTCTTGGCGGGATTCTCACCTTCTGGCGCAAGGCGGAGGTAGCCGGTGTGTTCGCTGAGTCCGAACAGCGCCACCAGGCCGCCCGGCGATGACGAGGCAGAGTGAGGTCCACAGTGTGGCATACGGGCCGATAGAGGGAACCGTGAAGCTGGCTAGGAGCGAGCCGAGCGTGGGGAGCCCGCCGGTGAAGGCGAACCAGAACCAGCCGACGGCGGCGCCCAGGCTGCGTGCGGGCGTGGCGGCCGTGAGCCAGTTGAGGAAGCCATATGCGAACAGTGGATAGCCGAAGTCGCGCAGGGCTCAGTCGAAGAGCACGGGCGAATATCCTGAGTTGGAGTTGAGCGTGAACAGGAAGAGGACCTCGAAGACGGCCCAGATGGTGAGGCCGGTCGACATTACTCGGCGCGGTACTCACAAATCGGAGAGTGATCCGGAGAACCATGCGGCGACGGCGGCGGAGATTCCATAGACGGTGAATATGGCCGCGACTTCGGCTTGCGAGATGCCTCGTTCAAGGAGATAGGGCGGGAGGTAGCCTGATTCCACGCCATCGCCGATCATGAACAGCAACAGTCCGAGATCGCCCCACGCAAGGGGTGGATGCCAAGGCGGTCGAGGAAGTGTCTGGGGGGAGGCAGTGGCGATGGAAATGGAAGGAACTATTGTCTATCAAGTCAGGTTGCTGCGGGGCATATGATAAAGGAGGGAAGTGTCCGAATATAATTGAAGGCTGAGGAGTCATTCCATGGATCGTCGCAGTTTTATTCACTTGGGCGCCGCTGCGCCTGTTGCGCTTGCGGCTCAAACCAGGCCTAGCGCAAATGATAAGGTCCGGCTGGCCATGATTGGCGTGGGCACGCGTGGCATCTATCTGCTGCAGCAGATGCAGGAGTGTCCTAATACGGAGGTCGCGATTATCTGCGATCTGTATGATTCAAATCTGCAGCGCGCGCAGAAGACCGCGTTCAACAAGAAGGCCATTCTGATGAAGGAGTGGGAGAAGGCGGTTTCATCGAAGGATATCGATGCGGTGGTGATCGCCACGCCGGATTTCTGGCACGCGACGATGGCAGTGCGGGCGGCGGAGATGAAGAAGCACGTCTATGTGGAGAAGGGGATGTGCCGGACGATCGAAGAGGCCAAGGCGATTCGGAAGGCAGTGCGCGATAACGGCGTCACGCTGCAGTTGGGGCACCATCAGAACTCGGAGCCATCGTATGTGAAGGCGCGTGAGATTTTCCAATCGGGTAAGTTGGGCAAGACGGCGCTTTGCCGGACTTATATCGATCGGACCAGCGCGTGGCCGGAGTGGCAGTTCTATACGCGCTATGACAATCAGGTGTTGCCACCCGACGCCACGCCGCAATCGGTCGACTGGGAGCGGTTCCAGCTCAACTCATCAATCAAGACGCAGTTCGATCCGGAGCGGTTCTTCCGCTGGCGGTGCTTCTGGGAATACGGGACGGGCATTGCGGGCGACCTGATGTCGCATCAGTGGGACGGCGTGAATCTGATCACTGGCATGGGGATTCCGGAGTCAGTGCAGACGATGGGTGGCCTGTACTTCTGGAAGCAGGACCGGGATGTGCCGGATCAGTGGCACGTGATGTTCGAGTATCCGAAGAAGCAGATGAACGTGACGTTCGCGTGCAGCTTCCACAACCGGCATCACGGGACGAATACGTTTATCTTTGGGCGCGATGCGACGATCGAAGTTGCGGAGCGGCACTGCAGGCTGTATTCGGCGGAGTGGAAGCCGGAGTACAACGCGAAGCTACAGGCCGGAATCAAGAAGGCCGCGCAGTTGGGGCTCGATCCGGCATTGGGGAGTTCGCTGGTGGAGCCGGACTATACGTGGAAGCGCGGTGAGAACGAGATGACGGGCCATCAGCGGAATTGGGTGGATTCGATTCGCGGGCTGGACAAGCCGCGGTGCGGGATGGACCGTGCGTGGGAAGAGGCGGTGACGATCGTGATGTCGGTGGAGTCGTACTTCAAGGAGCGCAAGGTGAAGTGGGATCCAGTGGGCGAGCAGATCGTTTAAGAGCACGTTTCGAGGGGACAGGCGAAGCCGCCTGTCCCACCGTTACACATATGGCTCGCGACGCGACATAATAGTCGGGATGCCTTCCAAAGTTTATGACGTAGTCATTGTCGGCTCCGGCGCCTCCGGCGGAACGCTGGCCGCGCACCTGGCGCAAAAGGGTGTGGATGTTGCGGTGGTCGAGGGTGGCCCCAAGATCAACACGCACACCGATTTCAACACGCATGCGATGCCGTATGAGTTTCCGAACCGGCACATTCCGGTGATCAAGCCGGGCAAGCAGGGCTTCGATTCCGAGCGTGCGCGCGGGATAGGCGGCAAGTCGCTGACGTGGAATGCGGTGGCGTGGCGCATGTCGCAGCGCGATTTCAAAGGCCGCTCGCACGATGGCGCGGGCGAGGACTGGCCGATCGATTACGCCGACCTGGCTCCATATTACGAGCGCATTGAGCGCGAAGTCGGCGTGTGCGGCAATCTGGATGGATTGAAGGATCTGCCGGATGGAATCTTCATGCCACCGGTGCCGATGAAGTGCAGCGACAAGATCGTGATGAAGGGCGCGGCGAAGCTGGGGATCAAGATAATCCACGTACGCAAGTCGACGCTGAGCCGCGCGAAGTTCGGAAGACCGGCGTGCCACTTCTGCGGCAACTGCATGGCGGGTTGCGATGTGGCCGCGAAGTACAACTCCTACGACGCGCACATGCTGCCGGCGATGAAGACGGGCAAGTTGGAACTGTTTCCGAATTCGATTGTTCGCGAGGTGATGATCTCGAACGAAAACAAGGTGACGGGCGTGAAGTTTCTGCATCGCGAGACCAAGGCCGAGGGCGAGGTGCAGGGCAAGGTTGTGGTTGTCAGCTGCGCGTGTGTGGAGAGTGTGGCGCTGCTGCTGATGTCCAAGTCGCGGCTGTATCCGAACGGGTTGGGGAATTCGAGTGGCGAACTCGGCAAGAATTTTATTCCGCATTTCACGGGCGGCGTGCAGAGCTTCTTGAAGGAGATGATTGGGTCGCCGCTGAAGCCTGACGAAGGGTTTCTGGATCACGCTTATCTGCCGAGCTTCATGCACGAGCGCAAGCGCGACTATGCGCGCAGCTTCGGGGCGCAGTTCGGCTATCAGAACCGGCGCGGCGTGGGCTGGGCGCGCGATCTGCCCGGGTTTGGCAAGGACTACAAGAAGTCAGTTAAGGACCGCTTCCCTGCATTTTTCACTTTCTCGCCTTATGGCGAGATGATTCCGAATGCGAAGACATTTATCGATCTCGACTACAGCAAGCTCGATGCACACGGGCTGCCGATGGCAAGGCGTCATGTGACGTGGGGCGATAATGACATGAAACTGTTCAAGGACATGACGAACTGGTCTGTCGAGATCTTGAAGAGCGCGGGCGCGGAGATTCAGACGGTCAGCAAGGAGCCGCGCACCAATCATGAGTTGGGCGGAGCGCGCATGGGTAGCGATCCGAAGACGAGCGTGCTCGATAAGTTCTGCCGGTCGCATGATGTGCCGAACCTATATGTGGTTGATGGCAGCGTGTTTCCATCGGCATCGGAGAAGAACCCGACGCATACGATGATGGCGCTGGCGGCGCGGACGGCCGATCATATCGCGGACCGCTTGAAGAAAGGGGAGGTGTAGGATGGCTGATCGCAGAGAGACATTGAAGATCATTGGCGCGGTGGGCGTGACCTGCGCTTTCCCTTACGGCGCGGACTCGTTGTATGGGCAGCATGTGCATCCGGAGGGTGACCAGGCCGCCGCGGGGACGCTGAAGTTTTTCAAGGCCGATGAGATCAAGGTGATTTCGCGCGTGGCGGATCTGATTATTCCCGCGACCGATACTCCGGGGGCGGTTGCCGCGGGGGTTCCGGCGTACATCGATCTGGTGGTGAGCACGAACAAGGGGCAGCAGAAGACATTCCGCGACGGGTTGACGTGGCTGGCTGCGAAGAAGTTCATGGAGCTTTCCGAAGCCGAGCAGATCGCAGTGTTGACTCCGTTGTGCGAGGCTGTGGATAAAGGCACTGGCAAGGGACCGGAGATTGCGTTCTTCCGGGCGATGAAGGGCATGACCGCGGACGGTTACTATACGTCGAAGGTTGGCCTTGGGACCGAGCTTGGCTTCAAGGGCGGAGCGGTGCTGGCCGAATATCCGGAGTGCGAACATGAGCATTAATAGACGAGCGTTTCTGGGTGGTTCGGCAGCTGTGCTGATGGCTCAACCGGCGAAGAAGCCGAATGTGGTGATCTTTCTCGCCGATGATTTGGGGTTCGGTGATACGGGCCATTCAGGTGGTGAGATGGCCACGCCCAATATCGATTCGCTGTTCAAGACCGGCGTGAGCTTTGACCGCTTTTATGCGTTTCCGGTCTGCTCGCCGACTCGCAGCGGATTGATGACCGGACGGTCGCCGATGCGGTTGGGCGTGATCTGGACGGTGATCCGGCCGTGGGAGAAGTACGGCGTACCGCTCGAAGAGCACTTCATGCCACAGTCGTTCAAGGCCGCGGGCTATGAGACGGCGATGACTGGCAAGTGGCACCTGGGACATTCGCAGGTGAAGTTTCTGCCGAACTCGCGTGGGTTCGATCATTCCTATGGGCACGTGAATGGCATGATCGATTACTTCACGCACATGCGCGATGGCGGGCTGGACTGGCATCGCGATGGGAAGAGCATCGTCGAGGAAGGCTATTCGACGGACCTCATTGCAGGCGAGGCCGTGCGTTTGATAAAGGGGCGCGATAAGTCGAAGCCGCTGTTCCTGTACATGCCGTTCAACGCGCCACATTCGCCGTTGCAGGCTCCGAAGGAGACGCTGGCGAAATACGCGTCGATCAAGGACGAGCGACGGCGTGCATTTGTGGCGATTGTCGATCGTCTCGACATGAACATCGGCCGCGTGATGAAGGCGCTGGATGATGAGGGGATGATCAAGGACACGGTGATTCTGTTCTTCAGCGACAATGGCGGACCGATTGCGCAGGGCGCGAATAACGGGCCGCTACGCGGTGCGAAGGCAACGGCGTTTGAGGGCGGGCTGCGCGTGCCGGCTGTGATCCGTTGGGACGGGCATTTGAAAGCCGGGACGATTTCGAAGCAGGTGGGTTACGTGGTGGACGTGTTCCCGACGTTGGCAGGCGCCGCGGGTGTGAAGCCGTTGAACAAGCTGCCATTTGATGGCAAGAACCTGTGGCCTGCGATTCTTGCTGGTAAAGCGGAGCCACGCGAAGACCTGTTTTTTGCAGTAGAGGGCTCGCTGGCAGTGCACCATCGCGAGTGGAAGCTGGTACGGCACAAAGATGTGAACATGCTGTTCCAGATTGAGCAGGACCCGAGCGAGAAGAATGATGTCGCGGCTGCGCATCCAGCGCTGGTGAAGGACCTGTCGGCACGAATCGACAAATGGGTGGCGCTACATCCGAAGCAGGGGACGCGCGGTACGGAGAAGATGCCGGAAGGGTTTGTTTCGCCTGAGAAGTGGATTGAGGCGGCGACGCCGTAGTTAGCCGAGGAGCCGGGCGGACAAGACGCGATCGATGCCGGCGAGGTCGGGTAGTAACTCGACATCGGTCCAGCGGTCGCCGAGCATCGCTTGTACATGCGGGGCGGAACGATGACCGAGTTCCAGCAGGAGATGGCCTCCAGGTGCGAGCAACATTTCGGCATCACTCACCAGTCGCAAGTAGATCTCATTGCCTGAGATGCCGGAAAACAGGGCCAGGTGCGGCTCCCAATCGCGAACCTCGCGCTGCATAGCTGCGGCATCGTCGGTTGAGATATAGGGCGGGTTGGAAACCACCAGATCGAATGAGCGCGGACGGAAGCAGGTTCCGAGGTCAGCGGCCACGAATCGCACGTCTGCGCCAAGACGCACTGCATTGCCGCGCGCCACTTCCAGCGCCTTCTGTGAAATGTCTGTTGCTACGACTGCGGCGCTTGTCTCGCAGGCGAGGGTGACGGCGATCGCGCCGGAGCCGCAGCCGATATCGACGACGCGCGCGGCATGCAACTCCAGAGCCGCCTCCACCAGGTGTTCGGTTTCAGGACGGGGAATCAGCACGTCAGGCGTGACACGGAACATGCGCCCGTAGAACTCCTGCTGATGAGTGATGTACTGAGTGGGTTTGCCCTTCAACCGCTCGTGAAGATAGCGGCCATAGTGGATCCACCCGAGTTCGGATAACTCCTCCTCCGGGTGGGCATAGAAATACGATTTGTCGCGCCGCAGGGCGTAGCCCAACAGCACCTCGGCGGTCAACCTGGGAGCGCCGACCTCAGCTTCCTCAAGAAGCTTTGCGCCCTGCGCCAGCGCCGTTTTGAGCGTCATCTTTGTCCTGCTCACGCATCATCTGCGCCTGGTAAAAGGTGGTGAGTCCGTCGATCACGGCTTCGATCCTGCCCTCCATCACCTGGTCCAACTGGTGCAGCGTGAGACCGATGCGATGGTCCGTCAACCGGTTTTGCGGGAAGTTGTAGGTGCGGATCTTCTCGCTGCGGTCACCGGAGCCGACCTGCGCCCGGCGTTCCGCCGAGAGCAGAGACTGCTGCTTTTCGAGCTCCATTTCGTACAAGCGCGAACGCAGAACACGCATGCCTTTGGCGCGGTTTTTGATCTGCGATTTTTCGTCCTGGCAACTCACTACCAGTCCGGAAGGCAAGTGTGTGAGGCGTACGGCCGAATACGTCGTGTTGACGCTCTGGCCGCCGGGACCAGAGGAGCAGAAGGTATCGATGCGGATGTCCTTCGCGTCAATCTGGACTTCCACTTCATCGGCTTCGGGCAGCACCGCCACCGTTACCGCGGAGGTATGGACGCGGCCCTGCTGTTCGGTGGCCGGAACGCGCTGGACGCGATGGACGCCGCTTTCGTACTTCAGCCGGCTGTATACCTTGTCTCCGCTCACCAACGCCAGAACTTCCTTCAAGCCGCCGACGCCCGATTCCGAACTCGAAGTGACTTCCACGCGCCAGCCATTGGTTTCGGCGTAGCGCGAGTACATGCGGAAGATCTCGGCTGCGAACAGCGTGGCTTCGTCTCCGCCGGTGCCGGCGCGGATTTCGAGCACGATGTCCTTTTCGTCGTTGGGATCCTTGGGCAGCAGTAGGATTTTCAGTTCGTCTTCGATCCTGGCCAGTTCCGGTTCGAGGCGCGTGACTTCTTCCTGGGCCATCTCGCGAAGGTCAGGGTCGCTCTCTTGCAGCATGGGACGGGCTTCGGTGAGGTTTTTGTTAACGTCCTTCCACTCGCGGTACTTGTTGACCATGTCTTCGATGGCGCTGCGCGCCTTGGTCGTCTTGCGATAGGCGTCGTTGTCATTGATGACGGCAGGGTCTGCCATCTGGCGCGTCAGGTCTTCGAAGCGCGCCTCCATTTGATCGAGTTTTGCAGCGTATTGCATTGTTCAGGCGGTCTTATAGTTTGTATTATGCGATGACGAGTTCGCCACCCTGGGTCTTTTCGAGTTCCATCGCGCCTTCGAGCGCCTTGATGGCTGTCTCGGTCTGGCTGTCGTCTGGCGGCTGGGTGGTGATGCGCTGCAGCCACAGGCCCGGGGCGGTAAGGGCGGCCATCAGTCCACCGCCATTCTTGGCGGCGAAGCGGATCAGCTCAAAGCTGAGGCCCGCGATCACAGGAATCAGGACGATGCGCGAGGCCATCTTGAGCGCGAACGACTGGAACGGCAGAAACATGTAAATGATCATCGAGAGAACCATCACCACCAGCAGGAAGCTGGTGCCGCAGCGCGGGTGAAAGGTCACAAACTTCTGTGCATTCTCAACCGTGACGGGCGTGCGCGATTCGAAGTTGAAGACCACTTTGTGTTCCGCGCCGTGATACTCGAAGATGCGGCGGATGTCTTTATAACGCGACAGGAGAAAAAGGAAGCCGAGGAAGATGGTAATGCGGATCACGCCATCGATGAGGCCGTTCAAGATCTGGCCATGGATGGACGGGTAGATCTTTTCGAGCTGCGTGGTGATCCACAGTGGAACAAGTTTATAAAGGAACACGAAGAACAGGAAGCTGAAGATCATGTTCGCGGTCATGATCCAGGCTGGGATCTCTTTAGATTCCTTGCCTGCTTCTTCTTCGGTCATCGCGGCGTTGGCGGAAAACTTGAGGGCCTTGACACCCAATTGCATCGCCTGGCCGAGAGAACCGACGCCGCGGAAGACCGGGAGTTTGAATATCGGATATTTCTCGCTCATGCGGTGCAGCGGCGCCTCTTCGGTGATAATCTCGCCGTTGGGTTTACGAACTGCGACGCAATAGCTGTGCGGGGCGCGCATCATCACGCCTTCCATCACTGCCTGTCCGCCGACGAGGGTCTCCTCGCCGCTTTCGAGAATAGGCAGCATTTGCGTGTGCACGGCCAGCTTGACAATGTTTTTCAATAACAAGACGATACGGCTCCCTTTACTATTATATCTCCATCCCGGGTCATGAACCGCAAACCTGGTTTCCTTTTATATAGACGCGAATGGGGGGCCGCGGGGTGCAGCGAACATCAGATGACGACGGCGGGTTTGCTCGCGGCCAGGTGAAGTGCCGTCCGGTCCAGCAGATCTTCCACTCCTGCAAGAATCTGGCCGGGGGTGAGGCCGGGCTGGATGATCTGCTTGCTGAGATAGTTGACGATTAAGGGCGCAATGGCCGGACGAAGCAGGAACTGGTTCATGCGGGCAGGGGTGCGGCCTGGCATTTGCGTTATTGCCGGATGGCTGTTCGCGTAACTTTCGCGCAACTGCATCAATATGTTGACCAGAGCTTCGCGCCCGGCATTTCGGTCCCTCAAATTCCCGAATGCCGTCCGGATTTGCTGGACGTCGCGTGCGGCCTGCTGGCGGCGGGCGAGCATCAGTGATTCGAGTTCCGGGTCTCCGCAGGAGGTTCCGTCTTCAAAGATGGCCAAGAATTGCGATTCGACATCATTGCCTTCCAGTGCTTTGCTGGTGGCCACCTGTTGTTGGCTGTGTGGCGCGATCTGGTCCTGGGCGCTGCCTGAAAAGGCAGAGTCTTTAGACTGGAAGCTGCCGTTACTGCCGGTGGCTGTTTCGCGAGTGATGCCGGCAGCATAAGCGGTGATCACCAGATTGGTTTTGTTCTCCAGGCGGAGACCGGTGATGGTGCCCGCTGTGTCATAGATGGGCGTGAGTGCAACGCCGCACTCCGCGGCCGCGGTCAACCCCGCAGAGCCGAGAGTAAGTGATATAAACATCCAGTAAGTGCGCATGGCAAGTTACTCCTTGCCGCAGCATATCACAAAATACTCAATTAAATTGCGTCTCCGGTGAAGGGATGTCGATCAAAGTATGCGTACGGAATAGAACACAGACAAGGAGATTCGATTATGAAAACGTTATTGCCAATGTTGGGCTTGCTCGCCCTTGGTTCACTCAATGCATTCAGTGCGGACATCGTGGATACCGCTGTTTCCGCGGGAAGCTTCAAGACACTGGTGGCAGCGGTTAAGGCTGCCGGCCTGGTGGAAACCTTGAAGGGCGCCGGTCCGTTCACGGTGTTTGCGCCGACCGATGCGGCGTTCGCCAAACTGCCTCCCGGCACGGTGGAATCGCTGCTCGCCAACCCGGAGAAGTTGAAGAGCGTGCTTACCTACCATGTGGTTGCAGGTAAAGTCATGGCGGCCGATGTCGTTAAGCTGAACAGCGCCACAACCGTGCAGGGCAGCGATGTGAAGATCGCAACTCATGATGGTAAGGTCATGATTAACGACGCAACCGTCGTGAAGGCCGATATCGCCTGCGACAATGGCGTGATTCACGTCATCGACACCGTCATTCTGCCCCAGTAGTCTGTCCGTCTCTTTTAAGATTCTAGCGCCGCGGCCGAAGTTCCGGCCGCGGCATTTTTATGGGACGCTTACTGAAAACTTAAGTTGCGGTGCATGCCTTGCATGCTCTTATCTGCGCTGATTTCGACGCTGCGAGTGCCCGGTGCCTTCACACTGAATTCGGTCTGCGGTGTGTAGCCGGCTTTCCAATAAAGAACCGTGTAACTGCCTGCCGGGAGGTTAAATGTGTAGTTGCCGCTCGAGTCAGTGGAGGTCTTTGCAGCCACTTTGCCGCTGACCCGGTCGGTTCCGCTTTGTCCGGAATTGTAGTTGAGGTTCACCCCGGCTGCTACTGTGACTCCGGCAAGGGCCCGCTTCTTGGGTGACTGTCCAGGAGCACCACCGTACCACTCGGAAACGGTGCCGCTCAGCTTGATCTGCGCGCACAGGGGCAGAACCATGTTGATAGAAAAGAACAATAGAAACAGTTGACGAAGATTCATTTGCCCACCTTCTGCTTGATTTAGGCCGGCACCACGGGCATGCCGCTGGGTCAATGATAGGACCGAGTGTGCAGCTAGTCAAGGGCAATCGGATACGGATATCCGTAACGGAAACTATCTTAGGATAGTGGCTGCGACGCCGGATGCGGCGAGGGCCGGTCCAAGCCAGTTTCTGCGGTCGACAAAGAAGCCCGCGCCTGCCATGATTAGTCCGTAGGCTGCCGTCACGTGCGGGTCGGTTCCAATCATGTCGAGGCGGGCAACGGCGATCAGGATTGCCAGCGTCCAGATGACAATCATCGGCTTGCGCTCCGCCCAGGAGAGCGGAATGCGTTTGATCAGCCAAAAGGCAACAAAGGCAGCAATTACGTCGACCACCGCATGCGAACCAGTGGAGATGCAGCTAATTCCCACCAAAACAGGCCACACGCGCCATGCCCACTTCCATTGTGGCCAGATGGCAATCAGGACGTCCGCGGAGATCAACGACCAGAGTACGTGATAAGAGGGAAAGGCCGCGCCTGAACCGTCGAGCGCTCGTTCCGCCTGGAGCAACTGCCCCATCGCGGTTCCTGCGGTGAACTGTCGATGCGGCGAAATCAACGGGATGGCCAGATAGATTGGAAAAACAGCACCCATGGTAACGACGCCGCGATACATGAACAGGCGGAGTTGATCACGGGTCCTGCAGAATAACGGCAGGAGGCAGGTGATCACGTAGGGGGACGCGTAAATGAATTCAGTCCACTCGATAACGGGCAGCGAATTTTCAAAGCCGAAATGGGTGCGGATTACGTCTGGCGGTTCGCCGAGCATGATCACGGCCTCGTAGAGGAACATCCACGGAAGCAGCAGGCAGGTGTAAGCGAAGATGCGGCTCCGGCCGCGCGGAGATTCCTGGCCGGCGGGAGGAATGATGTGGCGGATCGGGGCGTCTGGTCCAAAGCGGGAGCGCAGTTCGCGGCGCTCTTCGCCAAGCACGACGGCAGCCAGACCTAGGATCAATAACGGGGTGACCAGCCATAGGCCACTTGGCGATTGCAAGGCAATGGAGATCCCCCCGCAGAGCAGGGCGATGCCGGCGTAGATGGGATGGGGTACGATCTTGTAGATTCGCTGTTCTACATAGGAGGCGGGGGTAGCAATGTATGCCGGGAGTCCGCTGCCTTGCGACAGTAACGCTTGGACTCCCGCTGCTAGGAAGCCCAGACCGAATAAGGCCAGAACGATGCCGACGGGTGACGGGCACTTAACCGGCAGTGTGACCAGTCCTTGCATCTGCCACGACCAGAACGCCAGGAACGGAGCGAGCAGCGACAGGAGGGCCAGACGCTTTATAGCGTTAGACAAG
>Ga0209697_10004043_pt1 | contig 19458 bp, 4 predicted proteins | sample AliMusrvi5mmetaG_FD_184115 | JGI IMG/M metagenome (GOLD analysis project Ga0209697, IMG submission 184115) | Freshwater lake bacterial and archeal communities from Alinen Mustajarvi, Finland, to study Microbial Dark Matter (Phase II) - Alinen... | ecosystem: Environmental > Aquatic > Freshwater...
CTCACGCTCAAACGCCAGCAGGGCGCCCAGTGCCTCGCCCATCCCTCGGCTCACAACGCGATAGTGCTGCGCGGCCAAATCGACTGCAAGGACGACCAGGGCACCCAGCGCGGCCTGCGCTTTGCCGCGCAAGTGATGGCCGTGGCCACGGGTGGCAAAGTGACCAACACCGACGGCATCCTCACGGTCAGCGGCGCCGATAGCGTCACGCTGCTGGTTGCCGGCGCGACGAGCTACCGCGGAGGCGATCCCGAACAACTCTGCACCACCGGTCTAACCAAAGCGGCGGGTGTGCCTTTCGAGGCCCTCAAAGCCGCCAGCATCGCCGATTACCAGAAACTCGCCGGCCGCGTCGCCCTCGACCTCGGGTCGGCCGGCGCGGACATCGACGCCCTGCCCACCAACGAACGACTCGGCCGCATCAAGCAGGGCCAAGCCGATTCCGGGCTGGTGGCCACCTATTTCCAATACGGCCGCTACCTGCTCATCAGCAGTTCGCGCCCCGGCGGCCTGCCTGCCAATTTGCAAGGCATCTGGGCCTGGCAGATGAATCCGCCGTGGAATGCCGACTTCCACACCAACATCAACGTCCAGATGAATTACTGGCCTGCGGAAATCGCCAACCTCAGCGAGTGCCACCTGCCATTGTTCGATCTGATGGAAGGACTCGTCAAACCCGGCGGCCGCGTCGCCGAGGTCAATTATGGCGCCCGCGGCTGGGTGGTCCACCATCTAACCGACCCGTGGGGGTTTGCCGCCCCTGCCGACGGCCTGCAAGGCATCTGGCCGGTGGGCTCGGCATGGTTGGCGGAACATCCGTTCGAGCACTATCAATTCACCGGCGACAAGGAATTCCTGGCCAAGCGCGGCTGGCCGCTGATGAAGGGCGCAGCGCGTTTCATGCTCGACTTCATGGTGGAAGCGCCCGCCGGCACCCCGGTCGCCGGCAAGCTGGTGACCAATCCGTCGTATTCCCCGGAAAACACCTTCATCCTGCCCGATGGCAAGACCCGCGCCGTGTTCACCTACGGTGCCACCATGGACATCATGATCGCCCACGAGCTTCTCACCAACTGCATCCTCGCCAGCAAGATCCTCAACACCGACGCCGAGTTCCGCAAGGAATGCGAGGCCGCCCTTGCCAAGCTGGCACCCGTCCGCATCAGCCCGGAAACCGGCCGTATCCTCGAATGGATCGACGACTACAAGGAAACCGAGCCGGGCCACCGCCACACCTCGCATTTGTATGGCCTGCATCCCGCCAGCATGATCACCACCGCCACCCCCGGGTTGTTCGAGGCGGCACGCAAGGTGTTGTTAGGGAGGGGTGACGGCGGCACCGGTTGGAGCCTGGCCTGGAAAATCAACTTGTGGACGCGCCTCCACGACGGTGACCATGCCTTCATCCTGCTGACCAATCTGCTCAAGAGCAAAACCCTGCCCAACCTGTTCGACGATCACGCGCCATTCCAGATCGACGGCAACTTCGGTGCCACCGCCGCCATCGCGGAAATGCTCGTCCAGAGCCAGATTCGCGACGCCACGGGCACCTTCGTGTTGCAACTCCTGCCCGCCCTGCCCGCGGCCTGGCCGACGGGATCCGTCAAGGGCCTGTGCGCCCGCGGCGGCTTCGTGGTGGACCTCGCCTGGAAAGACCAGCAACTCACCTCCGCCCGCATCGTGTCCAAACGCGGCGGCCCGCTCAAGCTCCAGGCCGGCGCCAACAGCGCCTCCTTCACCACCCAGCCCAACCAAGCCCTCACTCTCGACGCCTCCCTCAAAGCGATGCCGGCCAAGTGAGGACCGACGCTCCGGTGACACCCACATTCCGCTTCCGGCAGAACAGCATCCGCGGAGTTCGCACTCAACCTCACCGCCAAAATGAAACACGCCGGATTTCTATCCGATGTTTCGCCCCTCCTGCGCCCCGGTATTCATTTCGATCCCGCCAAAGGCCACGACTGGGTGCAGGAAAACCTAATCTCCCAGATCCCCTAATTGGAAAAACGATAACAAACAGGGGACAAACGCGGTTTTCATAAGTGGTGTGGATCACTTGACCCCCACGCGTTTCATCGCAGCGGCCGCCTCTTTTTTGTCCATAATCCACAGGAAGGGCAGGTAGGGCGGTAAATCATTCATATGAAACGATCCCGATGACAGCCCTAGGCGCGTGCCGAGCACAAAATACTCGTCGGTTTGATTCAAGATCGCCGGGGTTACCATGTCAGAACGCGCCAGGTCCGCAGCACGGATCCATTCGTATTCAGCCGCCTGCTGCGAGTTCGAGCCGGGTTTGCTATCGACTTGAAAGCGCGCGCGATAGGTGTCGGGAACCAGCATGCAAACCGGCAGTTGGCCCATTCGCAGGTCGTTAAATTGGAAGGGCAGGATTCCCGCAAGGGTTGTCGTCGGCCCACCAAACGCTCCATCCATGCCGTCGCCGAGTTGGAAGCGGTGCTGCGGAAACAGCGTGGCCTGAAACAAATCGCGCTCAAGCCCCTGCATGTAACCTTTCCACTCGTCGGCGCTGCGCACCGGGGCGTCTTCCCAGCGAGCCAGCGCCGGATTGTAGTAGGCGAGATGATCCCACGAGGCCAGTGCTAACAGCCGGCCGCCGTCGGGGCGGAGCAGGCCGATTTTCCGGTCTTTGGCATCGAATGGGGATTGCTCCGGCCGCCTGCCGGGCTTTGTTAGGGCCTTGGGCCCGTTTCCTGGTTTGATTTGCCAAAGTATGTTGTCATCCGGCCCGTTCCGCTCCGCCTCGATCGATTGGATGACATAAAAGGAGTCACCGAGGCCAACCGCAGCCGGACCACGTTTCTGGTAGTTATTATCCGTCATCACCCAGTCTTCGATCCCCATCTTCGGCGGGAGAAGCTGGATCTCTTCGGTTTCGCGGTTGATGGAAACCAGCGAAACCATGGGGCGCACGGGGGAATCGGGATCTCTGCCCCAGATGATTTGAATTAACAGGTGGGTGTCATTGGCGATGATGTCACGGAAAACGGCGTAATCAAAGCGCTGGAAGGCCATGGTGTCTGGTGAAGCGTGCGAGTGGAGGTCCGGGATGGTTGCCAGGTTGATTTTGTGGACGGTGTGGCCGTCCCGACAATCGATGGCGAGCAACCAAGGTTGACAGGCAACGACACTTTGCTGCGAGGAGGTTTGACATTCCCGCAGCTTGAAATCCCAATCCTGATAGGGCTGTAGCACCACCCAGAGAAGGTGGCGGTTCTTTGGATCAATCATGGTGTGGGTGATCATCGCCGGTTTGTCGGTGACGCCACTGCGCACATCGGCCAACAGTTTGGTGTCCACCCCCCCTTCCAAATTGAGGATCGGGAATTGGCCCTTGGAGCCGAATTTCTCGGCCGGGACTTGAGGACGTAGTTTGGCGATCCTGGGTTCCATTTCCCCTGCCAACGCAAATCCAAAAATTTTATCTAGCAGGCTGACGCTCGACCGGATGTCATCCCAAGCGGCCGCGCCCAGCCCTTTGGTGGCAGCCTCGTTGATCCGCCGATCAAGATTCGCGGTCAAACCCTGGCGCACGGCATCCTTGCCTTGGCCGTCCTGACCCGCCTTGAGCCAGTCACTGATGTACGGCCCATAGATTTGGTGGCGGACGAACATGTCAGGAACCAGATCAGGTGATTGTACCAACGAGGGAATGATCCATTCACCATGGGGCGTTAGGGTGGTATTGCCGTTGAAATCCTTTGTTAGCATGGGCCATAGCGGAACCCATTTCGTGATTGGCGTCTTTATGCGGGAGCCTGTGGTGATGCGGGTTTGCAGCAAGTGGCGAGCGGCCACGATCCGTTGTTCCCCGGAAGACCGCAGGAAGGCGATTTCCGCCTGCCGCAACTCCCGGAATGGGATGTCCTTGCCTACCATGGCCTTCTCCAGCAGTGCGCAAATGATATCCGCTTTGCCTCTGTCATGCCACGGCCGGTAGTCAGCTTGCGTCGAAGGCCAGGTGCGGATGATTTCGTCGGCAATCAACCCGCCCAGCCAGGGGATGGCGCGGAAGTGCTCGGTGTAGTGTTCGTAATCGCAGAATAGTTTTTCCAGTTCGTCCGGATTCTTTACCAGTAGCGGCAGCAGTCGCTTGAAGAATGTCTCCAGCTCGGCATCAAACTCCTTGAGTGTGGCAAGTTGCTCCGCGTTCATGTGGGCAGGCACCAATTGACTCCGGTAGGTGGCGAGACTGCCCCAGTAGAGCCAGAAGTCCTCATAGGGCTTATTGCGGATTTCGTCGGGGTGCTCCTTGAGGATTTGCTGCACCCGGTCCAAGGTCTCGGAGGTCATGCGCAGCAACTCGAGGTGTTCGCTCACCCAGCGTCGCGCATAGTCATGGAATTCCGGGCGCAAGGGGTAGCCGAAGGCACTGCTATTGTAATAAACACTGCCAAACAACTCTCTGGGGTTCCAGAAATGCCGTGATTCCCAACGGATGCGCATCCTCAGGTGAAGCGCCTTCATCGGGTCGGCGCCAAGGTAGAGCGCGGCATCAATGAGCTGGACGGCCTCCCATGGCCTTTTGCAATTGGTGAGCCACTCCGCTTCACGCATGAGCCGGGCCGCTTCCGTGGCGGCGCGTTGTTCCGGGGCGCTGTCCTTGTCAACAGCCACGCTCTTGTCTAGCAGAGCCGCGATTTTCCGCCATGCCTCCCGCACCATCACCTGGGGATGGTCAGGGCTGCCCACCACTTTCACGTCATGGCTGATCGGCTTGGAGCCGAGCGAGCGCAAACGAACCGCCAATTCCACCTGACCGCCAGCGCCCGGGCTGAGTCCGCCTTCGAGGGTCCATGCCGCGCCCCACAAGGCCCCGGACTGTTTCAGGATTTTCTCGGTTGCGAGTGGTTCCAACTGTTCCCGGGTGAGGGCTATCAAACCTGGAATCTCATCGATCTCCTGAAGCAGTCCGGCATGCAATATATTGGCCAGCGTCCGGCCTTGCGGCACCTTCGGGTCCGCGGTGATGTCCAACATCGTGATTCCGGTCGGTGCGCCGCCGCCACTCTGGGAATCCAACTTTCTTCTCACCCTGGCCAGGTAATCCGCGCTGAACGTGTCGGCATTGAACTCCTTCAAGGCGATGATCAGGCGGTCGAATGGCAGGCCGGTCCTGACACTTGCGGCTTCGAAACTCAACATGGCGTTATCGCCCTCACCAAAGCGGGAAACCATGATGAAAGCGTCCGCAGCCAGGCGGTCGCCGATGGCGCTCAGCTCGGCGGTGCCGATAGAGGTCGGCGTGGCGAGTGACTTCTCACCTAACAATTTGTCGATTTCCTCGCGTTCCACGACCGTCCATGCTGTTTGTTGCGAGGCCTTGGCCGCGAGGGCGGCAGCCGGTCCGCTGGCCTCGGGTGAGGAGATCACCGCCAGCACCTTGGTGCCGTTGGCCGGCTTGCGGGTTTCCGGCGCAAGCGTCCGGGGCTTGAACAATCCCTTGGTCCCGGAGATGCGCGCCCTCGACGTATCTACCATCGACGCATCCACCGCAGGGAACAGATAGGGAGTCCATTTGGCATTGGGAAACTGCCTCCTGACCAAAGCCAACACTTCTTGGCTGCCGCAGGACTCGGCCAAGACGGTGAGTCTGAGTTGGTATTCCTTGTTCACCTTCGCCGCCTGTGGCAGCCACTGGCTGACCAAGGCGGTTTGTCCCTCCCACACGGCACCACTCAAGGCATCCCATGGGACCACCACCGATTCATAATCGACCTCCTGATCCAGGATCAAGGGTTCACCGCGTTTGGCCAGCGCCGCAATCACCTCCAGCATCGGCGGATGGTTCATCACCGCCGTAACCATCAGGGTGTGCGAACCACATCCTGTGGCTTTCCCTGGACTCCCGTCAGTAAAAGGCATCCGTCCGGTTGGCAGATTCCAATCCTCCACAAAGTAGATCGAGCATCCCCGGTTTATGAGGAAGGCGGCCATTTCCGGACATTTCCCTGCAAGGCTTCTGTTTACCAAGCCTTTATAGTCCCGATAATAGGAATCCTTGCTATCGAAATCCGGACCATAAACCGTCCGCTCCAGGTCAAGATCCGGGGCCTGTGCGAGGAGAAGTTTCAGGACCGCCACCGAACCTGAACGAATTGCCGCTTCCACAGGGTTGTAGAGACGCAAGTCCTTCGACTTCGAAGGGGCTACCCGATTGGCGATCTTCGCCCCGGCATCCAGCAGCAGCTTGGTGATTTTCGCATCGCCTGCGGAAGCGGCGGCGCACAGCGGAGAGAGCGCCTGGCCATCGACATCCGGTTTGGCCCCGGCCTTCAGGAAAGCCATGACCTGTTCCGCATCCAGCGCGGCTGCCAGATAGAACAAGGGTGTGAGACCGTCGTGGTCCACGGTGTTGAGGTCCGCGCCGGCTGCCAGTTCGCGCCTAACCATCTCCCAGTCGCCGCAGCGCACCGCGAGATGCAAGGCACCAGGCGACCCGCTGCCGACGTCCGCCTTGGTGGAGGCGGGCATCACGCCGATGCCGTCGTAGCAGGTGCGGCCTTCATTGGCATCGCCGGCCTGGTCATCGACATAGACGACCAGCGTGCCCTTGGCGTCAGTGCGCTCGCAGCCCAGCGGCGCGCGGAACAAACGCCGGTCGCCATCGCGGTCTAGCAGCTCCCCCTTGGCTGGGCGCAGCGGCGCGTCCATCTGGCGGATCGCGCCCTCGCCCTTGTCGCGGCGGCCGATGGTGCCGGGCAAGCCCGCGTTGTCGCGGTGGCCGTAACCCAACATTTTCGCCTTGCCGCAACCCAGACGGATGTCCCATTGGTTGTCGCCTGTCGGTTCCGCATCGTCGGTTGTGAAGCCCGCGATCCAGAAGAACCCGAATGCCTGATAGTCCGTTAGTGGCTTCAAGCCGCCCACGGTGGTGCGCAGCATGGGGGCGTCGTTGTCGCGGACTCCGGCGGCGGCCAGGACGCCGCGCTGGTCCCCCGTGCCGCTGCCAACGCCTTCGTGCCAGTGCCAATGATTGTTAGGTTCAGCTTCACCCGTGCTGCGGGTGATTTCCGCGGGTGCGGCGGGTGCTTTGGCCACCACCTTCAATGTGGTGCCATCGGCCAGGGTGGTATTTTCCAGGGACACCGGGAAGTATAACAGTTCGTCAGCGGCCGTAACCCGCGCGGCTGGGAGCAGCGACAACGCGAACAGGGCAGGGAATAAATACACGGCTTTCATGAGTGGTGGGGGTCACTTGGCTTGCACACGCTTCATCGCGGCGGCCGCCTCTTTTTTGTTCAGAATCCAGAGGAATGGCAGGTAGGGCCGACTTTTGCCGGTATAATGCTGACCGCCTGACGCCAGGCGCGTGCCGAGCACAAAAAAGTCGTCGGTCTGATTCAAGACCGCCGGGGTCACCATGTTAGAACGAGCCAGGTCCGCGACATGGATCCATTCGTATTCCGCCGGTTGACGCTGGCCCAAGCCGACTTCGTGATCGACTTGGAAGCGTGCGCGATAGGTTTCTGGAACCCGCATGCGAACCGGCAGGTGGCCCTTTCGCAGATCGCTATATTGGAACGGCAGGCGTCCCGTCACGGTTGTCGAGGGACCCTCAAACGCTCCTTCCATGCCGTCGTCGAGTTGAAAGCGGTGATGTGGAAACAGCGTGGACTGGAACAGATTGCGCTCAATCCCCTGCGCGTAATCCCTCCACTCGTCCGCGCTTCGTGCCGGAGCGTCCTCCCAGCGGGCCAGCGCCGGATTGTAATAGGCGAGATGATCCCACGAGGAAAGCGCTAACAACCGTCCTTCGTCGGGGTGGAGAAGGCCGATCCTGCGGTCCTCGGCATCGAACGGGGATTGCTCCGGGCGCCTGCCGGACTTTGTTAGGGCTTTGGGTTCTTTTCCCGGTTGGATTTGCCAAAGCATGTTCCCCTCAGGTTTGTTGCCCTCAGGCATATTCCCCTCAGGCTTGATTGACTGGATGACGTAGAAGGAGTCACCGACACCCGTCGCGGCTGGACACCTGTTGCCGTAGGTATCTAACATCGCGCAGTCATCGATGCGCATTTTCTGCGGCATGACCTGGACCTCAGCGGTTGCGCGGTTGATGGAAACCAGCGAAGTTATGTCAGGAGGATAGGGTTGCCCGGGGGCGTCGGGCACTCTGCCCCAGCGGACTTGGAGCAAGAGATGGGTGTCATTGGCGATCATGCCGCGGGCGATGGCATCATTGAAATTCGTGATCGTCATGGTTTCCGGCGGACTTTGCGACCACAGGCCCGGGATGGTTGCCAGGTTGATCTTGTGGACGGTGTGGCCGTCGCGGCAATCGATGGCGAGCAACCATGGCTGCCGGGCAACGAAACGCGCTGTCCCGGAGGTCCAGGGTTCCTGCAACTTGAAATCCCAGTCCTGATAGGGTTGCAAGATCAGCCAGAGAAGGTGGCGGTTCCGCGGATCGACCATGGTGTGGGTGATCATCGCCGGTTGGTCGGTGACGCCGCTGCGGATATCGGCCAGCAACTTGGTGTCCATCATCCCTTCGAAATTGAGGATTGGGAACTGGCCCTTGGAGCCGAAGACCTCGCCGGCGCTTTTCGGCCGCAGTTGGTCAAGCTTCGGCTGAAGCTGTGACACATAGTCCGTCTGGTAAGTAGCATCTAACAGAGAGGCGCCTTCGCGGAGACGGTCGAAGGCCTCGCCGGGCGCGTTGCGCGCCACGAGGGCGTTAAGATCGGAGTTAAAGAGACTCATGTACCCCGCAACGTGTTGCTGCCATTTTGGTGAATTCTTGTCGCAGGCGCGGGCCAGGATGCGGCGGGCCACAGTATAGGTTTCCAAGCGGAACCACATGTCCGGAACCTGCTGTGGCGAGGCCACCAGGCTAGTGAGAAAACCGTCAGGGGGTACTTTCGGCCGGGAGAAATAGGATGTCATCAGGGGCAGCAATGTCCGTGATTGATCATTGGAAACCCAGCGACTTGGCGGCACGAGGGATGCCGCCAGCGCGTCGATCCGTGCATGCGCCAGGGTCCTCGCGGCCGCGCGTCGCTCATCGCCCGTGGCGCGCAGGAGACCGAGCTCGGCTTGGCGCAGCGCGCGGAAGCGCAGGTCTTTGCCCGACATCGCCTGTTCCAGCAAACCACAAATGAGATCTGCCCGCGGCGGGTCGAACGACGCATCATCGATATCCCCGAACAGCGGCGGCACGTAGTCAGCGTCTTCCGCGGGCCAGGTGCGGACGATCTCCCCGGCGATCATCCGGCCCAAACAGGGGAGAACACGGAAGTGCTGGGTGATGTATTCATTCCTCCAGAATCGTTTGCCCCACTCGCCTGGCGACTTTACCAGCGACAGCAATCGCTTGAACAGCGTTTCGAGCTCGGCATCAAAATCCTTGAGTGCGGCAAGTTGCTCCGCGCTCAGACGCGTTGGCACCAATTGACTCCGATAGGTTATGAGACAGTCCCAGTATCGCCAGAAATCCTCATAGGTGTCGTTGCGGATTTCGTCGGGGTGCTCCTTGAGGATTTGCTGCACTCGGTCCAAAGTCTCAGAGGTGATGCGCAATAGCTCCAAGTGTTCGCTCACCCAGCGTCGCGCATAGTCATGGTATTCCGGTCGCAAGGGGTATCCCCAGGCATCGCTGCGACGATAGACGGTGCCAAACTGCTCTCTGGGGTTCCAGAAATGCCGTGAGTCCCAATGGATGCGCATCCTCAGAGGAAGAGCCTTCAGCGGCTCGGCTCCCAGATAGAGAGCCGCATCAATGACCGGGATCGCCTCCCATGGCTTCTGACAGTTGGCGAGCCACTCCGCTTCACGCATGAGCCGGGCCGCTTCCGTGGTGGCTCGTTGTTCCGGGTCGGTGTCCTTGTCAACAGCCACGCTCTTGTCTAGCAGATCCGCGATCTTCCGCCATGCCTCCCGCACCATAATCTGCGGATGGTCAGGGGCGTCCGTCACTTTCACGTCATGGCTGATAGGTTTTGATCCGAGCGAACGCAGACGAACCGCGAATTCCACCTGGTCGCCATCGCCCTGGCTGAGCCCGCCTTCGAGGGTCCATGCCGCGCCCCACAAGGCACCGGACTGATTCAGGATTTTCTCCGTCGCAAGTGGTTCCATCTGTTCCCGGGTGAGGGCAATCATGCCCGGAATCGCATCGATCTCCTGAAGCAGACCGGCATGCAACAAGTTTGCCAGCGTCCGGCCTTGTGGCACCTTCGGGTCCGCGGAAATGTCTAACATCGTGATTCCGGTCAGTGCGCCGGCACCACTCTGGGAATCCAATTTCTTTCGCACCCGGGCGAGGTAATCGGCACTGAAGGTGTCGGGTTTGAATTCATTGGCGGCGATGATCAGGCGGTCGAATAACAGGCCGGTCCTGACATTGGCGGCTTCGAAACTCAGCAGTGCCTTGTCGCCCTGACCGAAGCGGGAAACCATGATAAAAAGGTCCGCGGCCAGGCGGTCGCCGATGGCGCTCAGTTCGGCGGATCCGACTGCGGTGGGCTTGTCGCGGGATTTTTCGTCCAACAGTTTGTTGATCTCCTCACGTTCCACGACCGACCATGATGCCTGTTCCGAGGCCTTGGCCGCGAGGGCGGCAGCCGGCCCGCTGGCCTCGGGTGAGGAGATCACCGCGAGCACCTTTGTGTCGTTAGATGGCCTGCGGGTTTCCGGGGCAAGCGTCCGCGGCTTGAACAATCCCTTGGGCCCGGAGGTGCGCGCCCTCGCCACCTCCACCGGATCGTCAGGGTTCTGAAAGGGAGTCCATTTGGCCTTCGGAAACTGCTTGCGGACCATTTCCAACACATCTGGGTTGCCGCAGGATTCGGCCAATACTGTGAGTCTGAGTTGGTATTCCTCGTTCACCTCCGCCGCCTGCGGGAGCCACTGGTTGACCAGTGCCGTTTGCCCCTCCCACACGGCGCCACTCAAGGCGTCCCAAGGGACCACCACCGCGTCATAATCGACCTTGCTATCCACGATCACAGGCTCGCCGCGTTTGGTAAGGGCCGCAATCACCTCCAGCATTGGCGGATGGTTCATCACCGCCTTGAGCATCAGGGTGTGCGAACCCGAGTTAATGCCCCGACTCATCCCTCGGCCCGGCATTTTGACGTCCACCCGCCCGGTTGGCACATTGTAATCTTCCGCAAAGACGATCATGCAACCCCGGTCAATGAGGAAGGCGGCCATTTCCGGCCAGTTCGTTTTAAGACTCATCCTCACCAAGCCCTGATCGTGCCGATCAAAGATGTTGGGGTCCTTACTATCAAAATCCGGACCATACACCGTGCGCTCCAGGTCCAGCTTGGGGTTCTGCGCCAGCAGGAGCTTCAGGACCGCCACCGAACCCGAGCGGATCGCCGCCTCCACAGGGTTGGCGAGAAACGTGCTCTCCGACTTCGTTGGAACTACCAAATTGGCGATCTTCGCCCCGGCAGCCAGCAGCATTTTTGTTATCTCCACATCGCCCGCAAGGGCGGAGGCACACAGCGGGGTGTATTTCTGGCCTTCGACATCCGGCTTGGCCCCGGCCTGCAGGAAGGCCTTGACCCGCTCGGCGTCGAGGGCGGCTGCCAGATAGAACAGAGGTGTCAGACCGTCGTGGTCCACGGTGTTGAGGTCTGCTCCCGCCGCCAGTTCGCGCCGGACCATTTCCCAGTCGCCGCAGCGCACCGCGAGATGCAAGGCACCGGGCGCCGCGCTGCCGACGTCCGCCTTGGTGATGCCGGGCATCACGCCGATGCCGTCATACCAGGTGCGCCCCTCATTGGAGTCCCTGGCCTGGTCATCGATGTAGATTACCAGCGTGCCCTTGGCATCGGTGCGTTCGCAGCCGAGCGGCGCGCGGAACAGGCGCCGGTCACCATCGCGGTCTAGCAGTTCTCCCTTGGCGGGGCGCAGCGGCGCGTCCATCTGGCGGACCGCACCGTCGCCGCTGTTGCGCCGACCGATGGTGCCTGGCAGGCCCGCGTTGTCGCGGTGGCCGTAGCCCATCATTTTCGCTTTGCCGCAGCCGAGGCGGATGTCCCACTGGTTGTCGCCTGTCGGCTCCGCCTCGTCAGTTTCAAAGCCAGCCACCCAGAAGAACCCAAAAACCTGATAGTCGGTCTGCGGTTTCAAGCCGTCCACCACGGTGCGCAACATGGGGGCGTCGTTGTTGCGGGCCCCGGCGGCGGCCAGCACGCCGCGTTTGTCGCCAGCGCCACTGCCGGCACCTTCGCGCCAGTGCCAATGGTTGTTAGGTTCCGCTTCGGCCGTGCCACGGGTGATTTCCTCGGGTGCGGCGGGTACTTTGGCCACCACCTTCAATGCGGTGCCGTCGGCCAAGGTGGTGTTGTCCAGGGACGCCGGGAAGTAGGACAACCCGTCAGCGGCGGCAACTCGCGCGACTGGCAGCAGGACCCACGATAACAGGACACAAAACGCTGTTTTCATGAAATAATGATCTTTGATCGGCATGCCGATGATGAATGATGCGTTTTATGTGACGCGGTTACAATCCAGCGGAAACCCATCGTTCAAGCAAGCTGGAATCTCCGGCGGAACGACGGACCAGCGGATTTTCCGGCGAATTTTCTTGTGTTAAAGGGAACGATTGGCTAATGCGTCGATCCGTAATTTTTGCCTCCATGCACGTCGTATGATTGGGACAGCATCTGTGAAACTGATATCCGCGGTGATTGTCGCATGCTCGTGCGGCATGGTGGCGGTTGCGGGCGGGGATGCGCCGCCGGATGCGCGCATTGATATCACGCGCGGCCGCTTGGCGGATACCCCTGCTAAGGAAGTGCGGGCCTGCGTCAAGGCGCTCGGCGGACAGAATCTCAAGGTGATATGGCAATTTGGCGCGGATGTGATCAAGAGCCAAAAATCAGTGGTGATCCACATCCACCGGGTGACTGCGACGCGCCGGGTTCCGCTGGCGGAGGTGAAACTTCAAGCGCTGGCAGAGGAAGTGAATTGGGCATGGGTTGTTCCGGCGGTGAAGGGACCGGCACGTTATGAAGCGACGCTCGATCTACCGGTGCCGGTGGTGTTGGTGATTGAGGCAACCGACCGTGCGAGCCACGAAGCCGCACTGAAATCGCTTGCGGGTGCCAAAATCACGGTGACTGGCGCCAAGGATGCGGAACTGGCGGCATTGAAGTTGTTAGGGATGAAACCCTTGGCAGCCCGCGCCGCCACCGGGGTTGATGATGTCATCATACACATCGAATCCAACAGTGATGGCGGGGGCGAAGGCTGGCGGCGCGAAGTCCGATTCGCGGTCGATCCAAGCGCCGATGTCGTGTGGATGTCCGGGCCGGGGCCCAACGACTGGCGGGTGCGGGTGCCGCGCGTCTGGATCTCACCCGAGGTGCTTGCCACGTCCGAAGGTCGGTTGCGGCTGGTCGAATGTCTGGCGGATCCGCCACAAGCGCCCTAACCCCTGAAATTCCAATACCACTTCCAACAAATGATGAGACTCTTTGAAAACTGAGGGATCAGGGGCTAGGGGCTAGAAAAGATCAGCAAATTCTTCTCTAGCCCCTGCCCCCTGGCCGCTAGCCCCTCCATTCACCCGGCCAACAGCTTGCTTTAATTTGAAAGATGATATAACCTAACAACCAACCACCACCATGAACCCGCTCCGCATTGCTCTCTGTCTGGCATTGTTAGCACCCTGGTCCGCCGCGCTGGCGGAGGAGGCCGCGCCGCTATCTGCCGCAGTGCTGGATTTCCGCGAAGCGGATTCCGCGTTGGAAGGCGTGGGTGCCTCGGTGGCGCAATTGCTGCAAGTGAAGTTAAGCGCGGTTTCGTCCGCCATTTTGGTGGAGCGTGCCGGACTCAACGAGATTCTAGCGGAGCACGAGTTGGTTCTATCAGAAGCGGTGGCGCCGGGGCAGGCTGCCAAGGTGGGTCAGTTGACCGGTGCGGAAGCGCTCATCACGGGGAGGGTGTTCAACATCCAGGACCGGACGCATTTGGTGGCCAAGGTGATATCCACTTCCAGCGGCAGGGTTTTCGGGGCGACCGTGGATTTTGAAAAAGGCGGCAAACTCGATGGCGCAGTGACGGATCTCGCGACGAAGGTGGCGGAATTGCTGAAAAACAAGGTGGCGGATTTGCGTGGCGCGAAATCGTTGGAAGAGCGCCAACTGGAAGCCCTGAAGGAAAAGATGAAAAACCAGCCCACGCCGAAAACATATATCTCGGTGAAGGAGTCCATCCTTCAGGCGGCGGCACCGGATCCCGCCGCGCAGACCGAACTGCGCCGCACCTTGCAGGCCGCCGGATGGACCGTGGTGGAGAACGAAAACGAAGCGGATATAGTTATCCATGGCGAAGCGTTCGCCGAAACCGGCATCCGTCGCGGCAACCTGTGGTTCACCCGCGCCCGCCTGGAACTCACTCTGAAGAACCACGATGGCAAGGTGCTCTTAAGCGACCGGGTGGTGGCCGGCAATGTGGATCTCGCCCAACTCATATCGAGCAAGGGCGCCCTCCAGAAGACCGGTTTGCTGGCATCAACCGTCGTGGCCGATGCATGGCTCGCCAGTCATAAGAAATGATGTGAACCGGAAATAGATTTCAAGCCCCGAAAGGTACGCACATCAACTGAAGGTCCCAAGATGGGAAACAGTCGGGATGGCAGCTTCCCGTTTGAGTTGATGCGCAAGCACCAACTGCCGACTGTCCAATAACCCGGTGGCTCTGGTCAAGTTTGGTTGGATTCGTCTTGCTCAAACCGGGGGTAATCAACCACCATCGGACGGAGTCATGCGGCCCATTGGAATCGTCATGGGGGTTTCGTCTCCACAAGCCAACCGTCATGAAACTCATCCTTCCCCAATCCTTGGGCGTTCTGTTATGTTGTCCAGCCATTGCCGCAGGGGAATTTCGCTTCGCCAAAGCCACTATTGAAAACACCACCTTGGCCGATGGCACGCCGTTGAAGGTGGTAGCCAGGACGCCCGTCGCGTCCTACGAAATCACCCGCAGCCCGGACCCGGCGCAACCTGACAACCACTGGCACTGGTGGGAGGGCTTGGGCACCGGTGCGGGGCCCCAGCGTGGAGTGTTCACCTCTGCCGGCCGGAAGGGCAACAACGCGCCGCCACTGCGCACCACGGTCACCGAACTCAAACCCAATACCAGCTACCGTGTCCACGGCTTTTTCTGGATCGACGCCGCCGCCGGCAACTTGGCACCCCGCGGCGACCAATGCTGGGACATCCGACTCGGCTTGGCGCTCGCGGACATGCAGGGATATGGCTACACCACCGGCATCGGCTTGCCAGACACCATCGGCTTGGCGAAAGACTCGGATCGCCTGGTGAAACAATCCGACACGCCATTGCGCACAGCCGCCGGTGAGCCTGCACCGGACACCGACGGCAGCCGCTGCCTGTTTCGTGCCAATCTGGGTGCGGTCCGCACCGACAACCAAGGAACGCTCATCGTTTATGCCGACGACCAGGCGCACGACACCTGCGAGGCACGCACCTGTTACGACGGCGTGGGCGTCACCGAAGACCCGGATGCGACGGCCGCTGCGGGAACGGGCTCACCCGTAACACTGAGCCGCGCCGTACGCGCCGGGGACTGGGAAATGATGCGCCGCGAACTGGCTGCGGGAGCCGACCCTAACACCATCGACACGGAAGGCCGCACGCCGTTGTTTTATCTGTGCGCGGTGGGAGACTACGACCGTGCCTCCGCATTGCTCAAAGCCGGTTCCAAACCCGATGTCCCCGGCCAGCGGATGTCACCATTATGGGCCGCGGCCACACTCGGCGACTCGAAACTCACGAAGTTATTGTTAGATGCAGGTGCGGCGGTGACAGAAGACAATGTGGAAAAGCACACCACCGTACCGGCGTTCCGTTCCGACGACTACCTCCGCTACAATCCGATTGCTGCGGCTGTCGGTTCCGGCTCAGTCGAAACATTGCAGCTCATATTGGACAAGAAGCCGGGGTTGGATCTTGAAAAGGCCGCCTTCGGATCGGATTTCAAAAGCGGCGAGGGTTTTCATGAGTTGGTGTCCAACGCCATCTTTTCCGCCTGTCCGGAAATGGCCGCGTTTCTGACCCACAAAGGTTACCGGATCGAAATGAGGGAATCCAGGAATCTGCCGACACCCGGCGGTGGCGGCTATGTCCGGACCGGTTCGACGTCCTTGATGCTCAGGGCGGTCATGAACCAGCCACCCATGACCTCAGTCATCGAAGCGCTCAAGAAGAGGGGCGTTCCGTTGGTGATGATGGACAGGCTGGAATACGATTCGGTGGTGGTACCATGGGACGCCCTGAGCGCGGCCGTCTGGGATGGCAACCCCACGCTGGTCGAGCAATGGCTGCCGCTGGCGAAGGCAGCCCCGGAAGACTACCGCATCCTCCTGACCACGCTTGCCGACGCATGCTGCAACAATGAGGTCGCCACTCTGGTTCGCCGGCAGTTTCCTGAAGTCAAACGCACACCCTATCAGCATCCCTACGACCCGGTGGAAAATGGCAGGGCAAAGGTCGCTGGCAAACCTGGTGTATTCATCCCGCGAACCCTCGCCACGGCTCCGCGTAAACCGGCGGATGGCACCATCACTCTGGCGGTTATCCCCGCACCAGGCGCCGAGGGACAGGGAGACGCTCTCGCCGCGAACGCATCTAACAAAATGGAGTGGGCCATTGTGGAACGCGGCACCATCGACAAGCTGATCGCGGAGAAGTCCCTTGACCGCGCAGCCCCTCTGGGCACGACCGAATTGAGCGCTATCGGCGACGGCCTGTCCGCTGATATCATTGTCACCGTCGCAAAGCTGGGAACCGGTCAGCAGTCCGTGTTGTGCTTTGAAGCGGCGAACGTGAGAACCGGCCTGCCCATCGACCGCGTGTTCATCGCGGCCAACGAGTTCAAACCCGGAGCATTCAGTGCGGATTACCTGGCACGCATCCGATCCAGGTTCGCAAGCCGGCAAGATGCCGGGCGGTTGACCGGCATCACATTGTTAGGGGTGGCTCCGGAAACCGGCCTGCTCCAGGGGACCACGCTGGGGAACCTCATCCATGCGGGGCTGCTGCAGGCCATCGATGACACCCCGGGCCTCATCGCTCTCACCCGCGACCAGATGGAGCCCATCGCCACGGAGAAGACTCTCAAGGACTCCGGTGCCCTGTGGGGTGCTGGATGGACGCTGGAAGGGGGCCTCCGAAAGGGCGAAGGAGACAAGGTGGTGCTGGCATTGCGTCTCAACCAGGTCGGTTCGAACGGAGCCAGGCATGAGGTCACCGCGGATGGCATGCCGGACCAGTTGCAGTCATTGGTTGGAGATGCGTGGAAAAAGATCGCCGGCCTTTTGGAAAAGCAGCCCATTGCCGTCGCCGATCCCGCCGGGCGTGCCACCGCAGAAGCCGCGCGCCTGCTGCGGGAAGCCGAGTGGATCGCCAATGGGCCAAGAAACTGGGAGGCCGCCCCGCTGGCCGATGCCGCGCTCTATCTGGGCGCCGACCCGATGAAGTCTCTGAGGCTCCGGATGCGCTGCCATTGGAACACACGCCATTCGTGGAACCCGCGCATGCAATGGGGGAGCAGCTACGAAGCGAGACAGGCCGGCGGTTACCCGCTGCGGCCGGAATTTCACGACTATGCCCGCCGCTGGGTGGGAGAACACCTCGAGTTGCTGCGCCTAACCTCGGACACTCTGGACCGGGTGCTCGCCATCTACCAAAATCAACCTGCCCAACTGCGGCAGGATCCTCTTGCCGATTTTTGGGAGAACTTGGAAAGCCTAACAAACTACCGCTGCCGCTTGGTGCCTAGACATCTGGATCCGGACCAGCGCTCCATGCTCACAGAGTATGACGCTGTCTTCAAGGAATTGTGGGCAAAGATGCTGCCACTGGTCCCACAGTTCCATGACCTGGGCGAGAAATTCAGACGTTACGAGCAGATCACCCAGCATTTCCGGCCGATGCCGTGGCTCGGGGACATGTTTGCGGCGGAAATCCTTGGCCGGCAGCCCATGCCCGGTGAATATCAGGAGGCGTTGCTGACCAGCGACCAACTGGAACCTCACAGCTTCGATAGCGCGCGACCGGAGACCATGGCCGCCTTCCTGTGCCGCGCGCTGGAAAACTCACAGGTTCCACATCACGATCTGCGGCTGGCAGAAATCAACTTCCTTCGTGCCGCCGGGGATAGCCGGTCCGCCGCCGCTATGGCGGTAGCCAAGGGCTGGATCGCGTCGCTGGCCGATTCTCTAACACCGCCCGCCTACCTCGTGTCAAGGGAGGTTCTGGGTCGCTCGTTGCCGGTGTTTGATTCGTGTAACAGTTACTTGTTAACTCCCGCCGCCGGAGATCTTCCCGCGCTGATCTCCTCGCCTGTCCAGGCGCCTGATATGATATTTCGTTTCAGCGCTTATGACATGGCCCGCCGACGCTTCGGATTGGCCATCGAGCCGAACTCGCCATTGTGGCAGCGTAGTGCCCGATATATCAGTTCTACCCTCGACCGGCAACTCAACGAACTGGTCCGCCTTCAAGCGCAGCCCCGGGCCTTTGACGTCCTGCTCGAACGTGCCGCTGATATCGACGCCACCTATCCATGCAAGATGGTGGCTTACCTTCGGCCGAAAATCGAGACCCTTCGCCCCAAGGGGAATCCGCAATCGTTTGGCTCCAAGGGGCAGTTCCCAATCATCATCAATGACGGTGCGCTGCAAGGCAAACTGCTCACTGATGTGCGCCAGGGCGTGACCGCTCAAGCCGGCCTCATCACTCGCGCGATGATTGACCCCGCCGACCGCAATCTCCTCTGGCTGGCGATCCATCCGCAGACGGTGGCGGATCTGCCGGTTCACCGTCCCAAATCAATGACGCCCCAAACTTACTCAGCGGACTGCAAACCACCGTGGCTGCTGGCCATCGACTGCAGGGACGGCAACTTGGTCCGCAAGGTCAATCTCGCCGAGGCGGGATTCTCGCCTGAATCGGCCGCAAAGGACTCCGCGCCGCAGGAAATCGGCGGTTTTCTCGCGCCACGGGCAGTCTTCAACGAAAAACACCTTATGATGTGCCTCTTCTGGCATGGGGAGGCCCGCCTCGTCGTGCTCAACCGTGAAACCGGGGAGACCACCGCGCTGCCAAAACTCAAGAAGGTCGTTGACTACCAGATGGTGGCGACTAACGGGTCGGCTTTCCCGGCGATGGGTGGAATCGGCAATGCGTTCTATGTGTTAGAGGACACCCGCGAAGGCAAACAGGATGCAAACTTCAACTGCAATCGCGCCCTGTGGCAATTCATTCCCGGCAAGGAGCCCCGGCAATTGGTCCATCCCGGACGCCGTCCACCGGACTCGCCCTTCGATGACGAAGACCGCCGGGCCCAGTTGCTCCGCGTGGACGATGACAAGTTGTTGCTCGCCTCCTCGTGGGAGCATCTCGCGCACTACGATCCGGCTACCGACAAGTGGCTGGAAACGCCGGGGCTCCT
>Ga0209697_10004045_pt1 | contig 19452 bp, 11 predicted proteins | sample AliMusrvi5mmetaG_FD_184115 | JGI IMG/M metagenome (GOLD analysis project Ga0209697, IMG submission 184115) | Freshwater lake bacterial and archeal communities from Alinen Mustajarvi, Finland, to study Microbial Dark Matter (Phase II) - Alinen... | ecosystem: Environmental > Aquatic > Freshwater...
CTGAGGAGCCGGGTATTGCCTTCGATCTTGCTGTTATCGGATCCGGTCCGGGAGGGTATGAAGCTGCGCTTCGGGCCGCCAAAGCGGGGATGAAGGTCTGCCTGATCGAAAAAGGAGCATTGGGCGGCGTCTGTATCAATTGGGGCTGTATTCCTACAAAAGCTCTGCTGCGGAGTGCGGAAGTGTTCGATCTTTTTAAAAAAGCGGACTCCTTCGGCCTCAAGGTGCCTTCCGCCACAATCGATCTTGCAGAAGCCGTTAAACGCAGTCGCAATGTCGCACTGAAAATGTCCAAAGGGGTTGCTTTCATGCTTCGCCGTGCAGGCGTTGAGGTCAGGCAGGGTGAGGCGGTGTTCAGTTCGCCGCACGATCTGGATATTTTTCGTGACGGCGTTCGTGTTGATGGCGTAAAAGCCCGTCATATCATCATTGCATCCGGAGCCCATGCAAGAACGCTGCCGGGTCTTGAACCTGATGGAACCCGTATTATAACCAGCAGGGAAGCACTTGCCCTGAAGTCAGTTCCTGCCTCGATGATTGTGGTTGGCGGCGGTGCTATCGGCGTCGAAATGGCCTGGTTTTACACTATGGCTGGTACCAGAGTGACGCTGGTGGAACTCCTGACCCGGCTCCTCCCGCTCGAAGATGAAGAAATTTCCGAAGCCCTGAAACGCTCACTCCAAAAAGCCGGTATCACCGTCGCAACTGGCGCGAAACTGGAGAATGTCACGGTAGAAGGGGATAGGGTAACCGCCCATCTTTGCCTCGAACCAAATGTCTCCCCACTGCCGACTGCCGACTGCCCCCTGTCCACCGCCAACTCAGCACTCAGCACTCAGCACTCAGCACTTCCCCAACCCCCCGCCGACTGCCCACTGCTCACTGCCGACTATCTCCTGGTTGCTGTCGGGGTAAGTGCTAACAGCAGCGGGCTTGGTCTTGAGCATGTCGGAGTAAAAACCTCACGTGGTTTTATTGTTACAGATAGTGCTTGCAGAACCTCAGTCACAAATATTTTTGCCATTGGTGATGTCCGGGGAGGCATGCTGCTTGCCCACAAAGCCTCAGCGGAAGCTGTTATTGCCGTCCAGACCATAGCGGGTGCTCCTTCTCATCCGCTCAATGATTCCATGATTCCTCGATGTGTCTATGCCGAACCCTCTGTTGCAAGCATCGGGCTCAGCGAAAAACAGGCCGAAGAAGGGGGTTATACCGTGAAGGTTGGCCGTTCAATGTTTGCAGCTTCCGGCAAAGCCAACGCCTATGGTAATCTTGAAGGTCTGGTAAAACTGGTTTTCAATGCCGCAGATGGCCGTTTGCTTGGCGCCCACGTTGTCGGACATGGAGCAGTCGAGCTGATCGGGGAGCTTACGCTGGCCAGGCGGTTGGCGGTTACTGCCGAACTGCTTGCCGGTACGATACACGCACATCCGACCCTTTCAGAAACCATAAAAGAGGCGGCAGAAAATGCTCTGCAGGAGTGATGGATGAATATGGTTTATCGTCTGATAAAAAAAACGTCTCTTACTCTTACTCAGTTTAGGAAAAGCATTTTCTATTGTCTTTCTAAAAGCATAAATTCAATGTCTATTATTGAAAATCTTTAAAACAGTAAGCCTTTTTCGGTGAATGATTTTCCAGGGTTCACGGGGTGAAGGAATCAACTAAACGATCAATTATGAGTCAGACTGAAACAGCTGCAAAAAAAACTGCTGCAAAGAAAACTGGTGCGGTGAAGGCGAAAGAGGATGCAACGGTTACAACAGCTCCGGAAGCAAAAAAAGCAGTAAAGCCTGCTGCTAAAAAGAAGTCAGGTCTTGCTTTTCCGTTTACAGCAATTGTCGGTCAGGAGGAAATGAAGCTCAGTCTGATCCTCAATATCATTGATCCGAGGATTGGCGGTGTGCTGGTCATGGGTCACAGGGGTACCGGAAAAAGTACCACGGTCAGAGCGCTTGCCGAAGTGCTTCCTTTGATCGAAAGGGTAGAGGGCGATACCTATAACCGTACTCTTGAGCAGTATCTCGAAGCTGAAGATGGCAAAAAGGGAGCCAAGGCTCTTGATCCAAATACAATCAGGATTGAAAAAATCCCTGTTCCTGTTGTTGACCTTCCTCTTGGTGCTACCGAAGACCGTGTATGCGGCACCATCGATATCGAACAGGCGCTTACCAGCGGTGTAAAAGCATTTGAGCCGGGTCTTCTTGCCCAGGCAAACCGCGGGTTCCTCTATATTGACGAGGTTAACCTGCTTGACGACCATCTTGTTGACGTTCTGCTCGACGTTGCCGCCAGCGGTAAAAACGTTGTGGAACGCGAAGGCATCAGTATCCGTCACCCTGCCCGTTTTGTGCTGGTTGGTTCCGGCAACCCTGAAGAGGGAGAGCTTCGTCCTCAGCTTCTTGACCGTTTCGGTCTGCATGCGCGTATCATCACAATTCTTGATATCGCAAAGAGAGTCGACATCGTCAAACGCCGCCGTGAGTTCGACGAAGATCCTGATGCATTTATGAAAAAGTATAACCGCGAACAGCAGAAGCTTCAGAAAAAGATCCAGCAGGCAAAAGATCTGCTTCCCGAAGTTACCATGACCGACGCTGTCCTTACCGATATTGCAAGACTCTGCATGAATCTTGGTATTGACGGTCACCGCGGTGAACTCACCATAACCCGTACCGCTTATGCACATGCCGCTTTCCGCGGGGAGACGGTTGTCACCATGAAGCATGTCAAAGAGATAGCAGGTCTCTGTCTTCGCCACCGTCTGCGCAAGGATCCCCTTGAAACACTTGATGCCGGGGAGAAAATTGATCGTGAACTCGCTAAAGTCCTCGGAGAAGCAGAAGCAGTATAATGATAGCCTTTACCGATATTGTTGGAATGGATCTGGCCAAGCAGGCGCTCATGCTGCTGGCCGTTGATTCTGAACTTGGCGGAGTGGTTATTCCTTCGGCCGTAGGGTCGGGAAAATCAACGATTGCCAGGGCCTTTGCCGATATTCTCCCCAAAGGCACCCCTTTTGTAGAACTACCTCTTAATGTTACCGAAGACCGTCTTATCGGCGGTGTTGACCTGGAAGCCACACTTGCTACCGGCACTCGCGTCGTCCAGCACGGTGTGCTCTCGAAGGCGAATGGCGGTGTTCTCTATGTCGACTCTATCAGTCTTCTCGACAGCTCAGCGGTATCACACATCATGGATGCTATTTCGCGCGGCGAGGTTCTTGTCGAGCGTGAAGGCCTCAGTGAGGTCCATCCCGCCAAATTCATGCTCGTGGGGACCTATGATCCGACAGATGGCGAGGTACGCATGGGACTGCTCGACAGGATTGGAATTATTGTTCCCTTTACCGCACAGAACGACTACAGGGCGCGCAAAAAAATCGTCAACATCGTACTCGGCACCAGGGACGAAGAGGATACCCGTGACGAGCTCAAGATGCTTGCCGGTCTTATCCAGGCGGCCCGTGAGCAGCTGCCGCATGTTTCTATAACAAGCGAACAGGTGCAGGCGCTGATTCAGACAGCGATCAGTCTTGGCGTTGAGGGTAACCGTGTTGATATTTTTACAGTCCGGGCCGCCATAGCCAGTGCGGCACTTGCCCAGCGCAGCGACGTTGAGGAAGAGGATATGAAACTGGCCATCAAGCTCGTGCTTATTCCCCGTGCGACCCGCATGCCCGACAGGGAAGCCGCAGCGGACGATATGCCGCCGCAGGAAGAGCCGCCTCAGGAGGAAGAGCCGGAAGGAGAGGATGAGGAGGCGCCGGCCGATACTCCGGATGCTGATGCCGAGGAGGAGCAGAAAGAGACTCCCGACATGATTGAGGAGTTGATGATGGATGCTATCGAAATGGAGCTTCCCGACAATATCCTCAATATCTCGCTCGCATCGAAAAAGAAAACAACCACAGGAAGCCGTGGTGAAGCGCTCAACAATCGTCGCGGACGTTTTGTAAGAGCCCAGCCCGGTGAAATGCGCACCAATAAAGTTGCGCTTATCCCAACACTCATTTCCGCAGCACCGTGGCAGGAGACCCGTCGTCGTGACAGCAAGATGGCCGGCCGTTCGAAAACCGCTCTTCTTATCACGAAAGACGATGTAAAGATCAAGCGCTTCCGCGACAAGTCAGGTACGCTCTTTATTTTTATGGTTGATGCTTCCGGTTCCATGGCACTCAATCGTATGCGCCAGGCCAAGGGCGCAGTGGCAAGCCTTCTGCAGAACGCCTATGTTCATCGCGACCAGGTTGCCCTTATTTCGTTCCGTGGAAAGCAGGCTCAGGTTCTCCTGCCGCCTTCGCAGAGCGTTGACCGTGCCAAACGCGAACTCGACGTGCTGCCGACCGGTGGAGGTACACCTCTCGCGTCTGCACTCTATCTCGGATGGGAGACCGCCAAACAGGCCCGTACCAAAGGTATTTCGCAGATCATGTTTGTTCTCATCACCGACGGACGAGGCAATATCGGCCTGCAGGCTACCTTTGACCCGAATGCTGAAAAAATTCCAAAGGAAGATCTCGAAAAGGAGATCGAAGCTCTCTCTCTTTCCATTCAGGCTGACGGAGTTGCTTCTATCGTCATCGATACCCAGATGAACTATCTTTCGAGAGGTGAAGCACCAAAACTTGCCCAGAAACTTGGCGGGCGTTATTTCTACCTGCCGAATGCAAAAGCAGAGCAGATTGTTGAAGCAGCATTGAGTTTTTAATTTTTCAAACCTTTCCGGTATTTCTCGCCGGAAAGGTCGTTTTCGGAATTATCCCCCTCCTTTTATACATTAGATGGACTTTGTTTTTTTACAAAAGCTAAACCTCTAATTCGTACCTACTTATTACCATCATGTCTAATCGCCGTAAAGTTGTTGCTATTGTTGGACTTGAGCAGTACAATGCCGGACTCTGGAAAAAGATAAAAGGGCTTCTTGCGAACGAAGCCGACCTGACACAGCTGAGTGATGTTGATCTTGAAAAACAGAATCCTGCAGCTGCCACAGCAATTCATGAAGCCGACTGTGTCTTCATGAGTATGATCAATTTCAAGGAGCAGATCGACTGGTTCAAGCTGCAGCTCGAACAATCAACCAACGATAAAACAGTTTTTGTCTTCGAGTCTATGCCTGAAGCCATGGCACTCACCAAGGTGGGAAGCTATTCAGTCGGTGATGGAAAGGCCGGCATGCCGGATATGGTTAAAAAAATAGCCAATATGCTGGTCAAGGGGCGCGATGAAGATGCGCTGTATGGCTACATGAAGCTTATGAAAATCATGCGCACCATTCTGCCTCTTGTACCGAACAAGGCAAAGGATTTCAAGAACTGGCTGCTGGTATATTCTTACTGGATGCAGCCGACAGCGGAGAATATCGCCAACATGTTCCGGCTTATTCTGCGTGAATACTTTAATGAGCGAATCACGGTCGGGGCGATTGTTGATGTCCCGAACATGGGTATCTACCATCCCGATGCTCCGGCCTACTTCAAGGATATCAAGAGTTATAAACACTGGTTGAAAAAACGCGGGATCAACATTGACAAGGGCCAGAAAATCGCCCTTCTGTTTTTCCGTAAACATTTGCTCCAGGAGAAAACCTACATCGACAACGCTATCCGCACGTTTGAAAAGTGGGGAATCCATCTTTTTCCCGCTTTTGTGACCGGCGTGGAAGGCCATGTGCTGGTTCGCGACTGGCTGATCAAAGAAGAGATAGACCTGCTGGTGAACATGATGGGCTTCGGCCTTGTCGGAGGTCCTGCAGGTTCTACCAAGCCGGGAACAGCGGCTGAAGCGCGTCACGAGATCATGACAAAACTTGATGTTCCCTACATTGTAGCCCAGCCTCTCCTGACTCAGGGTTTTGAATCATGGAAAGAACTTGGCGTCTCTCCCATGCAGATGACCTTTACCTACGCCATTCCTGAAATGGATGGCGCAATATCTCCGGTTATTCTCGGTGCCCTGCAGGACGGCAAGATAGAGACTGTTCCAGAGCGCCTGGATCGGCTTGCCGGACTTGTTTCCCAGTGGCTCCGTCTTCGGGCGACAGCCAACCGGGACAAAAAGGTTGCCTTTATTGTCTACGACTATCCTCCGGGTCTCGGTAAAAAAGCAAGTGCGGCACTGCTCGATGTTCCCAGAACGCTTTTTGCTGCACTTCAGCGGCTGAAAAAAGATGGATACAATGTCGGTACTCTGCCTGAAAGTTCCGATGCACTCTTCCATGCGCTTGACAGGGCAACCGATCACCAGGTTCAGCAGAATAAACCTGATGCCCTTAAAGTCAGTTACGATACCTTCAAGGAGCTCACCTCATCAAGAGAGCGGGAACGCATTGAGGAGCGCTGGCAGAAATTCCCCGGCGAAATCGTCCCTATCGGAGACCAGGATGTGTTTGTCGGCGGCATTCGGTTCGGCAACATCTTTATCGGAGTTCAGCCGCGCATCGGTATGCAGGGCGATCCCATGCGGCTTCTTTTCGACAAGGAAAATACGCCTCATCACCAGTATATAGCCTTCTATCGCTGGATAAGCCGTGAGTTCAAGGCTCATGCCATGGTGCATGTCGGTATGCACGGCTCGGTGGAGTGGATGCCAGGACTGCAGACCGGTCTCACCGGCGACTGCTGGCCTGACGCCCTTCTTGGCGAGGTTCCGCATATCTATATCTATCCGGTCAACAACCCGAGCGAATCGACTATTGCAAAACGTCGGGGACTGGCAACAATGGTTTCCCATGTTGTGCCGCCGCTTTCACGTGCCGGCCTTTACAAGGAACTTCCCGCACTCAAGGATCTGCTCGTTGATTACCGTGAACGATTTCTTTCAACCTCATCTGAAAGCTCGGGTGATGGGTCCGGCATTGAAGAGGCCATCATGCAGAAAGCTGAACTTCTCAACCTGACTGACGATTGTCCACGTCGGGAGAGTGAAGGGTTCGGCGAATTTGTCAGCAGGCTCTACATTTATATCGCTGAACTTGAAAACCGCCTGATCTCCAATTCGCTCCATGTGTTTGGCGAGGCAAGTCCGCTTGAGTCTCAGATCATCACCATCACCGAAACACTCAAGAACAGGGGAGAAGAGGGCAAGACCCTGCCCTATATTCTCATGACCTCGTCGGGCAAAAACGGCCACTACGACAGTTATGAGGAGCTTACAAACCGCTCGAGAAAAGGTGATGAACAAGCTATCCAGCTTCGCGAGTGGGTTGAAAGTGCCTGCCGCAATTTTGTACAGCAGGTATTTTTTGACCGCAAAAATGTTGCACTGGTCTTCTCGTCGATAACTGGAGGCACCCAGCTTCCTGCTCAATATATGCCCTTCATCGACCAGCTGACCCAGGATGGCGCAAAGCTTCTTTATGCTCTTCGCGACAATACCGGCGAAATGGAATCACTGATGAGGGTGCTGAATGGGCGCTATATTTCATCAGGTCCCGGAGGCGATCTGGTGCGTGACGGCATCAACGTGCTTCCTTCCGGACGCAATATCCACTCCATCGATCCGTGGAGAATACCTTCTGTAATGGCCTTCAAGCGCGGGACGCTGATTGCCGACAGCATTGTCAAGCGGCATCTTGAAGAAAATGATGGACACTATCCTGAAACCATCGCCCAGGTGCTCTGGGGACTCGACACCATCAAAACCAAGGGCGAGGCTGTTGCTGTTGTCATTCGCCTGCTTGGCGGTGAACCAGCCTACGATGCTTTCGGGAAAATCAGCCACTACAGCCTTGTGCCGCTTGAACGGCTCGGCCGGCCCCGCATCGATGTCCTTATGCAGCTCAGTCCGATTTTCCGCGATGCTTTCGGACTGCTCATGGACCAGCTTGACCGGCTTATCAAGGCGGCGGCTACTGCTGATGAGCCTGTAGAGATGAACTATGTTAAAAAACATGTTGACGAAGCAGTTGCATCTGGCGCGGAGTTCGCCAGCGCAACAGCACGTCAGTTTACCCAGGCCCCGGGAGCCTATGGCACCTATGTCGATGATATGGTCGAAGACTCTGCCTGGGAATCTGAAAATGACCTCGATGACCTCTTTATCCGCCGCAACAGCAGCGCTTACGGTGGAGGACGCAAAGGCGAGAAAGAGACAGAGATACTGCAGAAACTGCTCGGATCGGTAGACCGTGTTGTGCACCAGGTCGATTCCACGGAGTTCGGCATTTCTGATATTGATCACTATTTCTCTTCCTCCGGCTCACTGCAGCTCGCAGCAAGGCGCAGGAATACCAAAAATGACAATATCAAGCTCAACTACGTTGAATCGTTTACTTCCGACATCAAGGTTGACGATGCCGATAAATCCCTCCGTATAGAGTACCGCTCAAAACTGCTGAATCCGAAGTGGTTTGAAGGTATGCTGAAGCACGGTCACAGTGGAGCCGGCGAAATCAGCAACAGGGTTACCTATATGCTGGGCTGGGATGCTGTAACCAAGAGTGTGGACGACTGGGTCTACAAAAAAACAGCCGAAACCTACGCGCTTGATCCCGAAATGAGGGAGCGTCTTGCAACGCTGAACCCGCAGGCGATAAAGAACATCGTAGGCCGAATGCTCGAAGCCCACGGTCGCGGCATGTGGAAAGCCGATCAGGATATGATCAATGAACTGCAGGAAATCTATGCTGATCTTGAAGACCGACTCGAAGGCCTGATTGACGAAGACTAAGCTATAGGTCTCATACGACCTATAGGACTTATAAAAACTCTCTTACATCGATGTCGAGTAGTTCGGGGCCTCTTTCGTGATCTTCACGTCGTGCGGGTGGCTCTCCCTGAGGCCCGCGGAGGTTATGCGGACAAACTTTGTATTGGCTTTCAGCTCCTCGATGCCGGATACTCCGCAGTATCCCATCGCGGATTTCAGTCCACCGATCAGCTGATAGACAACCTCTTCAAGCTTTCCTTTTGCCGGTATGCGTCCCTCAATGCCTTCCGGAACATATTTTTTTGACTCGCTCGATGCGTCCTGGAAGTAGCGGTCGCTGCTGCCTTCCGGTTCAGACATGGCACCGAGTGATCCCATTCCGCGATATGCCTTGAATTTCCTTCCTTCATAGAGGATGGTTTCACCGGGACTTTCGTCGGTTCCGGCAAAAATGCTTCCTATCATAACGGAGTCAGCGCCTGCGGCGAGTGCTTTGGCAATATCACCACTGTATTTGACGCCGCCGTCGGCAATGATCGGCGTATTGGTTTTTGCCGCCTCTTCGGCGCAGTTCACGATGGCAGTCAGCTGCGGCATGCCTACCCCTGCAACAATTCGGGTTGTGCAGATACTTCCCGGCCCGATTCCCACTTTGACGCAGTCAGCACCGGCTTCAATAAGGTCTCTCACTGCTTCAGGCGTGGCAACATTACCGGCTATCACCTGCAGATCAGGATAGGCGCCCTTGATGCTTTTAACCATATCAATCACAGCCTTGCTGTGGCCGTGCGCTGTATCAACAGCCACGACATCGACACCCGCATTCACCAGTGCTTCGACCCTCTCAAGCGTATTACCGCGTATGCCGACTGCGGCACCGACTCTCAGGTGCCCTTGACTATCCTTGCATGCGTCAGGAAACTGTTTGCGCTTCTGAATATCCTTGAAAGTAATCAGCCCTTTAAGGTTTCCTTCATGATCGGTTATGAGCAGCTTTTCGATTTTGTGCGTAAGCAGAATTTTTTCAGCTTTTCCGAGATCAACATCCTCACGGGCTGTTATGAGGTTTTTGCTGGTCATGATGCTGGCGATTTTTGCGTCAAGCTCGGGCTTAATACGGAGGTCCCTGTTCGTAACAATGCCTTTCAGTTTCATATCGGTATCATCCGGCGATGTCGGGCGTGCAATGACCGGGATTCCGGAGATGGAGTGGCGAAGCATGAGATCAAGTGCATCCTGCATGGTGGCATCTTCGTAGAGTGTAAAGGGGTTGCGGATGATGCCGCTTTCATAACGTTTAACCCTTGCAACTTCTCGGGCCTGCTCTTCGATCGTAAGGTTTTTGTGGATGATGCCGATACCTCCGGCACGGGCCAGTGCTATGGCAAGTCCTGATTCAGTTACGGTATCCATTGCGGCGCTCACAAGTGGTATTTTGAGTGCAATGGTTTTGGTGAGCCGGCTTGCAGTCGTTGTTTCTTTAGGGAGAACACTTGAATATGCTGGTATAAGAAGTACATCATCAAACGTCAGTGCTTCATAGAGAATCTTCATAATAGGAGAGGGTGTTAAGAAATTGCTTCTAAATCATTTTTGCCAATTTACAAAAAGTGAGCGTAGAATGACAATGTTAGTAACAGAATGCTTTTGAAAATCTAAAATAGAGTGTAAATTGCAGGCCATTTTATACATGGAGAGGTCGCATAGTTGGTCTAGTGCGCTCGCCTGGAAAGCGGGTAGGGTGTTAAAGCCCTCGAGGGTTCGAATCCCTCCCTCTCCGCCCAACAAATAAAGCCCGCCAAACGCGGGCTTTATTTGTTCCCCCCAATTCGCCTGAGAATCGTATTTCAGCACTCAGAACTCAGCACCCAGAACTTTTCTCTGCCGACTGCCGACTGATCTCCCTCATCACTCGGCACTCAAACCTCAGCACTCTCTTTCCCCTTGTCATCCTGAGCGTCAGCGAAGGATCCATCTTATCTTTCTGGTGAGTACTCGGTACTCTCTTAACCGATAACCCATCATACCTATAACTCCCATAAGACCCAGAGGCCTTATTCCCTCTCTTTTCAAGCCTACTGCCCACTGCCAACTGATTTCCCTCTGCCCCAAGTTTGTCATACTGAGTGCAACGAAGTATCCATTTTTCTTCTATCTCAGCACTCCAACTTAAGTGTTAGCATTTGCGAGATATGCTGAACGCTGAAGATCCTGACCAGGCAAACCCGAAAGGAGCATCAGGAACGCTATGAAGCCAAACTCTGTTTGATAAAAATACTCTATCAGCGACACTGGGATAAACAACGCTTTATCAACTTGCTTACCGTAGTGGATTGGTTAATGACACTTCGCCCCTTTGCAGAAATAGATTAGCGGTAGCTTCATCAAGAGTTATGATCGGTGCACTCGGGAGCAGGACGCGGGAGATGGCGATATGCTGTCTTTCGCCTCAGCTGAGTTTCATGCCGTGCTAGCCGCACCATTCGGCTGCTCATTTATCGGAATAGTTGTAAAAAAAGGTTATTCTGTGGTCTGTGGTCCGTGGTGCCTTAAGCAGATGGAACAGGGATTGATTCATCGGAAATCAGTATACTACGATGGGCAAGTACTCCAAACTCAAGGGAAGAATTCTGTCAGGAACGGCGGACAGCAATATTGAGTTTCGGGAACTCTGTCAACTCCTCATTCGCCTCGTGTTTGAAGAGCGTGTCAGGGGAGATCATCATATATTTGTTAAGGAAAACATTACAGAAATTATCAACTTGCAGCCAAACGGGAGTAAGGCCAAGCCTTATCAGGTCAAGCAGGTCAGATCAATTTTAACGAAGTATATGCTTGGAGATGCTGATGTCGATGAAATACGAAGTGATTATCTACTGGAGCAAAGAAGATGATGCTTTCATTGCGGAAGTTCCGGAGCTTCCAGGGTGTATGGCTGATGGGATGACTTATGAAGAGGCCGTAACGAATGCTCAAAGAGTTATTGAGGAGTGGGTCGAAACCGCTCTTTCACTCGGCAGGCCAGTGCCGGAACCAAAGGGGCGGTTGATGTATGCGTGACTTGTAATCTTCCGCATGGTAAGGTTCGGCTGAAGCAGATTACAAAAATGCTTTGCGACTTATTACCCCACAAATAAGGTGGACCAAATCGGGTAGACAAAAAGTGGCTGAGTTTAAGTTGGTAATATGACCTGTTCATGCAGCGGAAAGGCACTGCTCCTCTTTTACCGTTAACTCTTCTGACTGCTTGTTCATCTTCCTGTATTTGTCGACTATTCTTGCACCACATCCACTGGCTGTCTGGTAAACTGTATCGATCGAGCCACTCCTTGAGCTTGCTTTTAGAGAAATAGAGACACTTGTTCTTTTTCATGTAGGGAATCTTGTTCTGCTGCTGATTGATGGACGGTGAACATGATTTGGGCCTCTTCAGCTGAAAACAAATTATTACTATGTCAGACAACACAATAGATCGTTTTTTTGGATATCTGAATTGGCTTTTCAATCCATTCCACGGGTTGAAGACAACGGAAGTCTATGATTTGATTGGCACCTCTTCACTTACTGAGAATGCGTTATATCTGAATCTTGGCTATTGGCGTGATGTGGATACAATTGATGAAGCCAGTGAAGAGCTTGCTCTTCTGGTGGCGAAAAGAGGCGGCATGGGTCCGGGTGATACTGTATTGGATTGCGGGTATGGTTTTGGCGATCAGGACATCCTCTGGGCAAGGAACATGAAGCCCGAGAAAATCATCGGGCTGAATATTACGAATTCTCAGGTTGAGCGAGCCCGGACGAATGTTGCCGGTGCGGGACTCGAGAAATCAATAGATTTAAGAGAAGGTTCGGCAACAGAGATGCCAATTGAAAATGAATCCATTGATCTGGTTGTTTCCGTTGAAAGTGCTTTCCACTATAGAACCCGTGAGGATTTTTTCAAAGAAGCGTTCCGCGTTTTGCGGCCAGGCGGAAGGCTTGTGACAGCGGACATTTTACCGATAAAAAACTCCGATAACCCCTTCAGGCGAATGGAGCAATGGATTTCATGGAACCTTGTCGCAGGAAAATTTAATATTCCGCAAGAAAACTACTATTTAATCCCATCCTACAATAATAAACTCTCTAAAGCTGGCTTTGTCAATATTGATATCAAATCAATACGTGACGATGTCTATATGCCTCTTCATGAGTATCTGTCAAGAACCCAGACATTTGTTGGCAGGCTGCATCCACTTGCAAAAATTCTTGCACAATTAACATTGAATCGTTCTGCAGAGAGTGTCTACGCCGGCCTGGACTATATCCTTTCTTATTCTAAAAAGCCATAATTTGAAGAACTCTTTTAGTAACAAACAATGTTGCTTGTCTACGACACGCCAGCTTGACAGTCCCCCCCGAGAGAGTTCAGTTATCGTCCTTCGGCCGCAATCCGTCGAACCACGGTATGCAATATTCCTCCGTTGCGGAAGTATTCCACCTCAACAGGGGTATCAATCCTGCATTGCAGGGTGAATGAAATCGTCTTTGCAGTTTTCGGATCGGTCGCAATAACATTGATCATGTCACCCGGTTTGAGGGAATCATTGATGGCGATATCAAAAATTTCACACCCCGCAAGACCGAGGCTGGCGGCGTCCTGACCATTGTGGAACTGGAGTGGCAAAATACCCATCCCTATCAGATTGGAGCGGTGTATACGCTCGAAACTTACGGCAATGACCGCACGTACCCCAAGCATGGCCGTACCCTTGGCTGCCCAGTCACGGCTGCTTCCCATCCCGTAATCCTTTCCGGCAATAACGATCAGCGGGACGCCGGCCTCCTGGTAATGCATGGCCGAATCGTAGATGCTCCTCACTTCACCATCTCCATCACTGTAGGAGCGGAACCGGGTCGTAAATCCTCCTTCAGTGCCTGGAGCAAGTTTGTTGCGGATCCTGATGTTGTCGAAGGTGCCGCGAACCATCACCTCATGATTTCCGCGCCTTGACCCGAAAGTGTTGAAATCCTTCTCAGAAACACCAATGGATAGAAGGTATGCGCCAGCTGGTTGACCGGGTTGGATCATCCCTGCCGGACTGATATGATCGGTTGTCACGCTGTCCCCGAACAGCGCGAGACAACGACCTCTTAGAATCGACGCTTCCCCCTGTGGATCGGGCCCGATACCATCAAAAAACGGAGGTTTGCGGATATAAGACGAATCAGGATCCCACTGATAAAAAGCACCGCCGGCAGTTTCGATAGCCCGCCACCGTTCCGGCCCTTCATGAACTTCGCCGTAACGCTTCTCGAAATACTCCGGCAGGACGACAGATCGGGCGATCTCGCGAACCTCTTTATCAGAGGGGTAAAGTTCACGGAGAAAGACCTCGCGGCCTTCGCCATCAGTTCCAAGGGGATCACGCTCGAAATCGATGGCAACGTTTCCGGCAAGGGCATAGGCAATGACCAGTGCCGGGCTTGCCAGATAGTTCGCTTTGACGAGCGGATTGATCCTTCCTTCAAAATTGCGGTTTCCGGAAAGCACAGAGGCAACGACGAGATCGCCCTTCCTTACAGCCTGGGCAACTGGTTCAGGCAATGGACCGGAATTACCGATGCAGGTGGTGCAGCCGAAAGCCACAGTACTGAATCCCAGTGCATCAAGATCATCCATAAGTCCGGCCGATGCAAGGTAATCTACCGCCACCCGCGAACCTGGCGCAAAAGAGGTCTTGACCCAGGGTTGCGCTGTAAGCCCGCGTTTCCGCGCGGCTCTTGCCATGAGTGCGGCGGCAATCAGGAGTTCCGGATTGCTCGTATTTGTACAAGAGGTAATTGCAGCAATAACCACGTCACCGTCCCGGAGCGACACCTGCTGGCCATGCATGGTGATAGTGATGCCTTTACTGACCGGGTCGGGAGGTGGTGCAACGGCAACGCCACCTTCGGAAGCCATCTCATCGGCCTCCGGAATGGAAGGTTTATCGAAAACCGTCGAGAGGTCTTTCATCCATTGGCTGCTCATCGCCGTCATGTCGATCCGATCCTGTGGCCTTTTCGGGCCGGCCAGCGATGGACGAACCGTTGTCATGTCAAGTTCGATCACCCTGCTGAAACATGGTGTATCAGCCACTTCGTGCCAGAGTCCCTGTTGGCGACAATAACTTTCGACAATGTCGCAGCATTCTTCCCTCCCAGTGAGGGCAAGATAGTCGAGGGTCTCTGCATCGACGGGGAAAAAGCCTGTAGTCGCACCATATTCCGGAGCCATGTTCGCTACCGTTGCACGGTCAGGCAGGGAAAGCGAAGAAAGGCCCGGTCCGAAAAACTCTACAAATGAACCGACAACTCCCGCTCGTCGTAAAATCGACGTCAGGGTTAGTACAAGATCGGTCGCACATACTCCTTCAGTCAGTTCACCCGTCAACCGGACGCCGACAACATCGGGCAGCAGCATGTATACCGGTTGACCGAGCATGACGGCTTCAGCCTCTATGCCGCCAACTCCCCAGCCAAGCACACCAAGCGCGTTGATCATGGTGGTATGACTGTCAGTACCAACAAGGGAGTCCGGATATGCGAGACCATTTTCGAGATGTACGACATCAGAAAAATATTCCAGATTCACTTGATGTACAATACCGGTACCGGGAGGAACAATATGAAAATTGCTGAACGCCTTTTCACCCCATTTAAGAAACTCGTAGCGTTCCATGTTACGCTCAAATTCCCTGTCGAGGTTTTTCTCAAATGCATCGGGTGCCCCGAAATAATCAACTTGCACGGAATGGTCAATAACAAGATCACAGGAAACGAGGGGATTGATCCGTGAAGCATCGCCGCCAAGAGCCGCACACGCTTCACGCAGAGCGGCCAGATCGACGATTGCAGGTACACCGGTAAAATCCTGTAAAACGACTCTTGCCGGTTTGAACGGAACTTCGACCTGCGGCTTCGCCGAAGAGCCCCAATTCGCAATCGCCTCGATGTCGGCTTTGCGTATCGTGTAGTTATCGAAATTCCGCAATGCTGCTTCGAGCAGTACCTTTATGGTTTTCGGATAAGCACCTAAGCCCGGCCACATCTTTTCAAGAGCTTGAAGGGAATAGCAGAAAACCTCCCTTTTTTTCAGGGAAAGTGGCAAGAATACGCCAAACGGATCAAGAGGTTTACTCATGGTGACATTGGGTTAAATTGCCGATCAGTTGACCTGAGCTCAAGAATCCCCGCCATAATTGGTAGAAAATTCTATTTGGACGTATTACAGATTTTCGGGCCTGGATCACCTCGTTTGGTTCAAGTTACTCATTGCCCGAAAACTCTCCTTTAGATTGGTCCAGTTTTTTGTGAGGTGTTCCTTATTTTCAATAAATTGAAATTGCTTGGTTTGTCAGTAATATTTCTCAAATCAATAATTCGGAGGAACAGATGAAGAAATTTTCAGTCATCCTTTCGCTACTCACTTTTCTGCTTGTTTCTATTTCATTTACCAACAGGGCGATGGCAGAACTAAAACCCGACTTGGTCATCACTTCGTTTGGCCTCAAATCTTGGGGAACCTGCGCCCCGGGCAAAACAGTTTTTACATTTTCCGTGACCGTTAAGAATCAGGGGCCAGCAAGCTGGACTGCGGGTATAGAACCTGTTGTCGTCGTTAAAGACATGCATCCTGGTGTGCTTGATGCCTGGGGCACTGGTATAGGCATTGAACCGCCAATAAAACCTGGCGAAAGTAAGACAATCCTGGTTCCAATCTCTTACTATTCTGGTAATCCCAAGCATATGACGGCCAATGCACCGCATCCTTTTCAGGCATTTGTCAATAGCAATCACAAAGTCAAGGAATCCAATTATAATAATAATGCCGGACCGGGCCCCGCTACCTGGAAAGGCATCAAAGTTATTATGGTTGGCGCTCCTCAAGGATGCCCAATAATTAAATGAGATAACTCCACCCCAACTCCGTGTGAGGTTTGATCATTGCAGCGTCATATACGCTGGAGTTGGGGCTTTCCTCGAAAGAGTGAAGTGTGATGAAGCTTATCATAACGCTATCTAAGGGATTCAAAAGTTGCAAAGCTTGCTGAACACACCATATTCAATCGCCGAGGGAAAGAAGCAGTTTAGCTCCATTTGGCGTTCCCCAGCCAGTGGTAGCATCCCAACCTTTTTTGGCCGTATAAGCCCCGTTGTTGCCCGAAGTAATGTCTTGGAATGAACCCGAGCCGACAAAAGGCGCACCGTATATCAGAGGATTGAGGAATCCCGCATGATTCCCTGATTTCTGGTTGATTAGCGCGACCAGACCTGCCCATAAAGGAGCTACCGCACTCGTACCTCCGAATACAAAATCTTGTCCATCGACGCGCACCACATAACCTGTCTGAGGATCCGCATCTCCAGCAACATCAGGAACACCACGGCCTTTATGCCCACCCGGGTTTACCGAAGCAGGGACGCCTGCATTATTCTGGTAAGCCGGCAGGGGAAAGAATTCACTGACCCCGCCGCCAGTCGAGCTGTCGATGCCTTCGTTCCAGACTGTTTCACTGGAGATTATGTCCCCGGCGGCAATCAGTTTGGTTCCCCCACAGGCTAAAACAAATGGGCTGGATGCTGGAAAATCAACATGTGACTTGCCGTCCTTTACTCCATCAGCTGAACCGTTGTCTCCCGATGCAACACAAATAGATACACCCAGGGTGGCTGCTGCTTGAAATGATTGATCCATTGAATACATCGATTGCTGAGTCCAACTGATTTCAGGTCCACCCCAACTGATTGAGATTACGGAAGGTTTATTGGTCTTATCATGAATCGCCATGGTGATGGCATCCAAAAATCCTTTATCGGTGTTAGGCGCAAAATACACGGCGATCCGTGCTTTTGGCGCAATCGCTGCTGCAACTTCAATATCGAGCATCACTTCTCCATCTGCGCTATTGGATGTCGATGGGCTGTTATTCCCACCATCAACCCGGATGGTCTTAACTTTCGGCATGGGAAGTCCAAGCTTCGCAAAGTAAGCCTTGATGTCGGCATTTCGATATCCGCCACCCAGTTCGATAATTGCGATACTTTGACCAGTGCCATCCAGGCCAGTAGGGAAGTTGTAAAGCTTTGCCAATTGAGGCGCTGTAAACGATTGACCAGTAGCGTGAGCTTGAATGCCGAAACTTGGTGGTTGATAGAATTGTTGAAAATGTGGCTTAGCCACAGGACGGTTATCAATCCCAAACACTCCCTCAATTATATCAGCCAAATCGTCCGGCACTGTCAATTCGCCAATCCGACCTCGGTACGTACCGCCATCATGTTCATACTGATCAATCTTCGTTCCGAACGCTTCGGAGAAATCAGACGCCTTACCAGATAAAAATACGCTTCGTCGGGCCACACTGGATTCAACAACCACCAAACCATGCATCCTTGCGAACGCCTCGACTTTCGCAATGTCAGCTGAATCTGCACCATGAGCAGACTCATACTGGTCAAGGCTCAGGTAATGGCGCTTTCCAGGTGATTTATCTGTTTGAACGCCAGATTTCGAAGAGCTATCGAGTGGAACTTTACGTCTGATTCGTACGGTCACTTCAAACCTTTCGTCAATTGGAACCGAACCGATGGCTTTAGCTTCGTATAGGGGGACACGATTGCTGCCGGAAACAATTGTACGCTTGCTTGCTTTATTAGATTTCGTCATATCTGAATCCTCTGGATGGTTAAGGAAGTGAGACTGAGTAACAGGGTCTTATTGATATGGGAAAAAATCTTATCGTTCATTATTGTGAATTACATTGGCCTCATCACTAAAACCCCGGTGGAGTGAGGGGGATGAGTGGTATAAATTTGCTATCTAAGTCTATCCTGACTTATACGGTACACTCTTTATAAGGATGAACTTATTATCTTTAAATTCATAAAAAGCTACGGTGTTATCTCCGGTATATTCTTCGGAGCCAGCCAAGTTACCAGCAAACACCATTAACCGACTGTTCAACTTGTAACGGTGATCTTGGTAATACTCCGCCTCCTTTTCGGAGTATACTGAACCTATCGCAACGGGAAACGAGTAAGCTCTGCCTGTTTTCGCGTCAATCACAGCTCCCGCATTGTATACAACAAGAGGACCGATAGTCCATTTTACAACAATATAGTGTCCTGCAAAATCAGGTTTATTATTTCTGATAGCCTCACGCAATCGTGTTCTATAGCTTTTCCCGAACTCGTCAAGAACTAACGGATGGTTTTTGCCAGTATACACTTCATTAACAGGGTAATCCTTAAATTGAGGCGCGGCATTCCCTGCTAATGCACTCGGAGTAATCAAAATTAATAACGCTATGAATACCCACCATTTTTTCATGCGCACTCCCGTTTATGTCTGCTAAGCATTTACTCGCTGTCTATATATTACTATTCGTTACCTTTATGGTTATAAGGTATCGACCTTAAGAATACGAACTTGTCATTTTTAAATTCGTAAAATTCAACAGTGTCGTCTCCGTTACCTTGCTTTGATCCTTCCAAATTACCAGCAAAGACCATTAACCGGCTATTAATTTTGTAAAGATGTTCTTGGCCATCCTCATTCTCAAACTCTGGTTTAAGTGGAAAGACTGAACTCAGGGCTACAGGAAAAACGTAAGCCTTTCCTGTTTTCGCATCAATCACGGCGCCTGAATTGCATCCTCCAGTACCGCATCCCCATTTTACCACTATGAAATGACCAGCAAAATCAGGTTTCCCATGCTCAATAGCATCACGTCGCCTCGTTCTAAAACTCTTTCCGAACGAGTCCATAACTAATGGG
>Ga0209697_10004049_pt1 | contig 19437 bp, 6 predicted proteins | sample AliMusrvi5mmetaG_FD_184115 | JGI IMG/M metagenome (GOLD analysis project Ga0209697, IMG submission 184115) | Freshwater lake bacterial and archeal communities from Alinen Mustajarvi, Finland, to study Microbial Dark Matter (Phase II) - Alinen... | ecosystem: Environmental > Aquatic > Freshwater...
ACAGATCGTGGATCGTGGATGAAAGAGATGCGGAACCGACGTCTTATCGACCATCCAATATCCTCGATCCTCGATCCTCAAGCGAGCGTCAGCCGCTCGTCGGAATCGATTTTTTCCGTGAGTTCCGGCCAGCCGCCGGGGACTTGCAGGTTGAAGCAATGGAGGTAGAGCGTGAGCAACTTGGGATCGAAGAGCGGGAGCAGGCGGTCGATGGTGGTGGCAAGGCGTTCGGTATCGAGTTTTTTCGGCAGGTCGCCGACGACCGAGCCCTTGCCATCGTGGGCGATGCCCATGCCGTCGCAGAACATGCCGAGCATCGACTGTTGCCCGGCCATGAGGTAGGCTTGCATGAGGTGCTCGCCGATGGTGTCGCAAGCATTGAGTTTGAGGGTTTTGTGGATCCACGTGTATTGCTCCGTGAGGGACTTCTTCTGGATGAAGACCGGGCGGAGTTTGCGGTTGGCGGCCAGGGTGGCGACGGCGGACTTGTACACGTTGCGGTCGTTGGCTCGAAACCAATCGAGGATTTGGGTGACCATGGCGGGTTCGACGGCGGCGTAGAGTTCGTGAGCTTTCACAAGGTGGGAGATGGAGTGGGGGCTAGTCAAAGCGTTCCTCACCCACATGGCAAGGGCGGAGAATAGGAAATTGCAGATGCCGGGGCAGGGCCTGCGTGCCAAGCCAAACAGAGAACAGGCTTTCAACCTGTGAGGGAAGACACCACGTCCCGCCTGTCGGCCAATGAAACGACAGGCGCGACGTCCGTCTTCCCCCACCGCCGGGACGACTGTGAGTTTCATGAATCCATCACGCGTCTCGATGGATTTGGCCAGGAAATCAGGTTGAGCCCGGATTCCACCGGTCAACAGCCGAAACTAGCGCGTTTTTTCACATAGGGGACGCGAAAAATATCATTGCGCCGGCTCCGGGTCACGAGTTGATTCGGTGTGGATTTGACTTTGTCTGCCAGGCTGTTTCCGCCAATTATCCCGCAATCCCTAATGAAAGCTATCCACCATCCCGGCGTGGCACTAACCGCGTTGTCTCTGAGCATGTTTCTGGCGCTGCCCTCGCGGTTGCAGGCCTATTCTCCCAAACCGGATCTCACCGCCGCGGGTGCCATCGCCGCGTTGAAAGCGGATGATCTTCTTACGGACCCTCAAAGTTCGCCCCGATATAGCAACACCTACAACCTCGGACCCACCGGGCTGCGCGGCTGGATCTACATCGACCGCAACAACATGGGCAACGACGGGCTGCAGACCGCGCAGAGCCGCCAGATCCTGGTGTCCGTGGTGGGAACCGGCACCCCGGCGGACGGCGTGCTGGCCGTCGATGACGTGATTCTCGGCGCGAAGGGTGGAACCGGCACGGTCACCGCCTTCACCAGCGATTGCCGCAAGGCATTCGGCTGGGCGATCGGGGATGCCGAAACAGCCGCCAATGCCGGTGTCCTCAGCCTGCTGCGCTGGCGCGGGGGCTCCACCAGCACGGTGACCATCACCCTGCCGCCCTTGACCATTGGGAGCCCGTATTACGCCTACACCGCCACCGCCCCATACAAGTGTCCGAAATCCTCGCTCATCCTTGCCAATGCCCGCAATTTCATGGTCAACCAACTCCTCACGGGCCAGTTGTCCCTGTCCAACAACCTCGGCGGCGCGGTCAGTGGGTTGGCGCTGTTAGGCGGCGTCGCGCCGGGCGATCCGAACTATGCCGAGGTGCAAAGCCGCTTGCAGACCTTCGCCCACGGGTTGGTTCCGCAAAGCCCTTTAACAGGGTGCAGCACGTGGGACTGGGGATATATCAATATTTTCCTCAGCGAATACTATATGCGAACCGTGGCGGACAATGCTCCGGATGCCAGCGTGCTGCCGGGAATCAATGCCTACACCGTGGCTCTCGCCAGAATGCAGAGCATGTATGGCACGTTCGGCCATGGCGGCGCGGAGCAACACGCGGATGGCAGCTTACACGGCTCGATCTCGTGGTACGGCCCGGTCAACTCGGCGGGCCTGGGTGCCAATATCGGCATCGTGATCGGCAAAAAGGCGTTGCTAACCGGCGGGCAAAAGATCGATGCGGAAATCGATCCGGCAATCACCCGCGCGTCGAATTTCTTCGGGTGGTATGTCAACAAAGGATCGATTCCCTATGGCGAGCACGAGCCCTATTCCAACGGTCACGCATCCAACGGCAAAGACGCGATGTGTGCCGTGATGTTCGGGTTGCAGGACAACCGCCCCACCGAAACCGAGTTTTTCACCCGCGTCACCACCGCAGGATGCACCGGCCGCGAATACGGCCACACCGGCCAGGGCTTCAGTTATCTGTGGGGTGCCATGGGATCCAACATGGGCGGCCAGGCCGCCGTTGCCGCCTACCTCAACAACGTGCGCTGGCACCTCGACCTGGAACGCCGCACCGATGGCTCGTTTGTCTATGACGGCGGCGAACAATACGGTGCCGGCACCACTGCGGACGGCACCTATCTGGGATCGAGCGAGATCTATGGCGGGATGATACCCACGGCCTGGTATGTTCTCACTTATGCCTTGCCGCTGCAACGCCTCTATATCACCGGCAGCAACGCCAACCCCGCCAACATCCTTGACGCCACCAAGGTGGCTCATTCCATCGCCGCCGCAACCTATAAACTGGATTGCACTGACACCGTCAATTATCCCGTATCCCGCCTGATGACGGACTTGGGCGATTACGATCCGGCGATCCGCGCCTATGCCGCGACCGAACTGGCCAATCGCACCACCACCGATGAAAACACCCTGATCACCATGGCTGAGGGCACCGATGCCAACGCCCGCATGGGCGCCTGCGAAACCCTCGGCCTGCGCCAAACCACCGCCGCCTTGCCCGCGCTCGGCCGCCGCCTGTCCGATCCCGACTACTGGGTCCGCGGCAAGGCCTCCAATGCCCTGAAAAACTTCGGCTCGGCGGCCAACCCGCAACTGTCCACCATGCTCACGGCCTTCGCCGCCAACGCCACCGACCCGAATGTGATCGTCTGGACCGACCCCATCCAAATCGCCAACGGCTACCTGGCCTCCACTCTGTTCCAAGCCCTGGCGACGAACACCAACGCTCTCAGCGGTTCCTTCAGGACCTCCTTGCTCTATCCGGCACTGCTCGCCGGCTTGAAACAACCCGACGGAATGGCCCGCGATTATCTGAGTGGCTTTATCAAGGACCGCCTCTCCTTGGCGGATGTCCAGGCGGTGGCACGGGGTATCGTTACCGCTGCCGCGGAGCGCTCGCCGGCAGACCGCATGTACAGTGACTCTATCCGCTACGCCGCCATCACCACCCTCGCGAAGTATAAGATTGAAGAGGGCATTCCCTTGTGCCTGGAGCTCAAGGAGCAAACCTGGCATGGCGATGACATGACGCCCTTTGATCTCTTGGCCGCCAACTATCGCGGGGCCGCCAAGGATGCGCTGCAAACGCTCTACAAATGGCAGGAACACATACCCCAGTTTGCCGCCGATGGTTCGATTAATGGCTGTTGTCCGGGAAGGCTGGACAACATCATCAACCATATCGCGTCCACCATTGCCGCCATCGAAGGCGATACGGCCCCGCCCACGCTGGTCAATTTCAAGAGTCTAACAGCAAGCGCCAGCCCGCCGGTCGTCACCCTGCCAGCGACCACCACCGTGCTCACCCCCGCTTTGACGGACTTGGACCGCGGTACGCCCAACTTTGTCTGGACCAAGGTGAGCGGACCGGGCACCGTCTCGTTCAATCCAAGTGGCATGGCCGCCAAGACCACCTGCACCGCCACCTTCAACACCCCCGGAACCTATGTCATGCGGGCCACCGCGGTGGACCGTTCCATCCTCGATTACAACACCTGGATCACCTATTCGCTGGGCTATTATGACTTCCAGACCTATGACGAGATCCTCGGCGCGGTCGCCACCAATCTAACGGTCACGGTCCTGCCCGATCCCAACCGCGCGCCGGTGCCTCAGAACCAAGGTCTCACCACCCCGCTCAATACCGCCATCGCCATCACCTTGGCGGCGACCGATCCCAATGGCGACACGCTAACATACGCCGTCGTCACCCCGCCGGCCCATGGCGCACTCGGTGGCACCGCGCCCAACCTGACCTACACGCCGACCACCGGTTACACCGGCCCTGATAGTTTCACCTTCAAGGCCAATGACGGCAAACTGGATTCCCCGGCGGGAACCATCACCATCGATGTGGGCTCCTCCGGCAACCACCGGCCGGTCGCCGCGAATCAGTATGTCACCACTCCCGAAGATACCTCAAAATCCATCACTCTAACAGGAATCGATCCCGACAGCGACCTGCTCAGCTATCAGATCGTGAGCGCGCCAGTCCATGGCGTGCTGCTTGGCACCGTGCCCAACCTGACCTATCTGCCGGCGGCCAATTATCCTGGGGGCAACTCTCCCGGCACGGACAGCTTCACGTTCACGGTGCGCGACGCCTCGCTCACCAGCTCGCTGGCCACGGTGAACATCACGGTGACCCCGGTCAATGATCCGCCGGTCGCCCAAGCACAAAGCGTCAGCGTCTCCCCGAACATCGCCAGCCCCGTTACTCTGACAGGGTACGACGTGGAAGGTTACGCCTTGACCTATGCGATTGTGAGTAATCCTTCCCACGGCACCCTGAGCGGATTCGTGCCGAACCTGAACTATCAGCCGGTGGCGAATTACCGCGGCGCGGACAGCTTCACGTTCACCGTGACCGATAGCGAGGGTGCGGTGTCGCCCCCCGCCACCATCAGCATCACCGTCATCAATGATCCGCCGGTGGCCAACGCGCAGACGGTCGAACTGACGCCAAACACCGCCACCGCCGTCACCCTGACCGGCAGCGATAGCGCCAACGACCCGCTGACCTTCACCGTGGTCACCCAGCCCACGCACGGAAATCTAACAGGCACCGCGCCCAATCTCACCTATACGCCCAACACCGGCTACACCGGCGCTGACAGCTTCACCTTCAAGGTCAATGACGGAGCAAGCGACTCACCCGCCGCCACCGTGACCCTCAACATCGCGTCGTCGCAGACCTGGACCAACATCGCTTCAGGCACCTGGTCAACTGGTGCCAAATGGTCCGGCGGCACCGCCCCCGCCGCCGGCGGCAGCTCTAACAACCTGCTCGTGTTCAATACCAGCCCCTACTCTGGCAGCAGTTCCAACGGCCTGACCGGCACCTTCCAGCTCAACCGTCTGAACCTCGGCAGCGCTCTGCCGGCCTTGACCATCAGCGGAAACCCCCTGTCGTTCGCCACCAACATCGTCATCCTGCCGCAACTCAACCAGAACAGCGCCAACGCGGTCACTGTTTCTAACAATATTGCCCTATCTTCCAACACGACCGTCGGCGGTACCGGCGCGGGCGCGTTGGCTCTATCAGGAATTCTCTCCGGCTCGGGTGGCGTGGCCAAGACCAGTCCCGGCATCCTCACCCTCTCCGGCACCAACACCTACAGCGGCGGCACGACGGTCACCGCCGGCACCCTGGTGCTCGACGTGATGCGCACGAACCTCGGTACCGGGGCGGTCTCACTGGCTGGCGGCACGACGTTCTATACCACCAATTTCGAGGGCAATAGCTCGGATGGCGCCATATCTAACACATTCACCCTCAACAGCGGCCTGGTGACCCTTTGGACCGCCAAGGATATCTGGCTTGCCGGTTTGGTCACGGGGCCGGGCGGACTGGTCATTACCGGCAACGGCAGAACTCCGGGCGTCATGCTGGCCGGCGCCAAAACCTTCAGCGGTGGCGTGAAACTGAGTCCCTCGAACGGCGCGAACCCCACCGTGGCCATCGACAATATCAACTCGCTGGGCACCGGAACCTTGCGGTCCGAACTCACCTCGACGAGCATCGCGGGGAATCTGGAGTCCCGAGCCGCCGTGACCACCGCCCCTGGGGTGACCAATCCGATCGAACTGGCCACGGGATGCCGCCTGGTGGTCAAAGCGGACGGCTCCAGCCATTTGTGGCTCTCCGGGCCGATCACCGGCGGCGGCAGCCTGGTCAAGATCGGCACCGCCACCCTGACCGTTTCCGGATCCAACACGTATGGCGGCGCGACCACCGTCAGCGCCGGCACGCTCGCCATTTCCAACGCATCCTCGCTCGGCCAGGGAACCCTGGCCATCAGCAGCGGTGCCAAGGTGGCCCTGAATTTCACCGACTCGCGCCCCATCACCTCCCTGTCATTCGCCGGCACTGCGCAATCTAACGGAATCTACGGCTCCTCCGCCTCCGCTGCGGCTAACAAAAATGACACCTACTTCTCCGGCACCGGCACGGTGACGGTGGCCCCCGCCACCACCACCGCGCTCACCCTGACAAGCGGCGTCACGCCGGCCACGCCGGGCGCTTCCCTGACTTTCACCGCCACGGTGACCGGCAGCGCGCCTACCGGCAACGTGGCGTTTTACGCCGGGGCCACGCTGCTCGGCACCAGCGGCTTGAACCCCTCGTTCCAAGCCAGCATCACCACCAGCAGTCTCGCCAGCGGATCCAACAATATCACCGCAGCTTATGCCGGAAACACTGCCAACGGGGCGAGCGCCTCCGCAGCCCTGGTTATCCAGGTGCTCGGGCTGCCCGCGCCACCGACCAATCTGGCGGCCACGGTCGGCAGCAACATCGTTGGCCTGACGTGGAGCGCCTCGGACAGCGCGTCCGGTTACTATGTGAAACGCTCAACCGTCAGCGGCGGTCCATACACCACGCTCGGGACCGCCGGCGTGACGAGTTATAGTGATACGACGGCGCTCAATGGCATCACCTATTATTATGTGGTGTCCGCTACCAACAACGTCGGCGAAGGCGCGAATTCCGCTCAGACAAGCGCCACTCCCGCCCCGCCCACGGCTTCCACGACGACTGTGGCGTCGTCCCTCGGTTCCTCGGGTGCCTATGGCGCGACAGTCACCTTTACCGCCACGGTGGCGGTGACCGGCGGGCCGGCGTCCGGGACGGTGACCTTCAAGGACGGAGCCACGGTGTTAGGTGCCGGCACGCTCGGTTCGGGACAGACGACCTACACGATCAACACGCTCGCTGCGGGCAGCCATGCGATCACCGCAACCTACGGCGGCAGCCTCGCCTTCCAAGCCAGCACCAGCAATGCGTTCAGTTATACGGTGAGTAAAAAATCCGTGACCATCACCGGCGTGACGGCCAGCAGCAAAACCTATGACGGTTCGAACATCGCCACTCTATCAGGAGGTTCGCTCGTAGGCGTCATCAACGGTGATACCGTGACTATTATCGCCGGCACCGGTGCCTTCGCCAGCGCCAACGTGGGCACCTGGCCGGTGGCGGCCAGCGGTTATGCTCCAGGCGGCGCCTACGCGGGAAACTATCTGTTAGCGGCGCAGCCGTCCGTTCCCGACGCCACCATCACCGCCGTAGTGGGCGTCATGTTCTCGCTTAGGAACCTGGATGTCAGCGCGACGGCGGCCGGGGCGGAGATTCTGAACGCCGGCACGCTCATCGAAGCCAATCACTTCTATGGTACCAACGCGCCGGTCACCCTTGCCAACGGATTGACTTTCGGGACCAGTTGGACTCACACCAGTCCCGCCGGATGGAGTGGCGGCCAGAATACCAACAACGATGATTACCACATTGTGCCGTTGCTAACCGACGCGACGCCATTCGGACGGCTGATGCGTAACTATACGTGGTCGTCCGTGGACACCGATACGTTGACGATTACGGGACTTACGCCCGGCCGCACCTATCGGCTGCAACTCATCTCGGTGGCGGGTAAGAACGCCGGCGTGGTGGTGGAAGGCAGTCCGTCCACTACCTGGACGGATTCACCCGCCGGCACGCCCTCGGTGCTCACCGCCACCTGGGTCCAAAGTTCGGGTGACACGGATCTTAATGTGACGCTCACCAGAAACCATAGCTTTGGCGGTAATCACGACAACGAGTTGGCAGCCAATGGCTACGCCCTGCATGACATCACACCGCCGACCTCGGGCAAGGATATCATCACGTTCACATTTCCGACCTACGGCGCCGCCACCATCACCGGCAACAACATCACACTCACGGTGCCGAATGGCACGCCGGTGACGGCTATGGCACCCACCTATACCATCTCAGCCAACGCCACGGGTTCACCGGTCTCCGGCACCAGCAGGAGTTTCACCACCCTGCAAACATATACCATTACTGCCCAGGATCTAACCACCCAAACCTATGCCGTCACGGCGATTCTTCTCGGACAACCGACCAATCCGGCCGCCACGCCAGGAAACAACTCGGTCGGCCTGACCTGGAGCGCCGCCAGCGGCGCATCCGGCTACAAGGTGAAACGCTCCACAACCAGCGGCGGTTCCTATGCCACCATCGGAACGTCCGGCACGACGAGTTATAGCGATCCTGCTGCGACCAATGGCACAACCTATTATTACGTGGTGTCCGCAACCAGCGGCTCCTATGAAAGCGCCAACTCATCCCAGGTCAGCGCCATCCCCTCCGGTCTGCCATCCTCGACGACCCTGGCATCCTCCGTCGGCACCCAGGGTGCCTACGGCACCGCGGTGACCTTCACCGCCACGGTCACCGCGGGGGCGACCGGCACGGTGACCTTCAGGGACGGGGCCGCGGTGATGGGCACCGGCACGCTCGCATCCGGCCAGGCCGCCTTGACCCCTGGCACGCTCGCCATGGGCAGCCATTCGATCACCGCCACCTACGAGGGCGATGTCACTTATGCGTACAGCGTCTCCGCCCCATTCGGTTATGCGGTGAGCGCCAAACCCGTAACCATTACCGGGGTGGCCGCAGCCAGCAAAGTCTATGACGGTACAACCGCCGCCGTCCTAACAGGAGGCGCGGTTTCCGGCGTCGTCTCCGGCGAAACCGTGACCGCGGTCCCGGGCACCGGCGCGTTCGCCGACGCCAACGTGGGGACTAGCAAAACCGTGACCGCCAGCGGTTATGCCCTCGGCGGCACCAACGCGGGAAATTATACCTTGTCTGCCCAACCGGGTGGCGTGTTGGCCAATATCACGGCGCGACCGGTCGTGTTGAGCGGCAGTCGCATCTATGACGGTTCGGCCACGGCGGCGGCGGCGATCCTTGCCATATCCAACAATCTGGGCGGCGCGAATCTTTCTCTAACTGGACGCGGCGGGCTGGCCGGCAAGGATGTGGGATCTCAGCTCGTCACCGGGATTGGCACTTTGGGGCTAACCGGCGCCGCGGCTGGCAACTACACCCTGACAGGCATGACCGGATCGGTGATGGTCACGCCCAAGGGATTGACGGTTGCCGGTCTGGCAGCTACTAACAAAACGTATGACGGCGCAACCACGGCGGCACTGACCGGCACGGCGGCGCTGCTCACTGCGGAAGCCGTTGGATCCGGCACCACCGGCGACGGCCAACCCTACAGCGGTGACACGCTGACCTTGGGTGGCACGGCGGCCTGCGTGTTTGCCAACAAAAATGCGGGGAGCCTCAAGCCGGTCACCGTGACCGGCGTCACCCTTGGTGGAGCGCAGGCGGGCGATTATTCCATAACCCAGCCGACCGGTCTGACAGCCAATATCACGTCGCATCCGGTGACGGTGACTGCGGTGACCGCCAGCAAAACCTACGATGGAACGACCGCCGCGGCGGGCACGCCGACCATCGCTCCGCCGCTCGTCGGTGGTGACACGACGACGGTTCTCGCGCAGGTGTTCCAGGACGGCAATGCGGGTGCGGGCAACAAGACGATCATTCCAAGCATTTCCATCAACGACGGCAATGGCGGCGCCAATTATTCGGTGACTCTTGCCAACAACAACACCGGCACGATCAGCCAGGCCACCGCGACCGTCACGCTCGGAAACCTCGCCGCCACCTACGACGGAGCGCCGAAAGCCGCTACGGCGACGACCGTTCCGTCTGGACGCACCGTAACGTTTACCTACAACGGCTCGCCCACCGCTCCGACCAATGCGGGGAGTTATGACGTGATCGCGACCGTGACTGACACCAACTATGCAGGATCGGCGAACGGCACCCTGGTCATCGGCGAGTCGTTGGTGGGATCATGGAAAACGAGCCATTTCACGGCTGCGGAAATCACCGCCGGTCAGGCGGCGGATGGAGCGGATCCCGATGGTGATGGTTTCACCAACCTCGACGAATACACCATGGGCACTGATCCCCATGTCTTCAACCAGCAACCGGTCACGCTAACACCCGCCGCCGACAACCACTTCACCCTGAGTTTCTTCGCCCGCAGCGCGTCCGGCACGGGTTATGAGGGATTGACGCGAATCTACACCCTGGAAGCGACATCCGACCCGGCGGCCCCCGGTTCGTGGCAAGGCGTTGCCGGTTACACGCACATTGTGGGCGACGACAACACCGTCACCATTCCGCTCACCAACGATTCTCTGAAAAAATTCTACCGTCTCAGCGTAAGAGTGGAATAACCGCAAAGAATCCTACCGAATAACAAAAGATGAAACCAACAGCCACAACCATCGTGTTTTTGCTTGCCAGCGTGCTGGCCATGACGGGCACCGCGCCTGCCGCGGCACCATCGCCGGCACCCCCGGACCTCACCCAATCCCCCAAGATCGACCGCTCGCACACCTACAATCTGGGTGCCACCGGAATGCGCGGCTGGATCTACACCCTGCCGGTGAGGCAGTTCGATCTGGAAAGATTGCAGGGGCGCACCACGCTGACCAGCCGCCAGATCCTCGTCACCCATGTCGGCAAGGCCTCGCCAGCCGATGGCGTGATGCAGGTGGATGACGTCATCCTCGGCACCAACGGCAAACCGTTCGATGACGATGCCCGCAAGAGCATCGCCCGGGCGATCCAGGAGGCCGAGATGGAATCCAACAACGGGATCCTCAAACTGACCCGCTGGCGCGCCGGCAAATCCGAAGACGTGCAACTCAAACTGCGGGTGATGGGAACCTACAGCGATACCGCGCCATATAACTGCCCGAAGTCCAAACGCATCTTCGAGGAAGCGTGCAAGGTGCTCGAAAAGGAACCGCTCGGGGAAAACTGGTGTGGCGCGGTCAACGGCCTGGCATTGATGGCCACCGGTAATCCCGACTATCTGCCCAAGGTGCGCGACCTCGCCCGCAAGATGGCACCCGCCTCGCTCAATCTGCGCAATCAAACGAGCGGCTCGGCTTGGGACAATGGCTATCGCAATATCTTCCTTTCCGAGTATTATCTTCTAACAGGAGACAAGGAGGTGCTTCATGGCATCACCGAATACACGATGTCGCTCGCGCTGGGGCAGGGGATGTATGGCACCTTCGGTCACGGCTATTCCGACCTGACCCCCGATGGCAAACGCCACGGCAGAATCCCGCCTTATGGCCCGGTCAACATGGCCGGACTGCCCGCCAACCTCGGCATCGTCATGGGCTGGAAATGCGGCGTCAAAGACCCTGAGGTGGATGCGGCCATCGACCGCGCATCCAAGTTTTTCGGCTACTTCGTGGACAAGGGTGCCATCCCCTACGGCGAACACGAACCGTGGCCCTATCATGAGAACAACGGCAAAAACTCCCTTTCCGCCCTGATGTTCGCCCTCCAGGGGAACAAAACCACAGAAGCCCAATACTTCGCCAAAATGGCCACCGCCGGCTACCGCAGCCGCGAATGCGGCCACACCGGCCAAGGCTTCAGTTACCTGTGGAGCGCTCTCGGCGCCAATGTCGGCGGTCCCGCCGCCGCCGCCGCGTTCTTCAAGGAAGCGTCATGGCACCTCGACCTGGTCCGCCGCTGCGATGGATCGTTCACCTATGACGGCGGCGAACAATACGGCCCCGGCGCCACCGATGACAATACCTACTACGGCCATAGTAGCTACGACGGCCTGAGTCCCGCCGCCACCTACGTCCTGACCTACTCGATGCCCCTGAAGAAACTCTGCATCACCGGCAAGGATGCCAAGCCGACCGCTTGGCTGAACCAGCAGCAAGTGGCGGCGGCCATCGCCTCCGGCAGTTTCGATACCGACCGCGTCAAGATGACCCCGCAGCAACTTGTGGCGGCGTTTGGCGATTGGTCGCCCATCGCCCGCAGTTGGGCGGCGGATGAACTCGCCCGGCGGCCCGAGGCCAAGGAAATGATCCCCGATCTCATCAAGATGGCGGCGGGCACGGACGTGCATGTCGCGCAGGGGGCGGCCGAAACACTCGGCCTGCTCAAATCCACCGACGCCCTTCCGACCTTGGTAGCATTGCTTTCCCATCAAGACCGCTGGCTGCGCTATAAGGCGGCCCAGGCGATCCGCAAAATGGGTGGCACTGCGGCACCTGCGGTGCCCGACATTCTGACAGCATTGGTCAAGACCGCGGAACCCTCCGATCCGATCAACTGGGACGATGCCATCCAATTCACCGAAGGCCAGTTGGCCGCGGCTTTGTTCGCCGGCGGGTTGACCGATTCGCTCAAGACCGCCGACCGGAAGTTGCTCTATCCGGCGGTGCGTTCCGTATCACACAACGCGGACGGCATGGCGAGGGCCACCTTGCGTGGATATTTCGAGAAGGACCTCACTCTTGAGGACGTGCAGGCGCTGGCGCCGGATCTGTTGGTTGCGGTGAAGACCATGTGCCCGGCCGACACCATGTTCGGTGCCGAAATCCGCATGGGCGCTTTCAAGGCATTGACCAAATATCATTACAAGGAGGGCATCGACGCGGGGGTCTTCTTCGCCAAGACCCAAGGCGGTCACGGCAGCGAAAGCCGGACCGGTGAAATCATGAAGGAAGTCGCCGGTTATGGGAAGGCGGCCCGTGAGGCGGTGCCTCAACTCAAACAGTTGATCAAGGATTTGGACGATCAATGCGCGAAGGGCGAATACCCCGCGGGCGAACTCAACAACCGGCGCACCGGCGCCGTCGCCGACGCGATCAAAACCATCGAGGCCGCCAAGGACCAACCCGAACTGCGGACCATCAAGTAACAATCCATTCTCCAACAACCTGACGCAACTTGCCATGCACTATCCGAGCCTGCTTATCACCGCCCTGTTTCCATTATGTGTTTTGTCGCCCTCGCGGGCTGACGAGTGGAAACCCGCGGCCGGACCGTTGAAAACCCGCTGGGCGAAGGACGTGTCGCCCGAGAACGCACTCCCCAAATATCCGCGGCCGCAATTGGTCCGCAAGGAGTGGCAAAACCTCAACGGCCTGTGGGATCTCAAACTCGGTGACGGCACGGAATCAAGAATCCTCGTGCCATTTCCGATAGAATCGGCGTTGTCGGGAGTGATGAAACACTCCGACCGCATGACCTATCACCGGAGCTTTGAGATCCCCAAGGATTGGAGCGGCCGGCATGTCATGTTGCATTTCGGCGCGGTCGATTGGGAAACAAAAGTCTCGGTCAACGGCAAGGAAGCGGGCACCCACCGCGGCGGCTATGACTCGTTCGATTTTGATATCACCGACAAGCTGAAGAATGATGGCGCGCAGGACATCACGGTCGAGGTGTCCGACCCGACGAACCTGGGCGGCCAGGCGCGTGGCAAACAAACACTCAAGCCGAGTGGCATCATGTACACGCCCACCTCCGGCATCTGGCAAACCGTCTGGCTGGAACCCGTGGCACCCACGCACATCGAGTCGCTCAAGATCGTGCCAGATGTGGACAAGGGAACCGTGCGGGTCAAGGTTGTGACCGCAGCAGGCAAGGACGATGGGAATCTGCGGGCACCGGTGAATTGCACGGTGGATGTTTATGACGGGAAGACCAAGGTCGGCTCCGCCAGCGGATTGGCGGCTGAGGGACTCGTGATCAAGATGCCCGATGCGAAACTCTGGTCGCCGGATTCGCCGTTCCTTTATGACATCAAAGTGACCCTCGCCGGTCCACGGCCGGATTCTCCGCTGGACGAGGTGACCAGTTACTTCGGCTTGCGCAAGATCGCGCTGGCCAAGGATTGGAACGGCGTCACCCGCATCAACCTGAATAACAAGCCGGTTTTCGAGGTTGGCCCGCTGGACCAGGGATTTTGGCCGGATGGGATTTATACCGCGCCGACCGATGAGGCACTGCGCTGGGACATCGCGGAAATGAAGATCCTCGGATTCAACTGCGTCCGCAAACACGTCAAGGTCGAGCCGGACCGGTGGTATTATTGGTGCGACAGGCTTGGTTTGTTAGTATGGCAGGACATGCCATGCGTCAATTCCTACACTGACAAGCCGCAGCCAATTGATGTGCCGCAGTTCAAGACCGAACTGGAGCGGTTGGTGACCCACCATTGGAATCATCCCTCGATCATCATGTGGGTGATCTTCAACGAGTCCCAGGGGCAGCATGACACGGAGGCGTTGGTGGAGACTGTCAAGACCCTCGATCCGTCGCGTCTGGTCAACAATGCCAGCGGTGGCTCTGACAAGAACTGCGGCGATGTGATCGACATGCACAGTTATCCTGGTCCCGATTCGCCCAAACCGGAAGAGCATCGCGCGGCGGTGCTCGGCGAATTCGGCGGTCTCGGATTGACGATGAAAGGCCACCTCTGGGCTGACAAGACCTGGGGCTACAAGGGCACTACGGACATCGAGGGCCTCACCAAAGACTACGAAAAACTGCTGGTCAAAGCATGGGCGCTCAATGTGATACCCGGCCTGTGCGCCGTGATCTACACGCAACTCACCGATGTCGAGACCGAAGGCAACGGCCTTCTCACCTACGACCGCGAGGTGAACAAGGTGATCGCCGATCGTGCCGCCGCAGTCAATTCGGGCAAACTGCCGCCCACCCCGGTCGTCAAGGAGGTGGTGCCGACATCGCAGGCAAAAGAAACCATCTGGCGATATACGACTGACAAACCGGCCGCCGAGTGGTTCGCGCCCGCCTTCAACGACGTGGCATGGAAGGAAGGTCCGGGAGGATTCGGCACCAAGGACACGCCTAACAGCGTGGTGCGCACCGAATGGAAGACCGGCGATATCTGGCTGCGCCGCACGATTGACTGGCCTGCCGACACGACCGGCACCCCAGCCTTCAGGGTTCATCACGACGAGGATGTCGAGATTTATATCAACGGCGTGCTGGCCGCCAAGGCCGATGGTTTTATCTCCGAATACGAGGAACTGCCGATGACTGCCGAAGGCGCGGCGGCGCTCAAGCCCGGAAAAAACCTGTTAGCCGTCCATTGCCATCAGACGCAGGGCGGACAGTATATCGATGTCGGCATCAGCACCGAAACCCCGGCACCCGCGAAATGAAATCACCTTTCCGGAACATTGAAACAGGCTGATCCAGGTCGTCCCATCGGGACGATTCATAATAGCCCGGCACGAAGTGCCGGGTCGGGCCGTGGAAGGTGGTCCCGCGTCCTGAAGGGACGCCTCAAGGAGTGCGGGCGTCCCGCCCGCATCGGCCATGGAAAGCGAAAGATCCGCGCGTTCGCCCATTTCTTTCTCCCCCCATGGCCTTTGTGGGCGGGACGCCCACTCTCCTTGAGGCTGCCATTGGGACTCATTCCCGGCACTGCGTGCCGGGCTTTTATGAGTGGTCCCGTTGGGACCCAAACCAACGAAATTCACGCCAATGAAAACCATATTCCTCCCGACTAACTTGGCTGTTACAGGCGGCGGGCAGAATGCCCGCGCCACGTGGCCCGGGCATTCTGCCCGGAGCCCCCAAACAAAAGTTACTCCCGATTCCACACCCAGCGCCGCGCGGGTTCTGGTGCTGATATCTAATTTCATATGTGAAGTTGTTTTGAAGTTGTCTGTTGGCATTGGGATTCTGACTGTCACGTCCGCGGCTGCGGCCACATTGGGCGACCTGCGCTGCGAGTATCTGCAAAACCCGCTGGGGGTGGATGTCAGCAAGCCCCGGTTGTCGTGGGTGATGGAATCGGAGGGCAGGGGGCGCAAACAAACCGCCTATCAGATTGTGGTGGCGTCGGGCGAGGAGTTGCTGGGAAAAGATGCGGGCGATCTATGGGACAGCGGCAAGGTGGCGGGTGACCGGAGCATTCAGGTGGAATATGCGGGAAAGCCGTTGGAATCGAGGATGCGCTGTTGCTGGAAGGTGCGGGTTTGGGACAACGAGGGTAAGGCGACTCCCTGGAGCGAGCCGGCGTCTTGGACGATCGGACTGCTCAAGCCGGACGATTGGCAGGCGAAGTGGATCGGTTTGGATGCGAAGGATGCCAGTGCCGATCCCAAAGATTCTGAGAAGCGGCGCTTGCCGGCGCGCTATCTGCGGCGCGAGTTTGTGGCGGAAAAAGATGTCAGGCGGGCAACCGCATCCATTTGCGGGGCAGGCATCTTTGACCTGTTTATCAATGGCGAGAAGGTGGGCGACCATGTGATGGATCCGGCGCTGACGGAATACAACAAGCGCGTTTGTTATGTGACATTTGACGTGACCCGGAATATCAAAAAGGGCGCAAACGGGGTTGGCGTAATACTCGGCAACGGGCGGTTCTTCGCGCCCCGGATCAAGAATCCCGCGCCCTACAAGGATTACGGAGCGCCAAGGATGCTGGCCCAAATCGAGGTGGAATATGATGATGGCACCCGCGCCAATTGGTTGAGCGACGCGCAATGGCGGGCCACCGCAAGCGGACCCATCACCGCCAACAATGAATACGACGGCGAGGAATACGACGCGCGAAAAGAAAGGCCCGGCTGGGACAAGGCGGGATTCGATGATACGAAATGGCAGGCGGCTTGTTTGTTAGACGCGCCCAAGGGCAGACCGGTTGCCCAGATGATGGAACCTAACAGAGTGGTGGAGGTCCTCAAGCCGGTTGCGTTGACCGAACCGAAGCCCGGCATCTGGATCGTGGATTTCGGCCGGGCATTTTATGGTCAGCCGAGGATCCGGGTGAAGGGTTCCGCCGGGACGACCATCAGGATGACGGCGGCCTACAGTCTGATGCCGGATGGAACGCTCAAGACCGCGGATAACAGAAACGCGGATTGCACTGATATATACATACTGAAGGGCCAGGATGAGGAAACATGGTGTCCGCGCTTGAGAGGGCAGGGGTTCCGGCGGCTCCAGGTAACAGGTTGGCCAGGCATTCCTTCGGCCGACTTGATCGACGGGTTGGTGATCAGCACGGATATCGTCAAGGCGGGCGAATTCAAGTGTTCCAATCCGTTGATCAACCGGATTCACCAGAACATTGTCAGGGGTGCGCGGATGTACAAGCGCCACGGCGTGCCGCTGGATCCTGACCGCGACGAACGCCAGGGGTGGCTTGGCGATCCGGCCAAGGATGCGGAAAGCGACGCGTTCAATTTCAACGTGGCCGCGTTTTATGCCAAGTGGCTGCAGGACATCAGGCTGGACCAGCGTCCTGATGGAAGCATCGGCGACATCTCGCCGAATTTCTGGGATTGGGGCGATGGCGTGTTGTGGCCGAGTGTCATTACGATCCTGCCCGAATGGCTGTATGACTTCTATGGTGATCGCCGGGCGTTGGAAGACAACTATGAAACCATCAAACGATGGATGATGTTTCACCGGAGCCGGTTGGAGCCTGATTTCACGGTGAGCAAGGACAGTTATGGCGATTGGTGTGACGCGTCCACGATGGACCAGGGTGGCAAGGCGATGGGCAACACCGCCATGCCCCTGCTATCCACGGCCTATTATTGCAACAACTGCCGGATCGCGGCGCGCTTGGCGGAGATGCTCGGCAAGACCGATGACCTGAAGGTGTTTTCCGAACTCGGGGAAAAGGTCAAAGATGGATTCAACAGGAAGTTCTTTGATCCGGCGGCCAACACCTATCAGGGAGACACTCAGTGCGGATATGTGTTGGCGCTGAAATTCGGGTTGGTCCCGCCCGGAAAGCGCGATGCCGTGGTGGTCCGCCTGGTTGATGACATCATGGTCAAGCACCACGGGCATCTGACCGTCGGGCTGATCGGCATGCAGTGGATGATGCAGGTGCTGACGGATGTCGGTCGGCCGGATGTGGCATTCACCATTGCCGTGCAAACGACGCGGCCGAGTTGGGGTTACATGATTGGCAAGGACGCCACCACGGTGTGGGAGCGTTGGGATTGTGACACGCAGGGGAACGGCATGAACAGCGAGGCACTGATGATCCTCGCCGGCAATCTGGACGCATGGTTCTATCAGACGCTGGCCGGCATCAACTACGATCCCGCGGCGCCGGGGTTCAAACACATCATCCTGAGACCGCGCCCGGTGGGAGATCTCACATTCGCGGAAGGCTCAGTTGAATCGCCGCACGGCAAGATCCGCAGCGCATGGAAGAAGGATGGCGGGAAATTCGTGTGGCAGGTCACCGTGCCGCCCAATACCACCGCCACGGCGTACGTGCCGGCGACGAGTGAAACCGGTGTGACCGAATCCGGCCAACCCGCTGGCAAGGTGGCGGGTGTGAAATTCCTGCGGATGGAGAACGGAGCGGCGGTGTATGATGTCGGATCAGGGAAGTATGAGTTTGTTAGCAAGTAGGTTTTCATATGAACCGCCTGACGCGAACCGCAGCATCCGGAAGAATGCGCGTTTGGTATGTTCTTGCAGTCATTGGCACGATCGCCCTGGGGCTGGCATCCCGGCATTTCCGGGGAGTGCTTCCCGAAATGCTGGGCAAGTATCCGGGTGACGCGCTGTGGGCCTTGATGGTGTTTTTTGGCTGGGGTGCCGTTTTCACGCGGGCATCTACCGCACGCATCGCCCTGCTCACGCTTGGCGTATGCGGTGCCATCGAAATACTGAAGCTCTATCAGGCACCGTGGATCGTTGGCATCCGCCATACCACGCTCGGGCATCTCGTGTTCGGGCAGGTCTTCTCATGGGAAAACTTTATTGCATACGCGGTTGGCACGGCTGTGGGTATCGTTTTGGAGATGTTGGTGTGGCGGTCTTGATCCATTCTCTTCGACGGGAAAAGTTCGAGAATGGATGTGATCGAGGGCCAACGGCCCGATTCATGAAAGCCCAGGGCCACGCCCTGATCCTTATACACAAATCGTGGGGCATGATTTCCCTGATGATATTGACCGAGTGTTGGACTACCTCGGTCGCGGAGCGACCCTGCGAAGGTAGCCGCGGGTTTCAACCCACGGTTTTACGGACGGGAGGTTATTGCGTCGCGGCGCGACGCTTGATCGGGCGGCCGCGGATCGCAGTCCCCGGTTTCAAGCGTCGCTCTGCGACGCAAGCGCATTTGGATGATGCCAAACCGTGGGTTTCAACCCTGATCCTTATACACATCTCAGGAGCTTTTTACGTTAGATTTCCTGGGGATGAAAGTTTTTGAAGAATTAGCTGTACCTGTTAGATTTGTTTTGTGAAATTCCGTCCGCCGGCTGGCCGGCACCGCATGACCGGAGACATTACAGAAGAATTTGCCGCCGTTGACCTCAAGGACAAGAGGAGCAACCGGCGTCTGGGAATGGTCGC
>Ga0209697_10004050_pt1 | contig 19436 bp, 12 predicted proteins | sample AliMusrvi5mmetaG_FD_184115 | JGI IMG/M metagenome (GOLD analysis project Ga0209697, IMG submission 184115) | Freshwater lake bacterial and archeal communities from Alinen Mustajarvi, Finland, to study Microbial Dark Matter (Phase II) - Alinen... | ecosystem: Environmental > Aquatic > Freshwater...
CAAGCACTCACGGGGTCCGCGGGGACGTTGAACCAAACCTTGCAGTCTGCCCAGCGCCGGTTGCTGAATGACTTCATGCCGTCACGGATGGACACGGATGGGAAGAGGAAAAGATTGATGGTTGATGATTGTTGATTTTTGATGGGAAGAGGCAGACTGATCTGACGGATCCGCACTCGGCCTTTCGGCAAGCTCTTTTGGTTAGTGGTCTATGCGATTAGGGTTCGTTTGTTTTTTCTTCTTTCTTTGGCTTCCATTCCTGGGTCATCCGCTGAGCCTCCGCGATTTGCTGGGGAGTCATTTCCTTTGCCAACATTTCTCGGCCTTTTATGGCACGCTCGTAACCCGACGAGTTTGAGAGATTAAACCACTTATATGCCTCGATGACATCCTTTGTAACACCGTCGCCGTGGTAGTAGCAAATCCCGAGGTTATATTGGGATTCGGCATACCCTTGCTCAGCGGCCTTGCGATACCATTTCATTGCTTCGACGGCATCCTTTTCCACGCCTGTACCTTCCCGATAGCGATTCCCAAGGTTGCATTGGGCTTGGGCAATACCTTGCTCAGCCGCCTTGCGATAGCACTTGACGGCCTCGATTGAATCCTTTTCCACGCCTGTGCCACTAAAGTAGCATACACCAAGATTGTATTGGGCATCGGCATTACCTTGCTCAGCGGACTTGCGGTACCACTTCACAGCTTCCGTTGCATCCTTTTCCACGCCTTCGCCATTTTCGTAGCAAACCCCAAGGTTGTATTGGGCAGGGGAGCACCCTTGCTCAGCGGCCATTCGATACCACTTGACAGCCTCTGAGGCATCCTTTGCAACACCCTCGCCGTGGTAGTAGCAAATACCGAGGTTATATTGGGATTTGGCAATACCTTGCTCAGCGGCCATTCGATACCACTTGACGGCTTCTGAGCCATCCTTTGCAACACCTTCGCCGTGGTAATAGCAATTCCCGAGGTTATATTGGGATTCCCCATATCCTTGCTCAGCGGACTTCCGCCACCACTTGATGGCCTCGACGGGATCCTTAGTCACACCCGCGCCTTCCCGATAGCGATTCCCGATGTTGTATTGAGCAGGGGCAAACCCTTGCTCCGCCGCCTTGCTATACCACCTCGCGACCTCGACTGCATCCTTTGCCACCCCTTCGCCATTGTCGTAACAAACCCCCAAGTTGAATTGGGCTTGGGCAATTCCTTGCTCAGCGGCCTTGCGATACCACTTCACGGCCTCTACGGCATCCTTTGATACGCCTGTGCCATTACAGTAGCATACCCCAAGGTTGAATTGAGCTTTGGCATCTCCCTGCTCAGCCGCCTTGCGATACCATTTCACAGCCTCAACGGCATCCTTTGTCACGCACCAACCATTTCTATAACAAAGCCCAAGGTTGTACTGGGCGATGGCAAACCCCTGCTCAGCGGCCATTCGAGTCCACTTCAAGGCCTCCAAGGCATCCATAGTCACGCCCCAACCATTTCTGTAGCAAAGCCCAAGGTCGCATTGTGCTTTGGCATCGCCTTTCTCGGCTGCTTTCCGACATTCTTCTACCATTTGCGCTGATGGAACATCCTCTGCAAATGCCTGAAAATCACACAGGCAAAGCAGGCACAGGCATAGCAGAAACCTTATCATACGTGCCGGGAGTATTCCAGACATTTGTTCCCGGGACAAGTCCGGTATTGTTGGGCAATCTGCTTTGGCAGGGGGTTTAAGAGTGTGAAGCATGCCTAGCAAAATCCTATCAGATTCCAGGGAAAGGCTGGGAAAGTGCAAATTTGCGGTCATCCAGAGGGACAACAGGGGGACACATGCAACCCTCACAAACACAACGATTTCCAGCATCACCAAGGACGCCAAGGGTCATCCAGAGAGACATCTGGGGGACAACAAGGGGACATCAGAGGGACATCTGGGGTACACTAACCACACAGATACACTGATTACACAGAGTACAAGGAGTACAACACACACACACACAACAAGAGCATCATCCCGCGTATCACCCCCCCCATACGGCAACCCCTCCCAAGGTGGCCGTTTCTCGGCAACCCTTCGCTATGTTACTGAGATGGGAGGGTCCCGGCGTTTCCGGCCCGGCCTTTCGGCAGGCTCTTTTGGCGTCCTGCACAAAAATTAATCCGGGATTGGGAGGATTCGTCTTGACGGGTGGGTATCCGTGTCCATTCTTCGCGCCCCGCAACTCCACAACTTTTTTATTATGGCTCGCATTTGCTGCATTCGAGGAACCCAAGTCCGCTCTGGCGGAAGAATCCACCGTTCAGGTCTGGCCAAGAAAAAGGGCGGGATTGGTCGTCACGTCACGAAAGTGGTGAAACGCACGGTTTCCCCCAATCTTCAGACCAAGCGCATCTGGGTGCCTGAGTTCAATGGTTATGTGCGCCTCAAGCTGAGCTGCCGCGCCCTCAAGACCATGAATAAGAACGGCGTGTATGCGACCCTCAAGAAAGCCGGGCTCGTCTGAGCTGCTTTCGCCCCGATTTTTCAGGTTGTTTTGGTTTCCGTTAATGGCATTTGCGGCCCGGTGAAATACCGGGCCGCATACTTTTTGGGCCGATTGCTCTCTGGGGTGGATCACCCGATCACGCAAGGAACCAGTATGCCGTCACTCATGCCGTGGATCTTTTTCTTATCCGCAGGGACGATTGTGGCAAGGCAGCCGCCAAACGTCGTGGTGCCTGCATCGTTGGTGAAAAAATAAGGGCACAGGCGCACCCGGCCCTGCATCATCTCCACCGAGCCATCATCGCGGAATACCGGATGGGTGATACGGCGGCCTTCGCGGAATTCCTGAAGAATCCACGGTTGCTCGGAGAATTGTGTCAGCGCACTGCTGAGCCGCTCCGCCCATTCATGGGCGGGCATATCGTGACCGATGAACACGCCCCGCGATCCCCATGCGGTCTCGTGGAAACCACTGACCTTGAGGACCAAATGCCTGTCTTTCTGGCTGAAGCCAGCCACCTCTTCCCATGAATGGGCGTTGAGCCGGGGCAGCGCGGCATGTGGCGGCAAGGGGGTGGGATCGAGCACCCAGCCGAAAGGCACCAATTCCTGAAGGCGGCTGAGGTGATTGCTACGCAGGGATTTTTCCCAGACCTTTTTTAAGGCTGGTGACCACAGCAATGCGAGCCACAGTTTGTCCTCAAGGTGCGGTTTGAAGGGTGGAGTGATCTGGATTTTTCCCGCAGCAGCGCCTTCTGCCATGCTGCGGGCGGCGGGGATGGATTCCCAGTCGAAAAGCTCGAAGAAGCGGTAGATCGCGCGTCCATCCGGCCGGTATTCCTCGGCGGGGGCCACATCCCATCCCGTGCCAAGCTGGTCTGTCAGCCAACGCATTTCGGGCAGATAGTCCGAAGATTCCTCGGATACGATCACTGTCCCGCCTTGCGGCAGTAGCGAGCGGAAACCCTCGACCATTCCCTCTGCGCCTCCCAATACCTCAAACCCCACCTTGCTATACACCTCAGATAGCCATGCCGCCACGCCTATCCCTCCAGGCACGCTATCCAGTTCGCTCATCGCGAGTCCATTCTCCGTGAGGATCAAATCAGGGCGGATCACTCTGGGGAATTGGTTGGCGGTCGAAGGGTCACGCTGCAGGCGGGCCAGCCACTCGGGTTTCCCTTCGTCGAGCAATTCCGCCAGCCACTCGGGCAGCTTGCCGGCTGCGCTACGGCGATAGATGGCATCGCATGTTTGTTGGAATCGCGCCAGTGGGTGCCCCAGTGTCATCATTTGGGCAGCCTCTGCCTGACTTAGCTTGAAGGGCTCGGGAGACCAACGCCACGTTCCACCACCGAACAGCCCGCCCTCAGGCAGGCCGTCACGCAATTCCGAAAGACTCAATCCCATGCGCCCTGAACTTCAACCGCAAAACCCAGCTTGCCAAGTGGGAATGTGAGCGGATTCAGATCCCGTGTAGCAGCGAGCCGCCCAACCCCTATGGGTATTACCAGCGAATGACTTGTTGATGGATGATAGAGCATTAACGTTGCCGGACTCTTGGATCCTGCCCCGGATGCCTACTTGACGTGCCGGATGGAATCTGGCAGGGATCGGACATGAACCGGGAAGCTTTCTTTCCTCAGAAACTAATGCTCCAATGAGCCTATCAAATATTAATTTGCAAGGTCAGGTCTTATCTACGCAAACAATATGAAATCGCTTTTTCTTATCCTCATTTTTTCTCAATGCATGCCTTAGCGGCAGAACTTGAGATAAATGAACTCCCCATGTAGGGCCAAGGCGCATAGTTGTTCCGGATCAGGAGAACAGCACCCGCCCAATTCACGAAGAACCTTTCTTTTTTATCTATGAGCATTTGCGCGAGATCTCACTGGAGAAAAAGCAAGTGGCCAGGAGAGTTCCGGCTTCCCCCTTGACTTGCTGGCTGGAATCTGACAGACAAGAAACACGAACCGGAAGATTTTCTTCCCTCAGAAATCCTCACTCCCATGAAGTCACAACATGTCAATCCGCCAGGATTTCTACTGACCCTGTTTACCTTTACATTGGGTATTCTGACACCAGCGGTGGCTGGGGGCGTCAGGCAACTGTTGCACGACCACGTTCCAACTGCGGCGAAGACATTGAAGCCGGTAGACCAACTCCCCGCCGGGAAACATTTGAGCTTGGCGATAGGGTTGCCATTGCGCAACCAGGCGGAACTCAACAACTTGCTCAGGGACATTAGTGATCCGGCAAGTCCGAACTTCCATCACTATCTAACTCCAGAGCAGTTTACGGAAAAGTTTGGCCCCACCACGACTGACTACCAGGCAGTCGTGGATTTCGCCCGGAAACACGGTTTGGGGGTGACTAATACCCATCCTAATCGATTGATTGTGGATGTGGACGGCGCGAGTGCGGAAGTCGAAAAGGCATTCGGCGTGAAGATGCAGGTGTTCCAACACCCGCATGAAGCCAGAACTTTTTATGCGCCCGACTCCGAGCCGTCGCTCGACCTAGCAGTTCATATCGCGCATATCAGTGGTCTCGATAATTATTCGCTCCCGCATGCGCTTAACAAGGTAAAGCCGCTTGGCATGGCGGCAGGCACAACGCCCCAATCTGGCTCGGGGCCTAGCGGGGCCTATGCTGGGGGTGATTTTCGGGCGGCCTACGTTCCGGGAACCACATTGACTGGTGCGGGACAGAGCGTGGGCTTGTTGCAGTTTGACGGCTATTACGCCAGCGACATCACAGCGTATAAGTCCCTTTTTAGTTTGCCGGACGTCCCTATAGTCAACGTGCCTATCGATGGCGGCGTCACCACTCCGGGCAGCGGCAATGGTGAGGTTTGCCTGGACATCGAAATGGTAATGTCCATGGCCCCGGGAGTCACAAAAATCTATGTCTATGAGGCACCCAACCCCAGTCCATGGGTGGACTTGCTCAACCGAATGGCGAACGACAACCTAGCCAAGCAGCTCAGTTGCTCGTGGGGTGGCGGTAGCGCGGATTCCACGGCCGAGGCAATTTTCCAGCAGATGGCGGCACAAGGGCAGTCCTTTTTCAACGCCAGCGGTGATTCTGATGCGTTCACAAGTACGATAGAATTCCCGGCGGACAGTCCGAATATTACCCAGGTGGGTGGTACGACTCTAACTACCTCGGGGGGCGGGGGGGCATATGTCTCGGAAACGGTATGGAACTGGGGTGGCGGCGTTGGCAGCAGCGGCGGTATCAGCACCTACTACTCCATTCCAAGTTGGCAGCAAAGCGTGAGCATGGGCACCAACCAAGGATCGACGACCATGCGGAACGTCCCCGACGTGGCTCTAACTGCCGATAACGTCTATGTCACCTACAACAACGGCGGCACTGGTGCCTTCGGCGGCACAAGTTGTGCGGCCCCCTTGTGGGCGGGATTTACCGCGCTGGTCAACCAACAGGCTGTGGCGGCCGGCAGGCCCACCGTCGGTTTTATCAATCCGGCAATCTACACCATTGGCAGCAGTTCGGGTTATTCTTCAGCTTTTCATGATACCACGACCGGCAATAACTTTAGCAGCAGCAGCCCGACCAGATTCTCGGCAGTTTCCGGTTATGACCTTTGCACCGGTTTGGGGACTCCTGTCGGAAGCGCTTTGATCAATGCCCTTGCCGGTCCTCCCGATTTTCTCCAGGTGTCGTCCCCATCCTTTATGGTAGGAGGCGATGTTGGTGGTCCCATGACGCCCTCCACCGTGAGCTATACTTTGACCAACAACGGGTCCTCTTCTTTGAACTGGACAGCTGCCAAAACGCAGACATGGACGACTCTCTCCGCAAGCGGAGGCACACTGGCACCCGGAGCTAACACCACGGTGACGTGGTCCCTGAACAGCTCTGCCGTTAACGCGCTGACCGCAGGCAATTACAGCGATGCCGCGTCCTTTACCAATTCAACCAGCGGCGTCACTCAAGTCCGCACGCTGAGCATGACTATCGTGACGCCCACCGCACCGACTATCACAACTGCTAGCCCGCTCCCTACTGGCTATCTAGGGTTGGGCTATAGTCAGGCGTTGGCGGCTAGCGGTGGATGGACGCCTTATACTTGGTCGATTACGTCTGGTAGCTTACCGGCAGGATTGAGCCTGAGCAGCGCCGGAGTAATCAGCGGCATGCCAACTGCCGCGACCACTGCCAGCTTCACCGTGCAGGTGATGGGAAATGATGGCCTATCCTCCACGAAAAACTTCGATCTGACGATTGCTGCCAGCCTGGGACCGTTTTTTGATGATTTCGATCCTGGCATCGATATGGTCCAGTGGTCGGCGTTTGGCGGCACTGTAGGCAGCACGGTGCTGGCCTGCAATTACGGTGGTTCGGTTTCAGGTTCCAACTCGCTCTGGTTTGGAGACGCGGGAAGCCGCTATGCTGCGAGCCGTTCGCTCAACACCACCCAGGGCGGCCTAGTGGACTTCTGGCTGCGAATTGCCAACGGGACAAGCAGCACGTGGGAAAACGTCGACTTGCCAGGCGAAGGGATAGTGTTAGAATATTCCATTGACAGCGGGAGCAGTTGGGTGGAGTGCGGCCGCTATGACACCACCGCCTACTGGGTTTGGACGCACGTATCGGTGGACATTCCCACGGCGGCCAGAACTACGAATACCATGTTCCGCTGGCGACAACTCAGCAACAGTGGAAGTGGCTTCGACCACTGGGCATTGGATGACGTTGCCGTGATAATCGGCCCTCACGGTCCGATCATCACGACGGCAAGTCCGCTGACGTCGGGCATAGTAGGCACGTCCTACAGTCAGACCTTGGCGGCAAGTGGCGGCACGACGCCCTACACTTGGTCGATCGCTTCCGGCAGCCTGCCCTCGGGTTTGAGCCTGAGCAGCGCAGGGGTTATCAGCGGCATGCCAACTGCCGCGACAAGCGCCAGCTTCACCGCTCAGGTGATGGGAAGTGATAGCCTGTCCTCCACTAGAAACTTCAATCTGACGATTGGAGGATCATTGGCCGATGCCCTCGATCAGCCGACACTGGTCGTCACCACCTCTGGAAACCTCCCGTGGTTTTCGCAAAACGCGACCACCCACGATGGCGTGGATGCTGCCCAAAGCGGCGCGATTACGGACAGCCAGCAGTCGGTAATGCAGACGACGATCACAGGACCGGGAACGTTTAGCTTTTGGTGGAAGGTGTCTTCGGAAGCGAGTTACGATTACCTGACCTTCTATCTTGACGGTGTCGCCCAAAGTGGGGCCATTAGTGGCACCGTGGACTGGCAGCAGAAGAGCTACACGGTGACAGCCGGCAGTCATACCCTCAAATGGATCTACTCCAAGGATAGTTCGGTTAGCCTGGGTAGCGACTGTGCATGGGTGGACCAGTTGACGCTTCCGCAGCCCACTGCGCCGACTATCACTACAAGCAGCCCTCTGACATCAGGTATGGTTGGCACGACCTATAACCAGACACTGGCGGCAAGCGGTGGCACTACTCCTTATACTTGGTCGATTACGTCTGGTAGCTTGCCCGCCGGTATGATGATGAGCCTCGCCGGGGTGATAATAGGCACCCCCCCAGCCATGATAACCGCCAGCTTCACTGTGAAGGTGACTGGAAGTGACGGACAGTCATCCACGAAGGCCTTCAATCTAACGGTCAATGCGCCATTGATCACGGTTGCGTCCTTTAACTTGAATACAGACCCCGGGTGGACACGCCAGGGACAGTGGGCTTTTGGCACGCCTACGGGCAGCGGCGGAACGGCTCACGGGTACCCCGATCCTACCAGCGGTGCGACCGGTACCAACGTGTTTGGGGTCAATCTGAGTGGGGATTACAGCACGACAGTCGGTGGTCCGTGGTATCTCACCACCGGACCGATCAACCTGACCGGTTGTACAGGAACGCAATTGCGGTTCAAACGTTGGTTGAACACGGACTATGCCAGCTTTGTATACGCCACTATCGATGTCTCAACGGATGGGACCACTTGGACCAATCTCTTTACCAACTCAGGGACCGCCATCGCGGAAAATGCGTGGAGCACACAGACCTGCACTCTGGGGTCGGCGACAGACAATAATGCCACGGTCTACATCCGCTGGGGCTACCAGATAGGCAGTGGAGCCTATGCCTATTCCGGGTGGAACATTGACGATATCGAGTTCCTGGCCAGCAGTAGTATGACCGCGCTGCAAACTTGGCGGCAGACTTGGTTTGGCAGCAATGCCAACAGCGGTAATGGCGCGGACCTCAGCGACCCTGACCACGACGGCATTCCGAACCTCGCCGAGTTCGCGTTTGGGTTGGACCCGACGCATAATAGCGTAGGTCTCCTGCCTCGACCGCAGAAAGTCGGTAGCAACTACGTGGTCTCCTTCACTGAGCCGACCGGTGTTAGCGGCATCATCTACGGTGCGGAGTGGAGCCAGACACTACTGCCCGGAAGTTGGACGCCGGTTACCGATACTGGCGTATCACCGCAACACACCTTCAGCGTGCCCATCGGTAATAAAACCCAATTCTTCATGCGTATGAAGGTTATCGATTTGAATCCGTAATTCGTAGACCGATTGCCAACAGAGCCTGCTCTGAGCGATGCCGAAGCGTCGATGGTCTGTGCGTGGGAGTGCAATCAGTATAAACCCCTCGCTGCGGGATGCATCCCCATCCCGAGTGAGTATTATCGGCGGACGAACTCCCTTTGGCTGATAAACTATTCAGGGTTGCCGGACTGCCAAGGGATGTTGTCCCGATTCTACCTTGACTCAATGATATTATTCTGACACATAAAAACACAGACCAGAAAGCCCACGTTCTTAGATAGTATCACTCCCGTGAAGACACGGCATGTGAATTCGCGAGGATAGATCCTATATGAGCCACCTGCTCGCCCGAGTGAACCGAATCCAGCCCCATGAATGATAATCCCAAGCGCTTGATTCTGGTGACTGGAGCTACCGGTTATATTGGTGGCCGACTCGTCCCGCTACTCCTTGCCGCGGGACATCAGGTCCGCTGTCTGGTGCGCGATTCCAACAGGTTGTGTGGACGTTCCTGGCAGAACTCCGTGGAGATTGTGGAGGGGGACGTCTTTCGACCTGATAGTTTAGCCGCAGCCATGCAAGGGGTGGATACGGCATATTATCTGGTACACAGTCTCGGTGGTGGCGCGGGCTTTCATCAACTGGACCTCACCGCCGCCTCAAATTTCGGGGAGGCCGCCCGTGTTGCGGAGGTGAAACGCATCATCTATCTCGGCGGTCTGGCAGAAGCTTCGTCAGGACTGTCAGAACATTTGCGCTCCCGCCAGCAAAGCGGCGATTCATTGCGTATGGGCGGCGTTCCGGTCACGGAGTTCCGCGCAGGTGTCATAGTGGGATCGGGAAGCACTTCATTTGAGATGATCCGTTATCTTACGGAGCGTGTGCCGGTGATGATTTGTCCGCGCTGGGTATACACCCGCACGCAACCGATTGGCATCCGTGAAGTCTTGGCGTATTTATCGCAAGCCATTGAAGTTCCAGAAAGCACTGGACGCATCATTGAGATCGGAGGATCACAGGTCATTACTTATGGTGAAATGATGAAAATCTATGCCGATGTCCGCGGCTTGAGTCGTTGGTTGGTGCCGGTTCCATTTCTGACTCCCAGGCTTTCCTCCTTGTGGGTGAACCTTGTCACTCCCATTCCCTCCGTGATCGCGCGGCCCTTAATCGAAGGACTGCGCAATGAAAATATCGTGCGCGACTCTATCGCTAGCCGCTTGTTTCCCGGGATCACCCCCGTTGGTTACCGCACATCGGTGGAGCGTGCGCTGGCTGTGTTGGATGCTAGCAGCATAGAAACGACTTGGAGTGATGCGCTGAGCACTTCACAGGGAGATGTGACTCCAGTCGTCCTCACCAATCAGGAGGGCATGATTCGTGAGCATCGCCAGTGGCGGGTGGCGGCATCTGAGGCGGAAGTTTATGCGGTTTTCAGTGGTTTGGGTGGCAGGCGTGGATGGTTATTCATGGATTGGGCGTGGCGGATCCGCGGATGGATGGACCGCGTAGTCGGGGGGGTGGGAATGCGGCGTGGTCGGCGGGATCCGGATCAACTGCGTGTCGGGGACGCCCTGGATTTTTGGCGGGTGGAGATGATAGAACCTGATCGATTGCTCAGACTCCGCGCTGAGATGAAGGTACCTGGAAAAGCATGGCTGCAGTTTGATGTGGAGTCGCGGGAAGACGGCTCGGCATTGCTTTCACAAACGGCCTTCTTCGCACCCAAAGGCCTGATGGGTTGGTGTTATTGGTATTTGCTCTATCCGGTTCATGCGCTGATCTTCAGTGGAATGATCAGGGAAATTTCCCGCCGCGCCCAAAAAAATCGTTGAAACATCACAAGCACCCATGAAAATCCACGCGCTTGAGCAACGGCAAATACTGCCTATCACACTCGAAGAGGCATGGGAGTTCTTTTCTTCGCCCGCGAATCTGGAGCAAATTACACCTTCCGATGTCGGCTTTGAAATTACCAGTTCCCTTGAAGAAAAAATGTTCGAGGGTCAGATCATCACCTATCGCGTGAAGATTGCCCCGGCAGTTCGTGTGTCATGGGTCACGGAAATCAAGTGTGTGGTTGAAGGTCGTTCGTTCGTGGACGAGCAACGTTTCGGCCCGTACAAATTCTGGCATCACCGACATGAATTCGAGCTCGTGGACGGTGGAGTGTTCATGCGCGATAAGGTCCACTACGCGCTACCTTTTGGGCCATTCGGCGCGCTGGCCCACGCGATCTTCGTCCGCCGCAAGCTCAAATGGATTTTCCAGCGCAGAAAACAAATTCTAATCACTCGATTTGGTGGTCGTTGATTCCAGAAGCGCTCGGGACATCTTATGATGCGACATGAAATCAAGCACATCGCCTTGCTCGCTTAATGAGAGTTCCCCAATGATTGACAGTTAAACCTCAATGATTCCTCAACGCGGACTTGGACAATCCGCCGGGCATGGGGTAGAAGCGGGCCGTGAATGCGTGGCAACCGGCTATTGAAGGGGTGAACTGCTGCCTGCGGGCAGGGGTGGGGGAATTTGTGGTATGTGCTGGGGCACGCAATGCCGCGCTAGTCGAGGCGCTGGCCAGAGCGGAAAAAGCAGGCTTAGTGCGCTTATGGCGACACTTCGAGGAACGCAGCGCCGGATTTTTCGCGTTGGGCCGCACACTGGAAACCGGGCGACCCTGTGCCGTGGTGACCACCAGCGGAACCGCCGCCGCTGAATTGTTACCGGCGGTGATCGAGGCGCACTACCAGGCACGGCCACTGGTGGCTATCACGGCAGACCGGCCTGCGGAGTTCCGCGGCACGGGTGCACCGCAGGCGATCGAGCAGGTGGGGCTTTACGGAATTTATGCATGGCAGGGTGACCTGCCAGAATGGGATGGCAAGGGACCAGTCCACCTGAATCTGGAATTTGAGGAGGACTTCGAACCAGGCAGTGAGGATTTTAAAAACGAGAGACTCGGCGCATTCACTCCCGCGAAAGACCGTCTCGATGTCTCGGCCTTGGCCCGCTGGCTGCGCGAAGATCTCTATCAGGGGATCGTGGTGATGGTCGGCGGTCTGGAGCCGGACGAGCAGGAGGAGGTGTTCCACTTCTGCCGGGACTTCGGTGCGCCGGTCGTGGCGGAAGCCACCAGCGGCCTGCGCGAGGCGCTCCATGGGCTCATGCTTCATGATGCAGACCGCCAGCTTAAAGCTCGTCCGCCGGGGAAAATCCTGCGCCTCGGTGAAGTGCCCAGTGGACGCTTCTGGCGGGATTTGGAAAAGCTAACGAATGTCTCCGTGTGGTCGGTCTGCCGCAACGGACTGCCTGGCCTGGCGCGGCCCAGCCAAGTGACGCGCGGTTCGCTAGACCGGGTCATCCCGGCTCTAGGAGTGATAGAGTCCACTGAAGATGCACGGGATCTGCTGGCCGGAACCTCCGGGCGTGCCGCCAGGATTGATGAACTGCTGGAGATCTATCCGGACAGCGAGCCCGCGCTCATGCGTGTGCTGTCCCATTACGCCTGCCTCGGTGGCGGGGTGTTCATGGGCAACAGTCTGCCTATTCGCGAGTGGAATCTTTTCGCTCAGCGGTCGCGCCCATTGCGCTCTATCAGGGCAAGCCGCGGGGCTAATGGCATAGACGGTCAGATCAGCACTTGGCTGGGATGGACTGCGGATGTCAGCGATACCTGGGCGGTAATTGGAGACCTAACGGCGCTTTATGACCTTGCAGCACCCTTTATGCTGGAGCAGGTCAACCGCGAGGGCCGCGTGCTGGCCGTGATCAATAACAGCGGCGGCGGAATTTTTGAGAGGTTGCCGCGTCTCAGCGCGATGAGTCCGCGGGCCGCCGGGTGTCTGGGTAATTTCCACGCTGCGGATCTGTCAGGAATGGCTGCGTTGTGGGGCATGAACCACCTGCGGGCTCGCAGAGCGGATGATTTTGATGCACTGCAACCCGGGCCCCGTCCGATTTTGCTAGAAATCATCCCGGATGTGGAACAGACCGCACGTTTTTGGGCGGACTGGGACAGGATGGGATGATCAGACTTCGCCGTCTGGATAGAGCTGGTGGAACTTGATGGCTTCCACGGCCACGGCGGCGGCGGTGCCGAAGATGGATTCCACCGTGGAGGTGCGGGGAATTTGAGCAGCAGGGCGGGCGAGTCCGAGAATGAGCTGGCCATATGTCTGGGCACCGGCGATGTGCCGCAGGAGTTTCATGGCAATGTGGGCGGCGTCCAGATTTGGGAAGACTAGCACATCGGCAGTCGGGCGACCGCTGGCTGCGGGCAGCTTGATTTCCGCTGCTGAGGGATCTATGGCAACATCCGCCTGAAGTTCTCCTTCGATCTCGATTTCTAGGAATTGTTTGCTTGCCTCCGCTTGAGCCAGGGCGGCTGCGGCAGCCATGCGGCGGGCGTCCGGAGTGCCGGCGCTGCCTTTGGTGGAATGGCTGAGCATGGCCACTAACGGTTTGCGCCCGAGGAAGTGATAGGCCAGCTTGCCGGTTTCCAAAGCGATGGCAGCCAACTCATTGACATCCGGGTTGGGGATCATGGCGCAGTCTGCGAGCAACAGGATGCCCGAGCTACCGAGGTTATTTAGGTGAGAGCCCGTTAGGATGGAGACGCCGAACATTTTGGGCACGTTCGGCAAGGGTTTGATCGTTTGGAGCAGGGCGCGGAAATAGCCGGCTGGTGTGCCCTGATTTCCGCCGACGATAGCGTCCGCCTGACCGTATTGTACCATCAGCGCACCGAAATAATGCGGGCGGGCGACGATTTCCTCCGGTTTGCCCAACTGCAGGGAGCGGTAACGGTCCATGTTTTGCACCCGCTGACAGAACAATCCAAAGTCTGTTGAGGACGGCGGGTTGATGGTGTGAATGAAATGCATTGGGATCCCGTGTTCCGCAGCTAGAGCGTGAATCCGCTCGCGGTTGCCCAACAGGATGGGGGCCACCACCTCCTCCTTTACGAGGCGGGCAGCGGCTTCGATCACGCGGATGTCCTCTCCCTCCGTGAAAACAACCCGTTTCGGGTGCCTGCGGAGTTGGTCGAGGAGGTGGCGGATGACGTTTTGGCCGGTATTGGGCTCTGGAGGAAAATCGGACATGGAAACACGGGTGCTTGCACCGCAGGTGGATTCTAGTCTGTATCGGGCACGCGGTTCAACCCCGATTCACTCAGAAGTTCCATGCCTGCTGATTACCACACGCACACCCCGCTTTGTCTCCACGCCGTGGGGGAACCTGAGGCCTTCGTGGATGCCGCGCTGGCAGCGGGTTTGACAGAATACGGGATATCCGACCATGCCCCGCAAGTGCCAGAACCTTTCGACGACTGGCGCATGGCTGTGGCGCAACTGCCCGATTATTTCGCGTGGATAACCCGTGCTCGCGTCCACGCCGCAGGTCGCATCCCCATCCGAGCCGGGCTGGAGTGCGACTGGTTGGATGGGTGTGAACCGTGGATCGCCGAACTCGCATCGCGTAGTGAATGGGATTATCTCATTGGATCCGTCCATTACCTGGAAGATTGGGATTTCGATAACCCGAAATGGCTTGGGCGATGGGCTGCGTGTGATATAGACGCGGTTTGGACGCATTATTGGCAAAGTTACGCACGCATGGCGGAGAGCGGCCTATTTGACATCCTTGGCCACCCGGATCTGGTGAAGAAGTTTGCCCACATCCCGGGGGGGGATCTCACCCGCTTTTACGAGCCTGCTGTGGACGCCATTGCATCCGCAGGGTGTGCCATCGAACTGAACACGGCAGGGTGGCACAAACCATGTGCCGAGGCATACCCAGCGTCAGCCTTTCTTGAACTCGCGTGTTCTGCCGGGGTGCCTCTGGTGATTTCCTCCGATGCGCATGCCCCGGAGGAAGTCGCCCGGGATTTCACCAAGGCCATCCAACTGGCCAAGGCGGCAGGTTATCGCGAAACCCAGTTGTTTGAAAAACGCAAGCGTCGGGCTGAACCGTTCGGTCTTTCCGACAATCTTATTTAGCAACCAGAATAAGCTCTGGAAATTTTACTCAAACCCGCATCTGGCTTTGACCTGTGACGCGGATGGTTCATGCTCCTTCGTGCCATGCGCTTTTCCGGCACCTACACCGCACTCATCACTCCGTTTCGAGACGGGGGAGTCGACGCACCCGCGTTTCAGTCCCTCATTGAACGCCAGATCGACGGTGGCGTGGACGGTATTGTCCCCTGCGGCACTACCGGTGAGTCTCCGACTCTGGATACCGATGAACACCTCGAAGTTATCCGTCTGGCGGTGGAATTTGCGGCCGGACGCTGCCAGGTCATTGCAGGGACTGGCGCCAACTCCACCGCTGAGGCTATTGAGCTGACTGAGGCTGCGGAAGAACTCGGGGCCACCGGCTCGCTTCAGGTCTGCCCGTATTACAACAAGCCTTCGCAGGAGGGGCTTTATCGCCATTTTAAGGCCATTGCGGAGTCCACTGAGTTGCCTATCATGCTTTACAGTGTGCCCGGACGTGCGGTGATAGAAATTTCCCCGGAAACCACTGCCCGGCTGGCGGCGGATTTCTCTAACATTACCGCCATCAAGGAAGCGGGAGGTTCCGTGGACCGCGTCAATCAGCTTGTGCAGGCTTTGCCGGAGAGCTTCGGCATCCTGTGTGGTGATGATCCCCTCACTCTGCCCTTCATTTCGTGCGGGGCCACGGGTCTGGTCTCAGTAGCCTCCAACCTGATCCCCGATGTGATCGCCCGGTTGGTGCGCGCCTGCCTCAACGGCTCCTTCGACGAGGCTCTCGTCATTCAGAAACAATACTATCCACTGATGCGCGGACTGATGTCACTGGACGTCAATCCCGTGCCTATCAAGACCGCAGTGTCCCTCCAGGGGCACTGTGCTCCGGAGTTCCGCCTGCCGCTCGTGCCTATGGGTGCGGACCAGGCTGCCAAACTGACAGCTTTGCTGGAATCATTCAATCTTATCTAACTAAAAACTGCGATATTCAATACCTAACTAAATAACCGCCATGCCCAAACTTTTCATCCCCGGACCGATCGATGTTTCCAAGGAATCCTACGCTGCCATGAGCCAGCCGATGATCGGTCACCGCGGTGGCGAGTTCGAGGTGCTCTATGCCTCCACCCAGCCTGTGCTCAAGGAACTCGGAGGTACGACCCGCCCGTTTTTCCTCTCCACATCATCCGCATGGGGAGTGATGGAAGCTGCACTACGCAACCTTTGCGCGAAAAAAGTCCTGACGCTCTGCTGCGGCGCGTTTTCTGACAAATGGTATGATGTCGCCCGGAGCAACGGGTTGGCGGCTGATAAGATCCAGGTCGAATGGGGACAAGCGATCTCTCCCGAATCCGTCCGCGCCAAACTGGAAGAGGGTGGTTTTGATCTTGTGACTCTGATCCATAACGAGACTTCCACTGGTGTGATGAATGATTTGGCTGGCATTGCCCGGGCGGTGAAATCGTTCCCCGGGGTTTTGTTGGTTGTGGACTCAGTTTCCTCGTTTTCTGCAGTTCCTATCGAGATGGACGCACTAGGCATCGACGTGTTGCTGGCTGGTGTGCAGAAAGCCCTGGCGCTGCCGCCTGGACTCGCCATATTCGCCTGCTCGGAGGCTGCAATGGAACGCGCGAAATCCATGCCTAACCGTGGTTATTATTTTGACTTCGTGGAGTTCGCGAAAAATGCGGAGAAGAACAATACCCCGTCCACACCGGCTATCTCCCTGATCTTTGGCCTGCAACACATGCTTGGCACTATCGCTGCGGAAGGCCTGCCTGCCCGCTTTGCCCGGCATCTGTCTAATAATGCGTTGATCCATGCGTGGGGAGCGCGCCACGGGTTTGAAAACTTCGCCCCGGCAGGCAATCAGTCGGTCTCCCTCACCTGCTTCCACACGCCCGAGGGCTTTGACCAGTCCGGCTTCATCAAGAGCCTCAAGAGTAAGCATGGCTTCGTAATCAACGGCGGCTATGGCAAGATCAAGGGCCTCACCTTCCGCATCTCCAACATGGGCAACGAAACCACCGCGACCATGAACGAACTCATCATGGCGATGGATGATGTGCTCGGGGCTTGATTAGCACAGCCTATCTATAAGTCGTTTTGCCTTCTAGCGGAATTATTTTGCTCACGTGTCGCACCAGATCTGGTGCGGGAGGGGCAGGCTGGCGATAGACGGCGTCCATGTCGCACGTATGGATGCTCACTACCATGAGCGCGTCAGTTACAACATGTCACCGCTTCGTGCAATCTGCCTCCGCCGTCTTGGTGGGAGTTGCTCTGGCCAGCGCAAGCGTGCGTGCGGCATCACCCGACAACAAGGAGGTTGGGCCAGGCGGTATCAAAAGGTTGGAACTATGCAAACACTTGGCGGAGATAGCCCTGCCGAAATCTTCCGTTACCTTTCACTCCGCTGACAAGGAGTTGGAAAAATTGATGGCCAAAGCCGAGTTACAGGCGGCAGCGAACATCGTGCAGTTCTCGCCGGCGATGCAGGCCCTCATTGAGGGCGGTGGCTATTCGAGCGTTTACACCGAGACCCAGCCGATGGGCGGCGAGATGTATGCCAAACGCAATCCTCGCGTGGCGTTGAATAACCAACTATTGTTCATGCTCTGCCAGCGGGCTGACGGACGACTGTCGGGGCGAGTTATTTCCGTCGTTCAGGGCAAAGTGGGGGATTGGGAAAAAGACCCGGTTTACATGTATTCCTCCGGTGAGTGGGAGTCGCTGGGGTTGCTGGTGGACTTCGGTCAATTGCAGGGCAACGCGTTGCCCTATCCGGCATTCAAGATGTATTATTTGGCAGGAAAGCCGGAGGGCTACCTACAACTGCTAGCCTCAACTATCGAGGCGTTCGATGCCTATCTCTGGCGGACCCGCGACCCGGACGGTGAGGGTGTCCTCCAATCGTGGTGCACATGGGACACGGGTGAGGACAACTGCCGTCGCTTCGGCGGTTCGCCAAATCGCTGGCCTCACGACTATCCTCCGGTGGGCAAAAAAACGCCCAATCAATCCGATGCAGGTGACCGCACTAAATATTACCAATGGTGCTCTCCACGCGAACTAACTGAAAAAATCCAGGTTCCCATCCACTCGATGGACATGATGGCCTATTCTTATGAGAACAGGATGACTCGCGCGTTGATTTCCGATGTGTTAGGTGACGGAAGGGCGACTTACTGGCGCGAGCAGGCGGGGAACGTCCAGAGCGCCCTGAAGGCCAATCTCTGGCGTCCCGACAAAGGTGCGGCCTACGACAAGGGCCGCGACAACCAGTGGATGGAAACACTTATCCACAACAACCTGCGCTGCATGTATTACGGCGTGTTCGACCAGACCATGGCCGACGAATTTATCCGTCGCCACCTGCTCAACCCGAAGGAGTTTTTTACCCCCGTGCCGCTTCCTTCCATCGCCGCCAACGATCCGTTGTTCTGCAACATTGCAGACAACAACTGGAGCGGGCAACCCCAAGGTTTGACTTGGCAGCGGGCGATTCGTGCGTTCGAGAACTACGGACGCTATTCGGAGTTAACAATGTTTGGCCGAATCTATCTGAAAGTTCTCAAGTCCGCAGGTGTGTTGAGCCAGCAGTTCGACCCATTCGAAGTCAAGAATCCAGCCAAGGACAACAAGGGGCGTGACGGCTACGGTCCCACCGTGCTTGGACTGATGGAATACGTCGAAAGATTCTTTGGTGTGTCACTGGAGCGCGATCAAGCCCTATGGTCTGGCCTAGCTGACAGCGGTGCTGTGGAATACACCCGGCTATTCGGCGACAAAACTTTTGCATTGCACAATGATGGACACGTTTTTACAGCTTCGATCAATGGTGACGTGAAATTCACCTGTTCCTGTGGTGTCCGTGTCCATTCCGATATGGAGGGCCGCGCATTGGAAATCATCGGGATCGATACCATCCCACATTCGGTCACGTATCAGGAGGGGAAAACGAGTTGCTCCATCGAGGTGCAGCCCAATGAGGTTTGGTCACTGACTAAGGGGAAAGCCATACTGGTAATCAATAACAAGTCGAGCATGGTGAATTTAGTGACACCATGACTGCTCCTCTTCCCGGACATGGAGTCCATAGATATTGATAAATGGCATCTATGAATTCCGACACGCTTCGGGCGACGTGGCTCTCGCTGGTCTGCTTGATGTCATTCTTGGTCAGGTTATCATGGATCTGCGATACACTTAATATTTCCCATTTGAATTAGAATTTTCTTGCCAGAATACCAGTGATTCGACTCAAAAAAATTCTTTTTTCTTGGATGAACCATGTCTTACTGACTAGTCTTTAGCATAGACTACACTAGCCGCGCTAAAAAATGAGCGTACCAACTTTGGTTTTGCTTTGATGGCTGCCATATCACTTTTCACACGTTCCTTGAG
>Ga0209697_10004053_pt1 | contig 19425 bp, 23 predicted proteins | sample AliMusrvi5mmetaG_FD_184115 | JGI IMG/M metagenome (GOLD analysis project Ga0209697, IMG submission 184115) | Freshwater lake bacterial and archeal communities from Alinen Mustajarvi, Finland, to study Microbial Dark Matter (Phase II) - Alinen... | ecosystem: Environmental > Aquatic > Freshwater...
GGACTAAAGACTTGTTGTCTTTTGCCAAGATGTTTGACTTCTTCGCCAAGTCTTCCGCCAACCCCGGTTGATGCTGTTGCAGGCGGACCACGGCCAACTTATGCCAAAGTTGCGCATTGCGTGGCTGGATGCGAATGGCCCGCTCCAGTGTGGCGGCAGCGTTGTCCAAGCGGCCACTTGCTGTACTGGCATCGGCTTCCTGCATCAAGGCCAAAACGGCGGGCGATTCGGACGATGCCGTCGGCGTGATGGTTTTCGCTGTATGTCCGCCGCTATTCTTGTGAGTTTGTCCTCTGTTTGTCTGGGATTCGTCAAAAACCATCGGCGGTGCGTCAACGTTTGTTCCGGCACTTTTCGGCCGGGTGGCAACATCAGGACTATAGAGTTTGGTGGCCGTGGGCGGGGTGCATGCGGTCATAGCCAAAAGCAGGATGGCAGGAAGAAAAATGCGTGATTTCGTCATGATGACCATTGTTGTTAGCTCTGGTAGGTTTTAGCCGGGTTGTGCAAAGTATTCCATGATGACATGCAAAAATTCCGATGAAAACTCAAGCCGTACTTGGTTTCAGTGCCTAGCATAATAGAATAATCCATTATAATAGAAAATACCTTCGCCAATATCGTGCGAGACCACCTATCTTGGCACAGAACCGCCGATCTAATGGCCAAGCTGGTGCTTGGCGCTCCCAATGGGAACTCCAAGCACCAGCTTGGCAAGGGGATTGGCGAAGGTATTGAATTGAAAACCTTCATTAACAACCCTCTGTAGCCATTCATGCTAGACAATCTTAATAATCCCCCCGTCACTGACAGTGTTCGTGCTTTGCAATGGACCGGAAACGCTTTGCGTGTTCTGGATCAGCGCAAATTGCCCGGTTCCGTCGAATATCAAGATTTCCATACCGCAGCCGGTGTGGCCGAGGCTATAAAATCCATGCGGGTGCGCGGTGCGCCGGCCATCGGCATTGCGGCTGCCTATGGCATCGTGCTGGCCGCACAGGCCCACCATGTTGAAAACCCCGGCGAATGGCAAGAATTGATCTTGCAGGATTTTCAAGTTTTAGCGGCCTCCCGCCCGACGGCCGTAAACTTATTTTGGGCCTTGGACAAAATGCGTGTAGCGATTGCCACTGGTGGAAACCATCCTGATTCGTTACTGTCCGTTGCTCAATCCATACACGAAGACGATATTGCCGCCAACCGCCGGATGGGTGAGTTAGGTGCGGTCTTGCTAAAGGGGGCAAGCGGCGTTCTGACTCACTGTAACACCGGCTCGCTTGCCACTGGGGGCTACGGCACTGCTTTGGGGGTTATCCGTAGTGCCTACCTATTAGGCACTCAGAAAATTTATGCCTGCGAAACACGTCCTTGGTTGCAAGGTGCGCGCTTGACCGTTTGGGAGTTGGACCAAGATAGAATCCCCGCCACCTTGATAGCCGATTCTGCTGCCGCTTGGCTGATGAAGTCGGGTGCCGTGCAATGGGTAATTGTTGGGGCGGACCGCATCACTGCCAACGGCGATGCCGCCAACAAAATTGGCACCTACTCCCATGCTGTCAACGCCCGCCATCATGGGGTTAAATTCATGGTGGTTGCGCCGACCTCCACCATCGACTGGAATACCGCCACAGGCGAACACATCAATATTGAGGAGCGAGACAGCAAAGAACTGTTGAGCGATTATTTTCATCACGCTGACAGCGTCATTGATGCTTGGAATCCGGTGTTCGACGTGACTCCGGCAAACCTGATTGATGCCATTGTCACTGAACAGGGGATCGTCCTAAACCCGACGACTGAAAAAATGATGGCACTCAAAGACATTTCCATTTCACCGTGAACCAGATTATCGCCATTGTTGCCGGTGGCTCGGTTGGCGCATTAGCCCGCTTCTGGATTGCCAACCTAGTTTACGACTGGTTGGGTCGTGGGTTCCCCCATGGCACCCTGTTAGTCAACGTGTCCGGTTGTTTTCTGATGGGCTTGCTGACCGAATTGATGCTGCAACGCTTCGCCATGACGGCGGAATTTCGCGCCGCCGTGCTGGTGGGGTTCCTTGGTGCGTATACCACGTTTTCCACCTTCGCCATTGAAACGCTTTATCTTTTCGAGCAAGGCGAATCGCTTAAGGCGCTGCTCAACATATTTTTGAGTGTCGCATTGTGCCTGGCCGCCGTCTGGTTTGGCCTAGTGTGGGGACGTAAGGTTTTCGGCAGTGGTTTAATGCCTTGGTTGGGCGATGGGATGCCTTGGGGTTTAGTCTTTTTGGGTTTTGTCGCCGCCATGGCCTTGGGTTGTGGTTCCAACTGGGTGCTGCGTCGCTTGGATTGGAGTGAACAGGCGCAACTTCAATCGCTGATTGTTGTGTTAGGCGTGGTCGCCACTGCCACGACGCTGATTTTAGCCCAGAAAATGGCCTCCGTCGGACTCGGCTGGCGCGGTGGTTTGCCGGGGCTGTTCGCATTCAACGCCCTAGGCACGGCGTTGGCTGTGTGGGTTGGGATGTTGTTGGGGAGAAGTTTATAAACATTTGGATTCGATGAAAACCATAGACTTACCGGGAACTTGAGGCCATGGGCTACAAGGTCAAACATAAAATCCTGTTCGCTGGGCATTACGGCATTCCACAAATGCGCTTTCGGACGGTGTTTATTGGCATCAAAGACTATACCGGAGAAATTACTTTCCCTGAACCCGTGTACGATGCCAAGGCTGTTGCAAATTTCACCGGAGCACAAGAACTGTGTATTCCAACACCGCCGTTGTTTTATCAACATCTCAAACCGCAAACAACCGTCTGGAATGCCCTATCTGATCTGCCCTTCATTGCCAAAGGAGGAGGCAACAAATCCGAACTTGCAAAATGGGTGGATAGTTTTCTGGGTGAGAAAGGATGGATTGAGAAACAATTTTCCACTGCTGTTATTGTTGATGAATCCAAACTTGAATCGCCAACCCATAAGGTCGATTGTTATAAAAACAGAATAGCCTTAGAGCTTGAGCGGAATAACAAAGACCCATTTTTTGACAGAGACTTGAATAACTTTCGCCTACTCTTCGATCTTAGGGCTATCAGTGTTGGGATAATTTTCACTAGGTGTGACGAATTGCAGGAAATATTTAATTCTTTAGGTCGAGGTTCTTCTTATGGGAATTCCACTACACACATGTCTAAGCTATTACCTAGAATTGAGGGTGGCAGTGGCGCGGGTTGTCCGTTGATTGTGATTGGGATCACAAAAAAACTTTACATTGAGAATATATAATGACGAATGGGAATTTTCTTGAAAATTTTGGAAACCAAAAGTTCACAACCATTTTGGCCGACCCGCCCTGGCAATTTACCAACCGGACGGGGAAAATGGCACCGGAACACAAACGGTTGAATCGTTACGCAACCCTGCCACAGTCGGAAATTTGCGCAATCCCCGTTCAATCAATCGCCGATAATCCCGCACATTTGTACTTATGGGTTCCCAATGCCATGCTTCCACAGGGATTGGAGGTCATGCGGGCTTGGGGTTTTGATTATAAGAGTAATATTATCTGGCATAAAGTACGGAAGGATGGTGGGCCAGACGGGCGAGGAGTGGGGTTTTATTTCCGCAATACCACGGAAATCATTTTATTTGGCATTCGCGGTAAGATGCGTACACTTGCCCCTGGCCGGAAACAAGTTAATATCATCCGGTCACAGGAGCAGGAACACAGTCGCAAGCCTGATGAATTGTACGAAATCATTGAAGCATGTAGCCCTGGGCCATATCTGGAGTTGTTTGCCCGTGGAACTCGTCCTGGTTGGCAGGGATGGGGCAATCAGGCCGACGAATATTCTATTTCTTGGGAAACCTATCGCAATAATAGCGGAGGCAATGTAATACAAACTCAAAATGACCATTTTTAGTAAGATGGGCATTATAGACACAGGCATTGAAATTGTCCCAGTGAAGAGATTTGCCGACGAAATGAGTACCGGCGTATCCTACTTTGAACAGTTTGCCTGGGATTTGCACCACCGGGGAGAGTCGAATATTGATATCCCGGTTTTAATTCTTGGTGTTGATGCCTAGACACCATCATTCCGGCAGGGATCGTCGGAATCTAGGCTCCATGGACGGAGGGGAAGGGGCATCCCTGCAATCTGGTCTTCGGTATCTGCCAGAATGACGGAACAGATGTCACTTCTTTCCAATCAACAAACATTTTGCTCGTTCCCAAGCTCCAGCTTGGGAACGCGGTCTTTGAAGCTCCTGCTTCTTTAGGCAATTTAAACTGGAGCTAAGACAGCGGTTCCCAAGCTAGAGCTTGGGAACCAGCAGAATCCTTTTTTCAAATGTTTAAACTTTATTTTCTATTTACGGTAATGACATGCTAGACCCCCGTTTATTCCGCACTAATCTGGACGAAGTCGCAACGCAATTGGCCCGTCGAGGCTTGACCGTCGACAAACCCGCCTTTGCCGCACTGGAAAACCGCCGCAAAGACATCCAAGTGTTGACCCAGACGCTGCAAAACCAGCGCAACACACGGTCCAAATCCATAGGCCAGGCCAAGGCGCGTGGCGATGACATCCAGCCTCTGCTGGACGAGGTGGCGCATCTTGGCGACGATCTGAAAAACAACGAACAGGAATTGGAGGCCATTCAAGCCAGTTTAGAAGAACTGTTGCTGGACATCCCCAACATTCTCGACGCCGACGTGCCGGATGGTAAGAGCGAAGAGGCCAATGTCGAAATCAAGCGCTGGGGCGAGCCGCCCCGGTTCGATTTTCAACCAAAGGACCACACTGAACTTGGCGCAAGCTTAGGGATGGATTTCGAGGCCGCCGCGAAGCTGACCGGTGCGCGTTTCGTCGTGCTACAAGGCCCATTGGCGCGGCTGCAACGGGCGATCACCCAGTTGATGCTGGATGTCCATACCGACGAGCATGGCTACACCGAAACGTATGTGCCGTTCATGGTAAACGCCGATAGCATGAGGGGCACGGGCCAATTGCCCAAGTTCGAAGAAGATTTGTTCAAGATCGTCCGCGAACCGCCGTTCTATTTGATCCCCACCGCCGAAGTGCCGGTCACCAATCTGGTGCGGGATGAAATCCAAGAAAGCCTGCCATTGAAATATGTCTGCCACACACCCTGTTTCCGCAGTGAGGCGGGTTCGGCGGGCAAGGATACCAAGGGCATGATCCGCCAACACCAGTTCGAGAAAGTTGAGCTTGTACGCATCGAAAAGCCCGAGGATTCCGTCTCCGCCCACGAGGAACTGACCCGCCATGCCGAAACCATTCTGGAAAAATTGGGGCTTCCCTACCGCCGCATGGTACTTTGCGCAGGCGATACGGGGTTTTCATCTGCCAAAACCTACGATCTGGAGGTTTGGCTCCCAGGGCAGGACACTTACCGCGAGATTTCCTCATGCAGCAATTTCCGTGACTTCCAAGCACGCCGCCTTCGTGCCCGCTGGCGCAATCCAGCCACCAACAAACCGGAATTAGTCCATACCCTGAACGGATCGGGACTCGCCGTGGGACGGACCATGATCGCGGTAATGGAAAACTATCAGGACGAACAAGGCCGCATCCGAGTGCCGGAAGCTTTGCTGCCTTATATGGGTGGGATGACAATAATTGGCTGAGGTTTTATGACCGCCAAGCAATCAATCGCGGATGTTGATAAACCTGTATTACAACCCTTGGTTTTCAAACAGAATCACTTTATCCGCAGCCAGCCGTATCGTGATGGTTTTCGGGCCTTTCCCCCAAGTGCAGCTTTTAAACGCCAGCAAGGTTTCGCATTGGTCGGGTTCGCCAAGCAGTGCAGTGGCTTCGTCATAGCCCATGCCTATTTTCAACTTGTCATAATTTTCCTTATTGACTTTGCTACAAGCCAGCAAACCGAATAAAGCGATGGCGAATATTACCATCAGGAAAAGACGTGAAGTTTTGAATGTGTTCATTGTCATTGTCTCCGATTTAAAAAATTAGGGGTGGGTTCAATTAAAAATCATGCGGTAGCCCCATCATTCATCATCATGCCATGCAACCAAGCCCCATGAAAACCCCCTACTCCCTTTTGGCAAAGGGGGGGCTGATGGTTGCATGGCTTTTAATCGCATCCACCTACACTTCCGCATACCTTGTTCCATCCGCCAACCAGCGGCTTAGCAATGGCACCACTGCTTCCGGGTGGTGCTTCAGCAATGCCTCGGCGGTCGATTTGACTTGATCCAGCATTCCTCCGTCGCGGGCAAAATCAGCGATGCGGAACTGGACTTGGCCGGTTTGTCGGATGCCCAACAATTCGCCCGGACCCCGCAATTGCAAATCCTTTTCAGCAATCACAAAGCCATCGCTAGTTTCACGCAATATCCCCAGACGCTCTTTGGCGGACTGCGTCAATGGCGGCTGGTACATCAACACACAAAAGCTGTCGCCCGGCCCTCGCCCAACCCTCCCCCGCAACTGGTGTATCTGCGCCAGCCCAAGGCGTTCCGGGTTCTCGATGACCATCAAACCGGCATTGGGCACGTCCACCCCGACTTCAATAACGGTGGTGGCTACCAACAAATCGACCGATCCTGACTTGAACCGGGCCATGACTTCTTCCTTCTCGCCTTGTTTCATGCGCCCATGGACCAGGCCGACCCGCACTTCCAGCAACGCCCCCGTCAAGGCGGCTGCGGTGTTCTCCGCCGCCTCGCACTCCATTGCCTCAGACTCTTCAATGAGGGTGCAGACCCAATAAACCTGACTTCCTCTCTTCACCCAGTCGCTAATGCGGGCGATGACTTCTTCCCTGCGTGTCGAGGGAATCACGGAAGTTTTGACCGGGCTGCGCCCGGGCGGCAATTCGTCGATCACCGACACGTCCAAGTCTGCGTAGCCCAACATCGCCAAAGTGCGGGGAATTGGGGTGGCGGTCATAATCAACTGGTGGGGGTAGAGTCCGTCGCGTGCCCCTTTTTCCCGCAACGCCAAGCGTTGATGGACGCCGAAACGGTGTTGCTCGTCGATGACGACCAGCCCTAGGCGTTGGAATTTTACTTCCTCCTGAAACAACGCATGGGTGCCCAGCACTGCACCGGCGCGGCCTTCGGCTATGGATTCCAATGTATCCCGGCGAACCTGGCCCTTGTGCTTGCCGGCCAAGTAGGCAACCTGCACACCAAGTGGCTCCAGCCATTGGCTGAAGCTGCGGAAGTGTTGCTCCGCCAGTAACTCAGTCGGAGCCATGAAAGCGACTTGGCAGTCGGAAGACAAAGCCGCAAGCGCAGCCCAAGCCGCGACGACGGTTTTGCCAGAGCCGACGTCGCCCTGCACTAGGCGCATCATCGGTTTTGCAGTGCCTATGTCGTCTGCAATTTCATGGATTACCCGGTTTTGTGCTGCTGTCAAAGCGAACGGAAGGGAAGCTAGGAATTGCCTGGAAACAGTTTCGCCTAGACGCAGGATGGGGGCAGGCTGCTGCCTCATATGTTCACGAAAGCGGCTCACACTGAGGTGATGGGCCAACAATTCCTCAAACGCCAGACGCTGCTTTGCCAGTTCTAAACGTTTAAGCCCAGCCTCAACGGGAGGCCCATGCAACAATCGCACAGCCTCTGACAGTGGGGGGATGGCCAATGTGGACAACAGTTCGCCAGGAAGCCATTCGTGCAATATACCCTCGTCCTCATTGCATAACTCCAAAGCCCGGCCCACCAATGAGCGTAGGGATTTCTGGTGCAAACCCTCCGTTGACGGGTAAACCGGTGTCAGGCATTGATTGGCGCTGCCTACTTCCCCGCCACTAATGTGCTCGTAGTCGGGATGGACCATTTCCGTACCGTAATAGCCTTCCCTTGCTTCGCCATAACATCGCAAGATAGCACCAGGCTTCAGGCGGGATAGTTGATCGCCGGTAAAATGGAAAAACCGCAAGTACAAAACACCGGTTCCATCGCTGATCCGGCAAACCAATGAACGCCGACCTTTGGCAATAACATCCGCCACCTCCACATGGCCTTCAACCAATGCATGATCGCCTTGTTTTATTCTTCCTATGGGTACTAGGGATGTCCGGTCTTCATAGCGGGCTGGGAGATGGAAAAGCAGATCTTGGATTTTATGCAAACCCAGCTTGCCAAGGCGTTCCAGAGTCTTTGCCCCTACACCTTTCAAGGAAGCGATCTTCATGTTGCCCGGAGGCTCGGAAAGGGACATACAAAGAGCCTGTCTAGGCTAACCCAATACCATCACAGCATCTATTTCAACGCTTGCGCCACGCGGAAGGGAGGCAACGCCAATGACCGCACGGGCGGGGAAGGGATCGTTAAAATAACCAGCCATGATTTCATTGACCAATGCGAAATGGGACAAGTCGGTCAAGAATACATTTAATTTGACGATATCGTTCAAGGAACCGTCGGCAGCTTCGGCGACGGCACTTAAATTGTCGAATACGCGGCGGATTTGCGCATCCATGGATCCTTCGACAAGGGTCATGGTTGCCGCATCAAGGGGGATTTGACCGGAAAGATAAACGGTGTTACCGACTTTAACCGCTTGCGAGTAGGCACCAATGGCAACCGGAGCATGATGGGAATGGATGATTTGTTTGCTCATGTTCTCTTGTTTTTAGTTTCGGATTTGACACGGGAAATATTCAAGACCACGGAGAGCTTCCGTAATTCGCGCATGACATTGGCTAAGTGTAGGCGATCCTTAACCCTCAAGGTGATGACATCGGTGGAAAGCTCGCTGTCTTGATTGGTAATCTGCACGTTCTCGATGTTGGCTTTCATCTTGGATATGGCGGAGGCGACTTTGGCTAGTGTGCCCAGTTTGTTGAGCAATTCCAGGCGAATTTCCACGGGAAAGTCGCCGCTCACCTGCCGGTCCCATTCCACGTCCAACCCGGTGAACTGCTTCTTACGCAAATCGATGACGTTTTTGCATTCGCTGGAATGCACCACTATACCCTTGCCGGGATTGAAGAAACCGGCAATTTCATCCCCCGGTATTGGGCGGCAGCACTTAGCCAGGCTCACCACCATGCCTTCCGAACCTTTGATGATGAGCGGGTTGCGCACTGCTTTGTCGCCGCCCTCCTGCCGAGGCGTATGAGGGCCGATTTCTTCTTGCATCAAAAGCCGCACCATCAAGAACGGCAAACGGTTGCCGAGACCGATATCCTCATGCAATGATTCGGGTGTAGGCAAATCCAGCGTTTTCAGCAATTCTTTGATACGCGCATCAGGTATGTCGTCAAGCCTCATGCCACGGGCAGCGAGTTCCTTTTCCAATAGCTTGAGCCCCAAATTGATAGCTTCCTGTTTCTTGAAATTGCGTAAGTAGCCGCGAATGGCCGATCTGGCCTTGGCAGTTACAACAAAATTAAGCCATACTGGATTTGGCCTAGCCCAAGGCGCGGTGATGACCTCCACCGTCTGGCCGTTCACCAATTGGGTTTGCAAGGGTGAGAGCACTCGATCAACACGGGCGGATACACAGGCATTGCCGACATCGGTATGCACCGCATAGGCGAAATCGACAATGGTCGACCCTCTTGGCAATTTAATGATTTTGCCCTTCGGGGTCAGCACATAAACCTCATGCTGGAACAACTCGACCTTGAGATTATCTAGAAACTCCATCGAATCGCCGGCGTGTTTCTGGATTTCCACCAAGTCGCGTAGCCATTCGTTGGCGCGGGTTTGCGAATTGGAAACTTGCCCGCTTTCAGATTTGTAAAGCCAGTGGGCGGCGATGCCGCATTCGGCCAAGTGGTGCATGGCTTTGGTGCGAATCTGCATTTCCAATGGCTGTCCGCGAGGGCCGACCAGCACGGTGTGCAGGGATTGGTAGCCGTTGGCCTTGGGTACCGCGATGTAGTCCTTGAAGCGGCCTGGCACAGGTTTAAACAGGTTGTGGGCCACGCCCAGCGCCCGGTAACACTCGTCCACGCTACTGGTGATGATCCGAAAAGCATAAACATCGAACACTTCGTCAAACGGCAAGCGTTTCAGACGCATCTTTTCGTAAAGGCTATAAAGATGTTTTTCCCTGCCTATCACCTGAAATCCTCGCAGATCGCAATCCGTCAAACGAGTCTTGATGGAGTTTTCGATTTCAGTCAAAGATTCTTTGTTTTCCCCGCACGCTTTTTTTACTTCCTTCTTAAGTATCCGGTAACGCATGGGATGGTAGGCGGCGAAGCCCAAATCCTCCAATTCCAAACGCAATTCGTTCATCCCCAGGCGATTCGCGATGGGTGCGTAAATGTCCAAGGTTTCTTTTGCGATGCGAGTGCGGCGTTGCGGTGCCATGACGCCTAATGTGCGCATGTTATGCAGACGGTCGGCCAGTTTGACCATGATGACACGCAAGTCTTTGACCATGGCCATGACCATCTTGCGCACGTTTTGAGCCTGTGCCTCGGCTCGGGACTTGCTGTCAAGTTGGGTTAGCTTGCTGACGCCATCGACCAGTTGGGCCACTTCATCGCCAAATAGACCACCCAATTGTTCCTTGGAAATAATGGTGTCTTCAATGACATCGTGCAGCAACCCCGCCATAATGCCTTTTGCGTCCATCCTCATGCCGGCGAGGATAATCGACACTGAAATCGGATGGCAAATGTAAGGCTCCCCGCTGACCCTTTTTTGGCCTTCATGGGCGCGCTCTGCCAAACGATAAGCGCGGTGCACTTCCTCAACCTGGGTCGGTTCCAAGTATTCGGACAACATGGCGGACAACCGCCGGATTAGCTTTTCCTGCGGCTTTTCCGTCTCGTCCAGGGGAAATGGCTCATGGTGTTCACCCATCCATCCGCCGCTCCCCGGCTTAAAGGAAGGAGGGTCCTCCGGGCTTTCCGCTAGATCGGCCTCGCTGGCATCCCCTGACATTCTTTAACTCGACTCTAGTCTTTAAATCAGATCGTCATCATCCATATCGATGTCATCGTGGCGTATCTTGAAAGTGGGGCGCTCGACTTGATAGCGATCATGCTTTGGCCCTTCCTTCAAGTAGGCACGGGTGATTTGACCGGCGGCGATTTCACGCAAGGCCAGAACGGTCGGTTTATCGTTGGTCCACGGCAGTTTGGCATCGTCCGGATGCCTGGCCAATTGGCGGGCACGCTTGGAAGCCAACAATACTAGTTGGAAGCGGTTATCGACTTTATCCAAGCAATCTTCTACGGTAACTCTTGCCATAATGGCTGGTCCTCAAGAACAAGAAAAATAAAAGTTAGACATTGATGGTTCATTTAACCCCATGAAGGGCGTTCTGTACAGAGTTAGAGTTGAAAAAACGATTAAATTGTTATTTCAGACCGACTCGGTTTTGAAAACCGAGTCGGACTTGGGTTGACGCCATTGTGATGGACCGTGGGAAAGAGTGACTAATAGCATTTACCAGCCTGAGTTCAAACGATGAGCATGCCATTATTGCCAGTAAGCCAGTAAGCCAGCGAGAGAAAGCAATGGAACGCACTTATATTTCGCTTACGTTTAAAGTGAAGGCAATAAAAAAGCCCTTTGATTTCTCATAAGGGCTGATTTTATTGGTAGCAACGGCGGGACTTGAACCTGCGACAACCGCATTATGAAAAACATGCTTTTAGTGTATGTTTTTGATTTATAGTCTATTATCATGCGCGGCTTGAGGTTGCGTTGCTTATTTGCGCATGGGTTTGTTGCAATGTTTTACCCGGATTTTACCCGCTATTCGTGGATGGTAACTATCCATGGCATCCCTTAAGAGCATTCGCACCGCACCGGCTAGGCGCGTCTCGGCACGTCCTTATACCCCACGCACACCAGCCTCATGCCGTGCCTACAAGGCCGCATCCATGCGGGGGAGGGGCAGCCATGGTAGCCCCTAAGAGCATAGCCGCCTATTTTTAAGGGTGGCGTACTGCCTTCACGTTGAGAGGTAGCAAGAGCAATAGCGTAAAAGCAGTTTACACCAAAAAGGAATGGGGAATAAGGAAATGGGAATGGTCATGTTTTTTTTACATCAAAACTGATGTTACGCCTTGCCAAAGAAAAGAATTATAAGTTACTCTTATGTATAACTAATGGTTACTTTCTAAAGACAGGAGATTAAACATTCGTCTGTTCATAGCAGAAAAACCCGCCCCAGACAAAGAGAGCCAGCTAACGATCATCCTGGATTTGCTGAAACAAGCCGGGAGCGTGGTCAACGCGGGCGATCCTGACGAGGAGGGCCAGCTTTTGGTTGATGAAATACTTGTCTATGCCGGTTGTAAACTGCCGGTAAAGCGCGTACTCATCAACGATAATAATACTAAAGTGGTTCGCAAGGCGCTGGATAATCTTCGCGACAACAGCGAATTTGCAGGTTTGTCCGCCGCTGCCGAGGCGCGTAGCGTAGGCGATCAATTGTATGGGTTTAACATGACCCGTGCTTACACGCTTGCGGCCCGTCAAGCGGGCTATCAAGGCGTTTTGAGCGTTGGGCGGGTACAAACCCCAATCTTGGGATTGGTCGTGCGTAGGGACCGCGCCTACTCGGCCCACGAGAAGGCGTTTTACTACATCGTCACCGGTCGCTTTGACATCAAGGGCGTTGCCTTCCCGGCGCGATACCAGATTGCCGAAGGCGACCCGGTGGACGAGAAGGGCCGCTTGTCCAACGACCAACATGCCCAGGCCATCGCCAATGAGGTCAAGGGGAAAACCGTGCGGATCGTCAGCGCGGAAACCCGGCAGAAGGAGCAACAACCCCCTTTGCCGTATAACTTGCTCAAGTTGCAAACCGATGCTTCGCGGAAATATGGCATGAAGCCCGACCAGGTTAAAGACATCACCCAGGCGTTGCGCGAAAAACACCGCTTAATTACTTACAACCGCAGCGACTGTGAATACCTGAGCGACGAGCAGCATGGCGACGCGCCGGGTGTCTTGTCCGCCATTGCGGCGACCGCGCCGATGTTTGCCAATGTGGAGGGCTTGGCCGACCCTTCCCTTAAAAGCCGTGCGTTCGACTCCACCAAGGTTTCGGCCCATCATGCGATCATCCCGACCGAGGCCACCGCCGACCTGTCGGCCTTAAGCGATGCCGAACAAAAGATTTACCTGCTGATTGCCCGTGCTTACATTGCGCAGTTTTTTGCAAAGCACCAATACGACCAGACGACCCTAGTAGTTGAAGCCGGTGGCCACCGTTTTGCCGTCCGCTCGAATGTGACCACGCGGCTTGGCTGGCTGATGCTGTACAGGAACGACGCGGGCAACGAAGACTTGGAAGGCGACGAGAATGACGTGTCCGTAGACATTCGCCCCTTGCGCGAAGGCCAAGAGGGAACCTGCACCGACGCAGAGTCGGCCCAGCAAGAAACCAAGCCGCAACCGCTTTACACCATGGCGACCCTGTTGCAAGACCTGACCCGTGTGGCGAAGTATGTGAGCGACGACCGCTTGCGCAAAGTGCTGATTGAAAAAGACAAGGGCAAAGAGGGTGAGCATAGGGGCATCGGCACACCGGCCACCCGAGACAGCATCATCGCCACCCTGTTTGAGCGCGGCTACCTCATCGAACAGGGCAAGAGCATCGTTAGTTCACCCTCTGCCAGGGAGTTCTACGATGCCCTGCCGGACCAGGCGAAATTCCCGGACATGACCGCCTTGTGGCACGAACAGCAAAAAACCATCCTGGCCGGTGAACGGGATGCCGTGTCGTTTGTGCTGGATTTAATGGCCTATGTCACTGGCGAGGTTGGCAGGGTCAAGCAGAACGGCCTTGGGATCAAGTTTGAAATACACCCCTGCCCGTCTTGTGGCAAGGCATTGCACCGGTTCAAGAAGAAAGACACAGACGAATTCTTTTGGGGTTGCACAGGCTACACCGAGGGTTGCAAATACAGTTGCGACGACAAGGATGGAAAGCCCGTGCCCAAGTCTGCGGTGAAGGCTTCCGATATCCACAAGTGTAAAGTTTGTGGCAAAAGGCTTTGCCGCAGGCCGGGGAAAAAGCCGGTCGGTTCATTTTTTTGGAGTTGCAGCGGTTATCCCGAGTGCAAGCAGACCTACCGGGATGTCAAGGGCAAGCCGGATTTTAGCAACAAGACAACCGCCGCCCCTGCAAGTATCTGAAAAAGCGGTGAACGCCATGAAAGCGATTACCGGGCCTAAGCCGATTTTATCATGAAATCAACATGCACTGCATCATATGGGAAAACGACTTTCCCGTCTGCTGTTTTGTCAATCAGCCCCGCATCCAGCAGGGCGTGTACGTCGCCATGCACAGCTTTCACGTCACGCCCGACACGCCGCGCCACTTCCCGAAGCGTGACCGGACCCGCGCCGGTCAATGCCTTGATGATGTCCCAACGCTTCGCCGTGAACACACTCCAAAGCAATTCCGGTGTCTCGAAGCTGATGCGCGGGCCGGAGGGCGTTAGTGTTTCCATGGCCGTTACGGCATCCGACAGCGTGTCTGCCAAAGTCCGCACATCAAGAATCACCGTATTCATTGCGCCACCTCGCTATGTCGTCAAAAAAATCCGCCATCAACTGGCGTGGGTTGGAGAATGGATAAGCCTCTTCAAGCGTTCCGGCATGTCGATGGGACCCTGAGCGCATGGGCCAATGCATTAACGCTCAAACCCAAGAGCGCAAGGTAATCCTCGCGCAGAATTTCACCCGGATGGATCGGGCGCATGCCGTTCTGAATCATAGGTCTTTCTCTTCATGGCAATTCTCCTCATTTTAAAAATGTGCTGCTTTGTCCAGCACCTCAGCCGCCCACTGATTCAGGCTTTTGCCCGTCGATTGCGCCGCCACCAATGCGGCTGCGTGTACTTCGGGCGCGACACGCAGCATAAGATTACCGCTGGCGGGTTTTTCAGGCGTTTCGCCACGCGCGTTGCAATCCTCAATCATGAAGTCAATTGCCGCCTCGAAGTCGGTGCGCAAATCGGCGACGGTTTCACCGTGAAAGCCAATGATGGCCTTCACCCCCAGAACGCGCCCGACAAAAATATTGTCGCGCTCGTCAAATTCGATACGAGCCGTGTAATCTTTGTAAGTCATGGTGTTCATGGCGTAATCTCCAGTTTGGTCAGGAATTCGCGCACCTGCTCGACCTGGTATTTTTTGGCCTCCTTGCCGGGATGTGGGCGGTGCGCATGCCATTCCACTCCATGCAAGCTAAATTTCACCCGAGAACCTTCCCTTTCAGTCTTTTCCACGCCCAACGTGATTAGCAGGGCTTCAATCTCGCCAAAGGCGATGGATGCCCGTGTCGGCAAGGTAAAGATGGCTTGCAAGGTTTTGGTGTGTTTGGTTTTCATGGAGCAAACGCTACCAGTATTCTATCTACAATTGCAAGCAGTTTTCGCAAGCACACTTGACAACTGCTTTATCACGGCCTACGATCTACCCATCCTTGCAACAGGCAAGGGCGGGCTTAGCATCCCGTCAGCAATAGGCGCACCCAGCGCCCTCCATTCAGGAATCCGGCGCTTTTTTTACGCCCAAATTCCAGCTTTTCCTATGGTGGGGTGCGCGGGGGCATCTTCGGATGCGCCGGTTCCTATTGCCCGGTATGCTAACCCCGCGCACTCCGCCACCAATTCGTTTAGCATCGAACGTGGCGGTTCCCAATTTTGCAATAGGAGCCACACCATGACTACCCCTGCCCAAAATCCGCCCAACGGGCTATCTCCGTTTGAATTCCAATCCCATCAACCCCATTCACTTCGCGCGATTGCCGATGAACACGGCGAACCGTGGTTCATCGCCAAGGATGTCGCAACGATTCTTGATTATTCGGACGCCCACAAAATGTGTTTGCACCTGGACGATGCCCAAAAGCAAGTCCGCCAAATCGGCGGGTTTGGCCCACGAGGCGTGATTACCATCAACGAACCCGGCCTGTCCATGGCGATCACCAACAGCCACAAACCGGAGGCCGAGGCCGAGGCGTTCGCAACGTGGGTCTGCAACGAGGTGCTGCCCTCGTTCCGCTTGCCTCAGCCGCCCGTCAACGAGTCAGGCGCAACCGACTCTGTTCAAGTTAAACCCGTTGTCATTTTGCATGACGGAAAGGCCATCACCACCTCCCAAGCCGTCGCCGGGTATTTCGGCAAAGAACATAAAAACGTCCTGCGGTCCATCGAAAACATAAAAGCCGATTTGCCCGAAGATTTTAACCGGCTCAATTTTGAGCCGGTTGAATTTTTCGATGCCAAGGGCGAGAAACGTCCCGCCTACGAACTCACCCGCGATGCCTTCACGCTGCTGGCGATGGGCTTCACCGGCAAAACCGCCTTGGCGTTCAAGCTGGCCTACATCCAAGCCTTCAATCGCATGGAAATGGAATTGCTGGACACGCGCCGACCGCTGCCCCAAGACCCCGCGCCAGTGCTTCCGCCCCCGGCCAAAGAACCCGGCGTGACCCGGCTACTGGTGACGATGCGCGAAGGGCAGCAGCCGACCACCGAGACGCTGAGTCCCAACAAGCACGTCCTCAGCCTGAACGACTTCACCGAACTGGCCCGGAAGACGGGTTTCCTGGTCATTTCCAAGGAGGAACTCAACCGGCTGTTCGGCAATGGCAATGAAGGTTAAAGAGGTGAACGCCATGAAAAAAATGATTACCGGGCCGGTTTTGCCAGTGAAGGAACCGACCGAAAATATTGGCGACTTTGTCTGCATCAATTCATGGGCAGGCCGTACAGAAAAGCCATGTCGAATTGTCGGAGAGACACCAACTCGATTCAAGATCGAGGTTGATGTTGAAACATGGTTGCCAAACGGATGGTTGCAACCGGGGCAGCAACGCCTTGTGCCGAAAACGTCGGTCAGACGAATCCATGAAAGTTCATAGCGAAACCATAGACGGCATTGATGTCGTCATATTAAAAGGCCGACTGGTTTCCGCCGACACACAACGGGTGCGCGTGGCGATGCTCCAGGTTGTTGAAGAAGGCCATGCCATGCTGGTTGTTGATATTAGCCAGGTTACCTTTATAGATTCCAGCGGCCTTTCAGTGTTGCTTTCAGTATTCAAGGCCGTGCGCAAAAGGGGCGGCGAGATGAACTTGTTTGGCATGACTGAACAAATACGGCATCTTTTGGAATTGACAAGGGTTGAGCAAGTATTAGCCAGTTATGCCGATAGGCAGTCTGCCATAGAAGCCTTGCGAGAGTTAAAGCGGTGAACGCCATGAAGATAAAACAACTTTCTATTGCCGCCTAACTTGCCGATGAAGCAGCCGACCGCAAAGCAGCGGGAAATACTTTCACTTGCCGACCAAGGATTGCCCATTACCGATATAGCCGAGAAACTTGGCCTGTCAAGAACCAGTGTGCGCTTGCAAATTCTGCGGATTCGGAAAAAAGTAAAGCGCGGGGATTTTACCCCCGCGCTGTTACCCATCGAAATTGTTGCCGGTGGCCACGCCCCACCCTAAATGTTGTTGAATTAAGGTTTTCCCCGTCGTTCCGGCAGGGATTGCCGGAACCCAGTCGCCATGGAAGGCAAGCCAGATTCACTTCCCTGTGTTCTGGATACCGGCAATCCATGCCGGTATGACGGCTTAACTCAACAGTATTACGCCCCACCCTAGAGAACCTCCAAAAACCCAGCACTTCGACAAACTCAGTGCGAACGGCATTTAAAACTCTAGAACCCCCTCCAAACCACAACCAAGGCGGCCGCCAGGGTGATGATGGAGGAAGCTATGTTCAGTGCCGCCATCAGCCAGGCGCGGTTCTTCTGGTTCCTCACCTGATCCAGTGCCAAAGAAAGTTCATGCTGTAAAGCATTGGCCGCTACCGTCGCGCCGCTTGCCATGGTTTGTTCCATGGCCTTGTGAGTTTCAGCCAGTGCGATATTCAAAAAACGCTCCGCCCTGGCTGTCGAATCGTCGGCCCAGCGTTTCGATATTGCCTCCAAGTGTTCCCTTTGCCTCCCCAGCAATTCTTGCGTGGCCGCTTCGTTGGCCCGCATCAACTCCTCGTTGACAGTCAGCAGAATCAAAATTGGATCGTCGCGGCCAACGGCCACCCCGTGTTTCAGCGCGATGGTTTTAATCAGGTTGTCCCGAAAACTGTCACTGTCGCTGTTCCAAGCCATTTCACAACACCGCCGCGTTTTCCATCTGGCCGAAAAGCGTCCGTTGAATGATTTTCAACCGTTGCCTGGTCATGATGGTCAGCGCCGGGTCGTTAATGGATTCGTCGAATGTCAACCGGGCCTGCAATAAATCAGACAAATCCTGCCCGAAGGTTTCCGGCTTCAACGTTGGAATGGTCACAATGGCGGACACCCTATCTTTGTTTTCAAGGTAAGGATTCAGTTTTTCAAAACTTCGCCCTTCGTGTTCGACGATGCCCCAATACGGATTCAGCCAGACGACAAACAAAGTTGGTGACTCAAATTGCTTGGCAAGGTTGACAAAGCCAGCAAGGGTGTCTTTCATTGCTTGCCCGCCAGTGACCACCGTATGAATGACAAGCTCATACCCCATCCCTTGGAGTAAAACAGGCACTTGATTGTTAATGAGGTAGTGCGAAAGAGGCACAAAGGTAGCCGCACCGTTGTCGATTACCACGTCATCAATCTCTGTTTCAGACAGCCATTCGATCAAAAGATCAAATTTCCTTGGGTTGATCTCGTCCCCTTCCATAATATCCAATCGCCGGACATTTAAAGATTTGTAACCGTGAAAGGTTGAGTTTACCGGGTCGGTGTCAATGCACAGTGGCGTTTGCCCCTTCGAATGTTTGTATTGGGCAATCGCCGAACTGATGAAGGACTTTCCGACACCGCCTTTACCTTGTAGCAACATATGAATTTTCATAGCAATCCTCGTTTTTTAAAATGTAAACAGTAAATCAGATTTTGCTCATGTCGATTATATTTGGATCATATTTAAAACCTTTTATGACGTTTGAATCATTGGTATTTGCGGGTTGAGTAACAGCAGAAGCCTGCTGAACTGGTTTGGTGGAAGGCTTTTCCGAAGCCTTCTCAACTTCCTTATTGGAAGGTCTGTCCTGATTATTAAGCTTTGTATCTTTTGGCGATGACAATGGGCTAGTTTGACTTGGAATGTCGGTAATGGAATGTAATGGTTTTTTGTCTTTGTGAAAAATAAGCTTATTGACATAGACCGTAAAAGTTGGGTAGCTGAAAGAGATTTTGCCCTGATTGTGAAGGGTCTCCCAAATCTGCATAATCTTCCAGCCGTCGTTAATTGCTACGATGATTTCTTCGCGCAAAGCCAGGAAAGCAACCCGATGGATATTCTGTGGTCGCTGCTTCTTCACAATCCCTGCGGGGCCAGACGGCTACCGCCGTCAAGAGCAGTCAAACGCCAAGAGAACATATTTGGAGATACATTAGAATGCCCGAGCAACATACCAATGGCGTTGCCAATACAAACTCACTAGAAAACAGTAATGGCGAGACAG
>Ga0209697_10004054_pt1 | contig 19424 bp, 19 predicted proteins | sample AliMusrvi5mmetaG_FD_184115 | JGI IMG/M metagenome (GOLD analysis project Ga0209697, IMG submission 184115) | Freshwater lake bacterial and archeal communities from Alinen Mustajarvi, Finland, to study Microbial Dark Matter (Phase II) - Alinen... | ecosystem: Environmental > Aquatic > Freshwater...
ACTATAACGTATTTATTTAAAATAAAATATTAGAGAATGCGATTGCGCACAACAATATGCCTGCAAATATCTTGATCCAGATAGGATATGCATGTGGAAGTAGAGTCGGAGTGTTTTGTAATGTACTCATGGCAATTCCTATCTCTTTTAATAAATGTAATTAAACATTATCTCTCTTTGGCATAAACAGATGATCAACTAATTGTTTATAGGTCTCGATTTCGGAAAATAACTCAGTATTCTCTGAAAGTTTTTTCTGCGTAAATTGTATACTATTTGGCATACATTGTTCTTGCCACGACATAATAAGCCCAGAAAAAACCTTCACTACCTTATCTGTTTGACCAAAAAGGGTATAAAGAAATTGCTTCGCTTCTTGCGCATTGTCTGATGAATATAAATCAAAATTCTGAACTCTGGACAAATCGTGTATGAAATCGTTTCTGTTGTTCAAAAAATCAACTAACAGTTTATCAAATGATTCATGAATGCTTACATGTTTGCGAAGTTCCTTAAGGAAGAAACCAATAGTTTTTTTTCGTTCAGATTGTTCTTGGTTTTTTAGGATATCAATCGTAAGCGGTGATGAATTTTTTTGAAATACAAAGGTCATACAAAACCTTATCAATTTCTCTGCTGTTTGCAATTGAAGTAAAACTAAACCCATTAATGTCAAAACATCTTTATTCTTTTCCAGTAGCGCCTTTTTCATAGGTCTCTTGTTTTGGTTGCTCTGTTTTCTACTTCTGTAATGTTAGGCTTATAGAAGTCCTGACTATTTAATCCCCGCTTCATTCAGCTTCCGGTATTCATCACAGCCGCTTTGATCACCATTATCACAGGCTTTGCCGAACCACTGTTTTGCGACTGTTTTATTTTGTCTGACACCATGGCCATTATTGTACATCGCCCCGAGATTGAACTGAGCATCTGTGTTACCTTGTGCCGCAGCCAGCCCATACCATTTGATAGCTTCGATATAGTCCTGCCTGACTCCTTGACCTTGATCGTACATCGCCCCGAGATTGAACTGCGCCCTTGCATATTTCTGCTGAGCGGCAAGACGATACCAGTTGAGTGCTTCTGCATAGTTTTGTGACACCCCTAGACCAATTGCATACAGTACCCCGATATTGTACTGAGCCTGTGCATACCCCTGCTCAGCAGCAAGGCGATACCATTTGATAGCTTCGATATAGTCCTGCCTGACTCCGTCACCTTGATCGTACATCATTCCCAGATTGTACTGGGCGGATGCATATCCCTGCTGAGCGGCAAGCAGATACCATTTGAGTGCTTCGGCATAGCTTTGTGGAACACCTTGGCCTTTCCGGTACATCCCCCCGATATTGAACTGAGCGGATGCATATCCTTGCTGAGCGGCAAGCAGATACCATTTGAGTGCTTCGGCATAGCTTTGTGGCACACCTTGGCCTTGAGTGTACATCAGCCCGAGATTGAACTGAGCATCTGTGTTACCTTGCTGAGCGGCAAGCAAATACCATTTGATAGCTTCGGTATAGTCTTGTGGCACACCTTGGCCTTGAGCGAATACTACCCCAAGATTGAACTGAGCATATACTTGACCTTGTGCCGCGTCCCTACACCATTCTGTCATTTGCATCGGTGATGGCGTTGCCCCAAATCCCATACATGGTGACATAAAAAAGATAGCTGCCAGTAGACTGATGATGTAGCGTTTCATTGGAGATTTCGGATGTTAAGAGTTATTCTCAAAGCCACATTTATTCTGTCTCGTTTCCATGTCCGCTAATGGTTAGAAAAGGACATAAGATTTATAACGCTTCTCTTTTTGATTGAATCTCTCGCCAAGAGGCAGCTGCACTGCGCTTACATTTATTTACTTTTTCCGAGCCGAGTAACGCTTCCATTTGCTCAAACCAAATAGGCTGAACGCAGCTACTCCCTCCTGTTTTGGCTTGAATAGCCCAATAATATGCCTCTTCAGGGTTTTCTGCACACAAGTCCACTACAAGCCAATCCATTGCCCATATATTTCCGTTATCAGCCGCTTTTCTGTACCATTTCAATGCTTCATATTCGTCCTTTGGAACTTCCCATCCTGACGAAAGCATCATCGCTAGTTCATATTGATAGAATGAGTTTTTCTCCACCGCAGCAGCCAATCGAAACAAGCGCAAAGCCTCTACTGGATTTTTGGGAGCACCTCGGCCCGTGGCGTATGACTCACCAAGCAAATATTGAGCATCAGCATTCCCTTGTTCTGCAGCCATCCAAAACCACTTTATGGACTCTGTGTAATCCTCCTTTACTCCAGTCCCATAGTAGTAGATACGCCCGATATTGTATTGCGCATCGGCATTGCCTTCCAAACCCGCTTTCCTTAAAGATTGTACCGCAACTAAATCCCCCTTGTTTGCCTTTTCGCTTAAATGGGTTATCGCTCTCTTATCCAAAAGTTTTTGGTTTGATGAACATCCACAAACGGCCCAACACGTAAGACAGACAAGCGATATGCTGATGATGTATCGTTTCATTGGAGAAGGGTTATGTTATCAGTGATTCTAAAAATACACATTTAGAAACGAGGCCATTATATGCCCTCGTTTCTATGTCCGCTAATAGTAATTAACTGCCAGTCCAGTCCTTACTCATTTTAAAATTCAGTGTTCCGTTTCGGTCAAGTTACTCTATTTCTGAAGTTTACTCACAGCTTCCGTTGCATACAACACTACCCAGCCATATCACGACCAATCCTCGTCCTCCGTTGACAATATTTTGCGGGGTACCCCGTTTCAGTTAGTAGTTTATTGTGGTGACAGTGTACTTCACGCCATAATCTATGTTGAGCTGCTGATTGCCTATCGTGCGATTGATCGCTAAGTTTTCAGGATAACACGAGCCGAGGCCTTCCGTTCATCTGGTTCCTGCACCTTCGCATAGGTTTCTGTCATTGCAATACTTGCATGCCCGAGCATGGTCGATACAACCTTCAGGGAAGTTCCACTTCCAAGCTGGTTTGTGGCGAAGCTATGGCGCATACAGTGGAAGGTGATATGCTTCTTGATCCCTGCTCTGGTTGTCCATGCCTTGAGGATATAGCATACTGTTGCGATAGTAGGGATGCCCTTGAAAATGATCCCATCATCCTTTTCATCCTCGCCTTTGCTTCCGATTAATCCTCGGGCCTGTGAGCTGATAGGAAGGATATGCCGTTTTTTCGTTTTGACTTGGGTGTAGTCAAGCGTTGCATTGTCCTTTTCCCCAAGGACATTATTCCATTTGAGGCCTCGAATGTCCGATAGTCGTAATCCTGTAAGAGCTGAAAAGAGAGCCGTTGTCTTGATGATCTCTGAGTCGATAGGTGTTGATGCCAAAGTGTTCAACTCTTCGATGGTCAGAAAGGACTTCTTTGGTTCGCTCTTTTTTATAGACTGAATCCTGCCGGCCAGTGAATTGATCAACACACCTTCATTATCTGCCTGTCGAAGGGTTTGCCTGAAAAGTGATAGATAGGTTGATGCCGAGGTTGAATTGAGAGCTTTACTCTGAATCATTTTTTCAAGATACTCTCGGAACTGAGTGCAGTGCTTCAACTCAAGCTCGGGCATTGTGACTTTATCAAGTTCAGCCTTCACGATATGAGGCAAGACTTTCTTCCATACCTTTTCTGTCGATTCGGACTTCTTTGATGCAAGGGTTTCCATGTAGTCGACAAGTCTGGTCCCTCCACCTGATCGCCTTATCTTGTATGCTCCAGATTGGATGTCGATTTGCCTCTGAGCCTTGACGTGTTCGGCAATCTCTAACGTCTGTTTATTGGTTTGTTTCTCAAGTGGAGTCCGAGGCTTTGAGAGGATATAAAGTCCAAGAAATTCCCTTCTGGTTTCTTTGCCTGTAGATGTGGGGATTGGTGGCCAAAAATCAAGATAGAGCGTCTCACGACCTCCTGTAATTGGTTTTTTTCGTAGATTGACTTTCGTCATTGACCTTCATTTGTTGAGTGATGTCGCAAGGTACAAATAAGGTACAAAAGTATATGCCAATATGATGCAATATGAAACAACACTGAACGAAAGCCATCAGCCTTATCCCTTGAATAACAATGGTTTACGCATTAATATGAAAAAAAGGTGATTATATTGGAAAAGTGTTAAAAGTAATTATCCTTTACCTTTAACTGGTGTTCTTATAACGTTTGTCAATGTTTTTTCCTGTACCCGTTTTTTGTAAAGCGTTTGAATTCAAGCTCAAGGACTTTCTATGACCCTTATCGTTTCGCTCCGCCTGTTCTCTATGTTTCTGCGGAGGTCTGTAGTGCCCCTACTCTCTCTTATGCTGATGTTTCTGCCTGGTTTGCCACTCAATGCAGCAGCTGCCCCCAGGGTGAACAGTGAGATATTGAAAATCATGAAAGAGCGCACTGCCGTAGAGCAGAATCTCAATGCACTCAAGAAGCAGCTCAAGGAGTACCAGTCCAAACTGAACACCACAACGCGTAAGGAGTCACAGTCATTTAAAGCACTTGAGAATATCCGCACACAGATTCTGATGCTGGAGCATATTATCAGTGAAAATCAGCACTACCTCGAAAAGCTCGACAGGGATATTGATCGATTGCAGCATGATATACAGGGTAATCGACAGGTTTACGGCAGGGTTTCCGATGATTTCCGCAGAACAGCCGTATCAGTCTATAAATATGGGGGAACAAGAGATATTGAGCATGTCTTTGCTTCAGGCTCTGTCAATAGCGCTATTATGAGAGCCCAGTATATGGGATTTTTTACCCGTGCAGTTCGCCACAATGTTGATGAACTGCAGCTGGCGGCTCAGAAGCTCGAAAATAACCGTCTTGCGCTCGAGCAAACCTATAAGCAAAAAGCTGAAATGGTCAGGGAGCAGGAGCAGCAGTTAAAAAGCTGGTCGAAGAGTAAAAAAGAAAAAGAGGTGGTGCTTGATAACCTGAAAAAAAATAAGCAGGAATATGTCGCACAGCTTGCAGAGGTCCAGAAAAAACGTCAGCAGCTCCAATCACGCATAGAGTCCCTGATTCTTGCCGAACAGCGGGCGGTAGAGATAGAAAACATCCGGCAGCAGAAAATAGCTGAGGCCAGGCGACGTGAGGCACAGAGAGTTGCCGCAAAGCAGCGTGAGGTCAGGCAGCGTGAGGCTGACAGGCTTGAAGCAAAACGACAGGAGGCGTTGCGGCTTGCGGCAAAACGTCGTGATACACAGCATGTTGAGAAGGAAAGACTGCCCTTGAAGCCCGAAAAACATCTCGTGCAGGAACCTGTAATTGCTAAAAAAGAGATAAAGCAGCCTGAACCGGCAGAGCAGAGAGCTCCCGAAAAGGAGAGCGTTACCGTTGTGCCGGATCTGGGAGTGCGTGAGCTTGAAAAAGTTTCTGTTGATTTTGACAACGCAGCAGGCTCTCTGCCATGGCCTGTACGAAATGGTGTTGTCGCTCACAAATTCGGATCAATTGAGGACAAGGATCTTAAAATCGTCACCACCAATAACGGTATTGACATTACCGTTCCAGTCAATACTCAGGTAAGGGCAGTGTCGGGCGGCAAAGTTGTTCAGATCGCTTTTCTTCCGACCTTCGGCAATATTGTCATTATCCGGCATCCGAAATCCTACCTTACCGTCTACGCTAATCTTGGCCAGTTACATGTGGTCAAGGACGACATTATAAAGTCACAACAGCTCGTCGGGCTTTCGGGTAAAATGACTGAAGGTGGTTCAGTTGTTCACTTTGAGATATGGAAAGGCCGGGTTAAGCAGAATCCTGAAAAATGGCTTAGACGATAACCATTATGGGCACTAAAGAACTGTTTTCAGCGATTTTCACACTCTTGTTCCGATACAGGAAGTTCTGGCACGATCTCAAAGAGGCGACCCCGGACGATGAGTTCAATGTTCTCAAGGACTATGCCGCCCCGGTCATTGCCATTGTGCAGATAGCCAAGTTTCCTCTGATCGGCCAACCCCGTCAGGCTATGATTTTTGCCATAGCAAATTTTCTGATCGATATTGCGGCACTCTATCTCATTATGGGTGGGACCGCTTATCTGCTTTCGAGGGAGCGTTCCGAAAAGATAAAAGCCGGAATGGTAACGGTTTTCTGTTATTCAATGACCCCTGTATGGATTGTTGAGCTTTTTTATTTTACCGGAAGCTGGAGTTGGCTTTTTGCTTTTCTTGCGCTAAGCTATGCTCTTGTAATCGGTAAAAACGGCCTGGCAGTCATGCTTGATTTCGAAGTAGCCCTGCCGGTTAATCTCCTGCGCAATACCGCACTGTTTGCCGTTACGGTCAACACATCCGTCTTTTTGCTGATCAGGGCTGTTATACGACTGTTTAACTTTTAGATGACCTCATACTATGAAGGTTCAGGAACTCCATCTCGACTACCCTATTGTTGAGGATATTCTTAAGGCGTTTCTTCTCAATGAGATACGCAAGTTCGGGTTCAACTCCATTGTGCTTGGCCTTTCGGGCGGTATAGATTCAGCCGTAGTGTGTGAACTTGCCGTTCGTGCGCTTGGCCCCGACAATGTTCTTGCGCTCAAGATGCCCTACGCCTCCAGCAGTCCTGATAGCCTCAAGCATGCTGAACTCATGATCCGCAAGCTTGGCATACGGGCTGAGGAGGTTTCCATTACACCGGTAGTGGACGCTTTTTTCTCGACAGTTCCCGCCGATCAACTGCTGAGACGCGGCAATATTATGGCCCGCACCAGAATGGTGTTTCTCTATGATGTTTCAGCCCGGGACGGACGGCTTGTTGCCGGCACCAGCAATAAAACCGAGTTGCTCCTCGGCTACGGCACCATGTTCGGCGATATGGCTTCAGCCGTCAATCCCATTGGCGATCTCTATAAAACCCAGATAAGAGGGCTTGCACGTCATCTTGGCATTCCCGAAGAACTTATTGTAAAAGCCCCTTCAGCAGACCTTTGGGAAGGGCAGAGTGATGAGGATGACCTCGGTTTCAGTTATGAAGCAGTAGATCTTCTTCTCTTTATGATGCTTGAAAAAAGAATGGATAAAGAGGCGATTCTTAACGAAGGTATCCCAGAACCATTTTACGACCGTGTAAGAAAAATGGTAGTCCGAAACCAGTACAAACGCATGATGCCGGTCATTGCCAAAATTTCAGGCCGTACCCCCGGCATAGACTTCCGCTACGCCCGGGACTGGCAGGAAGTCAAATAATATAGGCCCTATTCTTCTCTTTTCTTCAAAAAGACCTCAGCACAGTGTCCACCAGAAAATGCTTGTCATCCTTCCCCGGATAATCGGTCGTGTAGTGCAATCCTCTTGACTCCCTCCGCTTGATTGCGCCTTCAATAATAAGACTCGCAACCTTGATGATGTTTCTCAGTTCAAGGATCTGCGTTGTGATCTTTGTTTTTTTAAAGTATGACTCTGTCTCTTCCTTGAGAAAGTCCATTCTTCTTTTTGCCCGTTGCAGTCTGAGATCACTCCGCACAATACCGACATAATCGTTCATGACCTGCTGCGCTTCCCGCTTGTTGTGTGAGACCAGAATCCACTCCTCCGGATTGACTGTTCCTGTATCGTCCCAATCAGGAAAATCGACGGTGTTGTTTAATGCAACGAGCTGTTCGCGTATATCGCCGCAAGCCCTCCATGCGAACACAAGAGCTTCAAGCAGAGAGTTGCTTGCAAGACGGTTTGCCCCATGAACCCCGGTACAACTTGTCTCTCCGCAGGCATAAAGACGGTTGATGGTGGTTCGGCCCCTGTCGTCCGTACGAATGCCTCCGCATGAATAGTGTGCGGCCGGTACAACAGGAATCATCTCCCTGGTCATATCGATTCCAAAGCTAAGGCATGTCTCGTAGATATTGGGAAAATGCTCCCTGGTTTTTTCGGGATCAATATGTGTCACATCGAGAAAAACGCAATCCTCACCACTTTTTTTGATTTCCGAGTCAATGGCCCGGGCAACAATATCCCGGGGGGCAAGATTCTGGCGTTTATCATACTTGTGCATGAACTCCTGACCATTTTTCAGTTTCAATACCCCTCCGAATCCCCGAACCGCTTCAGAAATCAGAAATGATTTTGCTTTCGGATGGAACAGCGAGGTTGGATGAAACTGGATAAACTCCATGTTGGAAATTTCAGCACCAGCCCTGTATCCCATTGCTACGCCGTCTCCGGTGGCAATTTCAGGGTTGGTCGTGTAGGGATAAACATGGCCAAGGCCGCCGGATGCCACTATGGTGATTTTAGCAAGAATCTTTTTTGGCTGCCGCTGCATCGAATCAAGAACGTATGCCCCGTAGCAGCTGATGTCATTTGTTTTGATGCCGAGGTGATGCTCGGTCAAGAGTTCAATGGCAAAATGGTGCTCAAGCAGGGTTATATTCGGATGGCTGTTGACGCGGTTGAGCAGGGCAGTTTCAACCTCTTTTCCCGTCAAATCCTGTGCGTGAACAATTCTGCTCATGGAGTGGCCGCCCTCTTTGCCGAGATGCAGATTGTCCTGGTCAGATGTTGTAAAGTTCACTCCAAGTTCGGTAAGACGCCTGATGTGTTGAGGCCCTTCCTTCACCATAAGCGATACCATCTCCTCATTGCACAGTCCGGCACCGGCTTCGAGGGTATCGGCAATGTGAAATTCGGAACTGTCGTTTGCATCTATAGTAGCAGCTATTCCTCCCTGGGCCCAGTTGGTATTCGAGGTGGAACTCTCTTTTTTTGTGATAATCGTCACCTTGGCGTATTCAGCCATATGAATTGCAAAATAAAGTCCTCCAATGCCGCTGCCGATTACCAGAACATCAGTTTTCATTGATTCAGTCATATCCGTGATGCACCTCTTTATTAAAGGTTACTCAGTTGAATCCTTAACGACCATAATAACAAACGGGGAACAGGGCTCTCAGGTAGCCTCTTCCCCGTTCAGTAAGCGTTCTCTTTTGTATTTCCTGATTTTCGTTAACCCAGCCTCTACGTATTACGGCAGGAGAACCGCGCAGGAAATGACCGTTGTCCAAAGACCGTTTTCGCCCTCTGCAGTCTGTGTGATATTGTATGAATTAATAATCTTCCCGCTCATTTTATAAATACCCTCACGCTCGTCCCAATCCTTGTTTGGGTCAAACTCAATGCCAAGAGTGGTCGCAAGCATTGTTGCAGCCAGATCTTCGGCATACTCTCCGGCCTGCTCGGCGGATTCTCCGAACGGATGGTGCTCAGAGAGATAGCCGTACTGCGTTTCATCAGCGGGAATGGCTACGCCTACTGAAGCTGCAATAAGACGATTGTATTCATTGGTTGAATTACGGGCCATGACCGCAAAGGTGATCTGACCGGGAGCGAGGTGCTCAAGGCCTTCTTCAACAGTGATGCGTTCACAGTGAGGAGGAAATATACTTGATACAGTAACCAGATTGCATTTTTCAATTTTGGCCTCTCTCAGGGCAAGCTCGAATGATGAGAGATATTCTTTGTGCCTTCCCACACCTTTAGTGAAAAAAACTTTTGATGGGACAAATGACAATGCTGTGCCTCCGGATTTATAATGTTACTTAAATCGTTAACAGTTTCGAAATTGACGAATTATATAAAAAAGAGGTGGCATTCAAAACGTTTTTCTTGTGGCGACTTTAAAAAACTTTCTTTTTCCAACCCTGATGATTTTCGGCTCAATTTCCAGGGCAATGGACTCGTGGATATCTTCAACTTTGTTATCCCCCACAAGCACCGATTTCTGTTCAATCATTCTTCGTGCCTCACTTTTTGATACCGCAGCTCCAAGAGTCATCAAAAGGTCTATTATCGGCATCGACGCTTCGTCAAATTCCACGAGTTCAAGAGTGTCCGGTGCTTTTTTATGAATAAAAACCTGGTCAAAATGGGATTCAGCACCTTCTGCATCCTCTTCCGAGTAGTAAAGCGCTACAATTTTTTTTGCCAGCGCCCGTTTAGCCGTTCTCGGGTCAGCCTCACACTTCGAAAGAATTTCCTGAACTACATTATCGGCTGCCGGCAGAAGAAGCTTGCAGTATGTTTCAATTAGCGTATCCGGAATTGAGAGCGACTTGCCGTACATGTCGGCAGGGGAGTCGTTAAAGCAGATGGCATTGCCAAGCGATTTCGACATCTTCTCCTTTCCGTCAGTACCCACGAGCAACGACATGGTAATGCACACCTGCGGAGCTATTCCATACTCCCGCTGCAGATCCCTTCCGACAAGGAGGTTGAATTTCTGGTCAGTTCCGCCAAGCTCAACATCGTTTCTCAGGTGTACTGAATCCATGCCCTGGGCAAGCGGATAGAGAAACTCGTGAATCGAAATAGGCTCCTGCCCGCGATATCGTCTCTCAAAGTCATCACGCTCAAGCATCCGGGCAACAGTGTAGTGGCTTGAGAGTTTTATGACATCAGCGAAAGTCATTTTTCCGAGCCAGTCTGCGTTATAGCAGATGGTTGTTTTTTGAGGGTCAAGAATTTTCGAAGCCTGCTCAAAGTAGCTCAACCCGTTTTCCCGCGCCTCTTCAGCTGTAAGCTGAGGCCTCGTTTTGCTTTTCCCCGAAGGATCGCCGATCATTGCGGTAAAGTCGCCGATAATCAATATCGCTTCATGCCCAAGATCCTGAAACTCTCTCAGCTTCCTCAGAACAACCGAATGCCCCAAATGCAGGTCAGGCCGTGAAGGATCAGCTCCAAGTTTTATTTTCAGCGGTTTGCAGGTTTTAAGACTAAGGAGAAGTTTTTGTTCAAGCTCGTCGACGCTGATAATTTCAACGACATTGCCGACAATAATATCAAGTTGTTCCTGTACAGATGGAAAAGGCATGAATTCCCGTTTTTTTGTTTAGAATTGTTTTCTGATCTGCTCCATCTGCCGCTGGTTTTCCCTTGTCTTTATGGTTTCCCGCTTATCATAAAGTTTTTTCCCTTTGGCAATGGCAAGGTCAATTTTGAGCAGCCCCTTCGAATTGAAAAAAGCCTTCAGGGGTACCAGGGTCAATCCTTTTTCATTGACTTTAGTCATGATTTTGTTGATCTCCGCCTTATGCAGCAGCAGTTTGCGGCTCCGTTTAGCTTCAATCATCTCTATATGGTTATGCTCGTAGGGAGTAATCTGCATATTCTCCAGCCATACCTCATTATGATGGATAATGGCAAAGCTGTCGCTAAGGCTCGCTTTTCCAAGCCGCACCGACTTTACCTCGCTCCCGAAAAGCTGTATCCCGGTAACGATGGTATCAAGAATCTCAAACTCAAACCGGGCCTTTCTGTTCTGTATGGCCTTTACGTATTCCTGAACATGTTGTTTTTTTGCCACCGTGACCTTCTTTCAATGATTTTCCGTTTCCAAATATGCACCTAAACCTCAAACCACCCGAAACTGAGGCAGCAGATCAGTACAGTGAAGATCAGTCTTTATCCTGAGTTTTACAAGGGAACAGCTATTCCACCTGAAGGAAACTCCCCATGTCATCCCGAAACGCAGTGAGGGATCTATTAAGCGCTTCACAGAAAATGATTCCGTAATAAAACATACCAGAAACAAAACACGTAGGGGCGACCCTTGTGGTCGCCCTGAACATAGCAGATCGCACAGTCGTATTTGCCCTATTTGCCCCATGCGTCCCATAGGCCCTATTCCTCTTTCTAATTGCCACTGCCGCCTGCAACTCATCCCTCGATTTCTAAACTGAAGCAGAAGCATGGATTATTGCCAAGACTTGCAGGGTATCCTGTTTATCCGGTTAAAGTGATTGGACGGAAAAGAGCGGTAAAAAAGTTATCTGCAGCAAACGCTGGGGTGTTTTTGAACTGAAAAATTTATCTGATAAAAAAAAAGGATATCCTTGAATCCTATGAAGATGGCGAATGGGTATCGGTCAAGGATGCAAAAAAAGAAATCAGCAAGCTCCAGCAGTGCGCAAAGATCACGCTGAATCAAAACAAGAAAATCAGTATTCGAATGACTTCAAAGGATTTAGACCAGGTGCAGCTTATCGCAGTGCAAGAAGGCATACCATACCAGACTCTTGTGTCGACCAGAACTGCTGTTTTTCGACTTCATTCTTGAATTCAGGCGTTGCTCTGTTCTCTTTTTTCATAAATTGTCAGCTCCTTTTTCTGTATAAAATAATCATTCACGATGGCCATATTAAATTTTCCTGAATTCTCCCCGCCGGCTGCTGCATTTTGGGCGGAGATACCGATGCAATACAGAGAGCTATTACTTTCCAATGTTTTCTGTTCGCAGTGTCGAGGAGCTGTTGAGATTGTTGAGTATTCCGGTGCAATGGTGAAGGGCGACCTGATTCTTAAAGGAAAGTGCGGAACATGCGGCAGTAATGTGGCTCGCCTTGTCGAAGGTTCCTGAAGATGTAATTTTCAATTTCCGTATCTGTACAAAAACTCGGATTTGTTGTGATCAGACAATATTGATCTCTGTTACGGAGGACTTTGTTTTTGACGTAAAGAGTGCTTATTCCGATTCCAGATATGCACGAGGAATAAGGTTCCCCATATTGAGAACCAGATAGGGATCCAGGCATTTTTTTATGCGTGCCATTTCCTTGATACCGTGGTCATGATACATCTCAACAAGGTATTCTGCCTTTAGCTTGCCTATACCGTGCTCGGCTGAAATTGTTCCTCCAAGCGAAAGAACTTTTGCAATAAATTCACGGTAGAGGGCCTTTCCTTTTATAAATTCTTCACGGTTGCGGGGGAGGATATTCAGGTGCACATGGGAATTGCCGATATGGCCGAAAATAATATAGAAAAAGCCCTGTTGCTCGCAGGAGTTACAATAAAATTCGTACAGTTCACCGAACGCCCCATCGGGCACGGCCATGTCCGAGCTGATTTTACTCTCCTGCTGCTTGCTGAGCCAGTCGTTCACGAGAAGAGGCAATGAATGGCGGAACTCCCGTAACCGGGCCTGTTCATCACGGTCAAGAGCCATCCAGGAGTCATCGATGATGGCGTTGCACGCCTCCATTCGTTCAAACAGTGTATCAAGGTCTATCTCTTCAGTTTCCGATGTTGTTTCCTGCTCTAAAAAAATAGCTCCGCAGCTATTAGAGGGGACTTCAGGATATTTTGAGGCGAGAAAATTAAGTGACTGTTTGTCAAAAAACTCAATAGCCCTTGGTGTTACCGGGTTATTGGGATCTTTAAGCAGGCTGACAAATCTGAAGAGATCATCCATCTTCCTGAAATAGACAAGGCAGGAGATAATCGCTGCAGGCAGAGGTATGAGCATAAGATCTGCCTCGGCAATAATACCGAGCGTCCCTTCAGAGCCGATAAAGAGGTCGATAAGGTCCATTCCCTCTTCTGAAAAGTAGCCCGCATTATGCTTTGAAGTATCAGGCATAGTGTATTGCGGCCTCTTGAATGCAATATTTCCGGCTATTGGCAGGCTGAGGCGGAACATGCCTTGTTCATCAGCCAGAATTGTTCCACGTGAGAGATCAAGCCGGTCGCCTTCAGGCAGTACAACAAGGATTCTTGAAATATGCTTTCTTGTGGGGCCGTATTTGAATGATCGGGCTCCCGAAGAGTTGTTTGCTATGGTGCTGCCGATGAAGCAAAGCTTTTCTGTCGGGTCCGGCGGGTAAAACCAGTTGCTCTGTTCTACTTTTTTCTGGATGTCACCCAGAAGTGCCCCCGCCTGAACGGTAATATATGCTCTCTCTCTGGAGAGCTTCACCGCCTCACCGATCCAGTCAAGCTTTTGCATGGAAATGACATAATCGCCCAGAGGGATTCTTGCACCGGTCGTGCCTGTCCCGTTTCCGGCTATGGTGAAACGGCGATGCTCTTTCACTGCACCTTTAAGCAATTCTGACATGTCATCGGTTGTTTCCGGAAAAAACACTCCCGGAGTATGGCCTGTTTTCAGATTACTCGTATCCTCAAGGAATCCCTGGATGGATGCAGGGTCATGTTTATAAATCATTTTGCTGCTGCTTTCCGCTGTTGCTTTCAGGAGGTGCCCCGGTTGCAGGAACTTTGCTGTTGAGCGGTTTTTCAGATTCAATCACCGGAAGATCGTTATCACTGCTCTCTGCTGACGGCAGTGAGGTATCGGAGGCTTTTACCTCATTTTGAGGAGCTGAACCTGGCATTACCCGTCCTTGCAGGTAATACTTTATAAGTTCACGGGCAATCGGAGCAGAGATGGAGCCACCGAAACCTGCATTCTCGACGAGCACCGCCATGGCTATTTTTGGATTTTCAACAGGTGCGAATGCGATAAACCAGGCATGATCCTTTCCATGGGGATTTTGTGCAGTTCCTGTTTTACCGGCAATGTCGATGCCGGGCACTTTCGCGAGCGTTCCAGTCCCACGCAGCACAACCCCGATCATACCGTCCTTGATCAGACTGAATGTTGAAGGGGAAACGGGCAACTGCTTTTTTTCATAGGTCAAAGGATAATATTTGCCGGTTTCAGCGTCCCTGTACCCGCTGACAATATGAGGCTGATGAAGTATGCCATTGTTCGCTATAGCTGCCGCGTAGGACGCAAGCTGTACAGGTGTAGTGCCGAGTTCCCCCTGACCAATGGCAAGGCTGACCAGATACCCTTTTGTCCACTTGTCTTTACCGTACCGTTTATCGTAATATTTGGTTGATGGCAGAAGACCCGATCGCTCCCCGGGAAGGTCAATGCCGGTTTTTTCACCAAAGCCGAACATACTTCCATATTTGGTCCAATTATCAAACCCGGCATGAAAAATCAGATTATAGAAGTATACATTCGATGAAACGGTAATCGCCTCCCTCATATCCACCCATCCATGCCCCTTGCCTTCGTTACTCAGAAATCGTCTTCCTCCGTACATGAAGACGCCGCTGTCAAGTACTTTTTTATCCGGATCAAATTTTTTCTCTTCAAGTGCAGCCATGGCAAGAATCATCTTATAGATGGATCCTGGTGGATAGACAGCCTGAATTGTTCTGTTAAAAAGCGGTTTCTGTGGAGACGTAATAATCTCCTTCCACCCTTTGCGATCGGTTGACCCGTTGAACGTATCAAGATCGTAGTCTGGAGCACTGGCAAGGGCAAGAATACCACCTGTCGAAGGATCCATTGCTACAACAGCACCGGATTTCCCTGTTTTTTTCAGGAGTTGTTCAGCGAGCTGTTGCAGTCCGCCGTCAAGAGCAAGGTAAAGGTCATCTCCGCGTACGGATGCAATATCATTTTTCCCGTTATTGAATTTCCCTGCAAATTTACCGAGAGGTGTAACCAGTTCAAATCTTGCTCCTTTCTCACCTCTCAGCCACTCTTCATAATACTTTTCTAAACCGCTGAATCCGATTTTATCATCCGGAGCATAACTGTCATCCTCCAAGGCCTCAATCTGCTCTTTCGATATGGGACGTGAATACCCGAAAATATGGGCTCCGTGAAATGAATCAGGATACTGGCGCTTGTTGTCAGTATCAATAAGCACTCCGGGGAGCTGCCAGAGATTTTCGCTCAGCCGGTCTATCGATATGGCGTTCAGATTATGGCTTACGGTTATTGCGGCAAACTTGTTCTGCTCCTCACCCTTGCTGATTTTCTCAGCCAGCTCACTTTTATCTATTTGCAGTATCCAGGCGAGGTAACCCGTTTTCGCTTTTCTGAATTCTGACGGAATCACTTTGACCGTATAGAGTGCCTGATTATCAACCAGGACAATGCCGTTTTTATCAATCATGCGTCCTCTTGGCGGTTGAGACCAGATTCTGCGGATGCTGTTCGAGGTTGAGAGCGATCCGAGTTCCTGAAAATTAAGGACCTGCAGATAAAAAAGCCGACCGAACAGAACCAAAAAAACAGCTATTACAAAAAGCGGTATGACCCAGATGCTTCGCTGAAGTTTATCCATCGGTCAGTCGGCAAGTGATTGTCTCAAAAATAACCGGGTTACGATAACGGCGAGTATGAGGGTTAATAAAGTCTCAACGAGACCAAGGACAACTATTCGGTAGAGAGGTGAAATGGCCAGAGGATTGTACCCTGCGGCCAGAACGGAATTAGCGGTAAACCCTGCCGTAACTATCGCTCCATAGATGCGTTTAGTTTTCTGCTTTGCTGTTGCATGACTGCCGACTGGAATATTGAAAAACCCGGCAACAAAACCCTCAACTGTTCTTGCAAGCATATTCAGACCCATGTTTCCTGAAAGAATGCCCGAAAGAAGACCTGCCATAAACCCGAAACTCGTGCCGCTCTTCTGGCCGACGGTTACAGAAATAAACGCGATACAAATTGTGATGATATCGGGCGATACATTAAACAGGGTGAGGCGTGACAGGCCGAACTCCTGAAAAAGTGCGGCAAGAAAGAGAATGCCGATATAAAGAGGATATTTTTTGGTCACAAGTCAGTTTCTGCAATTAAGGGAATGTTTCACAGAGAGGTATTTTCTCCGATCATCTCAACTTTTTCAGCTTCAGTTTTCAGAGGTGCAATCAGTACATGAGTCAAGGATGAAAAATCAACGGCCAGCCTCACTTCTACCGTATAGAAAAGTTTATCGGGTTGTATACGTACAACTTTTCCGACAGGGATACCGCGGATTGCAAATGTACTGAAGTCTGAAGTGACTATCTGTTCATGCAGCTTGAGCTTGCTGCTTATGGGAATATGTTCAACCTGGGCGATAGACTCATTGCCGCCGTTCCAGCTGAGCAGTCCCATGCTGTTGCTTTCGCTCGATACGACGCTCACCTTGAAGTCTGAATTGATAACCGGCATCACCTTTGCAAAATGCTCAGAGACAGTGCTTACTCTTCCCACAAGTCCTTCCGGTGTCAGCACGGTCATATCCTTTTTAATCCCGTCACTCCGTCCCGCATTGATCAGCAGCATGTTGTCCCGATCACTGAATTTGCGGTAAACCACTCTTGCCATAATAAACTTAGAGGCCTTCAAGGTAGTGTCAGCAAGTATTTTCTGGCGGGTTCGTTCATCCAAAGCTGTTGTTTCACTACTCAGCACCTTTGAAATGAGCTCGGTGTTGATGCGCATCAGCCTGTCGTTTTCTTCTTTCAGATTAAGCACATAGCTATAGCTCATCATTGTATCATTTATGTATGCACTGATCTCCATACCGTTATTACGCAGTTTGGTAAGCAGATCATCATCCTGAAACTTGATGAAGAGAAATGAAATGCAGCAGTAGACTACAAAAAGCAGATAGGTGTTATACTTGAAAAAAAGATTGAAAAACTTCTGCACGTTTCAGGTTCCGGTTTTATATGTGTGACCTGTCGGTAACAGCCATGATTGTATAGCTCATGATTCACTACCGGCAGACTGCAGTCACGTTTATAAGGGGGTTGTCAATTTTTTTACGCTTTTTTCGGGGTTATATGCCCCCCTGATGCTCTTGCCTGACTATTCTCTCGCTGATTTGCCTGACACATAATTTTTGTTACATTTTCTTCATTCAATGCCAAGGTAAGTAGGGCTAATATGTCAAGAGAATTAACATGACGCAGAATATAAATATAACAGATAAATTTGTTGTTGTCGGTGATAGAGTATTAATCAGGCCAAAATCTCTTGACGAAAGAACAAAATCCGGAATTTATCTTCCTCCCGGTGTTCAGGAAAAAGAAAAAATCCAGTCCGGCTATGTTATAAAAACAGGACCGGGCTATCCGATCGGCCCGCCGCCCGAATCAGATGAACCGTGGAAAGAGCGTGTTACCACAGCCCAGTACATACCATTGCAGGCAAAAGTAGGTGATATGGCAATTTTTATCCAGAACAGCTCTTATGAAATTGAATATGAGGAAGAGCGTTACATTATTGTTCCAAATGCCGCTATCCTGCTTCTGATCAGGGAAGATGATGAAATCGATTACTATTTGAAGTAATCCGGTTCAATCAATCCCCCTTACTCTTCACTTTCATAGTTAGTAACCGATTGTAATCACATTATGACCAGAGATATTGCTTCCGCCAGTCCGGGTAACGGTGTTCAAGCTCATGAAGAGCTATTCAAGAGAATAAGGGTACTTAAAAAAGAGATGAATGCCATTATTCTTGCTCACTACTATACGGTTCCCGAGATACAGCAAATTGCCGATGTTGTCGGCGACAGTCTTGCCCTGGCCCGGGCAGCCGAAAAAAATGATGCTGATGTCATTGTTTTTGCCGGAGTTTATTTCATGGCTGAAACTGCTAAAATTCTTAATCCGGGCAAGCAGGTACTGATGCCCGATACCTATGCAGGTTGTCCTCTTGCCGACAGTTGCCCGGCAGAAGAGTTCCGTGAGTTCAAAAAGCACTACCCCGGAGCCATCGTTGTAACCTATATAAACTCGACTGCCGATATAAAAGCACTTTCCGACATTACCTGCACATCCTCCAATGCCGAACAGATCATCCGTCAGATTCCCGAAGGGCGGCAGATTATTTTTGCTCCCGATAAAAACCTTGGCGGCTATATATCAAGGAAACTTGGCAGGGAGATGATTCTCTGGCAGGGCTGTTGTTACGTCCATGATGCGTTTTCAGAGCCAATTATTCTCAAGGCATGTCTGGAATATCCGGATGCCGAGCTTATAGCACATCCCGAATGCAGGGAGGAGGTGTTGCGTCATGCGGTGTTTACCGGTTCAACAAAAGCACTGCTTGACTATACCGCGGTAAGTTCAGCCGAGCAGTTTATAGTAGCCACAGAGCCCGGTATTCTCTACGAAATGCAGAAGCGTTCTCCCTCGAAAACCTTTATTCCAGCACCAAAAGATCCCGAAAATCCATTCAGCCTCTGCACACAGATGAAACAGAACACACTTGAAAAGCTCTATCAGTGCATGCTCAGTCGCAAACCAGAGATCGTCATCGACGAAGCGCTTCGACTTGCATCATTGGGTTCAATCAAAAAAATGCTTGAAATGTCACCAGGATGAGCGCACTGAAAAGGTACCATCTTTTTTTTCTGAGCTGCCCTTCAGTCAGTTATCCTATCACTAAAACCAGAGAAGCCATCATGCGAACACTATCAAAAGGAGTTGCTTCGCTTTCCCTGATTCTCTCCGTTATGTTATCGTCCGTTCAGGTTTATGCCTGGCACGACAAGACCCATCTGTCAATTGCCGAAGCCGCAGGATTTGAGCTCTGGTACAGTGCGGCAGCGCCCGACGTCGCCAAGTCAAAAAGTGAATTCAGGCCACTGGAAGAAAAAAACCACTACTTCAACAACAATGCCGATAAAGAAGTTGATGAAGCAATGGTTCTTGAGCAGGTTGCCCGTTACAATAAAGCAGGCGATGAAGAGGGTCACCTCTATGGAGCGATTATAGGTGCAGTGAGAGCCTATAAGGCAGAGAGTGCTGCCGGTAAATATGCCGAATATCCGCTGGTGTTCTGTGCGCATTATATCGGCGACCTTTCAATGCCGCTGCATAACACAGGG
>Ga0209697_10004055_pt1 | contig 19421 bp, 18 predicted proteins | sample AliMusrvi5mmetaG_FD_184115 | JGI IMG/M metagenome (GOLD analysis project Ga0209697, IMG submission 184115) | Freshwater lake bacterial and archeal communities from Alinen Mustajarvi, Finland, to study Microbial Dark Matter (Phase II) - Alinen... | ecosystem: Environmental > Aquatic > Freshwater...
TACGACAGCTCCGCAATCAAATTCGAAATGAAGCAACGCAACAAGCTCTGGATAAAACAGCGGTGCAAAATCGGAAACAAAGAAAGCACCTTAAACGATTAAAGAAACCACATGCAATTTCCTGACCGGATATTACTGAAGAAGGTGAAGAAAAATTAATCATTTTCGACGAGATCCTTAATCAGCTGGATCAGCTAGTAATTATCGGGTATGGATTCGGCGACAAGCATGTGAATTTTCGCATATCAAACGCCATGGCGAGAAAAAACAATCTATCCGTTCAAATAGTTGATCCCATATTCAGAAAGAATTTACCTGACTTCATAGAACCTTTTGACTACGATTCAAGAATTAACCAAGCATGCTGCGGAGCCGCACACTGGATTGATTACTGTAAAAGCAGAAAATGGGATAATGAGCAACTCGAAACTTTAAGAGAAAATTCAAAATTTCGAGTCGTAATAAAAAATAAGGTCGAATCTATTCTTCAATCCAGAAATCAGCAACAAAAGCCTAACATATAATTCTCGCCGTAAATAGCAGCGTTATATAAGTGGGCAATATCCCGGTTGGCAGGTTATTTCACTGTTATATTTAAATCTCTACGAGGTGGATAATAATAATCATTGCCAGCAATTGAGCCAGGCTTGATTTATTGATATTTTGGATGAATCAGACTTGAACTAACAAATAAATATACCTATTAACTGATAATTCTCGTCGTGTTGAAGATGTGATCGTGTACCCGCCGCCATTCTTTATAGTCGGCCAGTACGGACCTCATGAACCAAAAAGGCAACGCCTAACCACCGGCACTATGCTCCGGTTATCCTCTGCACTGCTTCTTCATATCGTAACCTGGTTTTTGTAACGATCTCCTCCGGCAGGATTGGGGGAGGAGGATTTTTATTCCAGGTAAGCGTCGAAAGATAATCCCTCAGATACTGTTTATCAAAGCTCGGCTGCGATTTTCCCGGTGCATATTTATCGACCGGCCAGAAGCGCGAGGAATCTGGCGTCAACACCTCATCTATCAGAATGAGTTTGCCATCTCGCTCGCCGAGTTCAAATTTGGTGTCGGCAATTATTATGCCTTTTGTTAAAGCGTAATCCGCTGCCTTTTTATAGAGGGCGACACATATTTCATTGATTTTACGTGCCTTATCTGTTCCCAGGAGATCTTCGGTCTGGGCCAATGAGATGTTCTCATCGTGACTACCAAGGGCCGCCTTGGTGGAAGGGGTGAAAAGCGGTTGAGGTAGCTTATCCGATTCCTTCATTCCCTCTGGCAACTGAAAGCCGCAGACAACCGGATTTTTTTTATAAGCACTCCAGAACGAGCCGGAAATATAGCCACGGACAATGCATTCAATCGGCAGCGGCTGGGTCTTTTTCACCAGCATCGATCTTCCCGCCAATTGTTCGGCGTAGGGTCGGCAGATTTGCGGATATTCATCGACAGCAGCGGTAAGCAGATGGTTTTCGACTATCCCCCCCAGCAGGTTAAACCAAAAGAGGGAAAGCTGGGTCAGTACCGCACCTTTGCCGGGAATAGCCTCATTCATAACTACATCATAGGCGGAAATCCGATCAGTGGCAACCATGAGCAATTTATCGGCATGCCCGGGGATCTCGTACATATCCCGGACTTTTCCCCGATGTTTGAGACTGAGATTGGGAAAATTTGTCAATAATACCGTTGGGGTCATGTTGTCGTGCTCCTTGTGAAAAAATAGTAAATTTTATTCCGTCTTTTTCTCTGCCACCGACGGATACCGGGTGCAGGCGGGATTTTCGTAGGCTGTCAGCTCCGCGGTAAGAGAGCCGATGATTATTTTTGAATTGATCATTACCGGCACTCGGCACTCATCGTTGGTATACCAGATTACGGTATCACCTTTTTTGTCATATAGGCCTTCAAAGGTCATTATCGGCATGATCTCAACGGTATTCACCGGACCGATGACGGTCTCGTCAAACTTCTTGGTGGCAATCGCATTCACGAGGACTTCCACCCTTTTTTCATCGGCAAAGGTAGGTACAATAAAGCCGCCACCTATAGGAAAATCCATTAACCGGCTATTAAAAAATGAAGAAAATTCGTTATTGGTTTCTCCGTTAACCTTGAATACATCCTCAAGTTTATCGTTTTTGGTGTACTTGATTTCTCCCGTCTCCTGGTTGAACTCAATCACCCGATGAGCCCGGTAATTACGGCCTTCCTTCTGCCAGATCTCATAGTGATAAGGCAGCTTTTTCGGGCCCTGAACCCGGGTGATATGCACATCTTTAATGGGATAGATAAGGTCGATCGCCGCGTTTTTTGTCGTCACCGTGGCCCGTATTTCGAATCCGTCAGCGACACCGGGCAGCGCATTGATCTGAAGGTGCAATTCCCCAATCTTTATCCCCCCGGTCCAGGATACATCGTACACCAAACTTTCCTTGCCTGAATACCCGGTGGCGAGCAAGGTTGGGTCAATTATGCCATAATGCGGGGTCTTATGTTCGACGGAGGCAGCCGCATCGCCAGCGCGAGACGGAACAACCGTCCAAAAGCCAAAAACAATCAAAATCACCGACATCGGAAGCAACGTCATGGACGTCAACGTCCCCATATCATAAGCGACAACCAGGTTGCAGCAAAAATGGTGACGCTGATGAAACCGTTCATCGAAAAAAAAGATGCACGGATACGCGACAAATCTTCAGGTTTTACCAGCATATGCTGATATAAAAGCGCTCCCGCCGCGATGGCTACCCCACCATAATAAAAACTATTCAAATGTGACTGCCAACCGGTGAGGAGGAAAAAAACAAAGGCCAGAATATGAAAAAAACCGGCCAATCGAAAAGCCTTTTGTTTGCCCATCTGAGAGGGCAGCGAATGCAAGCCGGTATTTTTGTCGAAATCGGCGTCCAGGCAGGCATAGATGGTGTCAAAACCGGCTACCCAGAAAAGCACGCCCAAAGACAGCATATACGGATAGTCATTCAAGGTTCCTGCCACCGCCACCCAACCGCCAAGCGGTGAAAAAGCCAAGGCCACTCCGAGAATCAGATGGCAGAGGAAGGTAAACCTCTTGGTAAGGGAATAAAAAAGGGTCAAACTGAGAGCAAAAGGTGCCAGTTGCAAGGTCAGGGTATTCAGTTGCCGGCAGGAAAAGAAAAAAAGTAGCCCGGCCAAGATGACCATAACCCAGGCTTCCCACGGTTTAACAGCGCCGGCGGGAATCGCCCTTGTTGCCGTCCGCGGATTGCTTTCGTCAAATTTGCGGTCGACAATCCGGTTAAAGCCCATGGCACATGTTCTTGCACCGACCATAGCGAGAACAACCCACACTATGACCGACCATTTCGGCATACCCCGTCCAGCAAGAAACGCACCGGTAAATGCAAATGGCATGGCAAAGATCGTCAACTTAAACTGGATCATCTCCAGCAAAATACCGATCTTTTTTATAATTGATCCAGATCGCTCCATCTCTTTCTCTCGGGAATATCGAGTCCCAGCTGATCTGCCAGACGCCAGGAATAGGTCTCGGCAGCCTCGGCAATGGTTTGCGGACGCAAATAATAACTCGGCATGGTGGGACAAAGGATCGCCCCCGCATCATGGACCGCCAGCATATTTTTTAAATGCGTCCGGTTGAGTGGCGTTTCCCGGACGGCAAGAACCAGCCTCCGCCGCTCTTTGAGCATAACATCTGCGGCCCGGTGGATCAGATTCAACGATAGCCCACCGGCGATAGCCGCCAGCGATCCCATGGTGCATGGTAGAACCACCATCGAGGCATAGTCACTTGAACCGGAGGCCGGCGGCGCGGAGAGATCCTCAGGAGCAAACCAACGGCAGACACCTGGTAATTCTTCCGGACTGAGGTTCTGTTCCATTTTTAGAACATTGCGACCGGAAGACGAACATATGCCGTGTACGAGTACATCCAGGCCGGCAATGGCGTCAAGAAAGGAGGTGACAAAAAGCATCCCGCTTGCTCCGGTTATTCCGAGCAATATTTTTTTCTTTTCAGGCAGCGTATTTATTTCTGAGGGACTGAGGGGCATAATTTCTCTAAAATCTTCCAAAAATGCAAATTTTATGATGAGGCGCAAATATTGGAAAATATTTTTAAGGGTAAGGCTTCTTGCCCTATTTCTCCTCGCCTAATGAGGCAACTGAAAAAAGTTTCGAGCGCCTTTCTTTTTTGAGCACTCAAGTCGTGTTCAATCGCTATAAGATATTCGTAGCATCTTTTTTCCGACATGGGAATACGTGATGCCGATAATTGACATATGGCCTTAAGATCTTCTTTGCCTTCGTCGCGACACCTGAGCAATTCCCGATGAATCTCGATCAGCATTTCCGGGTGCGATTCGCAGAATTCCTCGCGTACGGCACAGACAGAGAAAACAAAAGGCAATCCGGTTTCCCGCTTCCAAATATCCCCAAGATCAAATTGATAGAGATAGGTAGCCTTGTCAACCAGACGCAGGGCATCGTCGCCTATCGCCAGCAGAGCCTGGAATTTCCCCCCTTCGGCTGCGAGAACATCTCCGCTCACATATTCAGGTCGGACGTGATGAAAGTCCTCCAAAATGATTTTCACCAGACTGACGGAGGTTTCCGATTGCGAACTGAGGAGTACCGGCACGCCATCAAGGTGTTCCATGGGGACATGGGAAAAGAGGAAAACCGAACCGACCGGTCCGTTGGCGCTGATGGAAAGCCCGGAAAGAATCTTATATCTGTCCGGATGAGCAGCGTATTCATAACTTGACACGAACCCCAGGTCGATTTGTCCCTCGGCCAATTGGCGATTCAAGACGGCGGGTGCAGCTTCTACCATTTGCCAATTGGCATGGTGCACTGAACTTTTCCATTTTTCGTGTATGGGAGCAGTGTTCAGGTAGTTGACCATGCCGATTCTGGCTATGATTGTATCGGATGTATTCATAAAAGCATTTCCCGTAAAATCAACCAAATATTAGTGATGTGTGGAAATCCACGATATCTCCGAAGGCCTTCCGCCGGTTACCAGTTCTTGAACGATCCGCCGCATATCATTACAGCGAGTGAGAGCCGGGGATGATACACGCAAGATTTGCGACATTCTGCCTGGTGTCAAACTGCCATAGTCGTCAGCCCGGCGGAAAGCTTGCGCCCCACCCAATGTGGCCATGGCCAGGATCGACTCATGCGTTACTTGCGAATGTTCGGCGGCCAGCAACTGCATCTCGTGCCAGAGATCGATGGTGGAGTTGGAGGCAGGAGAATCAGTGCCTAAAGCAGGTATTATCCCTGCCACAAGCATCTGTTCAACAGGAGCCCTGCCAACACCAAGGAACCGATTACTGCCCGGACAGAGACAGATATGTGCCCCCCTTTCGGCTACCAGCAGCACCTCCAGTTGCGAAACGTGTACAGCATGCACCAACAGAGTTGTTTCGTCAAGAACACCTAAGTGGTCAAAATAAAAAATAGTTCCTTCAAAACCCTGCTCGGCAAAGGAGAAAGTGCCGTCCCAACTTTTTCTTTGTTCGAGAAAATCGCGAAAACAACCGGTACCGGAGCGAAGGAATTCGAGTTCGGCCGCGCTCTCGGCGGCATGTACGGAAAAGAGATGGCCCAGATGTCTGCATCTTTCTTTGGCAAATACCAATAAATCAGGACCGCTTGAGTACGGTGCGTGGACACAGATGGGTTGACAGTCGGGAAGATTGGCTATCTTCTCCTTTGCGGTCAGTAAGGCCTGACGATTCGGCGCAAGGAATTCAAGCATTCTGAGCAATTCCGGCCAACCGTCCGCCCTTTCACCTGACAATTCGGGAAAGAATTCATTGCCGATATCTGCGACAAGTGCCACTCCGGAGGCATATTGATCGCTAAGAGCGGCAGTGATAGCGCCGACCACCAGTGACCGATCTTCGGTTGCCTCCTGCCGTTTTTTTAGGAGTTCAGAGATCCAGTCGGTGAACCTGTTGTCCGCCGGTGGCCGAACAATATCCTGTACATGGGACAGTTCCAGATGCATATGGGCATTGACCAGCCCGGGCATCAGGACGGAATCGTATCTGCATTCTGCAATGCCCTGATATTTATTGAGAATATCAGGTCGCCTACCGATATCCACAATTCTGCCGTCGGCAACCACAAGACTCCCGTCGTCAATGGCCGGTATCGCCACGGGGATGATCCATCGGGCAGAAATTATTTCCATGGTTTCTCTTTTAACTATCCCTTTGGCAAGCTTTTTCCGAACACCTTATTTTGCACCTGGAAAGGGAATCGGCTTATCGTACCAGGCTGTAATCCATCAACCGCTGGGCCGGTTGAAATCCGGCATCGGTAACAAGTCTTCTGATCTCCTGCTCGGACAGCCGGAAACTTACCCCGGCCGCAGCGACAACATTTTCTTCAATCATCGTACTGCCGAAGTCATTGGCCCCGAAAGAAAGAGAAAGCTGCGCCACTTGAGGTCCCTGAGTCACCCATGAGGCTTGAATATTATCGAAATTATCGAGGTAGATTCTCGACAGAGCGAGAGTCCGGAGATAGCCGACGGCAGTCGTCTTGTCTATCTCGGCCAGTGCCGAATTGCCCGGCTGAAACGGCCAGGGGATAAAGGCGGTAAAGCCGCCGGTCCGATCTTGCAGTTGCCTGAGGCGACGGAGGTGCTCAAGACGTTCTTCCCTTGTCTCCACATGGCCGAACATCATGGTGGCCGAGGTTCGCAGGCCTTGGTGGTGGGCCTCTTCCATGACTGCCAGCCACTCATCGGCAGTGCATTTTCGCGGCGCTATTGCATTACGTACGCGGTCGCTGAGAATCTCTGCCCCGCCTCCGGGAATGGAATCGAGCCCGGCCGCGATCAACCGACGGAGAACTTGCTGTATCGATTTGCCGGAGAGAGTGGCAAAATGACAGATTTCCGGTGGGGAAAAGCCATGAACATGAATCCCGGTACTTTTCATGAACCGGACCATTTCTTCGTAATACTCGAGGGGTTGCCCCGGATGCAGGCCACCCTGCAGAAGTATCTGAGTGCCCCCCAAGGCCTGAGTTTCACGTATCTTTTCGGCCAGTTCGGCAAAGCTCAGCAGGTATCCACCCTTTTCCTCGGGTGCCTTGAAAAAGGCGCAAAATTTACAGGCAGAGATACAGATATCGGTATAGTTGATATTCCGGTCGATGACGTAGGTTACGATCTTCTCCGGATGTTTACGGCGACGGACGGTGTCGGCGAGGAAAGCGAGCTGGAAAAAGTCTCCGGCCTGTTCAAGTACCAGATAATCTTGGTCGATTATTCTTTGGCCGGCAATGATCTTGTCGTAAATATCGTCAAGCTGCATGAGGTCTTTTGCTCCTTAACCAATTAAGCATGGACTTCGATGACGTTGTATAAGGTGTCCCTTTGTACCGGAATCCGGCCTGCTTCCTTGATGAGGCGGACAAGAGTACGACTGCCGATGTCCTGCGCCGTTTCCGCACCGGCCATATGGGTGATAACCTCTTCTTTGACGGTACCATCCATATCGTCCGCCCCGAAAGACAGCGCAATCTGCGCCATTTGCGGACCGATCATCACCCAATAGGCCTTGATATGCGGAAAATTATCAAGAAACAGTCGAGCAACAGCAATATTTTTCAGATCGTCGAGTCCGGTAGTCCTGGCATGTTCCGACATGGCGGTATTTTTCGGGTGAAAAGCCAGGGGAATGAAGGCGAGGAAGCCATGGGTTTCATCCTGCGCCTCCCGCAGTGCAGATAGATGCTCTAAGCGTTCCTCAAGGGTCTCGATATGTCCATAGAGCATGGTGGCATTGCTGTTAAGACCCTGTCGATGCGCGGTCTTGGCGACCTCCAGCCAATGGTCGCCGGAAAGTTTTTTCTCGCAGGTGAGTTGCCGGATTCTTGGGCTGAAGACCTCTGCCCCGCCACCGGGTAAGGAACCTAAGCCGGCTTCCTTCAATAATGCAAGGGTGTCACTGACGGATTTTCCGGCAAGATTTGCAAGGTGGGCAATTTCCACACAGGTAAAAGCCTGGATATGCACCTCCGGCCGAACCTCTTTGATCCCGAGTAACAGCCCGATATAATATTTAAAAGGCAGTTCTGGATGAATACCGCCGACCATATGGATCTCGGAGATCGGTTCCGAAAGCCGATCTCTGACCTTCTGCTTGACCTCTTCGACAGTCATCTCAAAAGCCAGGTCGGAATCCTTATCTCGGCCAAAGGCACAGAATTTACAAAGATTCGTGCAGATATTCGAGTAGTTGATGTGCTGGTTGTAAATAAAATAGACCTTATCTCCGTTCAATCTGTTTTTGACCAGATTGGCAAGATAGCCTAATGCCAGGATATCATGGCTTTTATACAACTGTAAACCGTCGGCAAAGCTCAATCGTTCTTTGCCGACAACTTTTTCCAGAATACTCCCCAAGCCTGCATTATCTATATAATTTTTCACAGCAAAATAAAAAACCGGCTGATCTGACCGGCAAAAAAGAAGGGGTGTTGTCGTCAATCGATGAAAAATTTCAATTTATCGCGACGGCTTGAATGACGCAATCTGTTGAGAGCCTTTTTTTCAATCTGCCGGATACGTTCCCGGGAGACGTTGAAAAGTTTGCCGATTTCTTCGAGTGTGTATTCCGCTTTTTCACCGATACCAAAACGCAAACGAATGATTTTTTCTTCTCTTTCGCTGAGGGTTTCGAGAATATCGTTGACCCTGCCGGATAACTCTCTCGTCTGCACTGCATCGTAGGGGGACTGTGATTCCTGGTTTTCAAGGAAATCACCAAGGGTAGAATCATCATCGCCGACCGGTGTTTCAAGAGAAATCGGTTCCCGCGAAGCTTCGAGAATTGAGAGGATTTTATCCATCGGCAAATTAGTTGCCTTGGAAATTTCCAGGGGGGTGGGTTCTCTGCCAAGCTCTTTAAAAAGGGCATAAAATGCCTTGAAGAACTGACTTCTGAGCTCAAGAAAATGTACCGGCAGGCGAATGGTTCTGGTCTTGTCCAATATGGCCCGAGTAATGGCCTGGCGAATCCACCAGCTGGCATACGTCGAGAATTTATTGCCTTTGGTATAGTCAAAGCGGAAGACAGCCCGCATCAAGCCGAGATTTCCCTCCTGGATCAGGTCGGCCAGTGTCAATCCCTGGTGCATATAGCGCTTGGCAATGGAAACCACCAATCGGAGATTTGCCCTGATCATGGTATCCTTGGCAACCTCTATGGATCGACTGTAGGCCTCAAGCTTTGCCTGTAGTTCAAAAAGATCTCGAATTTCCGGATATTTCTTGGCGGCACTCAAAACCGTATAACGCATGAAGTTGAGCTGCTGTTTCTTCGGTTTGAGCGTAGGATCACGTTTTTCCCAAAGGTCGATGCGTTCACGTAAAATCTGCACCTCTTTGACCCCGGTTTTATCCTCACGAATGGCACTAATGATCGCTTCAAAACCCTGGCGAATGGTTTTGCTATATTTTGCTTCTTCTTCAGGGGTCAAGAGATCAAACCGACCCATTTCCCGAAGGTAGGTGGTGGTGGTTTCTTCCGCCTCATGGCTATCGTCATCCGCCAGAATGATGTCTTCTTCTTGACCACAATCGGGGGCAGAGTCATCAGTTTTTTCCCAGACTTCACCGGATAATGTCCGCTTCTCGCCGGTCTTTTCAACTGTTACAATCTCAATTGAATGCGCCCCGAGAAAATTAAATATCGACTCTATTTCGTTAGGGTCTTTGATGTCGTCTGGCAACAATTCATTTAAATCATCAAAGCTAATACAGCCTTCTTCCTTTCCTGCTTTGAGAAGGTTTTCTTTTAGTTCAGGCAGCACCAGTGACCACTCCATATCTTGAAGTTGAAGGACAATCTATTGTGCCATTGCATGATGGCATTTTTCAATAGTCTCAAGAGAACCAAACAGATGATTTTAAAGATCTTTTGGCAAAAAAAAAGCCGACGAGAAGGACCTCGTAAGCGTATAGTTAAGTTGAGAAGCACATACAAGTACAATATTTGTCAGCAAAAAGCAATTTATAAAATAAAGCATGCCATTAGCGGTTTCCCTCTTACTCTTCTCTTTTCCAAACTTATATTATAGCATCAGTAAAGCGATATTCAAGGTACGTCAAAGTTTTTCTTGTCGCTTCATTTGGGCACCTGCAGGAGGATTTTAAAATCTACCTAACAAATATGACACAATTCCCATGATCAAGAAACGCTCTAGCGGCATACTCGCCCATATAACATCTCTCCCCTCGCCCTTTGGAATTGGCGATATTGGTCCGTCCAGTTATGCATTCATAGATTTCCTTGTTGACTGCGGTCAGAGCTACTGGCAGTTTTTGCCAACCGGACCAACCAACGGGCTCTTTGATAACTCTCCGTATATGAGTACCTCGGCATTTGCCGGTTCTCCTCTGCTTATCTCTCCGGAGTTGCTTTTTCAGGCGGGTCTTATTTCGCGATCAGATCTTGATGGAATACCTGCTTTTTCTCCATATTCCGCAGAGTTTGTTGAAGTCCGGAGGTATAAGGATAAGCTTCTGCATCAAGCTTATCTGCGATTTCAACCCGATATTTGTCCCGAATATGCCACCTTTATTGCAACCACAGCGTGGCTCGACGAATATGCAATTTTTATGACCCTCAAAGATCTCTACCACAACAGCGGATGGTTTGCCTGGCCACACGAGTTTGCAACACACAGACAAAGGTCTCTTCAAACCCTTATCACGACCCAGCTCGAAAAGATAAATTATTTCCGGTTTGAACAGTTTGAGTTTTTCCGACAATGGCGGCTTCTTCGCCAATATGCAACTCAACAAGGGATTGCCCTTATTGGGGATCTCCCCATTTATGTCAGTTATGACAGCGTCGATGTCTGGGCTCACCAGGCAATTTTCTCTCTCGATCGTGCCACCCTTCGTCCAACGAAAGTGTCAGGCGTCCCCCCCGATTATTTCAGTAAAACCGGACAACGATGGGGCAATCCGCTCTACGAGTGGCATAATCGCGACGAAAACGTGCAAAACCTGCTACTTAATTGGTGGTCCGCTCGGTTTTCGAATCTTTTTCATTTGGTTGATATGACCCGCATTGACCATTTCCGTGGTTTCGAATCCTTCTGGGCGATTCCCGAGGATAATGAGACAGCAATCGAAGGAGAATGGTTAAAGGGCCCGGGGGCCGTTTTTTTCAAAAAAGTTGCCGAGAAACTCGGAGAACTGCCTATCGTTGCTGAAGATCTCGGCATTATTACCCCAGAGGTAGAGGCGTTGCGCGATGAACTCGGATTTCCCGGCATGAAAGTTTTGCAATTTGCCTTCGACGGCAATAAAGACAACAGTTTTTTGCCCTGCAATTTCCAGTCTCCTCATTGTATTGTCTATACCGGTACACACGATAATGACACGACCGTCGGCTGGTATTTGAGCGATAGATTGGATGATAACCTTCGAGCAACTATTAAAAAAATGGCAAACAGGTCGCTTCACGATGCGAACGCCATTCATAACGACCTGATGTATCTGGCCCAATCTTCCATTGCCATGCTGTGCATTTTCCCTCTACAGGATATCCTGGGGTTCGGCAACGACTGCAAGATGAATCACCCGGGTGTAGCTGAAGGCAACTGGCGATGGCGATGTGCTCAAGAATTTCTCACTCCGGAGATCGCAGAGAAGATGAAGGCTAACACCAACCTGTTTGGCCGTGGAAGAAATTGCAAAGCCCCAGGTACTCGGAATGAAGATTTGTTTTGCCATAAATATCAAAACGGCAAAAACAAATGATTGACAACAAAACGGCGGTCAGTTATAAAACGCCACCATTTGGCCCCATCGTCTAGTGGCCTAGGACACTGGCCTCTCACGCCGGTAACAGGGGTTCGAGTCCCCTTGGGGTCACCATTAGCAATATCAAGCACTTATCGAGCCTTTCGGTAGGTGCTTTTTTGGTTATCCCCCACACCATCCCCCACACCAAGCAACAAAAGCCCTATCCTGAATTATCTGAATTGGGCATTAAAGAAGGCTACTTATCGCCGACCCAGACGATTCACTTGACGCCGAGAAGACATAGGTTCAAGTCTTGTCCCCGCTACCATAATAAATTCAAGGGGTTAAAATTAATTCTTAACCCCTTTATTATTGCCTAAATTTTTCCCCCACTGTTCTCCCCCACCCTGAACACCAGGGTAGCCCCCTGAAAAAATCCAATCAATCAATATTTAGTGATAGTCATGTACCACCGGCAAAGCCGGTGGCTTGAAAGTATCTGAACCGCTCAAAGCGGTTGAAAACCTGGAGTCACCTAGAGGTGACTGTTAAAACAACTTCAGTTGCTCAATTCGTTTGTCCTCTTTCTCCTGCTTTTGAATATATTCTCGAACGGCTTCTTCATCCTTACCAACCGTCGACACATAATATCCTCTTGCCCAGAAGTGCTGCCCCACAAAATTCTTCTTGCGTCCTTGAAAATTCCGGGCAATTTGAATTGCACTCTTGCCTTTGATATATCCAACAACCTGAGATACCGAGTACTTGGGTGGAATGGAAAGCAAAATGTGAACATGATCGGGCATGAGGTGTCCTTCAACCACCTTGCACTCCTTTTGCGATGCCAGTTCTCGAAATATTTCCCCCAAGTATTTCCTGAGGTTCTCAAATATTGCCTTCTTGCGATACTTCGGTATCCATACGATGTGATACTTGCAATCCCACACTGTGTGGCTTAAACTTTGATCGTCGTACATGGGAAGTCTCCTTTTCTTGAACTTTGAGCGGTTCAGAATTGCGAGACTTCCCTCTTATTCCCGTAATTGTCAAACTCTGTGAGTCCACCGGCAGAGCCGGTGGTTTACCTGTTTTTATTATTTTACCCTGTTGATCTTGGAAGGACGGTCTCACCAAAAAACTATTTTCAAAAATGATGTTTTTTTGTGTCAGGCAAACTAATAAAATCAGAGCAGATCAAAGCCGATAGATGATATGAAACATTGCGAGAGTGAAAGTACCTGCTGTTCAAGGGCCATTTCAACTCGTTCATCTTTTGTGTCTTTCAGGCTCATATAAAGTGATAGTGGGTCGACAACTCCTTCTCGGGCAAACAGTTCGGGATCATATTTCCAGATTTCAATTTCCATAGACCGGGCTCGTGAATTCTTAGCTCAGTTACTTCTTTGTTCGGTTGTAATACTTTCCATTCTTGAGCACTCACAGCAAAGGTTGGGCGAGACGGCTGTGCCAGCATACTGTGGCGTGACAGTGCCGACTCTCCGGCAAGCAACAACGGTAAACGACTAAGTCAGAATAAATAAAATCGACTTGAACGATCGAGTTTTTTCCATTTCTTACGTTGCCACCTGGTCCATGGTAGAGAAGATGGGAAACATGGTTGATATGGGATCATTAATCAAAAAATTTGAAACTTAGGCTTGGTGTTAACCTTTTGAACCTACCTCATTGCAAGTCCGAAGGGCAGTTACAGAACGACGGTGTGGACGAATCATTTTCCCTGCACATTCTCAAGGCTATTCCGGGTCGCCGAGTTTGTAGCGTATCCGAAGGACTCCATCGCTAAAATCTTGGGAAATCATGTGAAACGGACCAATTTCTGAAGTATTTTCTACATGTTCGCCGATGCAGGGGCAGGAATCATAGTCGCCGATGTACACTATACGAACGGTTTCGACCTTGTCTGGCAGGCGGGTGAGGTTGAAGTTCCTCTCGGCTTCCTCAATGGAAACCATTTCTTCGATTACATCCAGGTTTGCAGAAATTGTCATGTTGACCGCTTCTTCCACTTCCTTCACCTCGTCATCGGTCAGGGCTCTATCGAAGTGGTAGTCACATTTGGACTTCTTCTTGTTAACATGGGCGCTAAAGCAACGTCCACAGTAGAATTTCCTGACCATTGCCTGATTGAGTACGTGTTCTGCCGAGTGCATGCGGGGGGTGTAAGATTTTGTCATGTCGATCTGTAGGTGGTTTTTGACAGTGAAAATAGAATTCGTGACTCACGTGAGTATCAGCCACGATTCTATTGATTCCATAATTTCATGAGATTGTTATTGAATGTTTTATTACAAGTAAAACCAAATCATCGCCTTGGCAACCTTGATGAACTCGCAAAAAGCTTTTTTTAGGATAACATCCTGATATTTTGAATAATATTCGAATTTTCTTATGGCAAAAAATGTGCGTCCGTGTTACATTTTATTCATCAATTTAAATAGTTATCTTGGAGAAGCCATGTTCCATATCAAGGACCACAAAACCTTCGACATGTTCGACCGCTTCGGACATCTGGGCCCAAAGCGTCGGCAGTTACTTGACGACACATGGGCAAAATTGTTCCGGGATGAAATTCTCCCTGGCCTGCCCGTAAGCCAGCTGAGAAAGCACTACGATCCCAGTAACGGTCGGCCCAGCAACGAACTTTTCGCCATGATAGGTTCGATGATTCTTCAACAAATGCACGATCTTACCGACGAACAGACAGTTGAGCAATTTTGTTTCAATATCCAGTGGCACTATGCTCTCAATATCACCGGAACCGACGACGCTTCGGCCTATGTTTGTCCTCGCAGTATTTGGACTATGCGCCGGATTATGACCGACAACAATCTCTACACAGAGCTGTTTGCAGGTATCGCGGATCACCTTGGCGAAGTGTTCAAGGTGAACACTAACTTTCAACGACTTGATTCCGTTCATTTATTTTCTAATATGCGCCATTTGGGGCGGATCAGGATCTTTGCAACGACCATCCGCAAATTTCTCACTAATCTCAAGCGTCATCACCTGGCTCTGTTCACCGAACTCTCCTTGGAACTGCGGGAGCGATATCTTGCCAAGAAGGCGGAATCGACCTTCTCCATGGTCAAGCCGTCCGATTCCAGCCGTACCCTTGCCGATTTGGCCAATGATTTGTTGTTCCTGACTGAGCGTTTCAACGAAAACTCTGAAGTGAAGACAATGACCAGTTTCGGTTTGATGCTCCGGTTACTCGCTGAACAGTGTGCAATTGAAGAGGATCAGGTAACGAAGAAGCGTACAGTGACGGTCAAACCCAACAGTGAAGTTGCCTCCGATTCACTCCAGAACCCCTCCGATCCCGATGCCGGTTACAGTGGTCACAAGGGCAAGGGATATCAGGCCCAGGTAGCCGAAACATACAGCGAAAACACCGATACCGGCGGAAAATAACTGAACCTTATCACCTATGTCGAGGTGGAGCCTGCCCACAAGAGCGATGCCAATGCCGTCATACCCTACCTTGATGCTACCAAGGAACGCGAGGTCTCGCCCGACCAACTCTTGGCTGATTCTCTGTATGGCAGCGATAGCAACTGTCAGGAGGCTCTTGAACGTGGGATAGAAATTATCTCCCCGGTAATGGGTGCTACTCCGGCAGAGGGCGAGATCACTATCGCCGACTTCACCATAAACGAGAAAGAAGAGATCACTGCTTGCCCTGCAGGCCATGTTCCTCAACAGGTGAAAACCGGAAAAACCGGTTTCGCTGCCATATTTGCCTTAGAATCTTGCAACAATTGTGCTCATCAAAAGTGTTGCCCCACGAAAGAGGGTAAGCGTGGCAGATATTTACGTTACAGTGCAAAGGCAGCTCGGCTGGCACGACGGCGAGCCAAAGAAAAGGAAGCTGCCTTCCGGGAAAAGTATCGTTATCGAGCCGGCGTTGAGGCGACCATGTCGGAATTCGATCGCCGAACCGGAGTCAAGCACTTGAGGGTCCGAGGTCTCAAGGCGGTGCGATTCAGTGTCTTCATGAAAGCCATCGGTTTGAATATCCTTCGCGCCGCTACGTATGCTAGAAAGAACAATAAAACAACGACAAATCAACAATATAAGAAGATCGTCGGCCTTTTTTGTCCTAGATATGCGGTTATCAAAGAGCTTTTGGCACTGCTTCTGCGCCAATCGGGGATATTCCCCGGCAAAAATTACGCAAATTATATGCCAGATGATTGCTGTAGTTTTCGGTTAGTTGCTTGAAAATTCGCTGACCGGTTGTGATATCATCTTTTGGGCGTTGTTGGTTTTTGCGAGATCATCAACCTTAACTCACACGATAAACTCGCCGGTTAAGTCTTTTCCTGAATACCTAACCAAAAGCCTTTTGCAACGCACTTCATAAAGTAGGGATGAGACAGTTTCTCAATTCTGAGAAAAAAATGTCTATCTTGAAGCTATTTAAAATATTAAGAAATTGGTCAGTAATATCCGGTTAGAAAATTGCATGTGAAATATTATTAAATATTAACTAGTTGGGTGATTTTTCTCTTGACAAAGAAATAAAAATTGTTCGATCGCCCCCTTAAAAGAAAAATCTTTTAAGGGGGCTAAATTGAAATCTGTAAAATTTTATTCACGGCAGCATATTGTACCAACGCAGAGGCAATTACTTAAACCGCTAAAGAACATATTGACCAAAATACCACCACTCAGGTCGAGATCAAATAAACCATTGGCAATGAATACCGAAGAGTTGATTAACATTCTGACATATTATCATCTGCAAGAGTTCTCGTCAGGCAGCGAGTTGATTCAAGCGCTGCAAGAAGACGACTATGCCAGAAATTTCGTTGCCCCTGCTGGAGGTATTAAACACTCAACCTTCTTTGATACCGTTAATGATCGTGGAGTTGAGCAACTCCTTGCTGTGTTTACCGAGCTACAAAAGCAGGCTACAGGAGTTTTGCCGTCACAGTATTCCGAGCTCGGTGATCTTGTTGCCATAGATGGTTCGCTGATCGATTCAGTACTTTCCATGCATTGGGCCGAATACCGAACAAATTCCAACAAGGCAAAGCTGCACCTTGGTTTCGACCTGAATCATGGCATCCCGCGTAAACTGTTTCTGACAGAGGGGGTTGGTGCCGAAAGACCCTTTGTTAGTAGTATCATCGAACCTGGCCAAACCGGTGTGCTTGATCGAGGATATCAAGCACATAATTTGTTTGATCAATGGCAGCAGGATGGATGTCATTTTGTTTGCCGCATAAAAGAAGCTACGCATAAAGAGATTCTTAAAGAGTTCCCTGTGAAGAAGAATTCCATCGTATTTTTTGATGCAATGGTTTTGCTTGGAACTCCCAATGTTAATCAAACCCAAAAGCCTATCCACCTTGTTGGCTATAATATCGCAGGCAAATCATATTGGGTGGCTACTGATCGTTTTGACTTATTGGCCGAGCAGGTAGCGCTGGTATACAAACTTCGCTGGGACATTGAAAATTTTTTTGCATGGTGGAAACGGCACCTTAAAGTGTATCACCTTTTTGCAAGAAGTAAGAATGGCCTGATGGTTCAAATCCTCTCTGGTCTTATCACGTATCTTCTTTTAGCTATCTACTGCCGAGAGCAGCACGGGGAGCCTGTTTCTATTCGCCGTGTACGACAGCTCCGCAATCAAATCCGAAATGAAGCAACACAACAAGCTGCGGAGAAAACAGCGGTGCAAAATCGGAAAAGAAGAAACCACCTTAAACGATTAAAGAAACCGCATGCAATTTCCTAACCGGACATTACTGGAAATTGTTTAATTACACTAAAATCTGTTATAGAGAGGAGATTGACCTTTTCCTTTCATTTATTTTACTGCATTTTAAACGATATTTCATTTTGGTGTGATGTCCCTATATCATTGACATAGTGCCGGGTAGGCAAGCAGCTCAGAGAACGTCCACCGATGATCCGCCACATTTGCTGCCATAGCCGGGGTCTTCGGCCGGAATATCCGATCTTCGCCGCGACTGAGTGTTTCATGGGGACGAATCAAATTGTAGGAAGCGACACAGATGGCGAATTTAGCCTTGAGCCAACGCATTGAGCGGGCAACGGTCGGCGCCTTGCGTGTCAGATGGGCATCCCATAGTCGCCAGTCCAGGTTGGAACGTTCAATGTAGGCGGTGTTGATCGTCTGGCTACGCGACTCTGCTAATCGTGCAAAAATGTGCTGTTCGGTCCCGTGGACTACCTTGCATTCAACCTTGATAATCTGCGAATCCTGTCTTGTCTTATGAACTGTGGCTTAATCAAGATCGGCATCAATGACCCGCTTTGGATTCCTTGGCCGCCCGGGTTTGCCTGTCGGTGGCAAAGGAGCCAGTTGGTGAAACAACTCGCCTAAGACCGTGCCGTAATGGGGCAGTTCATCTGAGACAAACAAGGGCTTTCCTTGGCAACAGTCGGTCAAATCCTTGAACATCTGCCGAGCATCGCCAATTTCGCGCCCGCCTATCCAGAACGTTATCAATAGTCGGGTTGGCGCATCGATGGCCGTCCAGATCCACGTCCATCCGTACTGGCGTTCGAGGTCTTCGGCACTGCCAGAATTTTCCTTTTTTTCACAAAGGTCCATAACTCGTCAAGTTGCGCCTCGGTCATTTTCAGCGAAGTCAGCAGGCTGGAAAGAACGTGAGCACAATGCTCGCCAGCTCGCAAGATCACACGGTTAACTGTATCTTTATCCAGTTCCAGCAAGCGTGCAGTAGCTCGCACGCCAACCCCCTCGGCCGCGTGGTGAATAATTTGTCTGATCGTTTCTGCTGACAGATGCAGGCCAAACAGGGCGCTGGCATGGGTGGCACCAAATCGTTTGCCACACTTCCGACAATAAAGCAAATCACGACTCTTGTCCTTGCCATACTTGCCGCGAATGGCGATATTGCCTTGACGGCGCAGACCGTAATTCTTGCATTGTTCATTGGGACAGAAATGTTGCTCAAGTTCGCTCATCGATTGCCTCCGGTGTAAAATTAAGCTGCCAAAGACAATCATAATGCAAGTTGCAGCCTTTTGTCAACTATGTGGGGACACTACCCATTTACCAGCAGGTTGGAGAAATAATCGTTATGCATTTGCTCTCTGATTTTTATGAAACGTTGCCTGAGATTGGAACTAACAGGAGCATTGTTTACGATGCACAAGGTAAGGCCCAGGTGTTCATAGCAGTGAAGCTTACCAAAACCTGCGCATAGAATAGATTTTTAGAAGGGCGTAAGGCTACTCGACTCTTTGGCAGCATAAGTAATAGTGGCAGGAAATAACTCCCATTTCCGCGCCGGAAATTGCCCGCCAATTTTCCCTCTGGTACTCATGTCCAACACCAAAGTACGGCACTTCTTCCACTCGGAGTTCCACCAAGTGAAAGGATTACGAAAGAATATTCCTGACCCGAGAGTAGAAATTCATCCAGAGACTGCCACACACCTTGGCATTGGGAATACAGACTTGGACTATATGGACTGAAGTTTCCCGTTTTTTAAACCCGACTGAGTCGAGTCTCGAGCACACGAGCTCCCTAATTTGACTGCGAGTTTTTCAGCCGTCCAAAAATTTATGAACAATTTCAAGGTGATCCAGTAAAAAATT
>Ga0209697_10004062_pt1 | contig 19406 bp, 14 predicted proteins | sample AliMusrvi5mmetaG_FD_184115 | JGI IMG/M metagenome (GOLD analysis project Ga0209697, IMG submission 184115) | Freshwater lake bacterial and archeal communities from Alinen Mustajarvi, Finland, to study Microbial Dark Matter (Phase II) - Alinen... | ecosystem: Environmental > Aquatic > Freshwater...
GGGTCACCCAGGGCCTGCGCATGGGGCAGGTCGCGCTGGCCTTCGGCGCCAACGACATGGGCTCGACGATGATCGAGGAGAACGTCGTCGCCGCCGCCGGCGTGCGTAACCAGTGCGACGTCGGCGAGATGGTGCGGCTCATCCGCGCCGCCGGCCGCACGCCGGTGCAGCGCGACACGCTCTACGGCGAGGTCAAGCGCTACTAGCCGCGCAGTCCAGGTCGCCGCCTCTGCCCGGCCAGACTCCGCCGCGCATCGATCGCTCGTGGTTCGTTCACGCTCCCGCCGGGAATCAGCCATCATTCACGCACCGCGACGACGGAGGGCAGCGCGCATGGCGTTCAAGATCGTGGTCGGGTACGACGGCTCGGAAGGCGCCAAAGCGGCTCTTGACGAAGCGGTCCGCCTCGCGAAGGAGCTTTCCGGCAAGGTGCTCGTCACCTACGCCTTCGGCGGACCCAAGCAGTACTCCGGGGCGCCGCTGACTCCGCGCAAGACACTCCAGGAGATGGGTGCGAAGGTGCTCGAGGATGCCTTGGAGGGCCTCGCGCAGAGCGGCGTCGCCGCTGAGCCGATACTGGTGGACGACAACGCATACCAGGGCCTCATGAGCGTGGCCGACAAGCATGACGCGATGATGATCGTCGTGGGCACGCACGGCGAGTCGCTGATCAGCGCCGTCCTGCTCGGATCGACGGCGTACCGGCTGGTGCACACCTCGTTGAAGCCGGTGCTGGTCGTGCCCACTCGCAAGACGAAGGAGAGCGTAGATTAGGGTCGCGCGCGGCTCCCCGGTCGCGGGCTTCCGGCATGTTTCGCGCCGTGACCGAGCGGTTAGATTGCGCGTTATCACCGTCCTTAGGGTGTTTACTCGTGGAGGGGACTATGGCGACTATCGATCCTTCTGTGCCATTGCGCGGGGGTGATACTGGCGGTCCGGGAGGATCGGGCGGGGTAGTCCCGATCGAGGTCGACAAAGGGCTCAAGCAGAACGCTGTGGGCATGCTCTCGAGCATCGTCATCGGCATTGCCTCCACGGCGCCGGCGTACAGCCTGGCGGTCACGCTCGGCCTCGTCACCGCAGTCGCCGGCATGGGTCTCAAGTCGCCGGCGATCATGATCATCTCGTTCATCCCCATGATCCTGATCGCGAGTTCCTACTATTACCTGAACAAGGCCGACCCCGATTGCGGCACGACCTTCAGTTGGGTGACCAGGGCGATAGGGCCCCGCACCGGCTGGGTCACCGGGTGGGTGATGGTCGCGGCGGACATCATCGTCATGGCAAGTCTCGCCCAGATCACTGGCGCCTATTTCTTCCTGTTCTTTGGCGCCAACGGACTCGCCAACTCCCTCTTCTGGGTCACGGCGGTGGGCGTCGTCTTCCTGATCGTCATGTGCGTGATCACCGCCGTCGGCATCGAGATCTCGGCCCGCCTCCAGTGGTTCCTGCTCGGCTTCGAGTACCTCATGCTGCTGATCTTCTCCGTCGTCGCACTCGTCAAGGTGTATGCCTCGCACCCGGCGGGATCGATCCATCCGGCGCTCTCGTGGTTCGTGCCCAGCACGAACCTCGGGGCGCTGTCCGGCGGCATCTTGCTCGCCTTGTTCATCTACTGGGGCTGGGATACCGCCGTGTCGGTCAATGAGGAGACGGAGGACAAGTCACGCACCCCCGGAGTAGCGGCCATCTTGAGCACCCTCGGGCTCGTGTTCATCTACGTCATCACGACGACTGCGGCGCAGGCGTTCCGCGGTCCTGCATACCTCACCAAGAACTCCGCCGACATCCTCAGCCCTCTCGGCTCGGCCGTTCTCGGCTCGGCGGCAGACAAGTTGCTGATCGCCGTCGTGCTCACGTCGGCGACGGCGTCCACGCTGACTACGATCCTTCCTGGCGCCCGCACCACACTCTCGATGGCCTCGCACGGCGCCATCCCCAAGGTCTTCGCCAGGGTCCACCCACGCTTTCAGACACCCGTGTGGGGCACGGCGATCTACGGAATCGTGTCCCTCGTCTGGTACGTGGGGCTCACCCTGCTCAGTCAGAACGTGCTTGCCGACTCGATCGCGGCCCTCGGGCTCACGATCGCCTTCTACTACGGTATCAACGGCTTCGCGGTGCCGCTGTTCTATCGCCATCAGGTGTTCAAGAGCCTCAAGAAGTTCTTCATGCTGGGCGTCTTCCCGCTGCTCGGCGGGCTTATCCTGCTGTGGGTCTTGGGCGCATCTCTGGACCAACTCTGGTACCCGGCCAACTCCGCCTCAGGCTCGTCGTGGTTCGGTATCGGGCCGCCGTTCGTCCTCGGCGTCGCCTTCATCATCGGGGGAGTCGTCGCCATGTTCCTGGCCTGGGGCTTCCTGAAGCGCTCCAAGCCGTTCTTCGCGCGCAAGATGGAGACCGTCGAGGCGATGGTCCCCTACGACGATCCCGACGACGACTAGGGCAGGTCGCCTGACGACTCGGGCGGCACGGGGTCGACTGCGGCCTGGAACCGCCCGGATGGCGGGCGCTCGAACCCGGCCGCGTCACTCCGCCCCGCGCGGCGGCTCGCTGGCGAACGCCGGGCGGGCATCGTCGGCCAAGCGCTCGAGCTCAGCTTGGCGCGGCATGTCGCCCGCCGCCTGCAGCTGCGTCCAGGAGCGGTGCAGCACCGGGCCCGCCACCGCGAGGCCGGCAAGCGTCAGTCCGCCGGCGAAGGCGAGCACGTAGCCGGAGATCCAGCCGTAGAGGATGGGTGCCGTGAGCGAGCCCAGAAGGCCGGCAAGCTGCATGGACGTCGCCTCGATGCCGGTCACCGTCCCGATCCACCGCCGGGGACTCACCTGAACGAGGAAGGCCTGCTTGGCGGGGTAGGAGAACGCGATGGCGATGCCCTCCAGCACGTTCACCACAAGGAACAGCGTCAGGTTGGTCGTCGCGCCGTACACGACCCACGCGATGCCCGACAGTGTGTAGCCGATCATCATCATCCAGAAGCGGCTGTAGCGGTCGGCTGCCATGCCGCCGACGAACGACAGCAGCATCGGCACACTGAACGCGACCCAGGTCAGAGAGATGAACCACATCGAGGCGCCCAGGTGCTGGAGCCAGAGGCTCCACACGACGTCGAAGGCGCCCATCGCGAAGTGGCTGGTGAAGGCGATGACGACGAAGGCGAGGATCGCCGGCGTCAGGATCGTCCGGTACGGCGGCCGCCCGGCGTGCCGGCCGCCTCTCGCCACGTCGCGGCTGCGCTGCGCCCGCCGCTTCTTCAAAGCGGCCGGTTCGCGCACGAAGACGATCACCGCTACCAGGGAGATGGCGGAGAGCGCCGCTCCGAAGTAGAAGATCGCGTAGAAGCCGCTCTTGCCGCCGCCGGCGAGCTGGTAGAGGGGTGCCGCGATGGCGGGGCCGAAGATGAGCCCGCCGAACTGCGCGGTCGTGAGGAACCCGTAGGCCTTGCTGCGGTTCTTCTCCGTTGTGATGTCGGCGACGAAGGCCTGCGCCGCCGGGCCAAAGGCGGCGGTGCCGATCCCTTCCAGCAGGCGGAACAGGATGAACCAGTAGGGATCGCTGGTCGTGGTGAACAGCAGGATGGCTACGGTGTACACGACGCCACCGGCGATCATCACCGGCTTGCGCCCGATGGTGTCGCTCAGCCAGCCGAGTGGCGACGAGAAGAGCAGCGTGCCCACGTAGAACATCGAGGCGATGACCGCCCACAGCGTCAGCGAGCTGTGCGCCTGCTCCTTGAGGAAGATCGGCAGGAAGGGGATGATCGCGCCGAACCCCATCCACACGACGAATTCGCTCACTGAGACGACGCCGAGCTGAAGCCAGCTCGTGCGCTCGGCGTCGGGGTGCGTGGGCGTCTTCACGTCGTTCGGCGAGTCCATGGGTCCTTCCGGGTCCGCGAGCGGCGGGCGCGGCCCCATGCGCCTCGGCGGCTCCTGCGAACAGGCTATCATTTCGCTGCAGAGCGCCGCAGCTGAACTGGGCTTCCGAGCGGCTTGTGTGGAGGAGTGTTCTCGCCCCGCCGATCGACGTCCCGAGATGGCGCCCCGGGATCCGGCGGCGCGTCCTGCTATCTGTCCGGACTCAACGCCTCGGTCCGGCCGGGCCTACGCTTCGCGAATAGCGCGAACGAACAGCCCGGCCACGGCGGGCACGGCTATCAGCACGCCGGCGACGATGAACAGCGCCCTCACATCGAAGACCCCCGCCAGCGCACCCCCGATCAGCACTGATACGGCGTAGGTGCCCTGAGTGAGTGCAAAGCGTACGCCGAACACGCGACCCCTGAGCTCCCGTGGTACTGACTCCTGCAAGTACGTGTCGACCGCGATGAGTGCGAAGGAGTTGGCGATGCCCAGGATGGCGAACGGGATGCATGCCTGCCATACGCCTCCCGCGACCGCGACGAACGCAAGACTCAGGCCCATCACCGCAAGGCCCAGAGTCATCGCGTAGCCCTTGGGCACGCGAGTCGCTAATGCCGCCAGGGCAATGGACCCCACCAGGTAGCCGACAGCAATGACCGCCTCAAAAGCGCCGAACGCCTTCGGGCCTCCATCCAGTACCTTGATGGCAAAGAAGAAGGTCAGCGGGTAGGACGCGCCGATTCCGGCCATTGCGGCGACGATCATGAGCGTGTTCACCAGCAGGCCGCGGTGGTGCCGTAGGAATGCTAGCCCTTGGTGGAACTCTCGCCAGTATGACGCCGCGACTTTGGCAGACGCCTCCTTGACGGGCGGGCGATATCTCATCAGAAGGAGGGCGACCGCAGACACGACGAACGAGGCGCTGTCAATACGGAACGCGGTCGTCGTGGACACATAGGCAAGCGTGAGGCCGGCGAGCGCGTATCCAAGAATCTCGGTCAGGTTTTCTGCGGTAGCCATGAGTGAGTTCGCACGCATAAGACTGCCGGCGGAGACGATATCGGGAAGGATTGCGAGCTTGCTGGGCTCGAAGAACACCGCCGCGGTCGCCATGGCGAAGCTCAGAACGAACACGAGCGGCATCGAGTGCGATGCAGCCAGAGGCACAACAATCACGATGACCGCACGCAAAGCGTCGGCAACGACCATGACTGTGCGCTTGTTGAGGCGATCGATGAAGACACCGGCAAACGCGCCGAACAGGATGTACGGCAGGGTGTAAAGAGCGAATACCAGGCCGGTGCTGAGCGTAGACCCCGTGGCTCGCCACACGAGCACGGGGAAGGCGACCATGGCGAGCCGGTCACCCATCTGAGACACGAACTGACCCGTCAAGAGCAGGATGAAGCTGCTGTTGCGGGTCAGGATTGGAGGCGCGGCAGAGGCGGCAGCCTTGCTTGCGTCTATCGGGTCCCTCCGTGTCGGCAACCTATCTGGACCCACGCAGCATATCCTGACTCACTCGCCTGGGCCTAGGCTCCGTCCCTGTGCGGCGCGACCCCCGGAGGAGCGGGAAAGAAGTGTTGTCCATTGTGGCAATTCACGGGATACTATTTAATCAAGATGTCCAACTGCTTGGGGTATCCGAGTGCATCTGAGCCTGCGAGAGTGCCGGCACAGCATCGTCAACTCATAAGTATCGGCAGCAAGCTCGATTCCTATAGGCCTTTGAAGGGAGTTCCCATGATCGTCACCAGCGCGAAGATGCACTGAGCTCCCACGCAAGGTCCTGCGGACTCGGAAATCAGAAGGAGAAGCCATGATCGTCACCAGCGCGAAGATGCACTGAGCTCCCACGCAAGGTCCTGCGGACTCGGAAATCAGAAGGAGAAGCCATGATCGTCGCCAGCGCGAAGATGCACTGAACCTAGAAGTCTACAGGACTGAGGAATCAGCATGAGCAAGAGAATCGAGCGAACTCTTTCATCCCTGCTTCTCGCCATCGTCACCAGTGGTGGCAGCAGCAAGATGCACTAGGCACCGGAGTCGAGACTCTAAAGTCTGACTACGTCGTGCCGATACACAGGGCACTTCTAGAAGTTGTGGGGTGCCGTGCCTTCTCGTGAGCGCAACTACCGCGTTCTGACAGTTTGCTTCGCCGCCGCGGCGGTATCCGCCGTCGGCTTCGCCATCTTGTATCCCGGGCCAGTCGCCCTTTCTGCGACCGTGTTTCGTGACGCGCTCATCCTCGGCGTGCTCGCGATTGTCGCGGAAGAGATGACCGTCGAGGTATCGACTCGCCTGACTCTTGGATCGGGTAACCTCCCAATCCTTCTCGCCGTGATGTTCACCGGCCGACTGCCGGCCCTGGTGGTCGCCATGCTCGTGGGTCTGTGGGGGTGCTGGCGAGAGAACAGCAAGACGGTTGCGGTGTACAACGTTGCGGATCACGTGGTCTCCGCGTTTCTTGCCCTTCTCGTGTTCGACCTCCTCGCAGGCGCCCTCAACGTTTCGTTGGAAGGAGTGTCGCTGGGGCTGCTCCTCGCGGGGGCAGCGGCCGCAATCGCGTTCGAGGCAGCCAACATCACCACGGTTGGCTTGGGGATATACGTCAAGTACGGCAAGCCAATCCAAGCATTCCTGAGAGAGGAGATGGCACCCTTCCTGCGGTCGCTCGCCGTCCTGCTGCTTCTGGGTCTTGCCATCGCCGCTCTCTATGCCACGGCCGGTCCTGTCGCGGTAGCCCTGCTCTTCGTCCCGCTGTTCGCGAGCCAGTACATGTTCAAGCTGCTGGTGCGCGAACGAGAGCATCTTGCGACACAGAAGGAACTCAGCGACCGGTACCTCGAGATGAACATTGGTCTCGCGGCGGCCATGGTCGTGCTTCTCGACAGCAAGGACGAATACACTGCCCAGCACTCCGCGGCCGTGGCCATGTACTGCAGGGACATCGCCATCGCCCTGAAGCTGCCGGACGAAGACGCCGAAGCGCTGCACCTGGCTGGCCTCTTGCACGATCTCGGCAAGGTGGGAGTCCCGGATGCGGTCCTGCGTAAGACGGCGAGCCTCGACGAGGACGAGTGGGGCTTCATCCGGGAGCATCCGGAGAAGGGTGCCGAGGTGCTTTCGCATCTCGCCAACTACCAGGACGTCGCGGACATCGTCCGCTACCACCACGAGCGGCTAGACGGCAGTGGCTACCCGAGCGGCATCAGCGGCGGCAGCATCCCTGAACTGAGCAAGATCCTGGCGGTGGCCGACTCCTACCATGCGATGACCTCCGACCGCCCCTATCGCGCGGCGCGCAGCTCGTTTGAGGCTCTCAAGGAGCTGCGGGCGCTGGCAGGCACGACGCTCGACGCGTCGTACATCGAGGCGTTGGCGCGCGTCCTTCGCGACAAGGATCTTGCCTATCGCGACGGCAGCTCCACCGACTTCATGGGCGAGTACGAACGCGGGCGCATCAACCTGCGCCTGCGCGGCCGTGCCCTTGCGGACGTCAGCGGCCTCGTTGAGGCGAAGGAAGACCCAGCGGCAGGCTGACCAGGCTCCGCGCGATCAAGCCCGCTCCGATCGCCTTCAGCACGTCCGCCCACACGAACGGCACCACGCCCACCGTCAGCGCTGCGCCCAGTGTGATGTGCGCCTGCAGCGCCAGCCAGACCGCGCCAAGCGCGTAGATGGGCGCGATTCCCGCGATGCCGGCCACGATCAGCACGCCCAGGCTTCGGGGCCGCAGCGACGCAGTCGCTCCGGTCAGCATCACCGCGAGCACGAAGCCCCAGAGGAATCCCCCGGTGGGGCCGAAAAGCACGCCGATGCCTGACGTCCCGCCCGCATACACGGGCGCGAATAGCCCGAGAGCCAGATAGACGACGACGCTGAGGACGCCGAGGCGCGGGCCCAGCACCATGCCAGCGAGAAGAACGAACAGCACCTGGAGCGTGAAGGGCACGGCCCCGACCGGCAGGGAGACGAAGGCGCCCACCGCGATGAGTGCGGCGAAGAGTGCGACATACGTCAGTTCACGGGTCGTCGTTCGGGGCAATTGTCAACTTCTCTCGCGTGCAGGGAGGTGACAATGTAGAGGGCGCCCGGTCGGCTGTCAATCAAGGCAGACGGCCGTCCGGGCGCCCTCTCGGCGACAGACGAGGTCAGGGGTGAAGCGTGACGTCGCCCGAGTGGAAGCGGCGCACCTGCCGATGCGGGAGCTCCACGAGGAGGGCGCCGCGATCGTCAACTCCCGAGGCCGAGCCGGAGATCGGTCCCTCGCGGGTCTCGACGCTGATGCTCTTGTGCAGGAGGTAGTCGCGATTGCGGAACGAGGCGAGGGCGCGCTCGAAGCCGTTGACGACGGCATCTTTGTAGTGAGTCTCGAGCGACAGCAGCAGGGTCGCGAGCAGCTCGCTGCGATCGACCGGCTCACCCTTGACCATCTTCAGTGATGTGGCGGTGCGCCGCAGCGCTACGGGCAGCTCGCTGTACTCCGTGTTGACGTTGATGCCGATGCCGACCACGACCCACTCGACTTCGTCCTGCTCGCCGGAGACTTCCATGAGGATGCCGCCCGCCTTGCGGTCGCCGATGAAGAGGTCGTTGGGCCACTTGATGTGCACCGGTGTGCCGGCGACGGCCTCGATGGCCTCGGCCGCCGCAGCAGCCGCGACGATCGTGAGCATATGGGCATCGTTCATCGGCAACGGCGGCCGCAGCAGAACGGAGAAGAGCAGACCTTTGCCGGCGGGTGAGGTCCAGCGGCGCCCGAGGCGCCCGCGGCCCGCACTCTGCGCCTCAGCGATCACGACCGTGCCCTCCGGGGCGCCGCTGTTGGCGAGCGCCTTGGCCTCGGCGTTCGTCGACTCGATCTCGTCGTAGTAGCGGAACGAGCGGCCGAAGGCGCTCTTCTCGGTGCGGTCCGTGATGAACCCCATCGAGAGGCGGCACGGCTCCTCCTCCAGCTTGTAGCCGCGCCGCGAGACGCCGAGGATCCGGTAGCCGCGGCCGCGCAGCGACTTGACGTGCTTGTGCACGGCGTTGCGCGAGATCCCGAGTTGAGCGCTCATGGCTTCACCGGAGACGAAGCCCGGGCTGTCGCGAAGGATGTCGATGACGGTCTTCTTGCGCTTGCTCATGCGGTTGGACTCGATGTAGATGACAGAGACTGAGGAATCCATGTGACCTCCTGCTCGCGCGGTGGTTTACGGATGCAGGCTAGCGAGGTGAGTCACACGAGGAATCATACCCAAGGTGGATTTTTCGCCACACGAGGGTTGAGCCGCAGTCGGCTCTCGAACATCCAGTCTCAGGTGCCGACGCTGTCGTTGTACAAGCGGACGGCCTTGATCCGGTTCGTCACGCCCAGCTTGGTATAGATGTGGTAGACGTGCGTCTTCACGGTGGGCAAGGAGATGAACAACTCGCTGGCCACCTCATCGTTGCGCTTCCCATCCGCCATCAGGGCCAGGACCTGCTTCTCGCGACGAGTCAGGTCCGAGAGCGGATCGTTGAGTCGCGCACCGGGCAACTCTCGCTGACGGTAGGCGCTGTCGACGGCGTCCGACAACTTGCCGGAGCGAAGTCCGCGGACCGCGTCGAGCACGCGCTGCAACTCGTCGTCGCTGGAGTGCTGAGTCGCAGCCTGCACGGCCATGGGCGCCAGGTGTGGCGCTTCGGCGGTAAGCGCACGGACCACGTCCGAAAAGTGCCAGTAGCGCGCCAGCGCGTCCAGAAGAACGCCGACGTCTCGCGTCCCCACGCAACGGCACAGGGCTGTGCAGGCGATGTCGGGGCGCGAGCCCAGTTCCTGCACTATGAGATGAACGTGTCCCAACCGGAACTGTTCCGCCAAACACTCGGTGAGTCCTCGGACGGCAGAATCCGTCGCTCCACGAGCATGATCGACAATGGCGCAGTAGAACTGCGCCTTCAACTTGACGAAGAGGAGGCCAGCGTCGCCCGCCATCGCACTCACACTCCGAAGGCGTCTGCGCTCGTCTCCGCCCAGGAGCGAAAGCGTGAACAGCAGATTGGCCTGGCAGTTCAAGGACGCGTATGCGTCGCGTCCATGGTCGACGGTCTCGAGCGCGGCCTCGTAGGGCGCTGTCGCGTCGCTCGGGTTTCCCTGTCGGCGCAGCAGCGTCGCTTCGTGACAAAGCGCGAATGCGGCCAGCGCGGAGTCGCTTGCCAGCGCCCCACCGCGCTGCGCGTCTCTGATGTCTCTCAGTCCGAGTTCGAAATCGCCAAGGGCTCCACGGGTCAGGCCGATGTTGTCGAGGACCATGCCCGCCGCCATGGCCAGACCGTTCCTTCGAGCTTCCTTCAGCGCGTCTTGGAATCGGTCCATGGCCAAGCCGTAGTCGCCAAGTCCCATGTCGAGCATGCCGTTCACGTTGGCCAATGCAACACCGAAGGCATTCGGCTCCATGCTCTGCGTTCGTCCAAGGGAAGTCTCAATCCGGTCGCGCGCTTGCCGAAACTGACCTCGGAAGTACAGTGAATGCCCGCGCAATGCGGCTGCGCGAACATGCTCAAGAGCGTTGCTTGATTCGGACAGGGTCTCAGCCGCTCCGAACGCCTCGTCAGACTCGTCCCAACGGCGCATTTCCGCTGCGGCCGAGGCCAGACTCAGCAATGAGTGCAGGCGCTGAAGAGGGCTGGTGGAGCATTCAACGGCGCGCTTGCACACGCGAAGCGCACTCTCCAAGTCGCCCTTCCAGAAGAGCGTCGACTCCTTCAGCGAAAGTGCGTGATAGATGCCCCATCCGTCGTCGGCGCTCTCGAAAGTGCGGAGCGCCCGCTCGATCTCCTGGAGAGCGCGGTCGTAGTCTCCTGATCTGGCCAGGATCTGACTCGCTGTCAGCCGCGCCCACGGGTGGCCCGCGGCAGGCCCGGGTTGAAGGCGCTCCAGCCATGATTCCAGGCGGTCCGTCTCGCAACGTTCCAGCAGGGCCTCTCCGCCTCGGGCGATCGCGGCGAGCGCGTCGACCGCTTCGTTCGCGCCCAGCAGGAGCTCGACGGCGCGCTCGATGTGACCAGCCTTCTCGAGCACGGCAGCAGTCTGGCTCTGGAGCTCGCGGAACGACGTGATGCCGTGATCCTGCACGAACCTGTGCGTGAGGAAGTCTCGAAACAAGTTGTGATATCGATAGGCGCCGGCGCCGGCGTCGACGAACGTGAACACGCGGTTGGCCGCCAGATGGTCCAGGTAGCGGCCTGAGTTGTCGACCCCCGCGAGCGGGTCGGCGAGTTCCGCCGTGAGGAAGTCCAGGCAGCAGGTCCTCAGGAGGAAGCGCCGACTGGCTTCGGGCTCGCGAAGATAGACCTGTTCCGCCAAGTATGAGTAGACGTCCACACGCAGACGAGGATCGTTGAGGGCTGCCTCGAGCGAATCGAGACCCAGCCATTCGATGGCCTGCCCGGCAAGCACGATGCTGGCCGGCCAGCCTTCAGTCAGCCGCATCAGTCTCTCGAGTTGATCTTGCGGAGTGGGCCGCTGCTGTCGTTGGCCGAGGACGGCTCCCGCTTGCGGGGCGTCGAATCTGAGGTCTTCAACGTCGATGACCTCGACGGTCCCGTCGACCTTCATGCGTGACATGGAGATCGCCGGCTCGTAGCGCGACAGCACCACCATGTGCACCCGGGCGGGCAGATTTCCGAGCAGGTAGTCGAGCGCGCGTCGCACGCCTGGGGATCCGGCCGCTTCGTGCAGGTCGTCGAGGACCAGGTGAATCGCGCCGGAGACGTGCTCCTCGCATTCCGCCACCAACGCCGCCGCGATCTCCTCGACCGGGAAGGGGACCTGCGTCGTCGTGCGCAGGCGCTCGAGGAGGGCTTCGCCGAGAGCCGGAACCTGCCGGCGCAGGGCGTGGGTGATGCCGCCGAGGAAAGTCGCGGGGTCGTGGTCGAGGATGTCGAGCTTGTACCAGGCGGCGGTGAGATTCAGGGCCTCGACCGCGGCGGCCGTGACCGTCGACTTCCCGTAGCCGGCCGGAGCGCAGACCAGCGCCAGCCGGCCCTGCACCGCGTGGCGGAAGCGAGCCAGAGTCTCCGGGCGCACGACGGCCGGGGCCACGGCCGGTGCGGCCAGCTTGGCCTCGTTGGGCTTGAGTGTCTGTCTGTCGGTGCTCATGTTGATCCAGGGCGCGGGTCCGTACCGGCGGCGAGGGGCCCGCACTATAGCAACGATACGGCCGCTTGGCCCCGGGCCATTCGTCCAGACAGGTTGACGTTGGGGATCCGCCGATCCAGCCGGGGCATTGGACGGGGCCGTGCGACCGTGTGAGCGACAGCCATGGGGCGGATAGAGACAAGCCACGTCGGACCAAGAGCGAAGGGGTCTGCCACCGTCGCGTCGGCGGCCTGTGGGCCGGCGGACGAAGGCCGGTCCGGCTGGGTCAGTCGCGCGCGAAGGCGAACTCGACGGCCTCGGCGGGCGAAGCCGCCCGCCGCACGCCGTCGAGCGCGCCGCCGTCAGGCGGCGTCATCTCCCAGGTGTCGAGCAGGATCACTGGCTTGCCGACGCTGCGTGCCAGGCCTATCTCGCTGAGCGTGCCCCAGGCACCGCCGACGGCGATCACCACGTCGCCGCTGGCGACGACGGCGAGGTTGCGCGCGTGCCCGACGGCGCTGCAGATGCTGAAAGTGAGCTCTGGCGCGGCGCGGTGGCGATCGGCCTCCGGCAGGATGCCGATAGTGACGCCGCCTCGACTCTGGACGCCGCGCGCCACGGCGGCCATGACGCCGTCGCAGCCGCCGCAGACCACGACGCATCCACGTTCGGCGAGCAGTTCGCCGAGCCGCTCCGCCTTCGCGGCAAGCTCCCGCGAGGCGCTGCTGGCGCCGATCACGCTGACGTAGCGCGGCGGGGAGGAGGCGGTGTCGTTGCGCATTGGGCTTCTCTCAGTCAGCGCTGGCTTCAGGCGGAGCGCCGGCTCCGCGCTGGGAGTCGGCGGGAGACTCGGTGCCCGCTGTGGGTGTGGTGCCGACCGCGGGCGGCGCGAAGCGGCCGCGCCCGGCCTTGCGGTCTTCCGCTTCGCGCCCCAGGCAAGCCCACGGCTTGCGCCCGGGCGAACCGTAGAAGATGCGGAAGTCGGCGCGGTAGCCGCGGCTCTCGTAGAGCCGCGCGGCGCCGTCGTTGCCGGTGTCGACGCCGATCTCCACGTCCTCGACGCCACGCCGCTCGAGCTCGGCGTCCACCGCGTCGAGGAGCGCGGAGCCGACGCCGTTGCCGCGCTCTCCTTCCGCTACCACCAGATGCGCAAGCTCCGCGCGCGCGTCGCCGGTGTACCAGACCGGGTCGGGTCCGTCGATCGTCACAAACGCGTACCCGACGGGTACCTCACCCCGGCGCGCGACCAGCACGAAGCCGTCGCCTGCGAGGGCGTCCAGCATCACGGCGCGCTCGAGTGCCCAGGATTCCTCAGACGGCCGCACCGGGACGAGCGCGTCCGGAAGAGCGGCGACGTGGTCCATGAGCGCCTTCCACAGCGGGCCCACGTCCTCGATGCCCGCCGGGTCCAGCTTCGTGATCACGATCTCGTCGGTCATTGGGGCTTCCTGGGGCTCAAATCGGCCGGTGACGCGGATGCCAGAGCTTGCGAGATCGCATCCAGCAGCCCAACAGCTCCCGCCTTGCTCAACGGCTCGTTGAGGTTACCGCACTTGGGGCTCTGCACGCAGCTTGGGCAGCCGCTTTCGCACGGGCACTCGGCGATGAGCGCGCGGGCGTCGGCGGTGAGGCTCTCGAAGGCGTCGAAGCCGCGCTTCGCGAGCCCTATGCCGCCGGGGTAGCCGTCGTAGACGAAGATGCTCGCCGCGTCCGTCTGCCAGTGCCACGGCGTGCTGAGGCCGCCGATGTCCCAGCGGTCGCACATCGCGTACAGCGGGAGCAGCGCGATGAGGGCGTGCTCGGCGGCGTGGAGCGAGCCCGGGGTCGCCGACTCGTCGGTCCCGCCCGGGGCGACCGGCTGCGCCGGTGCGGCGGCGGAAGCGGCGGTCCCAGGCGGCGGGCCGGCCTTCGCAGGTGAGCCGGCTCTCGCGAGCGCGACCAGGGCCGCTTCGATCGTCTGCCCGGGGATCGCCAGCCAGAAGGCCTGCGTGGTGAACGTCTCCTCGGGCAGGTCGAGCGTCGTCGTATCGATGATGTGCTGGTCGGTGAGGTCGCGCTTCTGATAGGCGATGACCTGCTCCGTCACCTCTAGCTCGCCGAAGAAGAGCGTCGCGCCGGGCAGCGGGCGCATGCCTGCCTGCCCGGCGACCATGACGTTCTTGTCCGTCTTCACCTGCGTGTAGTAGTTGCCCCCGAAGTCCTCGACGAGGACGGTGCGGCCGTCGAGATCGAGGCGCTTGACGAGGTAGCTGCGGCCGAGATGAAGGTAGACGGCGCCGGGATGGGCGAAGCGGAAGACGCGCTCGCGCTCGACCGTCCCGATGATCTCGCCGCCGCGCGTCTCGACGATCACGAACTGCTCGTTGCTCGCCGTGCGCAGGCCGACTTCGGAGGCGGGCGAGTACGGCTTGCTCCAGACCAGGCCGTCGCCGCGCCGTCGCAGGCGGCCGGCCTGCTCGAGGCGCTCCGCGGCGAGCAGGCCCTCATCGCCGAAGTAGGCCGCGTCCGCCGGCGTGATCGGCCGCTCGTACGCCGCCGCCTCCAGGTGCCGGGCGGAGATGTGCGGGTTGTGCAAGTCGATGATCGCCTCCTCGACGCGGCGGCTCAGGAGGCGCTCCGGCTCGCGCATGAAGTACTGGTCGAGCGCGTCCTGGCCGGCCACCAGCACGGCCCAGCCGTGCCCGGCCCGGCCGGCCCGCCCCCAGCGCTGGCGCAGGCTCGTCACCGTCCCCGGGAAACCGGTGACGAGCGACACGTCCAGCGAGCCGACGTCGATGCCGAGCTCGAGCGCCTGGGTCGCGATGACGGCGTCGAGCTCGTGTTCGAACAGGCGGCGCTCGATGTCGCGGCGTTGCTCCGGCGTGTAGCCGGCGCGGTAGGGCTGTACGCGCGCCGCGGCGGCGCGGTCGCGGTCCTCGAGGCGGCGGCGGACGTGCCCGAACATCAGTTCCGCCGCCTTGCGCGTGGGTGCGAACGCGATCACGCGCGCTCCCGCCAGGACGCTCTCAGCCGTCACGTAGCTCGCTTCGGCGAGGGCGCTGCGCCGCTCGCCTCTGGCCGGGTCGACGAGCGGCGGATTCCAGAAGACGATGCTGCGCTCCGGGCGCGGCGCCTGGTCCTCGTCGACGGTCGCGAACGGCACGCCCACCAATCTCTCCGCGAATCCACCGGGATCAGCGATCGTCGCCGAAGTGAGCACGAACGCAGGGTCGCCGCCGTAGTGGGCGCAGAGGCGGCGCAGGCGGCGTACGACCTGGGCGACGTGGCTGCCGAAGACCCCGCGGTACACGTGCGCTTCGTCGAGCACGACGAAGCGGAGGTGGTGCAGGAACTCGGCCCAGCGCTCGTGGCTCGGGAGGATGCCGACGTGGAGCATGTCCGGGTTGGTGAGGAGAACGGTGGCCGTGCGCCTGAGGAGGGCGCGAGAGTCGCTTGGAGTGTCGCCGTCGTAGATCGCCGGCACGGCGCCCTTGATCTTGAGCGCTGCGAGCTTGCGGGCCTGATCCTGCGCCAGCGCCTTGGTGGGGAAGACGAGGAGCGCGCGGCTCTGCGGGTCGCGCGCGAAGTCGTCGAGCACGGCGAGCTGGTAACAGAGACTCTTGCCGCTCGCCGTGCCGGTGCTCACCACGACGTCGCGCCGGGCGCGCAGCAGATCGTAGGCGGCGCGCTGGTGACCGTAGAGCTGTTCGACGCCGGCGGCGAGCAGCGCTTCGCGCAGCGCGACCGGCACCTCGTCCGGGAGATCGGCCGCGCGGCCCGCGCGCGCCGCTTCGTTGGCGCGCGCCACGACCTGTTCGTGCCCTCCCTGGCGGAAGAGCGCGCGCAGGCGTGCCTCGCCGGCCGGGTCGTCGCGGCCTCGTGCTCTGCGCGCTCTCATGGCGTCATCCTACTCGAACGCCGCCTCGCTGCCGGTCGCGGCGGCGCGTGCCGCATAGAGTCGCGGCCCGCGCGCCCCGTACGCGAAAAGGGCGCCTCGCGGCGCCCTCCGCTCAACTGTAGGAGCGCACCGCTACTTCGTGCGTGCGCCCGCGTCCATCGTGAAGAACCAGACCGGGCCAGAGGCCTGACCGCCACCGTCGGGTGCCTGCACGGCGCCGACGCCGACGTCGCGGAAGCCTTTGGCGAGGAGGACCGCGCGATGGCTTGCCGAGTGCATCCATGCATCCACGGCGGCGACCGGACTGGACATGAGGCCCGCGCCCCAATAGATGTTCTCCCCCGCCTTCCAGCTCTTGCAGCCGCGGACCGTGTAGCCGGAGCGGATGACGCGCGCCTGCCACGTCTCTCCGCCGGGAACGTTGTGGTCGAAGTACTTGCGCTGACCCATGTCGGCGGAGTGCGCGCGCGCCGAGGTCACGAGGGCAGGGCTGACGCGCAGTTGCGGGAGGCTACGCTGCGCACGCTCGAGGTTGATGTATGTGACGAGCTGCTGCTCGTAGGAGTTGAGGGCGGGCCCCGCGTGCGCGATCGCCGGCAGGGCCGAGAACAAGAGCGTCAGCAGGGCCGTGCACAACACAGCGAGCTCGATGTGCTTCCTCACGGTCCACCTCCCGTCGCTCGGTCAGGGTCCGCGTGCAGGCTCGCGCGCGGAGCATCTGTCTAGCGGTATCGGTAGCTCGAGGCGTGAGATGAGCGCGTTGGCGAGGGTTCTGTAGTCACGCGAGACAACGCTGGCGCGGCTTGGAGTCTGCCCGGGCGAGCGCCTGCTCGTGACGTCGGGCGAGAATCGCCGGAGGAGCCGGGCGAGGGTCGCCGGCGGGACTGCCTCGCGGGCCGGCGGGTCAGCCCTTGGGGCCCGGCGCGCCGGGCTTGCCCGGCTTCGGCGCAGGCGAGGGCTTCGGAGCCGGCGTCGGCTTCGCAGGCTTGCCCGGCTTCGGCGCCGGCGCGGGCTTCGCCGGCTTGAGCGGCTTCGCCGGCTTGCTCGCATGGGCCGCGGCGCTGTTGCCGTGCGTGCCCGACTGGCGTTTGGTGGCGTGAGCGTCGGCGCCGTTCCCGTGCGGGGCAGACCGGCCCTTGTTCGCGTGAGCGGCGATGCTGTTCCCCTGCGTGCCCGGCCGATTCCTGTGCGCGCGGGCGGAGGCGCTGTTCCCGCGCGTGCCCGACTGGCCGCCGTTCGGCTCGCCCGCGCCCGGTCCAGCGACTTCGCTCTTCGTCTCGCTCAGCCGGGTCGCCGTGGCTGCCGCCGCGTGCTGATGCCGCGCCGCGTCGATCCTGTGGGCCGTGACTCCCGCCGCGGTGACCGCGCAGGACGTCGCGACCACGGCGATCAGCACCTTGGCGGTGAGCGCTCCGCCGATCTTGGCGAGCCCGCCGCCGGCGAAGGCCGTGAGACCGGCGGACCCGCCGGAGGCGGCGACGCTGGCGCTGGCGCCGACTCCGGCCGCCCCGCCGCCTGCAGCCGCAGCTGCACCTCCGGCGGCTGCCGTCGCCGCGCCGGAGCCGAACGCGAGCGGAGCTTGCAGCGACGCGGGAAGCGGCGCGCTGTGCAGGAGCAGGCCGAGGCCGATCGCCGCGACCGACGCCTCGCGCGCCACGCTGCAGCTGCCCTGCGGCTGTTCCATCGAGAGCGCCGCGTACTCCCGGCGGAACGCGGCGCGGGCGCGGAAGAGCAGCGTCTCGGTGGCGTTGCGCGATACCCCGAGTATGGACGCGATCTCGTCGTGCCGCAGGCCGTGGACGTCCTTGAGGACCAGCACGGTCCGGTGCCGTTCGGAGAGGCGCGCCAGCGTCTGCTCGAGTCGCCGGCTGAGATCGGCCTGCTCGAAGGTGTCCATCTGCAGCGCGCGCGTGTCGTGATGCGCATCGTCGATGGTGCGGTGGAGTCTGCGCGTGCGCAGGTGGTCGTAGCAGGCGTTCACGGCGACGCGGTAGAGCCAGGGCTTCACGCTGAGGTGGTCGCCGGTCGGCAACTTCCGGAACGCCTTCAAGAAGACGTCCTGGGTGATGTCGCGTGCGTCCTCGCGGTTCTGCACGATGCGCAGGGACAGGTTGAAGATGCGCTCGCTGTACAGCTCGTACAGCAGCTCGAACGCGTCCTGGCGGCCGGCCCTGAGGCCCGCGACGAGGCTGCGCTCGGAAGCCGCGTGCTGCGCGGGACCGAGCCCTACCGTATCCTCGAGTGGTGCGACGCTCGCCATGTCACCTTCGATATCGGCATCTCGGCGCAAGGCTACACTTCCGCCTGTTGTCACAGGGATACCGCCGCCGGGCTGGAAACGCTCTCGGCTTGCGACCAGTCGCCGCCCGATGTACGTTCCAACGGCATGCACAGCAGCCCGGCCAATCAGCGGCGGCGCGCAAGAGAACGCCGTCGCGACCACATTCGGCGCCGGCGTGCGATCGCGCTGGCCATCTTCGTGACCCTCATCATCCTCGCGGTGTGGGCCGCGTACGCCATCCCCGGCACCACCCCTGCGCGCGTCCCCCAGAGCGCCTCCCAGTCCGCCTTTGATCAGGCCCCGGCGGGCACCGCGGGCATCGTCGTGGCCTCGGTGGGGGGCGTCGACATTCTCTTGCCGGTCGCCCGCGAGGCGACGACCGCCGTCGCGTTCCACCCCGTCGAGAACGCCGGCACTGTGGCGTTCACGCCGGCGGGGGACGCAGCGGGCGGAGGCGCCATGAAGTACTACCTCATGAGTGGAGACGGCGCCGACCGCTCTGCCGCGACCGCCGGTCTGGACGTTGGAGCCGTGCCGGGCGCTGCGGTCGTCAGCCCGGTGGACGGCAAGGTGACGGCGGTCAAGCAGTACCAGCTCCTCGGCCGGTACGCAGACACGGAGATCGACATCCAGATCACCGGTGATCCGTCCCTTCTCCTCGTGATGACCCATCTCACCGGCGTCAACGTCCATCTCGGAGACACGGTGCTTCGGGGCGAGACGACGCTGGGCGCGCTCCGGGGCTTCCCTTCCAGCCTGGAGCAGGCCCTCAGCCAGTACACCACGGACGCCGGCGATCATGTACAGCTGGTCGTGCTTCGCGTCTCGTCCCAGCTGGCGGGCTTCTGAGCACGCCGCCTGTACCTGAGGCTTCGCGAGCGGTCATCGGCGGTTCCGCTTCGCTCGCCGCCGACTTCCCCGGCGACCTGCATCCCGAGGCGCGGGTCCTCGAGCGCGAGCTCGTCTTCGAGACCCCATGGGGCGAGAGCCCGCCGTTCACCCTGTTCGAGCTCGGCGGGCAGCGAGCGCTGCACGTGCGCTTGCACGGCTGGCGCAAGGGCGTGTCGCGCGGTCGTGCCTCGCGCCAGGTCTTCAGCGTGCTGCACCGCGCCGGCGTCACCAGGATCCTCTCGGACGCCGGCGTCGGCAGTCTCAATCACCTGCTCGACCCCGGCGACCTCGTCGTCGTCGACGACTTCGTCGATCAGACCACCGACCGCGACCGCTACGGCAGCGTCGTCGGCGATCATCTCCTCATCATGCGCGACGCCGTGTGCC
>Ga0209697_10004067_pt1 | contig 19362 bp, 18 predicted proteins | sample AliMusrvi5mmetaG_FD_184115 | JGI IMG/M metagenome (GOLD analysis project Ga0209697, IMG submission 184115) | Freshwater lake bacterial and archeal communities from Alinen Mustajarvi, Finland, to study Microbial Dark Matter (Phase II) - Alinen... | ecosystem: Environmental > Aquatic > Freshwater...
CTTTACAATATTTCCGTTGAGTACGATATTTAATGAATTGTCAGCCATTGGAAAAATATGATTAATTAAACAGTTACATTTTTATTTTTTTCGCTATTTCGCTATTTCGCTATTTCGCTACCTCGCTACCTCGCTACCTCGCTACCTTTTTATGAGAGCAGGATCGACTCAAATTTGCATTTCGAGAAACACACCCCGCATTTCGTGCACAATTCCTGGTTGATGAAATGGGCTTTTTTGCGTTCGCCGGTGATCGCCTTTGCCGGGCAGTTTTTTGAGCATACCAGGCAGCCCGTGCATTTTTCCGGGTCGACTTTGTAGGTGAGCAGCGGGCGGCAAACCTTCGCAGGGCATTTTTTGTGGTTGATATGTGCCTCGTACTCATCCCGGAAGTACCTGATGGTGGTGAGCACAGGGTTGGGGGCGGTCTGCCCCAGTCCGCAAAGGGAATTATCCTTGATCTGGTACGCAAGCTCCTCGAGTTTCTCCAGGTCGCCTTCGCGCCCAAGGCCGTTTGTAATACGGTCGAGGATCTCAAGCATACGCTTGGTTCCCATCCTGCAGAAGGTGCATTTACCACAACTCTCCTTGCAGGTAAAGTCGAGGAAAAATTTCGCCACATCGACCATGCAGGTCGTTTCATCCATTACGACCATCCCGCCCGAACCCATGATGGCGCCCGTGGCGTTGACCGAATCGTAATCGACGATGGTGTCGGAGAGGAATTCGGGAATACAACCGCCTGAAGGGCCTCCCATCTGTACCGCCTTGAACCTTTTGTTTCCTTTGATTCCCCCGCCGAGTTTGAAGATCACATCGCGGATGGTCATCCCCATCGGGACCTCGACCAATCCTGAATGACGCACCTTGCCTGCAAGGGCGAAGACCTTCGTTCCCTTGCTCTTTTCAGTGCCATATTGGGCATACGCTTCCGAACCGTTGTTGATGATCCAGGGAATATTGGCATAGGTTTCCACGTTGTTGATGTTCGTGGGTTTTTTCCATAATCCCGATCCGGCCGGGAAGGGCGGACGTTTTCTTGGCATGCCGCGTTCTCCCTCGATGGAGGCGATGAGGGCCGTTTCCTCGCCGCATACAAAAGCGCCGGCCCCCTCTTTGATGTAAATATCCAGGTTGAATCCCTCAATGCCGAAAATGTTCTTGCCGAGGTATCCTCTTTCGTGGGCCTGGCCGATGGCAATATTCAGACGCTTGATGGCAAGCGGGTACTCCGCGCGGCAGTATATCACGCCGCCGGTGGCTTCGATGGCATAGGCAGCAATGATCATGCCTTCAAGCACCGAATGAGGGTCGCCTTCGAGCACCGACCGGTCCATAAAGGCACCGGGATCGCCCTCGTCCGCATTGCAGATCACATATTTTTCGGCTGATTTGTTGGCATTGGCAAATTTCCATTTCATCCCCGTCGGGAAACCACCGCCTCCACGTCCGCGTAACCCCGATTTCAGAACCGTATCGATGACCGATTCACGGCTTCTTTTTTCGGCGGCGATCATTTTAATCGCCTTATACCCGTCGCGTGATTCGTATTCCCCGATCGATTCGGGATCCATATAACCGCAATTGCGCAAAACGATCTTGACCTGTGCCCCGATAAAATCATTTTCAGGGGCATCAAAGAGATCGGTGTATACGATGTAATCGCGGATGGGGTCGTGCTGGTTGATGTGTTTTTCGATCACCTCAACGGCCCGGTCGGCATCCACTTCGCCGTACAGATAGGTCCCGGTTTCGTCGGTGATCTCTACCAGGGGTTCCCGGTAGCACATGCCGACACAGCTGGTCTTTTTGAGGTCGAAAGTGAGCTTTTCAGAATCCTTCAGCGCTTTGATCTTTTCGTAAGTTTTGTTTGCTCCTGCTGCGATCCCGCAGCTTCCAAGTCCGACAGTGACGATCGTTGTCATATAGATGATTTGAGAATTTGAAAATTTGGGAATTTGAAAATTGATTAAATGACCTATTGCCTATTGCCCATTGCCTATTGCCTGAATGTGTTTCAGTTATTATCGGCCAGCCTGATATTCTTGACAATTTTCACTGCTTCGTTGCCAGTGAGTTTGCCATAGGTCTGATCTCCGATCATCATCACCGGCGCGAGTGAACAACATCCAAGGCAGGCGACCGATTCAAGCGTAAAGAACCGGTCTTCGGTGGTCTGGCCGTCTTTCACCTTCAGGGCCTCCTCCAGCGATTCTGAAATTTCAACGGCATTCTGCACATGGCAGGCCGTTCCGTGGCAAACTTTGATGATGTGCTTTCCCACGGGATGGAGCCGGAATTGAGCGTAAAACGTCGCAACCCCGTACATGTCGCTCAGGGGGATCCCGGTTTCGCGTGCGAGTTTTTCAAAGGCAGGCCCGGAGATGAATCCAAAAAGTTCCTGGGCGCCCTGCAACAGCGGAATCAGGTTTCCCTTTTTACCCTTGTGTTTTGCAATCAGGGGGTCCAGCAAACTGAGATCCTGGGCAACACTGCCGGTTTCATTTTCTTTCTTGTTGATTCTTGAAATACGCATGATGAAATTTTTAATTTTATTTTTATTTGTCTTTCGTCCAGGTGATGACCGAGATCCGCTTTTTTCCGTCCATCCGCACGACCAGCGGTTTTTCGAATTTCACGATGGTAAAATATTCGGTCTTCCTGATATTCTTTTGTGACCTGAGAACATCGTAATGGATGTAACTGTCGGACAGTTCCGGCTGGACACAGAAATAACCCACGTTCATCGAAGTGACATTGTGAAAAAAGTGCGATCCCGAGGAGGCATCCAGCGGGAATCCTTCCAAACTGGTTTCAACGATTACCTTCGCATTGCTGATCTGGGGCCAGGTTACCGGGACCCCGATCCACCGGTCGCGTGTGCCCCACCGGCCCGGTCCGATGAGGATGTATTTTTTCCCGGCCTTCCCCATCTCGTGGTTGATTTTGTCAATCTCTTCGGCCATCTCCACCGTCTTTCCCTTGTCGAATGTAAGGGGATCCACAAATACCACCTCATCCATGGTATCCACCATGCCGTTGCCCATCTCCTTCTCCGAATAGAGCAGAATCTCATCTTTATTGATCTTATCCATGTCGATGTCGTAGTCGGAAATATTCCCGATGAGTGGCTTGATCTGGAGAAGATAAAAGGAGGCTTTGTAATTCTGATCCCTGTTCAGGTCAACCGCAAATTCGATTTCGACCGGAGATCCGAGCGCCTCTTTGACCACATCGAGCACAACTTCGATGGTTTTTGACAGCGGGATGTAATTGTATTTCAGGATGTCGGCAAAATTAATCACCCGCGGTCCGGGATCCCTGAGCCCCGCTGAGATCCGGTCATTTTCTAGGGAATAAACCGAAGCAAGATGTTTCAGGGTTCCATGGTCCTCTGCATCGGAGATATCGAGCTTTCTCAACCCGGCATCCTCGCCCTCCAGGAGCCGGACATCCTTTTTGGTCAGGTCGACGGCATAAAAATAGACCTGTGAACCCTTGTACTGATCCCTTGCCGAATTGATCTCGAGATTGGGGTACAACGGGGCAAACCTGAAGGCTTTTTCCCCCTCCACCACATACCTGCCCAGGCCTAACGCCGCGACGGCAAATCCCTCCTCGGGCTTCATGTGGGCAAAGGGATAATAGTTGAATGATTGCGCAACGCCGCTGATATGCGGATAAAAAACCTCCCCGAACTGGTTGCCCACCACCTCCTGGATCACGACGGCCATTTTTTCCTGTTCAATCCGGTAATTGACCGCTTCGATGTATCCTTTTGCCGTCGGGGAATAGACCGAGGCATAAACAAGCTTGATGGCCTCCATCAACTGCTCGAGTCTTACAGCCGGGTCGGGATGGTTGTTCGGGATCAGGTAGGTTTCAAAAATACCCGCAAATGGCTGGTTCTGGGAATCCTCAAACAATCCCGACGACCTGATGGCCAATGGCTTGGTGATGTTTTTAATAACAAGTTTCAGCTTCCTGATAAGGCTCTCGGTAAGCCTACCCTCAATAAACCATTTTTTGATCAGGTTGTAATCGGTTTCATACACCGCATTTTCCCTCAACTTGTTCCTGTCGAGGAAATATTCGAATTCATCAGTCCCGATGATCGAGGTTTTGGGAGTCCGGATGTTGATATTCGGCACATACCTGGCGAAATCATAATTGTAGATGAGGGTATTCACAAAGGCCAGTCCGCGCCCCTTCCCCCCCAGGGCTCCTTCGGTCAGCGCCACGATGTTGCGTTCATCGGTCAGTGCCGATTCCTCGAAAGGAATCACTTTCCCCACATTCTGCTCATTGCGGAAATGCTGGATCACGTTGATCAGATGCCGGCGAAGCGATTCAGGGTCCTTGAAATCGGTGACCTTGGCCGGGTTCAGGATCTTTGCCACCTGGATCTCGCCCCGCGCCATCAGCCACAACGAGAAATGATCCTTACGGGCATGGTACAGAAGCGACTCCTCAGGGATCGTTTTCAGCAGGTCTTCAAATTCCTTGAGCGATTTTGCAACAGCGATCTGCCCGCCCTCCTTGTCGCGGTAAATGAAATTCCCGAAACCAAGGTAGTGGGTGATGAAACTCTTGAATTCGATCAGCAGGGTTTCCGAATTCTTGTTGATGAAGGAGGCCTTAAGTTCATAGGCCTTTTCACTGTTCTGTTCTTCCGACGATTGCAGCACGATCGGCAGGTCGTGAAGTTCCTTCCTGGTTTGCCTGACCAGGCTGAAACCGGCGGTATCATTCAGTTTTCCGTCCTTCTTGAATTTCACGTCAGAGATCAGGCACAGGATGTTTTCCTTGTACTGGTTGAAGATCTGGGTAGCCTCTTCGTAGGTGGAAGCCAGCAGGATCTTCGGTCGTGCCTTCAGCCGCAGGATGCGGTACAGTTCGTCGGTGGTGACATCCTCGATGATGTTCTTGGTCTGTTCCAGCACGATGTTGTATAACATCGGCAGGTAAAGCGAATAATACTTTGAGGAATCCTCTACAAGGAGGATCACCCGCACCATCCCTACATTGGTGTCATTTTCCACGTTGATCTTATCTTCGAGATAGTTGATCATCGCGAAGAAGATCTTCGAGTCGCCATTCCACACAAAAACACGGTCGATGGAATGAAGTTTTTCCGGTTCCTCCTCGTAAAGGGCAATTTCGGAGTTGCTGTTCAGCAGCAGGAAGACGGGGATATACTGGTAGAGCGCCTTCACCTTTTTGCTGAGGTCGAGCGGAAAATGCCTGTCGGTGCCGATCATGATGATGATCAGGTCGTAATGCTTGCTGTTCAGCTGTTCCAACACCTCCTCGGTGGTTGAAACCCCTGTGATCCTGGGCATCGTGCTCAGGCTGAGCGAATAAAACTCGCCGAGAACATGTTCCGAAAACCGGCCCTCCTTCTCGATGCTGTAGGCGTCGTAGAGATTCGCCACGAGCAGGATCTCCTTGACTTTGAAGGGCATCAGGTCGTGGTAGAGGTCGCGGTTGTAATTGGTGCGGTTGAGGAAGGTCTGCAGCAGCTGACGGCTGTATTTGACCGGCAGCGAGGGATCGGGTTTTTCTTCCGTAATTTCGCGGTGACTCGTACGGCGCAGGATGGCCTTGCCCTTTACCGAGTTCAGGTAGCCGGTGATCAGGTTGGCCAGGTTGATGATCAGGTGCCGCTCCTCTTCCAGGAAGGGTCCTTCAAACGAGGGCTGGAAGGCTTTGAGGTAACATACCTGGATAAACCCATCCTGGTTGTCGATCGTTTCAAATTCCTGTTTCTGGGTCCACTGGGTTTCACGAAACCCGGGACTGTTGAGAACGGTGTTACCATATTTTATTCGGCAAACTGTGTAATCGGGATATTGCCAGGCCTTGGGCAGGATCAGGCATATCTGGTGGAGGGCATCCTCTATCGGCTTCCCGGTGCGAAGGATGGCGGTTGTCTGGTTGATGGCAGTGAGTTCCTTGAGGCGTTCGCGTGTGATGTAACGCCCTTCGCGGCCTTTGACCCCGTTCAGGTAGCCCTCGATGAGGGTCGCCAGGTTCATCACAAGGTTTCGTTCTTCCTTCAGGAAGGGACCTTCGGAACTTTCAGGAAATTCCTGCAAATAACAGATGGTAATGGTCCCGGTAAGATTGTCGATCGTTTCGAAAACCTGTTCCTGTTTCCAGGAGGTCTCCGCAAATCCCGGGCTGGTGAACTCCATCTCCTCGAAAAGAATTCTGGCCACGGCCGCCTCCGGGTATTGCCATGCTTTCGGAAGGATCTGGCAGATTTCATGAAGGGTTTCGGGTATGGCTTTACCCGCTTTGATGATGTTGGTGGTATCGTTGATGGCGGCCAGTTCCTTCAGACGCTCCCGGTTATCATAGACCAGCTGGTCTAAATCAACCTTGTCGGGAAGCACCTTCCCGGGATTATTGTTTTCGTCGGATGGCAGCATGGAATATGTTGAGATGAAGGGCTCAAAATTAGCACTTTCTTTTCAACTTTTCGCATCCCGGAAATGAAAAAATGCATTTGCTGTTTAGACATTCACAATTACCCGATTGGGTGGATGATCCATAATACCCCGATGGCAATTGCAAGCAAACCACCTGTCAGCGTGAACCATTTAAGGAATTTCTGCTTGTTCTCCATTGCCGACCGGTATGCCACAAACCCCAGGATATAAGCAAAGATGATCATGGTGATGATGGTCCCCGAGGCAAAGGCCACCAGGTAGGTCACCGAATCCCATACCGTAGGAAGTGCAAGTGAAGGCAGCATCGCAAAGAGATGACTGAATCCGGCAAAACCGTGGACCGTTCCAATGCCAAGTGCCGTGAAGCCATTCTGCCTGACACTTATTTCATGGGTGTGCTCGTGTCCGGGCGATTCTTCGTGGGTGTGCCGGTGAAAATGTGCGTACAGGAATGGCCTGGTGTGGAAATGGGTATGTGGCCGGTTTCCGTGCGAATGATGCCGGTAGGTCCTGAAGATGGCCCAGCTTCCTATGATGATCAGCAGGATCCCGATTGCGGTGTCGCTGTGCCGGGAAATGGCCTCAACCGGTAAAAATTCGCGGAAGAGGATAAACAACATCCCGATCAGCAACATGCCCACGGTGTGCCCCAGCCCCCAGGAAAACCCGATCATCCATGATTTCCTGCGGCTGTCGATAGCAAGAGGGGTCACCGCGGCAAGATGGTCGGGCCCTGTAACCACATGAGCCATGCTGGCAATAAAACCGGTCAGAAATGTAATCATAGGAACCCGATTAAGGGGTAAAAATAGTTAAAATATATATACTTTTACGCATGGGGATGGGAGGATTTGAAGATTTGGAAATTTGAAGATTTGAAAATTTGGAAATTTGGAAATTTGAAGATTTGGGGATGTGGAAATTTGAGGATTTGAGGATTTGGGGATGGGGAGATTAGGGGATGGGGAGATGGCTGGGTTGTGCAGGCAGATGTGCGATTTTTATAGAATTTTGAACTGTTATTTATCAACGTTGGTTACAAAAAGAACATTTCAGATAACCGTTACAGGATTGGTCCAGGGGGTGGGATTCAGGCCGTTTGTGCACAGGATCGCCACCCGGGAGGGACTTGACGGGTGGGTCATGAATACCAATGAAAATGTGATCATCAGGATCAGCGGGGCATCTGCAACCATTCACCGGTTCGTTGTTTCCCTGAGAGAGGAAGCCCCCGCTGCTTCCATGATTGAAGACATTGATGTCAGGGAACTGGAGCCTGAGACCATTGCCGGGTTCAGTATACGTCACAGCCACGATGTTTCGGATGATATTACGGAGATCAGTCCCGATATCGCGGTTTGTGATGAATGTCTCGGGGACATGAAAAAAACAGGTACAAGGCTCGACTACGCCTTCGTGAACTGCACCAACTGCGGCCCCCGCTTCACCATCATCCGCGACCTTCCTTACGACCGTGATAAAACCACCATGCAGCCGTTTGCCATGTGCCCGGAGTGCCACAGGGAATATGAAACCATCACCGACCGGAGATTCCATGCCCAGCCTACTGCCTGTTCCGTTTGCGGTCCAAACTACGAACTGTATGCCGGTGGCGCCATGGTTACAGCCGACATCAGGGTCATCCTTCACCAGCTTGCCTCCTGCCTCGATCAGAACGGCACGGCGCTCATCAAGGGACTGGGGGGAATGCACCTGGCGTGCAATGCCTTCAGTGAAACGGCGGTTGCGAAACTCCGCTCGGTAAAGCGGCGCGACGGCAAACCATTTGCAGTGATGTTCCGTGATCTTGCATCACTCCGGCAGTTTGCCATGGTTGATCAGGCTGAAGAACAGTCACTGCGCTCATGGCGCAGGCCCATCGTCCTGCTGAAATTGAAAACAGGCGCATTTCCGGCCATGGCCGGAAATGTAAACGCCGGACTGGGCCTGCTCGGGGTGATGCTGCCCTATATGCCTTTCCATCATTTGCTTTTCAGTTACCTGGATACCCCTGCCATTGTGCTGACCAGCGGGAATTTCAGCAGGGAACCGATCCTTACCGGGAACCAGGCTGCCCTGTCGTCATTTGCACCACTGGTGGATGCCGTGATTTTACATAACCGTGATATTTTCAACCGTACCGACGACTCCGTTGTGAGGGTTTTTGGAGGGATTGAGCGTGTGTTGCGCCGTTCGCGCGGATATGTACCCGCCCCCGTGCGCACGGCCATGAATACCGGCGGGATCCTGGCCTTCGGGGCCGAACTGACCAACTGCTTTTGCATCGGTAAGGGGAAGAAGGCCTTTCTGAGCCAGCACATCGGCGACTTGCAAGGACTGGAAACTACCGAATTTTACGAAGAAACCATCGCACGATTCCTCAAGTTGTTCCGCATGAAACCGGAACTCCTTGCCGTTGACCTTCACCCCGATTATATTTCAACCCGGACGGCCATGAAGTATGGCGATCTTCCCGTGGTCCGGGTTCAGCACCACCATGCCCATATTGCCTCCTGCATGGCTGAGCACCATCTTGATGAAAGGGTGATCGGCGTGGCTTTCGATGGAACGGGATATGGCGATGACGGACACACCTGGGGATCAGAATTCCTGGTATGTGATCTGCTCGATTTTACCAGGATCAGCCATTTCGAATATCTCCCGATGCCCGGGGGTGACCGTGCAACGGAAGAGCCCTGGCGGATGGCCGTTTCCCTCCTTTATCACGTTTATGGCGATGACATTTTTAAACTTGGACTGCCCCTGTTTGACCAGGTCGGCAAGGAAAAGATCAGGATGGCGGTCGCTATGATCGATCGGAAAATCAATTGCCCGCTAACCTCCGGAGCAGGCAGGTTATTCGATGCCGTGGCAGCGGTCATGGGCCTCTGTCATACGGCCTCCTTCCAGGCCGAAGGCCCGATGCGGCTTGAGTCGCTTGTCCGGGAGGGCATCGGCGGCTCGTACCCTTTCAATGCCGGTGAAACCATCAGTTTTGCACGCACCATCCGCGCTATTGCAGACGATCTTGCTGCCGGCCTGGATCTGAAAATAATTGCATCAAAGTTCCACAATACCATAATTTCCGTTATCTTTGAATCTGTAAAAACGATCAGGAGCCATTACGGGATCAGCAAAGTGGTCCTTTCGGGCGGTGTATTCCAGAACAAATATCTTTTGGAAGGTACGGCCACCCTGCTCCGGGAAAACAGTTTTGACGTTTACACCCATGCCTCCATTCCTGCCAACGATGGCGGGATTGCGCTGGGTCAGCTTGCAGTCGCATCAAAAAGGAGGGACCATTCATGTGTTTAGCCATACCCGCAAAGGTGATCAGCATCGTTGGGTCAAATGCCCTGGTCACCATCGAAGATGTTGAATATACAGCCAGCCTCCTGCTGCTCGACAATGTTCAACCGGGGGATTACATCATGCTCCACGCAGGGTTTGCCATTGAGAAAGTTGACCCGGAGGAGGCAGCCGAGACTTTGCGGTTGCTGAATGAAATTGCCGATAACAGCCCACAGTGAACTATGAATAAACGATGGTTTTTCCTGCTGATATCCCTGCTGCCCTTTTATTGCCAGGCGCAGCTCCAGATTGGGATTAAAGGCGGACTTGGTTATTTCTGGTTCACAAAACCCGATTATACCAATGCCGTTTACCATTATTCCCTGCCTTCATATTCCCTGTCATTGTCCATCCGCCAGCGGTCGCAGTCAACCTTTAATCATGGGATTGAAATTGAATATACCCAGCGGGCGTTTGGCGTAAAGTCAGCTACAGGCGGACTGTCCGGAGGAAATGTTTACGATTTTTCCTATACCGTCGATAATTTATACCTCCATTTCCAGCCGCAGTTTGTTTTCGGTTCAAGGCTGAAATTTTTTGTTTACCCGGGCATTTATTTCGGGGCGTTGGTCCATTCTGAACTAACCGGGACGAACCATCACTGGCTGACAGGAAATCCACTCATTTCTGTAACCGATACCCTTCATGGAAATGCGAACTCCTATTATCCACATTTTGAATTCGGCATTTCCCCCGGCGTCGGGCTCGAATTAGCCGTCAGCAGCCATTTCAGCATTACATTCGAAACCAGGTTCAATGTTAACCTGACCGACATTGCGGGCAACTGGCAGGATGAAGGTCATGCAAAAATGATGAATCTGAATGCGAACTTAGGGTTTGCCTACACCTTCAGGAAAAAAATTACGGAATCAACCGAAAAAAGCCAGGAACCCGCCGAAAAATGAGATGAGCATGGAAACCGAACCTCTATTTTTTCCCTCAACGGCTGAGTTCAGGAGATGGCTGGAGCAGCATCATGATCATGCCACCGAAATATTTGTTGGTTACTTCAAAACCGGCAGCGGGAAAAAAAGTATTACCTGGAGCGAGTCAGTGGATGAAGCCCTTTGTTTTGGCTGGATCGACGGCGTTCGCAATTCAATCGACCACGAAAGCTACAGGATCCGTTTCACACCGCGAAAGCCATCAAGCACCTGGAGTAACATCAACATCAGGAAAGTGGAGGAACTGATTCGCACCGGGAGGATGAACCAGGCCGGTCTTGCCGCATACAACATGCGAAAGGAGCACCTTACCGGGACCTATGCCTATGAAAATGACACCTATGCACTACCTGAAAACTTAGGGCAAAAATTCAGGGAGAACCAAAAGGCATGGGATTACTTCATGGCTTCCCCGCCGTCGTACAGGAAAACAGCCCTTAAATGGGTGATGTCTGCAAAGCAGGAAACCACCATTGTTAAAAGATTTCAGGAATTGGTACGCGACTGTGAGTCGGGCCGGAAAATAAAACAATTGAGCTACGGCCGTTCAGCAGCCGCGTCAAAACAGGAAGCCCGACCATGAATTAACCCGCGAGAAGTGATACACGGATGAAGTACATCGACGAATACCGTAAAAAGGAGCTGATCCTTGCCGTCTCCGGCGAATTAAAGAGGATCTCGAAGAAGGAGATCTCCCTGATGGAGGTTTGCGGCGGCCACACCATGGCGATTCACCGCTTCGGGCTCCGTGCCCTGCTGCCACCCAATATCCGGTTGCTTTCGGGGCCCGGTTGCCCGGTTTGCGTTTCCAGCCAGCATTTTCTCGACACCGCCATTGCCTGCAGCAAAGTTCCCGGGGCCATTTTGACCACATACGGCGACCTTATCCGCGTTCCCGGCTCGGTTACTTCGCTGGAAAAGGAAAAGGCGAACGGTGCCGACATCCGGATCGTCTATTCGGTGCTGGAAGCGGTTGAAATCGCGGGGAAAAATCCCGGGAGACCGGTATTTTTCCTGGGGATCGGTTTTGAGACCACCGCCCCGGCCACGGCCGCTGCAATTGCGCAGGCTGAATCGCAGAACAGGGCCAATTTCTTTGTGCTCAGTGCCCACAAGATCATGCCCCCCGTGATGAAGGCGCTCGTGGATGAGGGTGTGAAGATTGACGGATTCATTGCACCCGGTCATGTGAGTGCCATTACAGGTACCTCGATTTACAATGACCTCGCCAGGGTTCACGGGCTTGGCGTGGTGGTTGCCGGGTTCGAACCGCTCGACATGATGCAGGCTATCCTGATGCTGGTTCGCCAGTTTGAAGCCGGGACCCCGAAAGTGGAGATTCAATACCGCCGGCTGGTCCATCCCGAAGGAAATAAGATTGCCACTGAACTGCTTGACAGGGTTTTCGAGCAAAAAGACGACCGGTGGCGCGGCCTGGGGGTGATCCCTGGAAGCGGGCTTAAAATCAGGGCTGAATTCTCCGGTTTTGATGCCGAAAAACAATTTCCGCTCACCATTCCCGAACCGAAAGACCCGAAGGGCTGCATCTGTGGTTCGATTCTCCGGGGACTGAAAACACCGGCCGACTGCAACCTGTTTGCAAAGTCATGCACTCCCGAGGAGCCGGTGGGAGCCTGCATGGTTTCGGGCGAAGGAACCTGTGCCACCTATTATAAATACCGTTCATGACAAAAAGGGAAGATAAAATACTGCTGAGCCATGGCAATGGCGGCCGGATGATGCATGATCTCATAGAAAACCTGTTTCTGAAATATTTCGATAATGAAATCTTGCGGCAGCAAACCGATGCCGCCATCCTCCCGGTGGAGGGCACAAAGATTGCCTTTACCACCGACTCTTTTGTGATCGACCCCATCTTTTTCCCGGGTGGCAACATCGGCAAACTGGCGGTGTGCGGCACCGTCAACGACCTTGCGGTTTCAGGAGCTATTCCGCGTTATATAAGCGTTTCGATGATCCTCGAGGAGGGGTTCCCGATGCAGGACCTGGAGACGATCGTACAGTCAATAGCTGCAGAAGCGCGCCTTGCCGGGGTGTCCGTTGTAACCGGCGACACAAAGGTTGTTAATAAAGGGAAATGCGACAAAATCTTTATCAACACGGCCGGGGTCGGGATGATCCATCCATGTGGCAGCCAGGTTGCTCTGGGTCGGAACATCGTAACGGGTGACGTGATCATGATCAACGGAACCATCGGCGATCACGGGATGGCTGTGATGAATGCGCGTGAAAATTTTAATTTCAGGTCGCATGTCGAATCCGATTGCGCTTCGCTGAACCACCTGGTTTGTGACATCCTGGACCATTCGACGGGAGTTAAGTTTATGCGCGATCCAACCCGAGGAGGCGTTGCGACGGTTCTCAACGAACTGGCCGCCAAAATTAAGTTGGGAATCTCGATTCACGAGGAGACCATCCCCGTCAGCAAGGATGTCGGAGCCATTTGCGAAATCCTGGGTTTCGACCCGCTTCACATCGCCAACGAAGGAAAGGTGCTGATTGTTGCCGGTGCGGAAGAAAGCCACAAAATCATGGAAATCATGAAAAGTCATCCTCTTGGAAAGGATTGCGCCGTGATCGGGCAGGTTGTCGCTGAGCATCCCGGCAAGGTAGTATTAAACACCGGTACCGGCAGCAGGCGCATCATTGATAGCCTGACCGGTGATCCGTTACCACGCATCTGTTAATATAAAGGTATGCACGAACTTTCTCTTGCCATGGAGGTCATTGAACTGGCCACCCGCGAAGCCGGGAAAAAAGGCTACTCCTCCATTTGCGAAATTGTGATTGAAGTTGGCGACCTAAGCGGCGTGGAGGCGGAATCCTTCCGGTGGGGACTTGAAATGCTTGCAAAGGATTCAATCCTTGAACATGCTGAAATACAAATCATCCGTATCCCGGGAAATGGAATTTGCAGTATCTGCAACAACGAATTCATCATGCAAAACCGCATTGACATGTGTCCCGATTGTCATTGCCTGCCATCAGAGATCAAAGGAGGCCAGGAATTCAGGCTGGTATCGCTTGTAGCGGAATGATGACGCTGTCTGCTCCCTTTCAATAACAGAAAAGGAGAGAGCTAATTGAAATGATCATAATACCGAACCAAACACAAAAACCCGGAAATTATGTGTGAAACCTGTGGATGCGGAAACCCAGAAGAATTTAAGATTCATGACCACGAACATGGCCATCATCATGGTCATCATCATGGTCACGACCACGAACACGAACATGATCATGACCACAATGGGCACGACCATAGCCACCCTCACGAACACGCGCATGAGCACGAACATGAGCACGATGGCATCAGGCACACCCATTCGCATGATCATGGGAAGGGCAACATGGTCAAACTGAACCTGGATATCCTGTCGGAGAACAACCGCCTGGCAGAGCGCAACCGCGGCTGGTTTGAAGCAAAGCATGTGCTTGCCCTGAATATGGTGAGTTCGCCCGGCTCGGGCAAGACCAGCATCCTTGAGAGCACGATCCGCTCAATGGTGGAAACGCAGAAATTATTTGTCATTGAAGGCGACCAGCAAACCACCCGCGACGCCGACCGCATCGAAAAATCGGGCGCCCCCGCCATCCAGATCAACACCGGGTCGGGATGTCATCTTGACGGGAACATGATCCACCTGGCTCTGAAAAAACTGGAAATCCCCGAACATGCGATCCTGTTCATTGAAAATGTCGGCAACCTCGTATGCCCGGCCATGTTTGACCTGGGGGAACAAAAACGGGTAGTTGTGATCAGCGTTACCGAGGGGGACGACAAGCCCCTGAAATATCCCTACATGTTCGAAACCTCTCATCTTTGCATCATCAACAAGACCGATCTCCTCCCGTACGTTGATTTCAAGGTGGAAACAGCCATGAAATATGCCAGGCAGATAAACCCGAATCTGGAGTTCATCATGGTATCGGTGAAAACAGGAGAGGGAATGGATGAATGGTACGAATGGCTGAAGAAACAGCTTCAGGTTCTTTGATCCTGCCGGGTCGCCTCTGAAATGCAATCCCCGACAAGTTCCCTTATACAGCCGATCGCTGCGGGTATGGCATTTTCAACCCCGGGGGTCATCTGCATCCCCATGTCCTGAAAATCGCTTACCGATATGGCAACCAGGTGCATTACCGGCATGTTCCCGAGTAAAACGGCCGAATCGATAAGGTCCCTGAGTCCGATTTCATGTGCACTCAGTTGCCGCGGGAAGTCTTTGGCATAACGCGGATGCAGGACACGCACATGGCCGGGAGGAAACTGGTCGAGCGACGCGTCGACAATGATTACCGTTTTATACGACTGTATTATTCCCAGCAGGTGAAACCCCCCGGTGCCGCCATCCATCAGGTCGGCACCGGGAAGTCCCTCTTTTTCAAGGCGGGTGATGACATGGATACCGGCTCCTTCATCGTTCATCAATAAATTACCGATCCCGAGAACCAGGATTTCGTTTTGCAGAGAGGACAAGTTGTTCAGTTAAATGGTCGTTAGCCTTTCGGGCACTCTTCAGTTTTGTTCTCGTGACGCTCGATGACATCCTCTTCGATAAATTTCCAGCCACCGATCATGGAGGAGGTTACCCCCCTGCGTTCGATGTAATCATGGTAGAATACCAGGTAGATGTGAACCAGCGCGAAAAGGATAAATCCCCACATCAGCAGGTGATGTATCTGCCTTACATTCATGTCGCCACCGAGAAAAGGCACAACCCAGCCGAACAACCGGGGAAGGAATGCCGAACTCATGGCGCCGTACATGCCGAAGCCGGTGAGGCACTGCAGCAGGAAGATGAGGAAGGTGATGAAGTAAACCAGGCTGGCCAGGGAGTTGTGTCCGATGGAATCGATACGTTTGCTGGTAACCTGGAGCACATCGACTTTGATTACATCCAGGATCTCTTTCCACTGGCATCTCTTCAGGGGGATAAAATTGTACCAGCGCGAAAATTCATTGCCGGTAAACCCCCAGTAGATGCGGAAGATAAAATTGAAAAAGAAGAGGAATGCAGAGACGAAGTGGATGAACCTTACGGTACCGAACCAGAAGTTAAAGTAGGCTTCGGTACCTTTCATGAAGGCGGGCGGATTACCGATGATATAACCGGTAATGCACAGCGAAACAATACAAAGTGCGTTGATCCAATGATATATGCGTACAGGAAGTTCCCATACATGCACTTCACGCAAAGGGATGGTGCGGCTTCTCATGGTCAATAGGTTTTGATGTCGTGGATATGGGTACCGTTCTCATCGTACAGGTGCACGGCACATGCCAGGCACGGGTCGAAGGAGTGGATGGTCCTCAGAACCTCCAGCGGGATTTTCGGATCGGCCACGGGAGTTCCGATGAGCGATTCCTCGTATGCCGAACGCTGTCCCTTAAGATCTCGCGGCGAAGCGTTCCATGTTGTGGGGACTACCAGCTGGTAGTTTGCAATTTTCTGGTCTTCAATGACGATGAAATGGGACAATGCACCGCGTGGTGCCTCCACCATTCCGAAGCCCTTCGCCTGTTTCGGCCACGAGGCAGGCTCCCATTTTTCATTGTTCTGGGTGCGCGTGTCGCCGTTCTTGATATTTGCCAGGAGTTGCTGGTAGAATTCCAGCGCCCATCCGCATACAAGCTTTGTTTCCAAACCGCGCGCGGCTGTGCGGCCCAGTGTGGAGAATAATGCAGCTACAGGTACATCGAGGGCTTTCAGGGCTCCGTCGATCACCTCTTTGTAATCGGCACGGCCTGATGCATAACCAACCAGCATGCGTGAAAGGGGTCCGACCTCCATGGGATTTCCTTTCCAGCGAGGTGTTTTAACCCAGCTGTACTTCTGTGTAAAATCGAGATGCTCATACGGCGGTTTGGGGCCGCTGTAGTTGAATTTCGTCTCACCTTCCCAGGGATGGAGTCCGGTTTTGTCGCCCTTCGAATATTCATACCACGAGTTGTTGACAAACTCCTGGATTTGTTCGGGATCATCGCCCCTGACCTCGTGGATTTTGGAAAGATCGCGTCCCAGGATGGCCCCGCGGGGCATTTTGAAGCTTTCGGGATTGTTGAATCCGTTTGTGGGGAAGTCGCCGAAGGCGAGGTAATTGCTTAACCCACCCCCGATGGCGCCCCAGTCGCTCTTGTAAAATCCGGCGATGGCAATCAGATCGGGAATATAAACCTGGTCAACGAATGTTTTGGCATCCTCGAACAGTTTCCCGACAAAGGCAAGACGCTCGGCATTCACTGCGTTGGCCTCTTCAATATTAATGGAGCAGGGCACCCCGCCTACCAGGTAATTGGGATGAGGATTTTTCCCGCCAAAGACGGTATGAACCTTCACAAGCTCCTTCTGCCATTCAAGTGCCTCCAGGTAATGGGCAACGGCGATAAGATTTACTTCGGGGGGAAGTTTGTAGGCCTTGTGTCCCCAGTAACCATTTGCAAAAATGCCAAGCTGGCCGCTTTCGACAAACGACTTGAACCTCTTCTGGGTGTCGGTAAAATATCCAACCGAACTTTTTGGCCAGACTGAAATGCTCTGTGCAATTTTGGAGGCTTCCGCCGGGTTGGCTTTCAGCGCCGACACGACATCCACCCAGTCGAGGGCATGCAACTGGTAAAAATGGACAACATGGTCCTGGATGTACAATGCATTGGCCATCAGGTTGCGGATCAGTTCGGCATTGGGGGGAACTGAAATTTTCAGGGCGTTCTCTACGGTCCGCACGGAGGTAAGAGAATGGGTCGAGGTGCAGACCCCGCAGACGCGTCCGACAAATGCCCATGCATCGCGGGGGTCGCGGCCTTTCAATATGGTCTCAATTCCCCGAACCATGGTCCCGGCACTGTATGCATCGGTGATTTTACCATCTTTAACCTCAATTTCGACCCGTAAATGACCTTCAATACGGGTAATGGGATCTATAACGATTCTTTCTGCCATGGCTATGATTCTTTCGTGGTTTCAACATTGGAACCCTCTTCAGGCTCATTGATTATCTCTTTATGTTTGCGAATATTGGTGACAATGGCATGCCCGGCGATACCGACTGCCGTTGCAATTCCGAGTCCGACCCCGATCTTGTCGGCGGTGGTTTCAACCCCAAATCCCGCGACACCCGGCAGGTGCTGATAGAACGGTCCGTTGTCCCAGAAACCGGCCTCCGCGCAACCGATGCAGGGATGTCCCGACTGTATGGGATAGCTCACGCTGTCGTTCCATTTGATGATCCCGCAAGAATTATAGGTGACCGGGCCTTTGCATCCCATTTTGTAAAGACAGTAACCGCGTTTCGCACCTTCATCATCGAATGATTCGACAAAAAGGCCTGCATCGAAATTCGCCCTGCGGTAGCAGGTATCATGCACGCGGCGTGAGTAAAAGGCTTTTGGACGACCGAGCCCGTCCAACTGCGGGATCCGGTCGAAGGTAAGCAGGTGGACGACAACCCCTGCCATTACATCGGCGATTGGCGGACAGCCCTGGACATTGATCACCGGCTTGCCGCTGATCACCTTGTGGACCGGTTTTGCACCGGTGGGGTTTGGACTTGCGGCCTGCACACAGCCGGCCGAAGCACAGTTGCCCCAAGCAACCACGGCCTTGCAGTTTTGAACTGCCTCCCGGAGAATCTGGAGGGCACTGCGGCCGCCAATACAACAATAGGCCTCATTTTCGGTCGGGATGGATCCTTCGACCATTACGATGTATTCGCCGGGGAATTTCTGCATGACGGCCTTGTATGCATCTTCAGCCTGGAATCCTGAAGCGGCCATCAGGGTCTCCTGGTAATCCAGCGAAATCTTGTCAAGAACGATATTGGCAACGATGGGATGGGAAGCCCGGATAAAAGACTCGCTGCAACAGGTGCATTCCTGGAAATGGAACCAGATGACAGGAAGCCTGGGCTTGGATTGTAACGCTTTAGCGATTTGTGCCACGCCGCTGGCCTCCAGACCAAGGAAGGCCGCCATGGTGGTACAAAATTTAAGGAAATCGCGACGGGAAACGCCGTTCCCACGGACCTCCTCATAAAATGTCGGATTCTGATTCTTCATAACACAGTCGGTTTAAAGATTACAATGAAATGTAAATATATGCCAATATCAGGATATGTCAACAAGGTAGATGTAATTTAAAAGGGTTCTAAATAAATGGTAAAAGAATGCTCTTATACCCGAACGGCAATGGGATCGGGCAGGCAAACCAAAAGATTCCGGGACCCGCATGAATACTATGTGATAATCAGGTATCAACATAAAGGTATTTCTCTTATCATTTTATGTGTATTTTACTTATCATTATATACGTATATTTCTTACGTTTTTGAAATTTTTAACATTAAATAAAAAAATAAGAAGTTTTGTATCTTTGGTGTCGGAAATTATACCTAATATTGTGAATTATTTCACACGTCCTTAATTTTTCAAACACAATTCATTAATTTAATCAATCTACTATGAACGACATGTTAAAAAAACTGCTCGACGAATTCATGGCCAAGGTTATTGCCAAGAATCCGGGTGAAAAAGAATTTCATCAGGCTGTAATGGAAGTTGCTGAATCACTGATTCCTTTCATTGAAGAAAA
>Ga0209697_10004068_pt1 | contig 19360 bp, 16 predicted proteins | sample AliMusrvi5mmetaG_FD_184115 | JGI IMG/M metagenome (GOLD analysis project Ga0209697, IMG submission 184115) | Freshwater lake bacterial and archeal communities from Alinen Mustajarvi, Finland, to study Microbial Dark Matter (Phase II) - Alinen... | ecosystem: Environmental > Aquatic > Freshwater...
GACAGCCATGGAAGTCTTCTGGTTCCCGAAGATGCCACCACCGGGATCTACTACCTGAAATTCTATACCCGTGCCATGCGGAACGGCAGCACCGATGCCTATACTTACATCTTATTGAAGATCGTGAATCCTTACCGCACAGATGTGCTTCAGGGCAAGGATGCCTTTGATTCATCAGGGCTTGCAGCGAAAAACGGGATGATGAACGGCGGAGGACTGCCGGTTACGATCCTCAGCGACAAGAAAAGTTACTCAGAACGTGAAACGATCCGGCTGAATCTGCAGTCTGACACCACGAAAGGGATGCCCGGCCTGCTCTGCCTCTCCGTCATTCCCGGTACTGCCTATACAGAATGGGTGATCCCGCATAAGAACAACGCCGGCAATGACAAACCCGGAGCCTATCTGCCTGAGACAAGAGGCGTTTCACTCTCCGGGCAGGTCACAGCAAAAGGGAGCGGTGTGCTGCTACCCGGATGCAGGGTGAACCTCTCAATCATCGGCGACAAGGACATACAGGTGAAACGTGCTGATGCCAGCGGACGCTTTATTTTTGCCCTTCCCGATTATCACGGGAAACGCGACATCTTTCTTTGTGCAGGCGAACAGCCGGGTGTCACCCCCGAGATCCTCATCGACAACGACTTCTGTTCACGGCCCGTAAGCCTGCCTTCACCACGTTTCGGACTGAATGAGCGGGAGCTGAAGACAGCCTACAAACTGGCTGTCAATTTCAGGCTCACCACACTCTTCCGGGAAGACAGCGTTTCCTCCGACACAAGCAGTGAAGAGAACCATGTTTCATTTTATGGCAAGCCCTCGAAGGTGCTGGCCCTCGATAAATACATCGAACTCCCGACCCTTGGCGATTATTTCTCAGAACTGGCGGCATTAGTGAAGGTGAAGAAGATTGATGGTAAGCGGCATTTCAGGTTTTATACCACCGAGACCGAGGCCCCCATCGACGTGGATCCCCTCATGCTGGTCGACTGGGTAGCTGTTGACGACATCAACAAGATCCTGGCACTTTCGCCCCAGGAGATCGACCGCATCGAGCTGGTCAATGCGCCATATGTAAAGGGCGGCATCACCTTCGGCGGCATCATCAGTTTTGTTTCGAAGAAATACGACTTTGCCGGCATCGACCTCCCCGCCTCGGGGACCTTTGTCAACTACAGCTTCCTCGAGCCACGCAGCGAATTCCAGCAGCCCGGCCCTCTGCCCGACAACACCCCCGACTCACGCAACACCCTCATCTGGAACCCAGCCCTGCAGCTCAGCAATCAGGGCAGCGCCACCGTCACCTTTCCCGCCCCCGACACACCCGGAACCTACACCATTCTGCTTCGCGGCATGAATGAAAAAGGCGAAACCGTGATGACGACGGAGGTTTTTGAGGTGACCGGGAAGTGAGTTCGTAACACGTGACGACTTCGCACTGCACACCCGCACTTAATATTTGTGATTTGTGATTTGTGATTTGTGATTTGATCATTTCAGACATCAGACATCGCATTTCGGACATAAAAACGTATCACCTTTTCACTTTTTTCTGATTAAGGAGATGAAAATGAAAAATGGCCTAGGAACGTAGAACGTAAAAACGTTGTTTCCTTTTCCACCGGATTGAGTTTGTAAGACAAAAATGGATGATAACAAGAAGGGAAGCAGAACAGAAATTAAAACAGTTGTTTGGTTTCGACAAGTTTTATGATCTGCAATGGCAGGTGATAGAGCAGGTACTGGAAGGAAAAAGAATCCTGTTCATTGAAAAAACGGGTTTCGGGAAATCATTGTGTTATCAGTTTCCGGCTACACAACTTTCCGGGGTTACCATCGTGTTTTCGCCTTTAATTGCCCTGATGCGCGACCAGGTTCGCAGTATGCAGGAAAAAGGGATCCGCGCTGCTGCCATTAATTCCAACCAGGAGATAACGGATAATGAAACAGTCATTGCAAAGGCCGGGAACAACGAACTGGATATTCTCTATATTGCTCCTGAGCGAATGGAGAACGCCGGCTGGATCAGCGCGGCAAGGGAAATGAAAATTGCAATGGTAGTGATTGATGAGGCCCATTGTATCTCGATGTGGGGGCAAAGTTTCCGCCCGAACTACCGCCGGATTGTTAATCTTGTTAAGCTGTTGCCAAAGACCTTTCCTGTCCTTGCTACAACCGCAACAGCAACACCAAGGGTTCAGAGGGATATTATCGAACAAACCGGGTCTGATCTGATCCCCGTCAGGGGTCAATTGTTAAGGTCAAATATTGGATTGTACGTGATCAGGGTTGATAGTGAAGATGCAAAGTTCTGCTGGCTGGCTGAGTATCTGCCCCGGTTGGCTAAAACAGGAATCATTTATACCGGTACACAGGCCAATACTAATATTTATTCAAACTGGCTGCACTTTTTGGGGTTCAGCTCGGCTGCTTATCATGGTCGTCTGGATGCGGAATCCCGGAAACGTGTGGAAGAAGATTTTATGAAAAACAAGTATGACTGTGTAGTCTCAACAAATGCCCTCGGAATGGGAATCGACAAGCCCGATATCCGGTTCATCATTCATACTCAGATAACACAGTCACCCATACATTATTATCAGGAAATAGGTCGCTCCGGGAGAGACGGACAGAAAGCATTTGCAATTCTGTTGTATAATCCCCATAAGGATCATGAGTTACCCAGAAGTTTTATTGAGGGCAGCAAACCCTCTCCGGCTAATTATAATAAAGTCCTTGAATTAACTAAAACGGCATTATTAGGAAGGAATGAAATTATTAAACAAACGAATTTGAATCAAACCCAGGTGAGCGTAATTTTGGCTGATCTGATGGAAATGGGAATTCTTTATGAGCAGCAAGGCAAGTCTAAGAAATACTTTTATAATCCGGATGCTCCGATGATGGATCTTTCTCACTTTGAGTTGCTCCGTAAGGCCCAGGAGGAGGAGTTGTCCAGAATGATCGGTTATGCCCTTTCAGAATTATGCAGGATGCAGTATTTGTGCAATTACCTTGGAGATGACGAACAAAAAGAATGTGGTATCTGCGATAATGACCGGAAGCGGAATTTACATGTTCCGGAATCAGAAGAGATAAAAAATAAGTTACAGGAATTCAGGGAGACTTTTTTTCCGGTACTGGAGGTTGAAACCGCGAGAAACCGGTTGATCAATGGCGTTGCTGCTTCCTATTACGGAATCTCAACAGTTGGCGCCGCCATCCATCACTCAAAATATGAGGGTGGCGGGGATTTTCCGGATTGGCTTCTGCGGTTAACATTAAAAGCGTTTCGGAAACATTATGGCAACAGCCGGTTTGATCTGATCACCTATGTGCCGCCAACGGAATCAGGTGACCTGGTTAAACATTTTGCTGAAAAGATATCTGCCGTTCTGAAAATTCCTGTTTCCCATAAGCTGGCAAAACAGTGTGCCACTCTGCCACAAAAGACCTTTCACAGCAGCATCACAAAAAAAGACAACGTAAAAGATAAATTTATTTATGAAACACCTGCTGAAATAGACGGGAAGAAGGTACTTTTGATTGATGATATTTTTGACAGCGGATGCACCATCAAAGAAATAGGTAAGTACCTGACGGGCATTGGTGCTGAGGTTATCGCCCCCCTCGTAATAGCACGAACGGTGGGAGGAGATATTTAACGCGGAACGGCATGAATAATTACATTGAAAACACTTACTGGATTGCCATTGCACATATGCCGAACTGGCATACGGAAAGGATAAACCGCCTTGTCATCCAGGTTATTCATGAAAATAAAATGTCATGGCAGGACTTTTTTGAACTCGGGACAAAGGAGTTGACTCAGATATTTTCCTTTTCGGAAAAGGAACGTTCCGATCTCATAACTGCTAAAGAAGATCTTCCCCGCATCGCTTTTATTGCTGAACAACTTCAACATGAGGGATTTCAGCTGATCCCCATCACCTCGCAAAACTATCCTTCTGTATTAAAAGAAAACCTGAAAGTGAAAAACAGTCCGGTTGTATTATACATTAGAGGCAGAACCGGATTGCTGAATGATGAGGTGGTTGCAGTTGTCGGTTCAAGAAAGGCCGGAAAAGCTGCCCTTGATTTTACGGATCAGATTGCGAAAAAATCCGTCAGGGAATCTAAGGTCGTCGTAAGCGGCTTTGCAAAGGGGGTAGACAAACAGGCCCTCGACAGTACCCTGGAAGCAAAGGGCAAAAGCATCATCGTTTTGCCCCAGGGAATCCTTACGTTTCAGTCGGGCTTTAAAAAATACTATCAGCCCATAGCCAATGGGGATGTGCTGGTATTGAGTACTTTTTTTCCAAAAGCAGGCTGGGATGTAGGACTCGCCATGGCACGAAACGCAACGATCTATGGACTGGCTCAGGAGATCTACGTGGCTGAATCCGATAATAAGGGAGGTACCTGGGAGGGGGTGAAGAATGGATTGGCCCGTCACCGGAAGATTTTTGTCCGGAACCCGGAGCCCGGGGAGAAGAATGCCAATCATATTCTTATAGATTTGGGCGGCATTCCTGTTAATCGGGAAGGAGAACCTGTTAATTACCCGGATAAAATCAAACAAGAACTTTTCACTGAACATTCTGCCGAAACATTTGTAAATGAAACAGCTGCCAGCTATCCGGATTCTGATGCAGCCATCGGAAATCGCATCCTTGAATTCCTGGGGAAAGGAGATTTTACATCAAAAGAGATCTGTCTGGCGCTTAAACTGGACTGGGACAGCCGCCGACTCACACGCGTTCTTAAAAGCAATCCCTCCATCAGGGTGGTCGAAGGAAAACCCGCGAAATTCGGTTTGAATACAACCATCAATCCCACCTTGTTTTCCTGAACCGGGCTTCGCACTGCACACTCCGCACTTAACCATGTCTGATGTCTGATGTGCGATGTCCGAAAAAAAATTTGCATTTTGAAAAAAAGGATGCGAAATTTGCTATATAATCATTGGCAAATATTGCAACTTACAACTTGCAACTTACAACTTAATTCGCAAATCACAAATCACAAATCAAAAATACCCTCCTATGGCCCACACACAGCACAATTCCATCACCCACGGCTATCGGGGACTGTTCGGGAATGTCGTCTTCCGATGGGTTTACGGTCAGTCGGTAATGCAGTCCCGTCCCGATTTCTCCAACGTCAGGTGGAGCAAAGCCCAGAAAGCCAACCGTAAACGTTTCGGCGAAGCGATGCGCTATGCCCAGCAAGCCATTAAAGACCCCGAAAAAAAGCAGTTTTACCAGAAAAAGGCCAAAGGCCGCTGTACCGCCTGTAACAAGGCGGTATCCGACTACATGCTGAAACCCAAAATCGAAAGCATCAGCCTGGAAGAATACAACGGCCGCAAAGGCGATCTCATCCGGGTCGATGCCTGGGACAAGTACGGTATCGCCGCGGTGCTTGTCTTTGTCCTCAACGCCCTGGGCCACGAGATCGAAAGCGGCATGGCCGCCAGGGACCTCAGCGACGGCCTCTGGGTCTACCAGGCCAAAGAAGATCTTGCCCCCGGCCGTCCCGGACGGGTCGTCGTTCGGGCTATTGACCACGCGGGAAACTCCGTGGCGGAGGTGAGGCCGTTTCTCCGGACGTAATATGTCCGATGTCTGATGTCTGATGTCCGTTATCGCACATCGTACATCACACATCGCACATATCTGGCAGCCGAGTTTGTAAAGTTCATCAAGTTATTAAAGTTTGTAAAGGAGGTTGGTCCCATCAGAGATCCCCTGGCGGAGCTATGCTCATGTTCCAACTTTATGAACTTTACAAACTTTAAAAACTCCCCTTTTTTCACCATTTCGCTACTCGCCATCTCGCTATTTCTTCTCCGGGATACCAAAAGTCACAAAATTTTCTCTCATTACCCTGCGGAGCCCTCGCGGATTTCCTCCGTTTAATTGGTAAGTTTCGGTCCTTATTCGATCGGATCGGGGTTCTTTCTGACCTGACAACCCCAATAGCGCGCGTCTCTGACGCGTGCTGGCCCTGAAAAACTCACCCCCTCGGTCCCCCTCTCTTTGAAAAAAAGAGAGGGGGAGGAAGTGCAAATTATTCATTTTTCACTATTCTCTTTTCATTTTTCATTCTTCATTTATCATTGCCACACTAAAAAACGATTCAGTGATGACTGAAAATTGAAAAGAGGACATTGAAAATTGAAAAATGAATAATTACAAACCTCGTGGCGAAGAAGGGCACGTGGTGGATTACCTTATTTTCGATTAGACGATTGAGAGAGTGAGGGATTGCAATATTTGTGATTGGACGATTGAGAGATTGAGGGATTGCAATATTTGCGATTAGACAATTGAGAGATTGAGGGATTTTTTCGCTATTTCGCCTTCTCTCTATTTCGCCATTCCCCTTGAGCTATCAATTTGATTTTAGATCAATTAGATCGTATGTTTGAAAAAGCGTAGGTCTTCGAAAAATGAGTAAGTTTAATTTATCAAAAAGAACAAACTTAAAAATCGAAGACCTATGCAAACACAAAGTAAACGAATTGATTTCACAGGACAAAATTTTTACTGTGGCATCGACACCCATAAAAAGAGTTGGGCAGTGACAATAGAAACGGACGAAATTCCTTTAAAGACATTCACCCAAAATGCAGATCCGGTGTTGCTGGTAAATCATTTAAGGAAAAATTATCCTGGTGGTACTTTTTTAGCTGGATATGAAGCAGGCTATTTTGGTTATGGGCTCCAACGTAGTTTGGAATCGATGGGAGTAAACTGTATTGTGATCCACCCAGCGGATATCCCCACAACGAACAAAGACAGGGATCAGAAAAGGGATCCCAGAGATAGCCGTAAGATCGCGAGAGCTCTAAAAAACGGGGAAGTTCTTCCCATATGGATACCATCAATATCAATAGAACAAGATCGGCAGTTGCTCAGGGTTCGGGAGAAATTGGTGCGGGATAAATCCCGTACAAAAAACCGGATTAAAGCCATGTTGCAAATACATGGAATTTCATATCCGGAAGTTTTTCGTCAGCCGGGTAGTCATTGGTCGGCGCGGTTTATAAAATGGTTGGAGGGAGTCCAGTTCCAAGAGTCATCTGGCACGGAGTCCCTAAAATGTCTGGTACGTTGCCTGCAATTTCAACGAAATGAACTTGTGACGATTTCCAAAAAGATCCGTGTATTATCTAAAAATGATCAATATAATGATGCCAATTTAAGGTTATTAAAAATCCCAGGAATCGGAATGATCACCGCGATGACTATTCTTACAGAGATAGGTAATCTAAATCGTTTTAAAAGTGCGGATCACTTCCGATCCTTTCTTGGATTGATTCCTCGGGCAAATGATTCCGGAGAAAAAGAGCATCCAGGCAGAATGACCAGTAGGGCTAACAAACATATAAGATATCTTATAGTGGAAGCCACTTGGATGGCAATTCGTCATGACTCTTTTTATCTGCATCTGTATAAAACCTACAGACAACGAATGAAAGAAAATAAAGCATTGGTGAGGGTTGCTGGTAAATTATCGAACCAGATTTACTTTTCATTGAAAAAAGAAAGAGAACACTAAGAATTGAAAAAAGATAAACCTAATTTTACATGTTAAAGCCATCGAGAGAGAGACCGCTTATTGACCTTGCAGCTCCCATATGGGATGACTGCTCTTAAAATTAGATTGCGGCTCTCTCTTTTTTTTGTTAAAAGCGATCTTGCAGCTCCAGAAACCAATGGATGACTGCTAATAGAAGAATACAGAAAATTGGGCTTATCTTATTGAAATATTGATAACTGGCTTATGCAAGGGCTACCCTATGCAGTTATCAACATTCCAACAAGACAAAAACAAACAACGTTTTGCTTGTTTTTCAACATAGAAGATCAATTAGATCAATTAGATCAATTTGGTCAATTACATCAATTCTCCTCTCCGTCAATCCCTCAATTAAAAAAAATCTGATCTTTGCAGCATGGAAGCTTTAACCTACTACCTGTTTCGATTTTTTATCCTGATATTCAGGATCATCCCTTTCCCTTTGCTTTACCTGTTCTCCGATCTGGTTTATCTGTTAAACTATTATCTCATCGGTTACCGGAAAAAAGTAGTACTGGATAATTTAAGAAGGTCCTTTCCGGAAAAACCGGAGGAAGAGATCCGTAAACTGGCACGCGGGTTTTATCAGCATCTGTCTGATCTCCTTGTTGAGAGCCTGAAGGCTTTCTCTATGAAAGAGGAGGATGTTGTGAAGCGGTATCAATATGAAAACACAGGGTTCTTAAATGAAATGTATCAGCAGGGCCGGTCCGTCCTTTGCATCGCAGGGCATTATAATAACTGGGAGTGGGGTGGGATAGCGTCCGGCCTTCAGCTCATGCACCGCCCGGTAGGGTTCTACAAGCCCTTGTCAAACAAGCTGATCGATGCTTACGTTCAGAAAACAAGGGTCAGGGGCCGTTCTGTGCTCGTTTCAATTTCCGACACACCTGCGGTTTTTGAAACCAATTATGGTGAACCTGTCATTTATTACATGGTTGCAGACCAGTGTCCTTCAAGCCCAAGGCTTGCGCACTGGATGCAGTTCCTGAACCAGGATACTGCCGTCCTTCACGGTCCGGAAAAGTATGCTACACTTCATAATCTTCCGGTAGTTTATGCATGGAACCGGAAAATTAAGAGGGGCAACTACAGGATCACCTTTTCACTTCTTACAGACGATCCGTCGAAAATGGCAAAGGGAGAGATCTCGGAGAAATTCATGAAAGCCCTTGAACAAACCATCCTGGAAGCACCGCAGTACTATCTCTGGTCGCATAAGAGGTGGAAGTTGAAAAGAGAAAAGTGAAAAGAGAAAAGTGAAAAATGATTAGTGATAATATTTTTCACTTTTCTCTTTTCACTTTTCTCTTATAAAAGTCCCCCGTTCTTATAGATTGCCAGCTGGGCGTCGTAGAACCTGTTAATGGAGGTCGTTTTACCGTTCCTTTTGTTTGTAAGTTCACCGGTAACAAAGTCGACCTTGATCATGTCCCCGTTCTGAAGCTCAACTTCAGCTAACTTTCCGGGATCATACGTGAGGATCGGCATGGCAGCATTGATCGCATTGCGTTCGTAGATAGCGCCATAGGATTCTGCGATGATACAGCTGATGCCGAGTGCCAGGAAACAGTCGACAGCCTGCTGGCGTGAACTGCCTGCACCGAAATTCTTGTTGGTGATCACGATATCGCCCGGTTTTGCTTTCTTCGCGAAATCCTCGAATCCCTTGAGGTTGTCAAAGGTATACTGACCCATCTCCTTGATATCTGTAATGGTGAGGTATCGGTTGTGGAAGATCATGTCGGTGTCGATGTCATCTTTCGGGATAAACCATACATTGCCTTCGGCAACAGTCGGCTTTTCGGAACGGACCTTTTCCTTTACAACAGATTTTGCAGTGCCCTTCTTTTCGAAAACGGCCGGATTTGCAGGGAGTTTATCGGGTGTGGTGATCGATCCTGCAATGGCCGAAGCGGCAACGATGGCAGGGGAGGCCAGGTAAACGAAACCTTTGCCCTGTTTCCCTTCAAAGTTACGGTTCCCGGTACTGATGGTAACTTCACCCGGACCGTTCTGCCCGATCTGTCCGGCAGCGCATCCGGCACATCCGGCATTGGAGACCATGGCGCCGGCATCCTTGAATATTTTGATGAGTCCTTCATCCATGGCCTGGTTCCAGATGGAGTTCGTGGCAGGAACGATCTTCAGGACGACTCCGGGGGCAACTTTATGGCCCTTCAGAACGGACGCAGCCATCCGGAGATCTTCGATCCTACCATTGGTGCAGCTTCCGATGAACCCGCTGTCGATCTTCTGGTTCATCACCTCGCTCACCGCGATGTCATCATGCGGATGCCCTGGTCTGGCAACCATGGGAACAAATTTCCCCAGGTCAATATCGAAACATTTCTCATAAACGGCGTCTTCGTCTGGCGTCACAGTTGCGAAATCCTTGCCGGTTTTCGCTTTGAGTTCCTGCAGAATGGCCGTATTGGGGGAGAAAAGAAGTATAATAGCACCCATTTCGGTAGCCATCGATGAGATGGTCACCCTTTCATCCAGGGTGAATTTCTCAACAGCGGCACCTGTGATCTCGACTGAATAGCCCAGCAGCTTGTTTGCGCCGAAAACACCCAGCAGGTTCAGCACGATGTCCTTTGCGGAAACTCCGGCCGGACGTTCGCCGGTCAGGTTGATCTTTACCGAAGCAGGAACCTTGAACCAGACATATCCTTTTGCCCATGCGGCAGCGATATCCTGGTCGCCCATGCCCTGACCGAAAGATCCGATCGCACCCATGATGTTGGCATGTGAATCGGTGGAGACAAAGGTGCTGCCCGGCCATGCAAGGCCACCATCAATTGCAAGATGGGTGCCGATGCCCGAATCCACGTCGTAGATGCGGATATCGTTTTCCCGTGCATACTGCCGGCAGTAATGCTGGTTGGCAGCATATTTCTGGTCGGACCCCCCGGGGTTGCAGTCGAAAGTAAATACAGTCAGCGCCGGGTCAGCAATGCCAAGTCCGTTGTCAACAAGGTTCTTTACAACATTGGCGCCACCGAAATCACGGGCTGCACGGGTGTCGATGAAGACGTCGACAATGTCGCCGGGCTTTACGGATTTCTGGTTCGAGTGGTTTGCTATAATTTTTTCGATAATAGTCATAGAGCTGTTTTTTACTTATTAAAAGCGAGATGGCGAAATGGCGAAATAGCGGTTTTTTACTCGCCATTTCGCCATTTCACTATTTCGCAATTTATTTTAACCTGTCCCGAAAGGGTTCAAACGTCATAAAATCGGCATGATGCACCACATAGGCCTCCGTGGTCCGTTTTACCATGTCGCCTTCCCCTGCATGGGTGGCGATGATATGGCATACTGCCGGCGGAACGCCGCACTGCTCTGCAAGTGATACCCCGGAGAACGGGTGGCGAAGATACTTGCCGTATTTGCCCTGGAAGGATTTTCCGTCCTTGTCCAGCTCATATTCCAGCAGCTTGCCAACATCCGCTAAGATTGCACCGGCAATCAGCACGTCCATGTTCACCGGCAGGTCTTCCTTGAAAAAGGCATTCATCTTTTCGCCGGCATCCCTGGCAACATGCACAACGCAACGTTTATGTGCCATGAAAGAGACCTTGAGGTCAGGCCCGGCCAGAAGGGTAAAAGGGATCTTATTCAGGTCGTCAGGGGTAAGCACGCTCTTTTCCAGCGCCACTTCCCAGGTTTTGGCAGTCTTTTCACGAAGGTCGGGATCTTTGATCCATTCCAGTTCAGGCCAAAGAGCCAGGACTTCATTTGTCATATGCTTAGATATTGGGATATTGAGATATTGGGATATTGAGATATTGGGATATTGGGATATTGAGAAATTGAGCTACTGGGAGATGGGATCCTGAAATCAGAGAATAAATGCTTACGTTCTTCTGCAGTACCTCAATATCCCAATATCCCAATATCTCAATATCCTTTTTCTTTTCTATTTGCTTAGATGTGCTATAACGGCATCCGCCATCTCCGTTGTATTGGCAGCGCCTTTGCTGAATGCATCGGGTGTGCCGGAGAGTTTCATCATGTCGTAGGTCTTTACCTTACCTTCGGCAACAACAGCAGCTACAGCCTTTGTGATCTTTTCAGCGATGGCGAATTCACCCAGGTGCTCGAGCATCATTACAGCTGACATGATCATGGCGATCGGATTTACGATCGAGGGGTTGAATTCAGCATATTTTGGCGCTGATCCGTGGGTGGGTTCGAAAACGGCGATCTCGGGGCCGATGTTTGCAGAGCAGGCAAAGCCCAGTCCGCCGATCAATCCGGCAAAGCCGTCGGAAACGATATCCCCGAACATATTTCCTGCTACAATTACATGATAGGTTTCCGGGTTCTTGGTGAGCCACATCATCTGTGCATCGATATTGGTATCCTGCACCTTGATGCCGGGATATTCGTTCTTTGCCATTTCCTGGGCAACTTTCAGCATCATTCCGGATGTTTCCCTGATCACATTCGGTTTTTCGCAAACTGTTACTGTGTTAAATCCGCGGGCCTTTGCATATTCGAATGCGGCTTTCACGATGCGTGTGGTGTATTTCTTTGTGAAAATACGGGTTGATACGGCCAGTTCCGGACGTGGGCACCATGCGAAATTATCCTGGAATTTCTTGTGGGTCATCAGTGCATCATACACCTGGTCGGAGGGATTGGTCCATTCAACGCCGCCATAAAGACATTCTGTATTCTGGCGGAAAATCATCACATCAACCACCGGCTCTTCGATGACACCGCCAAAACCACGGCGGATGAAATTCAGGGGATTGCCCGGAAGGGTTTTGCATGGCCTCATGCAGATATCCAGGTCGTATTTCTGACGCATGCTGACAATGGGACTGTAATAGGTAAATCCTTTACCCTTCAGCTCTGGCGCGAGTTCTGCCTCGGTCTTGTCTTTCGGCTTGGAAGTGATAGCGCCGAAGAGGCCGATCTTGTGCTCTTCCAGTAATTTCTGTGTGCGTTGGGGAAAAGGATCACCCTCCTTGCACCAGAATTCCCAGCCAATATCTCCATGAACATAATCTGCTTCAAAGCCTGCAGCATTTAAAACGCGGATGGATTCATCCAGCACGATTTTCCCGATACCGTCTCCTGGCATCGCTACGATTGTCCTTTTTGCCATATTATTTTTAGTTTTTTAATGAGTGATTATATCCAATGAAAAGTGCCTCAAAGATACGATTCACTTCAAAATCAGCAAAGGAAATGTCTGAAAAATATTTTCCCCCGTTTTCCGGTTGTTCCTTACTTTTGCAGAGAATTTCAACAGGACCTGCTTGAACCTTAAAAAACACCTTATACACCCCATATTCCCCGTTATTTCCGAAGTCTCGGAACAAATGGAAACGCCAGCCTTCGTGATCGGGGGATTTGTTCGCGATATGTTGCTGAAACGCGATTTCAGGCAGGACATCGACATTGTATCCCTCGGAAGCGGGATCGAATTTGCCCGGAAAGTTGCTGAGAAGCTGGGTGATGATATCCCGGTCAAGTTCTTCAAGAACTTCGGGACTGCCATGCTGCGCTCGTCCGGCTGCAAAATTGAGTTTGTGGGAGCCAGGAAAGAGTCATACCGCCAGGACTCACGGAAACCCATTGTTGAGAACGGCTCCATCGAGGATGACCAGAACCGCCGCGATTTTACCATCAATGCCCTTGCCATCGACCTTGGGAAGGCACATTACGGCAGGCTGGTAGATCCCTTTCATGGTGTTGACGACCTTGAACTGAAGGTGATCCGTACACCGCTGGATCCCGACATCACCTTCTCGGATGACCCCCTGCGCATGATGCGGGCGATCCGTTTTGCCACCCAGCTTGATTTCACCATCGACCCTGTCTGCAAAGAAGCCATCACCCGAAATGCCGACCGCATATCAATAGTCTCAATGGAAAGGGTTTCGGATGAACTGAACCTCATCATCCAGGCTGACAAACCCTCCAGGGGTTTTATGCTGCTGGACGAGACCGGCCTGCTGGAGATCCTCTTCCCCGAATTTGTCGAACTTAAAGGCAGCGAGCAGATAGACGGCAAGGGTCATAAGGATAATTTTTATCATACGCTGAAGGTGCTTGACAATGTAGCTGCAAAAACCGATGACCTCTGGCTCCGGTGGGCAGCCATACTACATGATATTGCAAAACCCCTCACCCGGAAATTTATCCCAGGCACCGGCTGGACTTTTCATGCACATGAGTTCCGCGGAGCCAAAATGGTCCCGGTGATCTTCCGCAAGCTCAAGCTTCCGCTGAATGAGAAGATGAAATATGTGGAGAAACTGGTACTTCTTCACCTGAGGCCCATCGTCCTGGCCGAAGATATCGTCACAGACTCTGCCGTCAGGCGCCTGCTCTTTGAAGCCGGCGATGATATTGATGACCTGATGCTGCTTTGCGAGGCCGATATCACCTCCAAAAACCAGAAAAAAGTTCAGCGGTTCCTTGATAATTTCGAGGTTGTCAGGACGAAGCTAAGGGAGATCGAAGAAAAAGACCGCCTCCGCAACTGGCAGCCCCCGGTTACCGGCGAGATGATCATGGAGGCATTCGGAATCAAACCCTCCAGGGAAGTAGGGGTTATAAAAAATGCGATCACCGAGGCGATCCTCGAGGGAGAGATTCCGAACAATGTGGAGGCCGCCTATGAACGCATGATCCTGGAAGGCGAAAAACTTGGCCTGAAAAAAGCCGGTTCATAATTCTTTTTGCCGTTTTTTAACTTTCCGGCTGTCCTACCTAATATTTTTTTATTTTTGAGCCCAATAAAACCGGAATACACTATGTTAGTTTACCGATTCAGGCTTTGGTCAGATACACAGGAAGATTTTTTACGCGAGATCGAAATTCAGCCAGGCCAGACATTTCTTGATTTTCATGAAGCCATTATTGCAAGCGCAGATTTTGAACGCTGTGAAAAGGCTTTTTTCTATACCACTGACAAGAAATACAAAAAACACCAGGAGATATCATACAGGCACCTGAAGAAACAGATACGGAAATATGATGAGGAAGAAGACGAAATGGTAACAGAAACATTCGTGCCACACCTCATGAAGGACTCACGTCTTCGCGATTTCATTGAAGATCCTCACCAGAGGATGCTATATGAGTTCACAGGCAGGGATCACCTGACCTTCAATATCGAACTTTTCAAGATCTATAAAACGGAAGAGTCGTTTCTCCTGCCACGTTGCCTGAAGGCGACAGGTGAACTCGCCAAAAGGGTTCAGATCCCGATGGCTCCGGTGGTTGCTCCTCCTGAGGAAGAAGCAGCGATCCATGTTCCGCTTGTTGCCGGCGGTGTTGAGAGCATCTTTGCCGGTATGCATGAGGACGACCAGGAACTTGCCGAAATTGAAAACGATCTGGATAGTCTGCTGGGCGAAGAAACTGAGGCAGTTGGAGAACAGGAGGGTCATGAAAGAGAGGCTGAGGTTGAATCGCAGTTTGACGATGAGAATGAAGAGGATCATATGGAAAGCCTGGACGATTATGAGGATATCGAAGGTCTCGAAATGAAACGACGCGATTTCAGTGCCGATTCCGATGAGTTCTGATGGATCCTGCCCCTCATACCCTGGTCGTGATCGCGGGTCCTACCGCGGTTGGTAAGACCAGTCTCAGCATTCAGCTTGCCCGGTATTTTTTCACATCCGTCATCTCCGCGGATTCAAGGCAGTTCTTTCGTGAAATGTCAATTGGAACGGCTAAGCCGTCCGCATCAGAATTAGCGGGGGTTCCCCACCATTTTGTCGGTCAGTTATCAGTCAGCGACCCCTATAATGTCTCAATGTTTGAGCAGGATGCACTGGCATTGCTGGATCAGCTGTTCATGGAAAACCCTGTCGTGATCATGACAGGGGGTTCCGGGCTCTATATCAATGCAGTCTGTAAAGGGATCGATGAACTGCCTGACCCTGATGGCGAAACCCGGGAAGCTCTCAAACAACTATTTGAAGAAAAGGGCATCGCGGCATTGCGGGAAAAGCTGAAGGCCCTTGACCCTGTCTATTATCAGCAGGTTGATGCCGATAACCCCAAACGGCTGCTCAGGGCGATCGAAGTCTGCCTTGCCACCGGAATGCCTTATTCCTCCTTACGTAAAAATGAGCCCAGGCAAAGGAATTTCAGGATCATCCGGATCGGCCTGACCATGGATAAGAATGAACTGTATGAACGGATCAATCACCGCGTTGACCGGATGATGGACGACGGCCTGCTTGAAGAGGCCCGGCAGTTGTACCCTTTACGCAACCTGAATGCACTCAATACGGTAGGCTACAAGGAGCTGTTTCGTTATTTTGCCGGAGAGACCACCCTGGAGCAGGCCATTACCGATATCAAAACCCACTCACGCCGCTATGCCAAAAGGCAGATGACCTGGTTCCGGAAAGACAAGGAGATGGTATGGTTTGCAGCTCGTGATAATGAGGGGATTCTTGCTTATATCAAAGGAAATAGTTTATAAAGTTTGTAAAGTTTGTAAAGTTCATAAAGTAATCCAGTATCCAGCATCCAGCATCCAGCATCCAGCATCCAGCATCCAGTATCCAGCATCCAGCATCCAGCATCCAGCATCACAAATCACAAATCACAAATCACAAATCACAAATAACCCATGATCCTCCTCGCCGACAGCGGTTCCACCAAAACAACCTGGGTACTCCTTGACGGGAGTGAACCGGTGAAAACCATCACCACAGCCGGGCTGAATCCCTACTTTCATACGGAAGATTCCGTAGCGGCTATCCTTGAATCAGGACTGCTGCCGGAGATCTTTGGCAAGCCCCTGGCAGAGATCCATTTTTACGGGGCAGGCTGCTCAACGGAGACCAAGAACGACATGCTCAGGAATGCGATCGCCAGGTTTTTTCCCCTGGCGGAGATCAATATCTACCACGACATACTCGGGGCTGCACGGGCATTGCTGGGAAAAGGGGAGGGCATCGCCTGCATACTGGGCACCGGCTGCAATGCCTGTTACTACGACGGACATGATGTTGCCTCGCGGGTTCCTTCACTGGGTTATATGTTCGGCGATGAAGGCGCCGGCTCCAACATCGGCAAACTCTTCATGGAAAAGTACCTGAAAGACAAACTCCCTGTTGACCTCAGGGCAGATTTCGACCGGCAGTATTCATTCACACTGGAGCAGATCCTCGACGCATTGTACAACAAGCCCTATCCGAACCGTTTCCTGGCATCCTTCAGCGAATTTATCGCCCCCCGCCGGCATCACCCCTTTCTGAAAGAGCTGGTTTCATCCTCATTCAATGCCTTTTTTGAAGAGCAGGTTGAAAAATATCCCGAACACAAAACCGTGCCAGTTAGTTTTGTCGGATCCATTGCATTTTACTACCAGGATATTCTGAAGGAGGTTGCGAATGCAAGGAATGCAGGAATTGGAAGGATACTGCGGTCGCCAATGGAAGGATTGATTGAGTTCCATATCTTGCACCGGATTTAAATCCGGTGCAAGATATCGCTCCGGCATTTGAGCGGAATGATTGAGGGATTAGACGATTGAGAGTATCATAAAAAAAACAGGCCCCCGGCCTGTTTTTTCGTCTCCCGCGCTACGCTTCACGTTTTATGTGCAGCGGCACTACGTGAGGTGGTTTATGCAACGGGATCATTACGCGTGACTTTTTTCGCCATTTCGCAACGCGCCATCTCGCTATTTCTTATTTCTAAGATAGATCTGTATCTCGTCAATCCTGCTAAGGATCTCTCTGGTATCGGATCGTGCGTTTCCCTGGAGTACCTCAAAATCTTTCCGGTTATCGGTTTTGTGGAACTGCAGGTCTTCCTTCAGACCGGTTATCTGAACATTGATCTCGGCGATTCGGATTTCCATATGTACCCACACGGAGGCAATGGTGACGATGAATGAAAGGAAGCCGATGGCTTGCATAAGGGGGAGGCCGAAGAGGGTTGGATTTGTTTTCATAATGTGTGAAATGAGATGTGTGATGTAGGGGCACATCATGATGTGCCCCTACCACCACACATCGGATTTAACCTACAGCGTCACATGGACCGTGGCCGTATGATTCGGCCGGTTTTTTGCTTCCGCGGAAACAACGACTCCGGTAAGGTCGCTCACTTCCGTTGTCGCCGTATAGATCCACTCCCGGGTTTCAGTGTCATGAATGCAGGCACCTTTTTCCAGAACGGTACCGGAAGCATCCGTGATCCTGACCGTTACAGAGCGGATTTCAAAGCTGTCCCATGCTTTGGCCTTAATTTGATCCCCCACGTGACCATGATAGCCGGTCGGGTCAAATTCCTTGATTTTGGGTGGCTTCAGGTAGTTTGTCAATGCCAGGATATAGGGTGTTCTGGTTCCCTCCGCCTTGGCTGCATAGGCTGCCAGTGTGTCGGGATTCTTAAGGACATTTTTTGCCCAATCAGCAGCCATGGAAAACCGTTCACGCACCTCCTCCTGCGCCTCTGTTGGCGGGTTATTACTACGCTTGGGTAACTTGGCCAATACGGTGATCCCGTCAACCGTTTTGTAAACAAACTGCTCACCGAACTTCCCCTTGAAGTTCTTAACCAATGAATTCTCTCTTGTTTTTGACATAATTTTTTGTTTTTAAGTGTGAATGACTAAAACCGCCGTCGCGGTTTGTTGTTTGCCTGTTCGAACAGATGCTGCAAATGTATTCCGGCAAATCGCCGGCAATTGTTGATGATTGTTTATAAACAATTGATCAATTCGCTGAATCACAGTAGTTAATGATTGAAAAAATCGTGCAAACCCGCATTTCTTCGTTAAAATCTTAATCAACATCACGTCATTCAAGCCTTTCAGCAGTTGCTGTTTTTTACCGAAAATTTCACAAAACACACATTATCAATCGGTTTGTAATTCTTAATTTTTAATCTGAAATTCCCTTGCTTCTGCCCGCTATATGCTTTCTTTCTGTTTTGGTTATGCTTTATTTAAATTTCCCGTATCCTTCCCGTAGGCTTCCTGTACGCTTCCCGTATGTTATTGTATTGTATGTTGATATACAGTATTTTGCAATTTTTTTAGGGTAAAATGTTACATTTTGGGGCCTTTTTTTGTCTTACTCTTCCCAATCAAGCAAAAACTGAACGCGCTAACTCCATCACCGGCCTCTTTCCCCTACCTGGTAGATCAGGTTTTCGAACAGCTCGATGAAGCAACGAAAATCAGCATCCTTTGTGAGGAGTGCGGAACCTCAGTTAGTGGGAAAAAGGCGGGGCAGGTAATCCCGGTCTCGGTCAATGGCCGGCTCTCTTCACTTCAGTACCTTCATTATCTTGAGAACCTGGAGGCTGTCACCATCCAGAACCTCTCCTTAACGGTCCGGAGAATTCCACCCAACGACCGGCCTGCATTTTTCAAACTGGCAGAACGCCGGTTGCGGAAAATCGCAGGTACGGTCTGTCCGGTAACAACGAAAAAACAGATCAATACAGCCGGAACTCCGGTTAACTGGGTACGGGGCAGGGTTAACTGCCGGATAGATGGGATGAAGATCACCGATGAAGCGATCATTACACAGGCGATTGCAGCTACCCGCCGGCACGCATTTCTTTTTTATACCCGGATAAAGATCCTTCAGGATTTCCTGAAAAGTGCGGCAGGTGCATCTGTTTTACTCCCTTCGCCGGAAAAGGACACGGAAGGTCACGGAAATGAATTACTCTTCACCTTTTCCTGTTCCCTCTCATTTCTCGGCGCCCGTCTCCGGCTGGATGCGGACCGGGGACTTATCTCGATCCCCAATGTGGCGGAGTA
>Ga0209697_10004076_pt1 | contig 19341 bp, 20 predicted proteins | sample AliMusrvi5mmetaG_FD_184115 | JGI IMG/M metagenome (GOLD analysis project Ga0209697, IMG submission 184115) | Freshwater lake bacterial and archeal communities from Alinen Mustajarvi, Finland, to study Microbial Dark Matter (Phase II) - Alinen... | ecosystem: Environmental > Aquatic > Freshwater...
TAATCACAAATTATATATAAAGGAATTTAATGGCATTTTCTCCAGCAAACCGCAAAGGGACAATTAGCGGAATTATATTTGTTGCGTTAGTAGCGGCTTCAGCTACTTATATCGCAGCACTCGGTCCAATCAAAGGCTTAGGGATTTCCGCACTTGTTGTGGGTATCGTCATAGGTATTTTTTATGCAAATACTTTGCATAATCATTTTCCAAAAGAGTGGGAAACAGGTATTGTATTTTCTGGAAAGAAAATTCTTCGTTTTGCGATCGTGTTTTATGGTTTTCGTATTACGTTTCAACAAATCGCCGCAGTTGGTATGGACGGATTTTTAGTTTCTCTTATCATGCTGAGTACAACGTTTATTTTCGGAACATGGATAGGACACAAGATATTTAAAATGGATCTTGATACTTCAATGCTTACGGCATCGGGTGCCGCTGTTTGTGGTGCTGCTGCAGTTTTGGCAACAGAACCAGTTTTAAAAGCTGAGGGACATAAAACAGCAGTTGCTGTTAGTATGGTTGTTCTTTTTGGAACAGTTTCTATGTTTTTGTATCCTGTTATGTATCAAACGATTATTGAGCCAGCATCTGGTTTCTTGCATTTGACACCAGCACAGTTTGGTATTTATACGGGTGGAACAATCCATGAAGTTGCACAAGTTGTTGCGGTTCCATTTTCTATTCCAAATGCTCCGATTGATATGGCAAACAGTGCTGTTATTGTGAAGATGACTCGTGTTATTATGATTGCTCCAATGCTGATTGTTTTGGGTCTTTACCTTTCATATCAAGCGAAGAAAAGTGGTTCTGTTGCTGGTGCCGTACAACTAGTAATTCCTTGGTTTGCAGTTTATTTTATCGGTATGGCCGGTGTGAACTCTATTATTGAGATGTATTTAACTGGCGGTGGTGCAGCGATCGCTGAAACTGTTCATGGGATTATCTCTGCAGTAAATGAAGTCGATACTTTTTTACTTACGATGGCTATGACTGCTCTTGGTATGGGAACTCGTTTTGCGAAGTTTAAAGGTCTTGGTATTGCTCCACTTTATACGGGTGCAGCGATGTTTGCATGGTTAGTAATCGGTGGTTTTTTAGTGACGAAAGCGGTAACAACTTTCTTATAATCTTCAAGAAACTTTACATGTAACGATATCTACTTACATGTAAAGACTATCTTCTTCTATAACTTAGCGCTTCGAGTACATCTTTTTTTCGTATCATTTGACTCTGATCCAAATCTGCAATCGTTCTTGCAACTTTTTGTACTTTCTTTATTGCTCTAAATGAGAGTGAAAAGCGATGTACGGCATTTTCTAAACTCTCTTTGGCTTCATCATTCATGGTACAGTATTTTTCTACCTCTTCATCATCCATTTTTCCATTAAAGCTTTTTTGTCCACGTGCTGCTATGAACTCTATAGTACGTAAAACTTTGCTATGAAGCTGTGTCGAGGTGACATCGCTTGTATCACTCAAAGTGACATTTTGCATAGTGACATGAAGGTCGATACGGTCTAAAAATGGATCAGAAAGACGGTTCTTGTATCTTTGAATCTCAAGTTCGCTACATCTGCATTCTTTAGAAGTATCGAGGAGATTACCGCATGGGCAAGGATTCATAGCAGATACAAATAAGAATGAGGCTGGATATTCAACTTTCGAGTTGACGCGTGAAATACGGATCTGATTGTCCTGCAGAGGCTCTCTGAGTGCTTCTAAGATATTTTTACTATAGTGTGGAAGTTCGTCAAAAAAGAGAATCCCGTTGTGACTAAGTCCCACTTCTCCGATTTTTGCATTATGAGAACCTCCACCAAAAATACTCGCAGTTGTAGAAGTATGATGCGGTGAGCGAAATGGACGAAGCGGGATAAAATCTGGCTCATATCTGTCAACAGCGGAGTTAAAATAGGCAGTATGAAAAGCTGCTAAAAAGTAGTTTTTACAACCAAAAGCTTAAAGAAACAGATTAGTTCTGTTAAAGTCTTTTTTCAAAAATTTGAAAGGAGATTAGTGCTTAAAAAAGGTGAAGTAAAAATGATTCATAAAATGCTCAAAGATGGACTCAGTAAAAGTGCCATAGCTCGTAAACTTGGCATTAACAGGGATACAGTTGCTAAATATGCAAAGCTACCTGAAGGTTATGTTCCTGTTATAAAAAGAGAACCCGTAGATACAACAGTAGATCCATATCTTCCAAACATTGCTAGAATACTCGAAGAAGCACATAAGTTGGGTGTCTCAATTCCAGCAACTTCAATTTATCAAGAAATACAAAAGTTAGGATACAGAGGGTCTCTGCGTTGGATGAACGATGTCATTCTCAGAAATGAACTTCGCCGTAAAGTTAAAGATGAAGAGCCTTTAGTCAGATTTGAAACTAAAAAAGGTCAGCAGATGCAAGTTGACTGGGTAGAGTTTCCAAAAGAAGGGTTGTCTGCGTTTGTAGCGACTATGGGATACTCAAGAGCTTCTTATGTTGAATATGTATCTGATGAAAAAGTAGAAACACTTATTAAATGTCACATGAATGCTTTTAGCTACTTCGGTGGTGTACCTCATGAAGCTCTTTACGATAATATGAAGACGGTTATTATCAAACGCAATGCATACGGCTATGGCAAACACAAATTCAATGAGCAATTTCGTGACTTTGCAGAGAAACACTGCGGTATGCAACTCAAAGTTTGTAAACCTTATCGTGCCCAAACTAAGGGTAAAGTAGAAAGATTCAACCACTATTTGAGATACAGTTTTCACAACATGTTTAAAACCAGACTCTCTATGATGGGCTATAAAATGACTTTGGAAAATGCAAACGCAGAGGTTATGGATTGGCTAGATTTTACAGCTAACTCCAGAATACATCAAACAACACTATACAAGCCATTTGACATGTTGGCAGAAGAGCAATTGCAGTTGCTACCTCTACCTAAGCCTTATCAAGGAATCCATCCAATAAAAGCTACAGCCAAAAGTGTAACACAAGAAAAGCAAACATTCCATAGGATAAATATCCATATTCCAAATCGCGATTTGCAAAGCTATGATGAGTTCATACCTGTCATAGCCTATATGCTTATCCCTGCTTATGCAGTTGGAGGTGCTTTATGGAACTAAGTGAAAAAATTGAATATTTGTGTAAAGAGTTGCAACTGCCAATGTTTACTGAATCTCATCATGAGCTTGGAAACCGTGCAGCCAAAGAGGGATGGAAATATAGTGAGTATCTTTATGAAGTGCTCAAACTCGAAGCAGATAGCAGAGCTACACGTTCTCGTGCAACACTTACAAAGATGGCAGGGTTTCCAACAATCAAAACGCTTGAGCAGTTTGATTTCAATTTTACAATAGGTGTTAATCGCAGACAAATAGAAGAACTCTCTACTCTTGAGTTCATAAAACGCAAAGAAAATATTATATTACTTGGTCAGTCCGGTGTTGGTAAAACGCATTTAGCTATTGCACTTGCATATCAGGCTGTACAGAAGAGAATGAAAGCTAGATTTATCACTATATCTGACCTAATATTACAGATGAGTAATGCTAAAAAAGAGAAACGCTATGACTCTTTTATAAAACAGGCAATAATGGCTCCAACACTCCTTGTGATAGATGAAATAGGTTACTTTCCGATGACAAAAGAAGATGCCCATCACTTCTTTCAAGTTATTTCAAGAAGATACGAAAGAGGTGCAACCATTGTCACTTCAAATTTAGTGTTCAGCCAATGGAGTGGAATATTTGCTAATGATAAAGTGGTTACTACTGCTATCCTTGACAGACTTTTACACCATTCTCATGTGATTAATATACTTGGAGATTCTTACCGTTTAAAAGAGAAAAAAGAGGAAGGAATGGTAGATTCAGACTTATATAAGTTTAAAGCCAGAAAACCAATAAAAGGAGTAAATTAAACCCTCGTCGCTTAAGGTTACAATTCGTAATATTTTTTACGAAATTCTGCCGAATTTAACTCCGCTGTTGACAAAGACCTAAATCTGAAAGGTCCATTGCTATTTTTTTGGCTTTTGTAATCATTCTGATATGTGTTTTAAATCTTATTAGTGTCTCTCTTGCATGGACTCTTTTTCCAGATTTTGACGTAAATAAAAAAGGGTGCTTTGGAAAACGTATGGTTTCTGGAACATATTCTTTGGATTTTACATATTGTCGTAGAGTCTCAAAAAATAGAGTCTTATATTTGTCCTCATTTATCCAGAAAAGAGGTTCATTATAAAGGGGTATTGGATACTTAAATTGCAAGTCAGGCGTGTTATGCATACTCTTAGTTGATGCATCAATATCATATTCCTCTCTTAGCCATTTACTTCTTTTATTTCTATAGATATCTTTAGTATCTGATTTTGGATCAATGAGCCATATTTCTTCTTTCTCATAGTCAATGTCGTATAGAGTTAGATTGAGCGTTTGTCCTATTCTTGCACTACAAGCTCCACACAATAAATAGATCAATCTTTCGCGTGGTTTTGCAATTGATAATAGATCGTCAAAGAGGTCTAGAGGTAAATATTTAATGAGTTGCTTGTTTTTGGAGATTTTATATGATGGGAGAAACTTTTTGTGTTCAGCAAAAGCCTCCATTGCTAGATCAGATTTTTTGATTTGAATACTTGATAAAAAACTTTTAGCACTTCTCTGTTTTTCATATAAGTAGTTGATAAATCTATGATCGTAGATGAGATCGTTTTCTTCTGAATAATAAAAATATGAGTTGATACCAGCAATCTCTTTATTGATAGTTATTTTTTGCAAAGAGCTAGATGAGCAAATTTCAACTTCAACAGAACTATCAAAGTTTTCATCATATACTTTTTGAGTAATTGTAAATCCATATCGTAAGGCTTCTCTGTATCTTGCTTGATAACTTGGAAATGATTCTTCAAAACCAACAGGATTATAAAGACTCCATATCCAAAACCTTTCCATACTTTTCATAAATGTTCTGACTGTATTGTCGGATAAATCTCTAACTCTTTTAAGCCAGATACTCCAATCGTCAGAATCACTAAGAGTCAGAAGTTCATCATTAAAAATAGTGCAAATAGAAATCTTGCCATTGCTCTCAATTAACAAAGTAATCTCCAATATTTATTTTAATAGTTTATTCTAGCTACTAAAAAAGTAGTTACTTCGAATAATTAACAATTTGTCAACTTTTTAAAAAATAAGTTTTCAGATACATAGTTGATGTTACCTAGAATACATACAAGCTTAAAAGATATTTGATTATTAAAAATTCGTATAGTGTAATATAGGGAGATAGATTTTAGAAATAGGTTGTTGAGTTAAGTAGTTAATATTACCTAGAAAAGATCACTTGGAGTTAAGCTGATAACAAAACGTTTTGGAGGAAATGTGTAGTTACTTGTGAGTAATGCAGATTTAACACGTTCTTTTGACTCGTTTATAGATGTTGATGCAATTCCAACGATATTAAAAGATGGAAGACCTTTTGTGAGACTCGATTCAACTTCAACCACTTTGGCTTCGATTCCTTCGTATGTTGCACATTTGACATGTTTCACAGCAACTCCTTACACTTACAGACTTTACATGTAAGCGTAGCATGTTGAGAGAAAAAAAGTAATTTTATTGCAAAATGAAATATTTATTAATATTCCTCTTTTTTCTCTTTTAAGGCACGTTTATACTCTTTTTCGAATTTTTTACGTCTTGAATAAGAGAGCTTTTCTATAAAAAGTTTACCAGCTAGGTGATCCATCTCATGCTGAATAGCGATACTAAGCAGTTCATCAGCATCTAAAGTTTTTGTATTCCCATGTCTGTCTTGATAGCTAATGCTAACCGTTTCAAAGCGATCTACATCTTCATAAAAACCAGGTACACTTAAACAACCTTCTTGATAAGAAGTTGTTCCATTTTTCTTGATGATTACTGGATTGATAATCTCCATTAAGTTCTCAGGAGGCTGATCTCCATCACTATTTGGGATATTTAGTATTAAGATATTGAGAGGGAAATTGACTTGAATGGCAGCTAATCCAATGCCATTAGAGCCAAGCATAACTTTATTCATTTCATTTAGTAGTTGGTGTAATTTTGCGTCAAAAACTGCCACATCTTTGGAAATCTGTTTTAATCTTTTATCTGGATAGGTAAGTATTGTTAGGTTCATAATCTTTACTCATTTGAAATTAATGCATAGCTAATGTCTGGATTTTTATATGCCTTTTCCATAGCTTTAAGGGCATTTACGACAATCTCTTCGGTTGTTAATGTGATGGAGACGGGAGTGACACCAATGGAAACACTTAGTTCTATCTCTTTATCGGCTAAGAAAAAGTTACTGTTATGGACGAGTTCAACTAGTCTTTGGGCAGCTTTTATAGAACTCTCAGTGTCTGTATGTTTTAACAGCATACAAAAAACTCCGTTTCCGTAGTGGGCAACTATATCACTTCTTCTGGATGTTTTTAGGAGTAATCTTGCAATAGTTCTCGTCATAAGAGAGAGTGCTCTTTCGTTGCTTTTATCCTGTATAAGTTCTCTTGAAAGTTCGATCATAATAAGACTGCTATGATGTTTGAACTCTTTAATGAGCTGTATCTCCTGAGTGATCTTACTAAGAAGATATCTTTTATTGTAGATTCCATATTTGTTATCAAAAATTGTTTCGTTTTCTACATTTTTTACGATGGTCGCTGTTTGCTCATATAAAGTCTTGAGATTATCAATCTGTTTTTTTAAGATATCATCTAATTTAGTAAGATCTGTCTCGAGGGCATTGACAACGCTTAGTACATTGGATGTTTCTTTATTTTGTAACTCATCTTTTCTTTTAACAAGGATTTTCGACATTAAGGCCATATTTTTATAAAGGCCTGCGGAAACGGTCAGGATATTTTTTACAGAAACAAAACCTTGCTTAAGAGTGTTTTCTAATTCAATAGTAGTCTCATCATTGCTGTTTTCTTCGAGCTGAAGGATGGATTTTATCTGTTTTCTAAGAGTTTCACTTTTGTCTTCAAGTATTCTGTCAAAATAGAGGGAAAAATTATTTGGTGTCGGAGGGAGACTGTCTTTTAAAAGAGCGTTTAAAACCTCTTTTGCATACAGCTCCACATCACTGCTTGGATCATTAAAATTACTAGAGCTTACATTGCCCACTGAAGAGGTACTAGGACTTTCAGAGGGGATGTTTGTAATATCTCTACGTTTTCTTAATGGCTTAGACATGATGTTATTCTACTCTTTTTCTTTTTTTGTTAAAACTTCATCAATAATACCATATTCTCTAGACTCTTCTGCACTCATGAAGTTATCTCTATCTGTATCTTTTTCAAGTTTTTCGACATCTTGTCCTGTATTTTTTGCCAAAATATCATTGAGTTCAGCTTTCATACGAAGGATCTCTTTGGCTTGGATCGCGATATCAGAAGCTTGTCCTTGCGCACCACCTAAAGGTTGGTGGATCATGATTCTTGCATGTGGAAGCGCATAACGCTTACCTTTTGCTCCAGAACTAAGTAAAAATGAACCCATAGAAGCAGCTTGACCGATACAAATAGTTGCAACATCTGGACGGATGTAGTTCATTGTATCAAAGATTGCCATTCCTGAAGTTACAACTCCACCTGGAGAGTTAATATAGAAATAGATATCTTTTTCAGGATCTTCCGCTTCAAGAAATAAAAATTGAGCGACAATAGTTGAAGCGACAGCATCATTAACTTCACCACTAAGCATAACAATACGATCTTTTAAAAGGCGTGAGTAGATATCATAAGAGCGCTCTCCGCGCCCAGATTTTTCTACTACATAAGGAATATAACTCATCTTATACGTCTTTTATCTTTGAGTTAAGCAATTTGCTCAAAACTTTGTCCTCTACCATTGCCATTTGGATAGCTGGAAGGTATCCTGAAGTTTGGTAGTGATTGTAAGCTTGTTGTGGATCTTGACCCATTTGCATCGCTTCAAAGTAGATAGTTTGCATAACTTCTTGCTCATTTACAGATATTTTTTCAGCTCTTGCTAGTGCATCGATAATAAATGTTGCTTTTACACTATTTGTTGCATCATCACGGAAAGTTTCGCGAACTTCTGTTACTTTATCAGCATTTTCTCTAAGTTCAGCGATCTCTTCTTCGCTCATTGTTTGCGCTTTTTTGTTTAAAGCCATATCCATCTCTTGTTCTACAACAAATTCAGGGATTGCAAATGCAAGCTTAGCAACCATGTTTTCTAAAAGTTTTGGTTTTAGTTCATCATTGTAAAGTTGAGTCAATTTTTCACTTTCAATTTGAAGTTTTACTTGCTCTTTGAGTTTATCAAAAGTTGCATCTTCTTCACCTGGAAGCATTTTTTTCGCTAACTCATCATCAAGGGCTACTTCTGCTTTTTCTTGAATAGAATTTATTTTGATCGCGAATTCTGTTTCTTTACCTGCAAGTTTATCACTGCCGTAGTTTTCTGGGAAAGTTACTTTGATAGTTTTTTCTTCATCTTTTTTCAAACCAACAAGTTGCTCTTCAAATCCAGGGATAAATTGACCAGAACCAAGGGAAAGTGAAAAGTTTTCACCTTTTCCGCCATCAAAAGCAACGCCATCTAAGAAACCTTCGAAGTTGATATTTGCAGTGTCACCAAGAACAAGTGCGCGATCTTCAGCTACATCAACAAGTGCAGCGTTTGAATCAGCTAAATTTTTGATGCGCTCAGTAATTTCTTCATCACTAACAGCTGGTTTTTCAAAATCTTCAACCATTGCAGCGTATTCGCCAAGTTCGATCTCTGGACGCATAGCGATTTTGATAGCCACTTCGATAGAATCAGCACCTTTTTCAAATTTAGTGATTTGAGGTTCACCCATAAGTGCTTCGTTTGCAACGCCTAGATCTTTCAAACCTTGAGCCATAGCATCACGTAAACTTTGAGATTCAGCGTCTTGGCTCAGTTTTTCGCCATACTGTTTTTTCACAGCGCTCAAAGGCACTTTACCTTTTCTAAAACCAGCTACTTTCGCAGTTTTACTAAGCTCTTTAGCTATTTTTTCTACATTTGATTGAATCTCTTCATTAGCGATAGTCGCTTCTATTGTAGCGTTTGCTGCATCAATTTTTTTAGCGTTGATATTCATCAGTTTCCTTTATGTCCGCAGTGTGGGACTTTATATTGTGATAATTTTGGGCAATAATACCTAAAAAGTTCTTTAACCTAAATTATTTGCAAAGACGTGGTTTAAGATTTAAGAGCAGTATCCACGCAACAGCCAGATCTATCATAACATCTGCAAAGTTGAAAATTGCAAAGCTAAATCCGTAGTGCCAGTACACATAATCAACCACGCCTCCATGAATAAATCTGTCATATATATTTGATAAACCAGCTCCGATCAGAATACCTGAAGGAAGGGCGTAGCACATCTTATTTAGACGTATGATATAAACAAAAGCGCCTGAAATGAGTAAAAACTGTATCCATTTCAAAGAGCTTTCTAAAAAAGAAAACATAGAAAAGGCAACTCCATAGTTAAACACAAGGCGCATGTTGACATAAGCTGTTTCATAAAGATCTACGGCGTGTGTGTAAAGAAACGCTTCAGGGACTGAGTACATCTCCATCGCTTTGGAGAGAAAAAACTCTTTAATAGCCTGATCGGCTAAAAAGATTACCGACATAGAGAGAATGAGGGTGATTATAAGCTTATAAGAACTATTACGCATTGAGTTTAGAACCTAAAAAATCGACGATATTTTTCATAGCAACGTTCATTTTTTTCTCATCTTTTGCTTCAAGTAAGATACGAAGTTTATTTTCTGTTCCAGAGTATCTTATAAGATGACGGATATGATCTTTATCGAGTTCTGCTAGGATCTCAGAGAGACCTTCTATCTCTCCTAGTGGTTTCTTTTGCTTAATATTAATATTGACAAGTTCTTGAGGGTAAAGTTCAAATGGACGCAATACCTTAGAAGCAGGAGATTTTTTTGAGAGGATAAGTGCTAAAACTTGAAGTGCACTTACTAAGCCATCACCTGTTTTTGCAAAATCATGCATAATGATATGCCCGCTTTGTTCTCCACCAAAATTGATACGCTCTTTTTTCATAATATCTAAAACATTTTTATCGCCCACATCACTTCTATAAAGTTTTAGTCCCTCTTTCTCAAGAGCATCTTCAAGAGCCTGATTGCTCATAACAGTTGCAACAATACCATCACCTTTTAGCTTCTTCTGTTTATGTAAATACATTCCAAGTGCGCCGATAAGCTGATCGCCATCTACAACTTCGCCTTTTTCATCGACTATCACGACTCTATCCGCATCGCCATCAAGTGCGATTCCAAGGTCGGCTCTGTATTTTTTCACAGCACTGCAAAGATCTTTTGTGTGTAAAGCGCCGCAATCTTCATTGATATTAAAACCATCTGGCTTATCATGAAGTACGATTACCTCTGCGCCAAGCTCTTCTAAAACTGTCGGACCAACTTTGTATCCCGCTCCGTTTGCCGCATCTAAAACGATTCTCATGTCTTGAAGTGTATGTTCTGTAGGAAAAGAGTTTTTGAGTTGAACAATGTAGCGTCCGATAACATCATCTATACGTTTTGCTTGACCGATATTCTTTCCAACGACACAAGCTTCTTCTATTTTTGAATCATCATAATAGATCGCTTCAATCTCTCTTTCGATCTCTATAGAAAATTTATCTCCGCGTGAATCGAAAAATTTGATTCCATTGTCATCAAAAGGATTATGGGATGCACTGATCATAATGCCCGCATCACAACGCATATTTTGAGTTAAAAAAGCGATGGCAGGAGTAGGCATCGGCCCGATTTGAATGACATCATATCCCACAGACGTGAGTCCGCTTACAATTGCATTTTCTATCATATAACCGCTTCTTCTTGTATCTTTACCTACAAGTATGCGTTTTGTTTTTGCATTTTTTTTAAAGTAAACACCTGCCGCTTGCGCTAGTCTCATAGCAAGTCCAGCTGTTAAAAAGCTTCCAGCTTGTCCTCTTACACCATCAGTTCCAAAAAGTTTCATACAAAATCCTCTTCAATAAGTGGCAGTATTTTAGCATATTCAAATAAAAATGACGATTTACTTTAGCTTTAACTTAAATTTAATTATTTTTAAGCTAGTATTCGACACTAAATTTTATGAGAAGGACTCATTATATGGCAAATCATAAGTCATCTTTAAAACGTATTCGCCAAACTATCGTTCGTACAGAACGTAATCGTTTTTACCGTACACGTCTTAAAAACATCGTTAAAGATGTTCGTTCTGCAATCGATGCAGGGAACAAAACAGAAGCAGAAGCTGCTTTCAAAGTTGCAAATAAACAACTTCACACATTTGTAAGCAAAGGTATCTTGAAAAAAGAAACTGCTGCTAGAAAAGTAAGTCGTCTACATAAAGCTGTAAACGCTCTATAATCAGGAATTAAATGCTATCAGATAAACTCAATCCGTTTATCAACCGCTATAATGAACTAGGCAATTTGCTTAGTTCCCCTGATATCACTTCTGACATCAAAAGGATGACAGACCTCTCCAAAGAACAATCTTCACTCTCAAAAATCGTTGATAAAGCAAATGAATACAAATCTGTTCTTGCACAAATTAAAGATGCGAAATCTATGCTTGGTGATCCTGAAATGTCAGATATGGCAAAAGAGGAACTCAAAGAGCTTGAACCTCAGGTAGATGAGATAGAAGAGGATATAAAACTGCTTTTACTTCCAAAAGATCCAAATGATGATAGAAATACCATCATTGAGCTTCGTGCTGGAGCTGGTGGAGATGAAGCGGCTATTTTTGTTGGGGATCTTTTTGATGCATATCTTCGTTATGCCGAAAACCGTGGATGGAAAGTTGAGCTTTTAAGCACATCTCCATCAGAATCGGGCGGGTATAAAGAGGTTATTGCACTTATCAAAGGTGAACAGGTTTACAGTCGGTTGAAATATGAAGGCGGTACTCATAGAGTACAGCGTGTTCCGGCAACTGAATCTCAGGGACGTGTCCATACATCAGCGATCACTGTTGCCGTTATGGCAGAAGTGGATGATGTAGAAGTCACTATCAACGAAAATGATCTGAAAATCGATGTTATGCGTTCAAGTGGATGTGGCGGACAAAGTGTTAACACTACCGACTCAGCTGTTCGTATAACCCACTTGCCAACAGGTATCGTGGTAACCAATCAAGATCAAAAATCGCAACATAAAAACAAAGAAAAAGCGATGAAAGTTCTTAAAGCGCGTTTGTATGATATGCAGATGCAAGAACTCCAAGCTAAAGACAGTGAAGCGCGCGCAGTACAAGTCGGAACTGGAGATAGAAGCGGACGTATTCGTACCTACAACTATCCTCAAAACCGTATGTCTGACCATCGTATCACTCTAACGCTTTATAGACTCGATGAGATTATGGGTGGAGGATTACTTGATGAGATCATCGAGCCTCTTATCACAGACCATCAGGCTAAAATCGTAGAATCTGCGGGATTATAACTTCTTCGCATGTAAGCGCTGCCTTACATGCGAAGTGCCCTTTGGGTGCAAAACCTCTTTTTAAACGTTAACAACAGTTCTGCTACAATCCTTTTAACTTTATTTATGGAAAAAAATATGACAGAAAAAGTCGGACTCGCTCCAGGAAGCGCGATTTATACAGGTTCGCGCAGTGTCAGTTATCCGCAAATCACTACCATAAAGTACAATACAGACGAAGTAATAATCCGTACATGTAATGATTTTCAATGCGTTAAAAATGATTATGAGTCCAAAGAGTTCATTGCTCCTATGTGGTTACATGTAGAACCCATCAGTGATCAAAATGCTATATCACAGATCTGTCAGTTTTTCAATATCCACCCGCTTGCAGTTGAAGATATTCTTTCAGTCGCACATCGTCCAATGGCTGAGGAATATGAAGATTACCTTTTTGCGATACTTAAATACGTGCAATATACAGAATATGGCTTGAAATTTTCACAAATCTCTTTCGTACTAAAAGATGATGTTTTACTCTCTTTTGCAGATGAATCGCCGCAGAGTTTTGATGTGATTAAAAAGCGGATAGAAAAAAAAGATTCGAGAATGAGAAAAGAGGGAAATGAGTATCTCTTTTTTGCGCTTATCGATTATCTTGTAGATCAGTATTTTATCGCTTTGGAAAAAATCGGTGAAGAGATAGAATTGCTTGAGGATGAGATACTGTATTCACCGACAAAAGAGAGCATTCAAAAGGTACACAATCTCAAGCGTACACTTATAGAACTCAAAAAATCTGTCTGGCCGACACGTGAAGTGATCAATACAATTTTACAGTCTGAAAATATCAGCCAGCAGTATTACATCTATTTTAAAGATACGTATGAACATATTATTAATATTATTGACGTGATTGAAGGGTATCGTGACAGTGCGTCGAGCTTTTTAGATATTTATCTTTCAACTCTGAGCAATCGCATGAATGAGATTATGAAAACACTCTCAATTATCTCGACTATCTTTATTCCACTCTCATTTTTAACTGGATATTTTGGGATGAACTTTCGGCATGAAACGATTTTGGAGTCAAAAGATGCCTTTGATTGGTCAAATATTTTGATGCTGAGTATCCCTTTTATTTTATTAGGATATTTTCGACTTAGAAAATGGTTTTAGTCTTTAGGTGGAATTTTTTTGTTTTGTTCTTTCATATGTAGATCCATTTGAGGAAATGGTATTTCGATCCCATTTTCGTATAAAGTATCATAAATAAGGATTAAAAATCGAGATATTGTTCTTTTTGGTCTAAGAATATTATCCCCTTTTATCCATACAAATAGTTCAAAATCAACACTGCTGTTATTCATTTTTGTCATCACAACTCTAGTCGTTTTTTCGTTATCTTTGTAAAGATCAGTAAAGCCACTATTTTCAACTGCCCTCATGATGATATCTACGACAACTTGCGGTTTTGTACCATACGCCACACCAAATGGTATCTCAAATCTTTTGATCATATCGTGCATTGTCCAGTTGATCACATTGTTTTCGATAAAGTTTTGATTTGGAACGATGACATTGATATTTGCATTTGTACTGATGATGGTCGAGCGCATTCGGATATCAAGGACGCGACCGCGAAGCGAGTCTGAAAGTTCTACAAAATCACCAACCTTTACACTCCGCTCAAACATCAGTATAAGTCCTGAAACAAAGTTGGAGACGATATTTTGCAAGCCAAAACCGATACCTACAGAAAGGGCTCCGGCAACGAGTGCAAGGGAAGAGAGATTGATACCAAGAATATTGAGCATAATAAAAAATGCGATCACAATAATAAGGTAATATCCCATGTTCGCTAAAATCGTTTGAGTAGATGAACTGATATTTGCTTTTTTTGAGACTCTTTTATTGATTTGTACTTTATAAAATCCGCCAAGTATAAAGGCAAAAATAAATACTGCAAGCGCAATAAAGAGTTTAGCTAAACTTATTTGTGTATTGTTGATCGAAAACATCGGCTCTGTAAGAGTTTTGATGATTATATGTAAGAGATGGTAAAAATCATACTCAGTGGATACTCCAGCTTTGTCTAGAGTGTTTTCAACATTCATTTTTTCCCCTTTAAAGCGCTTTGTATATTGCTGTAGATAAACTGGATTATACAGAGTTTAGGTAATAGTAAGCTAAATAGCTTTGTTTAAAGAGCGGCAATATAATAAGTGCTATAATCACGAATTAAAATATTAAGTGAAAAATTTTGCAAAGGAGGGTGCCTTGGAAGTCGATAATGAAAAGTTAGTTCCTTTGAAGGATTTGATTCTTTTAGAATTAGAACAGTATGAGAAAAATGCAAGCGGCGTGCACCCTTATGATATTGCAGAACAGCTTTTAGAGGTAAGAGAAGAGAGTGATGAAGAGTATCTTGCCCTTATCAAGATCATTCCTCATGAACTTTTTGCGGATATTCTTTCAGAGTTCCCAGATTATGTTCAAGAAGAGATTGCAGAGCTTTTAAGTACGAAAGATCTTGCAAATATTGCTTCAAATATGGATACCGATGATGCAGCGAGCTTCATTCAAAATATCCAAGAAGAACATCCAAAGACTGCTCAAGAGGTCTTAAACAACTTCAACGAAGAAGATCAAGAACTCATTCAACAGTTGATCGCTTATGATGAAGATCAAGCTGGTGCGCATATGCAAAGTGAGCTTTTTGGTGCACATCTCAACGAAAAAATCGGTGTGGCGATTAAGCGGCTTAAAATGCTCAAAGAGGATGATGAAATCGATAACGTCTGGCAAGTCTACCTTATGGACAACCAGAAAAAATATTTAGGCGCTGTGAGTCTTGAAGATCTTATCATCTTTGAACACAACCTCAAGTTTTCCGATATTCCCATTGAAAAACATATCAGTTTTAGTATCAATCATAAAGCAGATATCAAAGATGCGGTTGAAATAGTGACAAACTATAATCTCAATGCCATCGCAGTTGTTGATGATAGCGGGAGACTTATCGGGCGTATTACCTCGGATGATATCTATGATATTATCCAAGAGACTGCAACAGAACAGATCTTTAACCTTGCAGGTGTCAATGATGAGGTCGAACAGGATGAAGATATTTTTGAGATCGGTAAAAGTAGGGCAATGTGGCTTGCTATCAATCTTGTTACGGCAGTAGCTGCATCCCTAGTGATTGGAATGTTTGATAAGACGATCCAATCAATTGTAGCGCTTGCAGTTTTGATGCCTATTGTCGCTTCTATGGGCGGAAATGCAGGAACACAAACACTGACTGTTACTGTACGTAAAATGGCTTTAGGAGATATCGAAGGCTCAGATGCGAGAAAGACGATCTATAAAGAGATTGTGATATCCTTGGCAAATGGATTTATTTTTGCACTCATTATTGGGATCGTCGCGTATTTTTGGTTTCACATACCGCTTTTAGGTGTTGTGATCGCACTTTCGATGATCATCAATCTCATCTGTGCAGGTTTTTTTGGCAGCGTTATCCCGTTGATACTTCAAAAAATGGATATCGATCCGGCTATCGGCAGTACAGTGTTGCTGACGACCGTGACCGATGTTGTAGGTTTTTTTAGTTTCTTGGGACTTGCTAGTATTATTTTATTATAGGAAAAGGGATGGAATCTTCGACGAGTATTGAAGGCGATAGTAGTAACAACAATCATCATAGTAGATTAAGGGATTTTATAGAGGATTACTGGGATATAGTCGTAGGGATTGTATCTATCATAACTGCATTTTATTTCCACGACAATGGTTTACATCTTCTTGCAACGTTTTTTGCGGCAGTGGGAATTGGTGCACTTTCGCTGAGTGTTTCAGAGATCGCAGAGATACTCTCAGAGAGGCTTCAAGAGCCTTATGGGAGCTTTGTCCTCACTCTGAGTGCGGTTGTTGTTGAGATTATACTTTTATATATTATCTTGTTGCAGGCTTACACTGATCCTGACGTTGTCAAGACTGTTAAAGGGGGCATCGTTTCAGCGGTGATTGTGGATTTGAACGTTCTTCTTGGACTTGCCGTATTCTTGGGCGGACTCAAATTTACAGAACAAAATCACAATAAAGAAACATCAAGCGCATATACGACTATTTTATTTGTCGCAGCTATCGCACTTTTAGTTCCTGGTTTACTCAATCACGTCACGCACTCCAATACGACTATTGAAAGTGCTTCCAAGGCTATCGCGGTACTACTCTTTCTTTTTTATATGACCATTTTAGTGTTTCAAACAAAAACACATGCCCATTTCTTCAAGCAGACGGCAAAAAGTAGGATTTTTAGGTTAAAAAGAAAGATGGCGAAAAAAAATAAAGAGATTGCCGAGGATGATGACGATGATTATATTTTTGAAAAATTTAATAATATTGCATTGATCTTTTCCATTTTTGTCTTTATTGCGATTATCGCTCTTGGTGCAGAGGTCTTTGCAAGTGAGGGGATAAAAGTTGCACGGGAATATGGACTTTCTACCGGAATTTCTGGTCTTATCATTGCTATTGTCTCAGTTGCTCCTGAGATAGCAACAGCTATAAAAGCAGCCAAGAATGATGAGATACAAAGAGTTGTCAACATCGCTATGGGAGCTTCAACGGTTTCGATCTTGCTTACAGTTCCTGTGCTTGTCTTTTTGGCGTATATAAGTGATATACGCTTAACATTGGATTTTAATCCACTTGAAATTGGAGCTTTGATTTTTACTATTATGCTTGCTTGGAAAACGACGGATGATGGGGAGACGAACTATTTTGAGGGGATTTCACACCTGATATTTTTCTGTGCATTTACCATCATCGCTATTTATTACTAGCGATGAGAGGGTATTAGTTGCAGTTGTAAGTGGTTGTAAAGACCGCTTTGACTTCACCAGCAAAAGTGATAGTTTCATTTGCAAATCCTAGATAAAGGGTATCTCCACTTTTTGGAAATACTTTCGTCTGGGATGATATTTTACCCTCACTAAACGCTCTGTAAAACGAAGAAGCCATTCCAGTTCCACAAGCCAGAGTTTCATCTTCCACACCGCGTTCATACGTTCTTACATGTAAGCCATCTTCTTTGATAACTGCGATGTTTACATTTGCATTATATTTATATCTTAGCGCTCTCGCTTCTTCTATATCAAAGCTATTGATATCTGCATCGAAAGTGATAAGATGAGGTACGCCTGTGTCTATTTTCCACCAAGATTTCCCACCCTCGTTGATCTCTTTATCCAAGATCTTTGGAGGTGTGAGTTCGCTTTTAACAAGTGCGCCATTTACTTCTGCGCCGATAACGCCTGCTTGTGTCAAAAAGTGCATCTTCGCAGGAGCGAGTCCATAAGAATGAGCATAATGAGCACATGCACGACTTCCGTTTCCACACATTTCAGCTGAACTTCCATCGGAGTTGTAAAACTCCCATTCAAAGTCATGCGTGTCGTGCGGAACAAGAACAATGAGTCCATCAGCTCCCACACCGTTTTGGCGGTCACAAATCTCTTTTGCCAGAGTAGAACGATCTTTTTTTATAAAGCTGTGAAATAAAACAAAATCATTTCCGTTTGCACTATATTTAGCTACATTCATAGATATTTTTCCTTTATTGTAGTTACAAAGTTTTCAACCTCTTGCTGGAGGTGTTTGAGGTTTTTTGAGTTGTCTATAACCCAAGTCGCACGCTCTTTTTTTTCATCTATGGGCATTTGTGAAGCGATGCGTTTTAAAGATTCTTCTTGGCTAAACCCATTCCTTTTCATAAAGCGTTCTAGTTGCAACTCTTTGGGAGTGTAAACGACAACGCTCTCTTTGATATCATACGCCTTACTTTCAAAAAAAAGTGGAATATCGATGAGATAGGGAAATTTGAAACTATCTTGTTTGTCGGCTCTTGCTTCAATCTCTTGACGGATAAGTGGATGGAGGAAGTTTTCAAGCTTTTTCTTAGCCTCGGTGTCTGAAAAGATCAGTTTGCCAAGTGTAGGTCTATCGACTTTACCATTTTTGATAAACTCTTCGCCAAAGTTTTCTTTGACCCAAAAAGCATTGGCTTCTAGGATCTCATGACTTATAGTGTCCGCATCGATAACACGCATTCCATTTAACGCTAAAAGCGACGCAACGGTGCTTTTACCCGTTGCGATAGAACCAGTGAGAGCGATAGCGTACTTAAATGCCATTAGTTTTTGATGACTCCAAGGTATTCTTTACGGATGTAGTTACCCATTGCAAAAGATGCTGGATGCACATCACAGTTGTAAAAGTTTAGGCCATCAAGCATATCTGCACGTTGCAAAATCACGTCTGCTGTGGGGTGGTAGCTTTTTGATGCAAGTAGCAGAGTTGTGCCATCTTCAAGACGACAAGGCATAATGATCTTGAAATATTTTGCCATGATCTCCATAATGATCTTGTTCTCGGTAATATTTTCAAGTGAAGGATGAACACTCATTAAAAGACCATCCTCGCTAAGAACACGCCCAAGATGAGCAATAACAGCCGCATCACATGGGATTTCGCAAAGAACTACTTCAAATGAAGCATCGTTTGCACCGCGAAGAGCATCGATGGAAGCTGGTAATATTGTCGCTTTGATCTCATTGTGACGAGCAACTTCTAGCTCAAGTTTTGCCGCATTATCACTAAGAATAAGGACGTTTTCTGGCTCTTTATGTGTACAAAGTGGTACATGTACCATCATTTCTGGATAGATAAAATCTTTCAAAATTGTTCCTGTTTTTAAGTTTTTGCGATTGTATCAGATTAGATTTAAAAAATATTAAAAAGTTCCCCTTATAAAAAGGGATTAATCTTGTCTC
>Ga0209697_10004081_pt1 | contig 19320 bp, 16 predicted proteins | sample AliMusrvi5mmetaG_FD_184115 | JGI IMG/M metagenome (GOLD analysis project Ga0209697, IMG submission 184115) | Freshwater lake bacterial and archeal communities from Alinen Mustajarvi, Finland, to study Microbial Dark Matter (Phase II) - Alinen... | ecosystem: Environmental > Aquatic > Freshwater...
TCAAGTGAAACTTTTCTTCTCGTTCTGGTCGCTATCGGCTCTTCGCGATCCAAAGAAAAGCCCGAAAGGAAAAGATTTTATCTCTAAAATGTTTGGAATTATGCTTCCAAAAGGCAAAGATAAACTGGCTTTATCAAACATGAATATGGCAGGTATGGGACCAATAATGATAAAAATGTTGATGAAAAAGCAAAACGTTATGTCATTAGGCGAAATGTTCAAACAAGCCGGTGAACTTGGCGTGGAAATCACCATTTGCGAAATGTCGATGGGACTTATGGGTTTCAAGGCAGAAGAAATGATTGATTATCCACATTTGCGCTATGCAGGTGCTGCCACTTTTGTGGCTGATGCAGGTGAAAGTGCAATGCAGCTGTTTATTTAAAGAACCCCTAACCCCTAAAGGGGGAATATTAAAATTCAGAAAAACAAAACTTATTAATATTAATAATAAATAATCCAATTCTTTCTCTCTTACTCCCCCTTTAGGGGGATGGGGGGCAGATTAAAACTTACAATTATGACAACCGAAGAATTAAAAAACGTAAAATCGAATTTAGTAGTAGATGCTCGTGGAACAGCTTGTCCCGGTCCACTCTTGGCAGCTAAAAAAGCCATTGGCGAACTTGAATCAGGCGAAATCATGGAAATCCTTTCGGCTGACGAAGGTACAAAAAATGATATCCCACGCTGGTGTGAAAAAGTGGGTCACGAATATCTTGGTTTCTACGACGAAGATAGCTTCAGCCGCTTGTTTTTAATCAAAGAATAGAGAAGCCCCCTAACCCCCTAAAGGGGGAATTAGAGACTTATTCTCTGAGATAAAAATCTATTTTTCTATAATTTATTTAAACACAGCTAATCCGAAAGTCCCCCTTCAGGGGGATTTAGGGGGCTTTTACTACTATGTCAACATCCCCAAAAATACTGGTTTTCTCCACAGATAAAATCTCCGATCCGGGGATTGATCAGGCTGGTTTGCGTAAAATTCATTACGCTCCTTCTGTTTATGTCATCAGTGTACCATGCTCATCTGGTATTAAACCCAAATGGATTTTGCACGCATTGGAACATGGATTCGACGGTGTTTTTATTGCAGCCGATGGTCACGAATGTTCTTACAGCTCCCGTTGTGCCGAACATACAAATACCATTGTAGAAACTTCGCAAGCATTGATGAAAGAGAAAAATATTAATCCCAGACGTGTGCGTATGGCGGCTCTTTGCTCGGTTTGTGCCGAACCATTTATGAATCACATGGAAAACTACGGGAAAATTTTAGCCAGTTTAGAAAACTGACCCCTAACCCCTAAAGGGGAATAAGAGAAGAGCCCCCAACCCCTAAAGGGGAGTAAGAAATATTACAACTGATACTTAATATTATGATTGAAAATAAAAATATACTTGACGAAGCTAACTTAGTTCCCCTTCAGGGGCTAGGGGTGAGTCAGGTTAACTACGATGCCCTCGTCATCGGTGGCGGAATTGCCGGTCAGGAAGCTGCTTTGAGTCTAGCGGATATGGGCCACGAAGTGCTGTTGGTAGATAAAGCATTATCCATTGGTGGTAAAATGATTCAGCTTAGTAAAGTGTTCCCAACGCTCGATTGTGCAGCCTGTATTACGACACCTAAAATGTCTGAAACGGCTCGTCATCCTAACATTACGCTTGCACTGAATAGCGAGATTGATAGTATCAACAAAGACGGTGATGATTTCAATGTACAGATTTCCAAAAAAGCACGCTATATTATTGCTGAAGATTGTACCGGTTGTGCCGAATGCGAAGCGGTTTGCCCCGAAGTACGCAGTGATGATTACAATGCCAATCTGGCCGGTCGAAAAGTGGCATATATCCCTTTCAATCTTGCCAACCCACGTATTGCCACCATCGACCGCATGTACCATTCTGCTCCTTGTATCAACGAATGCCCGGGTGGTGTAAAACCTTACGGATATATTACCCTGGCGCGTAACGGTCAGTACGAAGAAGCCATGAAACTTCACCTCGAAGATATACCTTTCCCCGGAAGTTTGGGTCGTGCTTGTTACGCTCCTTGTCAGAATGCCTGTACACGTGCTAGTTTGGAAGGTGCTGTGGATATACGAAAAACCAAACGCTTTTTTGCTGATTGGTATTACGAAAAATATCCCGAAGCTCCCGAAGTGGAAATAAAAAATAAAACAGACAAGAAAATTGCCGTTATCGGTTCCGGCCCTGCCGGAATTACTGCTGCTTATCATTTGGCATTGAAAGGTCATAGCGTGACTATTTTCGAAGCTGCTCCTGCAGCCGGTGGTATGTTGCGGTTGGCTTTGCCGGAATATCGTGCTCCAAAAAGTGTGGTGGACCGTGATTTGAAAAATATAACTGTTCTTGGTGTGAAGATTGAGTGCAATCAGAAAATCACCAATCTTAAATCACTGAAAGAACAGGGTTTTGATGCCGTATTTGTTTCTGTTGGAACGCACGATGCTGTCTCTTCAAAAACGGAAGGTTCTGATTTGAAAGGTATTGTTGACTGTCTTCATTTTCTTCGCGAAGCCAACATTGGCAAAAAAGAAGACCTCAAAGGCAAACGCGTGATGGTGATTGGTGGCGGAAATACCGCTATTGATGCTGCACGAACTTCATTGCGTTTGGGTGCCGAAAAAGTGACGGTAATTTATCGCCGTAGTCGTGAAGAAATGCCTTGTTTTGCCCCTGAAATTCATGAAGCGGAAGAAGAAGGTGTAGAAATTATGATTCTCCGCAATCCGGTGAAATATATCGGCGAAAATGGAGCTATTAAACAAATGCAATTGGTAAAAATGCAATTGGGCGAAAAAGATGCCAGCGGTCGCCGCAGTCCAGAAGCAGTGAAAGGTTCAGAATACATCGAAAATGTGGATTATGTAATTGAAGCCATTGGTTTGAAACCGTCCACTTCGCCTTTTGCAGGACAAATTGATTTAAATAAAAACGGAACCATTGTGGCTGATAAAAAAACGCTACAAACGTCTGTTGACAATATATTTGCAGGTGGCGATACTGTTACCGGAGCAACAACTTTAATTGAAGCTGCCGGACAAGGTAAAAAAGCTGCTTTCTACATGGATAAATACCTCCGTGGTTTGAATATGTTTGATTTTGAAGATGGCGATAAATTACCTGCTGTAGATAAAGCTAAAATTCTAAGCAAACAATATACCTTGGCTCCGCAAATTCAAAATGGCATGATGCCATTGGCACAACGGGCTACCAGCTGGGAAGAAGTGGAACAAACTTTCACCGAAGCCGAATTGAAAGCCAGCACGGAACGTTGCCTGGATTGCAGCAATTGCCGCGAATGTCACCAATGTGTTGCTGCTTGTCCATCGAATGCGATTGATTTTAGTCAGAAAACAAAGGTGATGAATACCACCGTAAAATCAGTAATTGTAACCACCGGATATAAGCTCTTCCCACCAAGCGGAAAGCCTAACTACGGTTACACCAAATATGCCAATGTGATCGACTCTATGCAGATGGATCGACTCATTGCACCAACCCGTCCGTTCAATAATGTGCTTCGTCCGGGAGACGGAAAAGTGCCGGATAATATTGCTTATGTGCTTTGTACAGGTTCGCGCGATTCTGCTATTGAGAACTCCGGTTGCGGTGCCGATTGCGAAAACAACCCGATTTGCTCGCAGATTTGCTGTATGTACTCTATCAAGCAAGCACAACTTTTGATGGGTGCTTTGCCGATGGCCGACATCACCATTTACTATATGGATATCCGTGCATTTGGAAAGGGTTACGAAGAATTTTTCATGGAAGCAAAATCGATGGGAGTGAACTTTGTAAAAGGAAAAGTAGCCAAAATCCGTGAAAACGAAAATGGCAGCGGCGACCTGATTCTTCGTTATGAAGACACGACGAAAGGCATTGTAAAAGAAGCCAAACACGATGTGGTGGTGCTTTCGGTGGGTGTTGTTCCAAATAAAGATGTGCCTGAGATGTTCAAAAGTGATAAACTGGAATTGGATGCATTCAACTTCGTGAAACAAACCGACGAATTGATAAGTCCTTCACTTACAAGTATCGAGGGCGTTTATGTGGCTGGTGCGGCTTCAGGACCAAAAGATATTCCAGACTCCATTTTGTCGGCAGGTGCTGCTGCGTCTGAAGTTGCGGGATATTTGAATAGAAGAACTAGCCCCCTAAATCCCCCTAAAGGGGGACTTACAGAGAGCAAAGTCTTTAAATTACAATAAATATAAATAGAAACTAATCAAAATTCCCCCTTTAGGGGGATTTAGGGGGCTATATGAAACAAAGAATAGGTGTATATATTTGTCATTGTGGCGGGAATATTTCCGATTACGTGGACGTGGAAGAGTTGGGCAAAATGTTCCATTTAGAGGAAAATGTGGTGGTTTCCAAAGATGTGATGTTTGCGTGTGCCGACTCTAACCAAAAGGACATGGTGGCTGACATACAAGCAAATAATTTGGATGCTATCGTGGTTTGCTCTTGCTCACCAAAGCTGCATTTGCATACTTTCAAAAATGTGGCATCGCGTGCGGGTTTGAATCCTTCCAACTACGTGCAAGTGAATATCCGCGAGCAATGTTCGTGGCCACACAGCGACCGTCCGCGTGAAGCAACCGTTAAAGCTGCCGGACTTATCCGTGCTGGTATCAACCGCGTGTCTTTCTCCGAATCGTTGGAAAACATTGAACTTTCGGTGAAAAAATCAGCTTTGGTTATCGGAGCAGGGGTTTCCGGTATGAAAGCATCCATCGATTTGGCACGTTCGGGAAATGAAGTTTTTTTGATTGAAAAAGATTATTTCGTAGGTGGACGAATTGCCCAAAAAGAAAAACTTTTCCCAACCAATCAGAGTGGAAAAGAAGTAGTGGCTTTTTTGTACAATGAAATGAAGAAGTTTCCGAATATCACTATTTTCACTGGAGCAACGGTGGAGAAAGTATCTGGAAGTTTGGGTAATTTCAACGTTGATATTAAAGTAAAACCACGTTATATTAATCCGAATGCAGATAAAAAAGCGGTGAAACGTGCTATGGAAGAATGTCCGGTTACAGTTCACGATGACTTTAACCTTGGATTGGTAGAGCGCAAAGCCATTTATAAAAATTATCCAGAAGCATTGCCAGATGTGCCGGTAGTGGTGGCAGAAGCATTGAAAGATGCGAATGATTTTACAGGGAAATTTGCTTCAACGCTCAATTTGAACGAAGAAGCACAAACACTTTCACTCATTGCTGGTTCGGTGTTGGTAACCACTGGTTATGACCATTATGAGCCCAAAGAAGGTGAATATGGCTACAAAACCATTTCAAATGTAGTGACATTGCCAGAATTGAACCGATTGATGGAAATGAATCCTGAAAAGTTGGTTTATAATGGCAAACAAATTAATAGTCTGGCATTTATCTATTGCGTGGGCAGTCGTCAAACCAAAGGCGATAACAAATATTGCTCGCGTCAATGCTGTACTTCAACCATTCACACGTCATTGCAACTAAAAGAAAAATACAAAGATATCCAAACCTACCATTTGTATCGCGACATTCGCACCTATGGCAAACAAGAATTGATGTATGCAGAATCTTCTAAGCAAGGTGATTTGTATTTCAAATACGAAGAAAAAGAAATGCCCGTTGTGTCTGTTGATGGAAAATCTACTATCGTGAAGGTAAAAGATTACCTGACAGCCAAAAAAGAAATGGAAATTGAAGCTGATTTGGTGGTGTTGGTTACCGGAATGGTGGCGCGCGAAGATGCAACGACCATTTCAGAATTGTTCAAAATTCCGATTGGTCGAGATAAATTCTTCAATGAAATTCACCCAAAACTGAAACCTGTAGAAACCGTTATCAAAGGCGTTTACATTGGTGGAACCTGTCAAGGACCAAAAAATGTTAGCGAGTCGGTGCAATCTTCATTGGCGGGAGCTTCAAAAATTACAGCTTTGCTGAAAAGTGGAACGGTTATGGTTGACCCGATTACGGCACGCATAAATACCGATGCTTGTACTTGGTGCGGAAAATGCACTGATGTTTGCGATTATACGGCTATAAAAGAAGTGCTGTTTGGCGAAAAACATGTGGCTGGTGTCAATAAAGCGGTTTGTACCGGTTGCGGAATTTGTGCTCCGGTTTGTCCCGTAAATGCCATTGAAATAGCACAATATACCGACAACGAAATCGAATCGATGATAGACGGATTTATGCAAGATGTGGTTATTCGAGAAAAAGAAGCTGGTGAAGTTACTGAGGTGGAAGTTGAAGGAAAAGTAGGCATGAAAGAATATCCGTTGGTTTGGCGCGAAATTCTGGCCGGCATGACCGACGAGAAAAACACTATTCCGCAGATTGCCGCCAATTCCAAAGTGGCCAGTGAAATTGTCACTTTCCACTTGATGACTATGAACCGTTATGGTGTGGTTGTTCCTGCTGGAATGGATACCAAAGAAACGTACTATTATTATAAGAGAAAATAGAAGCCCCCTAAATCCCCCATGGGGGATTTAAAGAGGTGAAATAATTGATATTGAGCAAGAATTATAAGTAAAACTAATTAAGAAGTCCCCCTAAGGGGGGATTTAGGGGGGGCTATATGACCAAAATAAATCCAAAATTTGCAACTGAAATCTCAAAATATGGGTCGAGCGACTTCAATGCCTGTTTCAATTGTGGAAACTGCACGGCAACCTGTTCGCTATCGACTGCCGACAGTTCATTTCCACGCGAAATGATTCGTTACACGACCCTTGGGTTGGAAGATGATATTAAAGCATCGCTGAAACCGTGGGAATGCTATTATTGCGGCGAATGTTCGTCGGAATGTCCACGTCAGGCCGAGCCGGGTGAGCTGATGATGTCGCTTCGTCGATGGCTCACTGCTAAGTACGACTGGACGGGTCTTTCTGGCCTGATGTATAAATCGCTGCCGCTGAGCATTGCTGCTTTTGTGCTTACTTTTGTTGGTGTTCTGGCGTTTGCTTTCTCGGCCGATTTCAATCTGGAACACATGATGCACGTGGGTCATTTGTTCGAAGCTATTGCCATTGCCAGCATTATGGTGATAATTTTTGTGCCGAATATTATTCGCATGTGGTATTTCACTATCGTGAAACCCGGAACGAAAGTGCCGTTCAAAAAGTACGTAAGCAGCATGGGCGAGTTTTTTGTAACCATGTTTGTACAGAAACGCGCTTTGGATTGCGATGATAATCGCTTCCGCTGGTTCGAGCATTTTATTTTGGTCATCGGCTACCTATCGTTGCTGTTTATCACCGTGTTTATGGACTGGTTCTCCACTAAATACCTTGCTGTCAATATCTTCGGATATGTGATGAGTGCAATCGTGTTTATCGTTACCGTGGACTTTGTAAACAGTCGCATGAAAAAGAAAAAGACCATGAATCAACATTCACAACCCTCGGATTGGTTTTTCGTGATATGGTTATTTCTAATGGGTTTAACTGCATTTACGACCCGCTTGTTTATTGATTTGGATATTTTGGAAATGAACAAATGGCTGTACATTCTTCACTTTACCATATTGGTTCAGTGGGCAATGATTATTGTTCCGTTTGGTAAATGGACACATTTTTTATATCGCTCGTTTGCTATGTATTTTGCGAAGTTGAAGGAGAAATAATTTTAAAACCCATAACTTTTCCAAAGTTTAGAACTTTGGAAAAGGTGGTTGATCAATAACGAAAGCCGCCGGTTGAAAGTAAATTTCAATTGGCGGCTTCTATTATTGTGTGGATAAATTATTTTTTCTTTGTTTCGTCAGTGCTAAAAAATTTGTTGATGACGCTGTTGACCACATACATTTGCTCAACATGTAAAATAGTCTGAGGAATGGGTAACATCGAAAGTGCCTGAGGCAGAAAATTCAATCGGCTTACTTCCACAGTTGCCACTCCCTGACGGATAATGTCCAGTGTTTTGGCTGCCGAATAAGATAAATCTATCATCATGCGTTTGGTAAACGGACCACGGTCGGTTACTTTAACCACTACCTGCTGATTATTTTTGGGGTTTCGAACCAACAAATACGTTCCGAGTGGGTATGTTTTATGCGCACAAGTCAGACTGTCGGGGTGATAGCGACTACCATCCGTAGTGTGGCGACCCTGAAGTTTGGGGCTGTAATAAGTCGCATTGCCTTGCTGCTGCCCACAAATAAATGTCAGGCTAGAAAGGAAAAACAAGAGTATAAGAGATAGTTTTTTCATGCTTTTTTAAACGACTGTGCACAAAAATAGCCAAAAAATCGGAACCGCCAAACCATTAAAACCTTTTTTTGCAATTCTTTTGTAAATGGTTGATTGGTTAATTAGTTGGTTCGTTCGTCTCTTTGTTTGAATTTTTCACAGTGTGTTTTGTTCCAATGTTTCCTTTTGTTTATTGTTTCTTTATTCTTTAATTAGCTCACTTTTAGATTAGAATTTAAGCATATTATTGCCTTTGTCTTTTCAACAAAAAATTGTACCTTTGTAGCTCCAAAAAAAAGCTTATCATTATGAGTCAAACCGACCAACAATTCGATCAGGTTGCCGCCATTTGCCGCGATATTTTCCTCAAAAAAATGAAAGATTACGGTTGCTCGTGGCGAATCCTACGCCCGCAATCGGTTACAGACCAAATCTTTATTAAAGCTAATCGTATCCGCAGTATCGAAACCAAAGGAGTTTCAAAAATCGACGAAGGAATTCGCTCCGAGTTGATTGCCATTGTTAATTATGGAATTATCGGGTTGATACAACTGGAATTGGGTTTTTCCGAAACAGATGATTTGACTTATGAGCGTGGCGTGGAACTATATACTAAGTATCTGTCAGAAGCTAAAAAACTTATGATGGATAAAAACCACGATTACGATGAAGCTTGGCGTTCCATGCGAACAGAATCGTATACCGATTTGATTCTGATGAAGATTTACCGCACCAAACAAATTGAAGATAATCAGGGCAAAACATTGATTTCGGAAGGAATTGATGCTAACTATTTTGATATGATTAATTACGCGGCTTTCGGATTGATAAAAATGGAAGAGACCCCAAACCCATGAAGTGGCTTTAAGATTGAGTAAATTAAATTAATTATTTTGAATATTAAAGACAAAACGAACTTAGTTTCCCTTTAGGGGCTAGGGTATAAAATGATTATGGAAACAAGTTCAAGCGATATCAAAAAGAGACCGGTTGCTGTAAAAGCAGGAACTGCTTTATTGGAAATCGGCCGGATTTTATTGGGTTGTGTTTTTGTTTTCTCGGGCTTTGTAAAAGCCATTGACCCGCTTGGTTCCACTTATAAATTTGACGATTATTTCCGTGCATTCGGGGGCTTTTTCGAATCGTTTACGCATATTTCTTTTCCGCTGGCCATTCTGCTTTCAACTATCGAACTGGTTATCGGCCTGAATCTCATTCTTAAAGTACAATTTAAAATTACATCCTTTGCGGTATTGGCATTTATGGCCGTAATGACGCCGCTTACGTTGTACATTGCTCTCAAAAAAGATTTGGTAACCGATTGCGGCTGCTTTGGCGATGCATTGGTTATCAGCAACTGGGCTACTTTTTGGAAAAATGTAGTTTTTATCTTGTTGGTGATAGTTATCCTTGTTTTTCAGAAAAAATTCCGTCCGTTTTTCGTTCAGAAAACTCAAAACATTCTCTTAGGTATTTTTGTGGTTTTTTCTATTGGCTTGTCAGTTTATTGTTACCAACATTTGCCGCTTATCGACTTTTTGCCTTACAAAGTAGGCGTAAATATACCTGCAGCCATGCTTGTTCCCGACGAAGCTCCTGCCGATAAATATGAAACTACTTTTATTTACTCGAAAAACGGTCAACAAAAAGAATTTACGCTCGAGAATTATCCGAAAGGTGATTCTACATGGAAGTTTGTGGATCAGAAATCAGTATTGATTTCTGAGGGTTACAAAGCACCGATTCATGATTTCTCTATTGTAACTGCTGATTTTGAAGATATTACCGAGCAAGTGCTTTATGATACAGGTTATACTTACTTGTTAGTGATGTATGACCTAAGTCAGGCTTCGGAAAAAGGGGCACAAAAGGCTGAGAGCCTTTACCGGCAATCGTTGAAAGCGGGAGCGAAGTTCTACGCATTAACAGCATCTTCGGACGAAGATGTTCAGGCATTTAAACAAAAAACAGGTGTTACATATCCGTTTTGCAAAACCGATCCCACAGCACTGAAAACTATTATCCGTGCAAATCCGGGAATAATGTTGATAAAAAACGGTACGATAACAGGCAAGTGGAATTGGCGGGATTTTGAATAGTCGGAAGTTTATAGTTGGTAGTTTATAGTTTTCTAAAGTTTCTTTTAACTTCTGAAAAGTTGAAAGAATAAAATCATATTGTTGAAAATAAAATTGGAAAGCAAATATTAATTTAAATATAAAAAAAAAGATGAGAAAAAACATTGTTGCAGGAAACTGGAAAATGAACAAAACCCTTCAGGAAGGGCTGGCATTAGCAACTGAATTGAACGAAGCATTGGCTGGTGCAAAACTGAACTGTGATGTAGTAATCGGAACTCCGTTTATTCACCTTGCAAGCGTAGCTGCTGCTATCGACACTAAAGTAATCGGTGTAGCCGCTCAAAACTGTGCTAACAAAGAATCAGGTGCTTATACAGGCGAAATCAGTGCTTCTATGGTAAAATCTACCGGAGCTGAATATGTAATTCTGGGGCACTCTGAACGTCGCGAATATTATGGTGAAACTAGCGCTATGCTGAATGAGAAGGTTGCTTTGACTTTGGCTAATGGTTTAACTCCTATCTATTGCTGCGGTGAAGCGTTGGATGTACGTAACGCTAACCAACAAAATGCTTATGTAAAGAATCAGTTGGAAGAAACTGTTTTCAACTTAAGTGCAGACGATTTCAAAAAAATTGTAATTGCTTACGAACCAATCTGGGCAATCGGAACAGGTGTAACTGCTTCTACTGAGCAAGCTCAGGATATGTTGGCATTTATCCGTAGTATCATTGCTGAAAAATTCGGAAAAGATATTGCTGAAGGAACTTCTATCCTTTACGGTGGTAGCTGTAACGCTAAAAATGCTTCTGAATTATTTGCTCAACCTGATATCGATGGTGGTTTGATTGGTGGTGCTTCACTGAAAGTTGCCGACTTTAAAGTTATTATCGACGCTTTTTAAAGCCCCCTAAATCCCGCACGGGGGACTTTTAGAGGTTTATTATTATAACAAAAGATCCTGTAAAATTACTTTGCAGGATTTTTTTGTACTTTTGTGTAACTAATTTATCAATAAAACTAATTAACATACCTATTCAGGGGCTTGGAGTCTATGCTTTTAAAACTTTACGAAAATAATCCGAATCCGGCACAAATTCGTCATATTGCCGAGGTGCTGCGTAACGGTGGGATAATCATTTTTCCAACGGATACGGTATATGCTTTTGGTTGCAGTATTTTTAATGCTGCCGGAGTGGAGTTTATTTCGCGGTTGAAAAGCAAAGATCTTCGTAGATCCAACCTGTCGTTTATTTGCCACGAACTGAGCGAGGTAAGCGAGTATGCCAAAATGGACGATAAAGCTTTTAAGTTGATGAAGAAAAATCTACCTGGTCCGTTTACCTTTATCCTCGACGGAAGCAGCAAACTTCCCAAGCTTTTCAAAAACAAAAAAACCGTCGGGATTCGTATGCCCGATAATGCCATTGCACTTGCCATTGTGCGTGAACTGGGTAACCCCATGATGACCAGTTCCATATTTACCGACGAAAAGACAACAGAATATATCACCGATCCGGAATTGATTGAAGAAAGATTCGGACTCCAAGTGTCCATTGTTATTGATGGTGGTATGGGCGGATTACAACACTCCACCATTGTTGACTGCACCGGAGACGAACCGGAAGTGGTCCGCGAAGGGATAGGGGAGTTGCAGTAAACAGGAGGCAAACAAAAAACATACAAAAGCCTAATCTAAACTGATTGTTTAGATTAGGCTTTTGTATATTACAGTATTTCACTTTTCCAAATAAACCGTTTGCGTAGGATAAGCAAATTGCAGTCCCGTTTCTTTAAAAGCGCGCAGAATTTCAGTGTTAACCTGCGATGGAGTTTCCATTACATCGGCTTTCTTTTTGATAAAATAGATGAAAGTGATGGCTAATGAAAAATCAGTAAAATCGGTAAAAGCTACAGTTACTTCTTTCGGATCAACATCTTTTATACGGTTCGGCATGTCTTTAAGGATAGACATAGCTTCATTCATTTTAGCCGGTGAGGTATTGTAAGTCAAGCCAAGTTTCATTTGTACACGACGCATTGGTTCTTCAGAAACATTTTCAATAGGAGCGTCCACCATCTTGAAATTAGGTATGGTTATCAATCGTTTTTCCAGTGTGCGGATGCGTGTACTTCGGATTCCAATATCTTCAACAAATCCTTCGAATTTATCTACCTTGATACGGTCGCCAATGCGGAAGGGTCGGTCTGTGAAAATGGTTATTCCACCAAAAATATTCTTAATGGTGTCTTGCGCAGCCAATGCAAATGCCAAACCTCCGATTCCTAGTGTTCCTAACAATGCACGAACATCCACACCAATATTATTCAATGCCATTACTCCACCCAGTGCCCAAATTACAGTCAGAATAGTGCGTCGTAAAATTGAAATCAGATGAGTATCAAGGATTTTATGCTTTCCATCACCTGCTTTCGGAACCCAGTATTCTTCAATCAGCGCATTTACTAATCGTGCAGCAAACCAGGTGATATTGAGAATCGTGAGAATCCGGTACGATTTTAAAGTTATGTTTTCAAATGCGATGCCAAGATCCAGTCTGCGGGCAGCAACCCAAATGGCAACAAGCATAATCCCTAATAAAACAGGTGCTTCCAACATTTGGAAAAGGATGTCATCCAGTCGGTTATTCGTTTTATTCGTCAGTTTTTGAATGACATGTTTGTTTAATAAAACAATAATTTTGTTGAGTATCAGAGCCCCGACAATGATAGCGAAAGATACCAACCAATCGCGAAGTGTGTTTCCGTAAAATGTTTGTTCAAGCATAAATTTAAAAAACAACCCCAACACCTAAAGGGTTATGGGAAATTAGTATTGATTGTATATTTATTTCAAATATTTAATAGACGAAACTATCTTAGTTCCCCTTTTAGGGGTTAGGGGTAATTGAAAACGCTATCGCATCGCTCGGCATGCGCCAATCACCTCTTGGTGAAAGGTTTATCGAGCCAACTTTTGGTCCGTCTGGAATACAAGAACGTTTAAATTGCTGTGCAAAAAAGCGACTTAAAAATATTTTCAACCATTTTTCAATCACTTCCTCTGTATATGTATCAGCAAAAGCATTTTTTGCTAAGAATTGGATTTTAGCCGGACTAAAGCCGAAACGAACCAGATAATACAGAAAGAAATCGTGTAATTCGTATGGCCCTACAATATCTTCAGTTTTCTGGGCAATATCACCATTTTCGTCAGCCGGAAGTAGTTCAGGGCTAACCGGAGTATCGAGCACATCCCGCAAAATTTCTTCGGAATGAGTATCTAGTCGATGCCCTGCCCAATCGACCAAATAACGCACCAACGTTTTTGGAATGCCTGAGTTTATAGCATACATCGACATGTGATCACCGTTGTAAGTTGCCCATCCCAAGGCAGATTCCGATAAATCACCGGTTCCAATCACTAGTCCGTTATGTTTGTTTGCAATATCCATCAGGATTTGTGTCCGTTCACGTGCCTGTGTGTTTTCAAAAGTTATATCGTGTTTCTTTGGGTCGTGATCAATATCTTTGAAGTGTTGTAAACAGGCATCTTTTATTGAAATTTCGAGCATGGTGATACCCAATGATTTCATTAATTTTATGGCATTTGTATATGTCCGGTCTGTTGTTCCAAACCCGGGCATGGTGATACCGATAATACGTTTGCGGTCGAAGCATAGTTTGTCAGCCGTTTTTACACAAACCAACAATGCTAGTGTAGAGTCTAAGCCTCCTGAAATACCGATAACAAGAGTTTCTGCATTGGTATGTTTCCAGCGTTTAGCCAACCCACCCACCTGAATAGAGAAAATTTCCTCGCAACTTGCATCACGATTTGTCAATGCCGGAACAAACGGATGTTTGTCGAATATACGTTTCAATTCAAACTTACAAAAGTGCGCATCTTCCAGTTTTACTATGCGATATGCGATTGTCGATTTATCGTTTGCATAGTTTGTATTTCGGATTCTGTCGGCTTGCAAACGTTCAATATCAATCTCATTCACAATGAGTTGCGGTTCAAAAGAAAAACGTTCGGACGAAGCAAGCATTTTTCCGTTTTCGGCAATCAATCCGTTTCCGGCGTACACCACGTCGGTAGTCGATTCGCCCGCACCTGCCGAGGCATATACGTATCCGGCAATGCATCGTGCCGATTGTTGTTCAATGAGCTGTCGTAGGTATTGATGTTTTCCTATTAATTCGTTGGTGGCCGAGAGGTTGAAAATAATATCAGCTCCGTGAAGTGTATGTTGTGAACTTGGTGGAATTGGCATCCAAAGGTCTTCGCATAATTCAATTCCGAAGGAAAATTTTCCGTCACTAAAAAGAATATTGGTACCAAACGGAACTTCTTCACCCGATATTATAACGCTTTGAACGGTTGTTGCCGTTGAAGGTGCAAACCAACGTTTTTCGTAAAATTCGTTGTTGTTGGGTAAATGTGTTTTTGGAACAACGCCCAAAATGTGACCGCCTTGAAGCACAACTGCAGTATTAAAAAGCTGGTTTTGTACACGGACAGGCATGCCTACAATAATTGTAGCTGTGGTAGAAAAGGTGAACAACTGGAGCTGCTTTAATGCTTTTTCAGCATCTGCAAGCAGTTGTTGCTGAAAAAACAAATCGGCACAAGTATAAGCGGTAACAGACAATTCGGGAAAGCAGATAATCTGAACTTTTTCCTCTTCTCCACGACGAACCAAATCGGTCATTCGTGCTACATTGAAAGCACAATCGGCTACCCGTAGTTCGGGAATTGCAGAAGCTACACGTACAAATCCGTTATTCATATCGGTGTTTTTACACTAACCCCCAACCCCTAAAGGTGAGTCATTGTTAGTAGTGTTTCGTATATATTAATATCTGAATTTCTAATCTTTCTCTTCAAGATACCATGAATCTTATTCCCCTTTAGGGGTAAGGGGTTCTTCCATTGTTGAAAAAGCTTTGTCTTCCATTTTGCCCAGATAAATTTCCAAAGATCTTGCTGAAATTTGAATCTCCCAAACCGAAAGCCCTAGTGAAATTATAAGCAGAATCAAGGCTAAAGCAAATACGTAAACAGAAATAACATGCAATCCAACGTAAATCAGAAACATGGTGGCCACGCATAAAAGCATACTTCCAACACCAAACAATTGCATGTTTTTGGTCAGATAAAGCCGCTTGCGAAGATTCATGATTTGCGCATGCGTAACGGCCGAATGATCAATCATATATCGGTCTTTGAGTGTCCGAACCAATTGAGCGTACGATAAAAACCGATTGGTGTAAGCCAGTAAAATCAGCGAAACAGCCGAAAACAGGACTGATGGTGTTATAAGTGTAAGTTCTTCCATAATTATTTGCTTGTTATAGTAGTTAAACGAATAACATGTGTAATTGTTTTTTTTTCTTACCTCTTACCTCTTACCTCTTACTGCTTCTTAAACACAGTGTTCAGGGTCATCAACATGATTTTTCATCAAAGTTGCAACTTGGCGTCCAAGCTCAAGGCAGGCTTTATAATTGACTGTTTTTAATCCTTGTTTCTCGTCAACATTCAATTCAGCCGATTTCCATTTCATGGTTTCAGTGAATGTTGTCAATCGTTTTACGGCTGCACTGGCCCATGTAAATGAGCCGAAACAACCGAATACACGGTTTTTTATACCACGGATTTCTATTTTACGTAATAATGATTCTACTTCCGGATATAACTCATTGCAATAAGTCGGGCTACCAACAATCAAGCCTTTATATTTGAATATGTCACGAAGGATAACAGAAGAATCAGATTTTGAAACGTTGTGGATAATAATATTTTTTACACCTGATTCTGCCAGACCTTGAGCTACTGTTTCAGCCATCAATTCAGTGTTTCCGTACATAGAGCCATAAACAATCACAACACCATCTTCACCATGATAACGACTCATTTGGTCATACATATCAACCACCTCCGAGATATATTCTTGCCAAACAGGACCATGAGTGCTACAGATAAGTTTAAAATCCAGTGGAGTTAATTTTTTTAACGCTTTTTGAACAGGACTGCCATATTTCCCAACGATATTGGCATAATAACGAATCATTTCGTCCCAATATCTATCAATGCTCATGTTAGCATCAACTACAGTTCCATCCAACGTGCCAAAACAACCAAATGCATCGCCCGAAAACAGGACTTGTTCATTTATATCGTAAGTCATCATAGTCTCAGGCCAATGCACCATAGGTGTAAAATGAAACTGAAGTTCGTGATTTCCTAACGAAAGAATTTCTCCATCTTTAATTTCGAGTGTATTATCAGCTACACCGTAATAACCTTCCACCATGCTTAGGGTTTTATTATTCCCAACAATAACCATGTCGGGATAATATTTGCGGATTAAACGGATTGAACCTGAGTGATCAGGCTCCATGTGGTTGATAATCAGATAATCGAGGGTTTTTCCTTGTAATTGGGATTGTATTTTGTCAATAAATATATCGCCAAATGAGATGTCAACAGTATCAATCAAAGCTGTTTTTTCGTCTGTAATCAAATATGCATTGTATGAAACCCCATTGGGAAGCGGAAGCATATTTTCAAATTTGTGCTTCTGGCGGTCGTTAACACCTACATAAAAAATGTCATTTGCAATTTGTTGATTTTGAAACATGTAACTAAGTTTACTTACGTTTAATAATCTGCCTTAAAACACCTGTACCTAAGGGTTTGTTTTCGGGAGCAAAGATAAAACATTTTAAGCAATTTTAAATACACATCTCATAATTCATACTTGTTATACCTGAATAGATTATGTCTATAATGTAATTTTTGTGTTAATACATACTATAAATTGCGTTATATTCAATCAAAGATTTTCTGTACTTTTGTCTGAAGATTTACATACACATTATAAATGTTCTGTCCCTAACTCAAAAAAGATGATTGTTTGCATTGCTGAAAAGCCCAGTGTAGCGCGTGATATTGCTGAAGTACTTGGTGCTAAAACCCGAAAAGAAGGATATATTGAAGGAAACGGTTATCAGGTAACCTGGACATTCGGGCATCTGTGTGGACTGCTTGAACCGCATGAATACACACCCGACTGGAAAACTTGGGCTCTAAGTCATTTGCCTATGATTCCACAACGGTTTGGCATAAAAGTGATGAACGACAGCGGTATTCAGAAACAATTCAAAGTGATAGAAACATTGATGGCTAACGCTGATGAAGTGGTAAATTGCGGTGATGCAGGGCAGGAAGGAGAATTGATTCAGCGTTGGGTAATGCAAAAAGCCATGTGCAAATGTCCGGTGAAACGCCTGTGGATTTCGTCGCTGACGGAGGAAGCCATACGTGAGGGATTTTCGAAACTCAAAGACCAAAACCAGTTTCAAACGCTTTACGAAGCAGGACTTTCACGCGCTATTGGCGACTGGTTGCTGGGTATGAATGCTACCCGCCTTTATACCCTGAAATATGGCAAAAATCGTCAGGTTCTTTCTATTGGCCGTGTGCAAACCCCGACACTTGCTCTTATTGTAAATCGCCAACTGGAAATTGAAAATTTCAAGCCTGAAGCTTATTGGGAGCTGAAAACCCTTTATCGCGAAACGGTTTTTTCGGCTTCGAAAGGTCGTTTTTCGACTGTGGATGAAGGAACGAAATTTTTGGATACGGTTCGCGCGGCTGATTTCTTTGTAACGGATATCACTACCAAAAAAGGAACTGAATCAGCTCCCCGTCTTTTTGATTTAACTTCGCTACAGGTAGAATGCAATAAAAAATTTGGATATTCGGCAGATGAAACATTGAAAATTATTCAAAGTCTGTATGAAAAGAAAGTAACCACTTATCCACGTGTGGACACAACTTATCTGAGTGACGATATTTACCCCAAAATCCCTGATATACTGAAAGGAATAAAAGATTACGAAATTCTTACAAAACCATTATTAGAAGGTAAATTGCCGAAAACGAAGAAGGTTTTTGATAATGCCAAAGTAACCGATCACCATGCTATTATTCCAACGGGTGTGAATCCAACAGCATTGTCAGATACTGAAAAACGTGTTTTCGACCTGGTAGCTCGTCGGTTTATTGCCAATTTTTATCCCGAATGTAAGATTTCTACAACTACCGTGTTGGGTGAAGTGGAAAAGGTGGAGTTTAAAGTTAGCGGAAAACAAATTCTGGAACAAGGCTGGCGTGTGGTTTTTGCCAAAATAAAGAATGAAAATGATGATGCTGAAGATGCTGAAGATGAATGGACTTTACCTTTGTTTGTAAAAGGAGAAAACGGACCGCACGAACCAACGCTGGCAGAAAAATGGACCTCGCCTCCCAAACCTTATACGGAAGCTACTTTGCTGCGGGCTATGGAAACCGCAGGTAAACTGGTAGATGATGATGAGCTTCGTGATGCATTGAAAGAAAATGGAATTGGTCGGCCTTCTACACGTGCTGCTATTATTGAAACGCTTTTTAAACGCGATTATATTCGCCGTGAAAAAAAGAATTTGGTGGCTACAAATACCGGTATGGAATTAATTCAAATGATACAGGAAGATTTGCTGAAATCGGCTGAATTGACCGGCCGTTGGGAAAAAAAACTCCGTCAGGTAGAAAAAGGAGAATATCAGGCAAAAGATTTTCTAGACGAACTTAAAGCCATGGTGACTGAGATTGTTTTTAATGTTAAAAGCGATAACCGTCGTCCAACCTTACCCCAAACTCCTCTTCTTGAAAAGGAGAATGGCTTAGAAGGTCCAATTTGCCCCTTGTGTGGCAAAGGCACTATTCTGAAAGGAAAAACTGCTTATGGTTGCAGCGAGTGGAAAAGTGGTTGCATGTATAGAATGCCCTTTTGATAATCAGTTGATTTGATTGGGAAATGAATCATATTGAAATTATTAACTAATGCGAATCAGGAGTTGAAAATGAGTATATTTTGCTTATAACATGCTATTTCCCGTAGGGAATATATGTCAATAGAAATATATCCAAAATCAATTCCCCATAGGGGATAAACAGAGAAAAAACGT